>FWWL01004855.1_pt1 | contig 21994 bp, 17 predicted proteins | sample 2228331 | NCBI WGS metagenome assembly FWWL01 (sample SAMEA103939775, study PRJEB20133) | metagenome | reverse complement strand
CAGGCAGCTAGTCCGCCTGTCATTTCGAAGAACGAAGTGAGGAGAAATGACGGGCAGCTAGTCCGCCTGTCATTTCGAAGAACGAAGTGAGGAGAAATCTTGTGGTAGACTGCAAGTCTTAGGCTTACCTTCTCAGCAAAAAGGATTCTAAGTTCGGTGAAAACCACAGGATTTCTCGCTGCGCTCTAAACGGCAGATTTCTCGCTGCCCTCGAAATGAAAGAGGGGTTGAAATGATATGGAACGGTTTAAGTTAACAGGTTTTTTTGGAAAGTACTGGAAAGCTATTGGCACTGTCCATAGAGACTGTGGAGTTCTCCCAGAAGAACCGGTGTTAGAAATTGAAATCAGAAACCTTTAATGGTAAGTTTAATAGAGTTCGAGGTGCTGAGAATGCAGAATACAAAGGCCTTCATACTGGATAAAGGCAATAGCTTAATTGTAGCTCTCCTGGGAAAGAGATGTTGTTGGTTTTAGATGAGGCCCTGGAGCAACAACACAACACACTGTCTTTAAGATAAAGGAGAGATTAGAGATGGGTAATTCTGAAAATCATGAACTGGAACTCCTTTACCACTTGCCTATCGGGGTAATTATAATTGACGCAAGGACCCTCACCATAGAGATGGCAAACCATTATGTATCCAAGGCCATGGGATTGCCTGTGGAAGAGATAATTGGCCGGCAGTGTTCGGGATTTTTATGCCCAAAAGGCCAGAGCTTTTGCCCTGCATATCATTTGGGCCAGATCCTTGATAATTGGGAGCATGTCCTTCTCAGGGCAGATGGAACACTTTTACATGTCCTTAAGACTGTTAGACTTGTAAAGCTTGGCGGAAAAGAGAAGTTGCTGGTGAGCCTTGTGGATATCACCCATCGCAAACAATTGGAAGAACGGATTGGGTCCAGTGAAAAAAAATATCAGAGTCTCTTTGAGAAGGCCAGAGAAGGCATAATAATAATAATTGACCAGGTGGAGCTTGTTAATCCTGCTGCCGAAGAAATCCTTGAGCGCTCAAAGTATACCCTTACAAGGGAACCCTTTGCAGATATCTTCCATCCCGAGGACAGGCCCGTGGTGTCTGAACTATTGAGAGGGCTTAAGGAAGAAAGGGATATATCAGACCAATTTGATGCAAGGATCATTACCCCAGATGGCAGGGTAAAGTGGATTCGCATTAGCTCAGGCACCGTAGACTGGGAGGGGGAAAGGGCTGTCATGTTGCTTTTTAACGATGTCACTGAGCGGAAGATGACCTTAAATGCCCTCAAGGAAAGTGAAGAGCGCTTCCGCAGGCTCGCAGAAAATGCACCAGATGTCATATACCGTCGTGAATTAAGACCTGAACCTCGCTGCACCTATGTAAGCCCTGCAGTCTTTGACATCACTGGTTACACGCCAGAGGATTTTTACTCCTCCCCTGAGCTTGTCTCAAGGATTATCCATCCAGATGACCGGGATATGTGGGAACAGAGGCTTCAAGATATGAGCATGTCAAAAAAGGCATTGGAACTTAGGTGGATTAGAAAAGATGGATCCATTTGCTGGGTGGAACAGAGGGTCATCCCCATCTTAGATGAAAATGGCGAAGTGGTGGCCATAGAGGGCATAGCAAGGGATATCACTGAACGAAAACTGGCTGAGGAAAGACTTAGGCACAGCGAGGGGAAATTCCGGGCCCTCTTTGAAAAGGCAGGCCAAGGAATTGTGATCCTTCGTGATGGAATCATTGAGTTTGCCAACCCAAGCTTGGAGCATATCTCTGAACGTTCCATAGCGGAGATTATCTCCCAACCATTTACAAGATTTATTCATCCCGAGGATAGGGATATGGTCCTTGAGAATTATCTTAAAAGGACGAAGGGTGAATATGTGCCAAGTGGCTATGATTTTAGGATCCTTACCCCTGATGGTAGGGCAAAGTGGGTGAATATAAAGGCCCAGGTGGTGGACTGGGGAGGCTATAGGGCAGACCTTGTCTTTATTACAGACATCACAGACCAAAAGATATCTGAATTAAAGCTGCAAGAAAGCGAAAGGAGATACCGGGAACTCTTTGAAGAGGCCATAGAGGGCATATTCCAAAGCACCCCTGATGGCCGGTTCATCACCGTGAGCCCTTCCTATGCCCATATGCTGGGCTATGAATCCCCTGAGGAACTAATAGACACCATCACCGATATTGAGACACAGATCTATGTATATCCTGAAGAGAGGAAAAGGTTTAAAAGCCTCCTCGAGGAACACGGAATGGTAGAGGGCTTTGAAATGCAGGAGTACAGGAAAGATGGTTCCATTATCTGGGTATCGGTCACTGCCAAGGCAGTAAAGGATATGGATGGAAAAATCCTTTATTATGCAGGATACGTGGTGGATATTACCCGTCAAAGGCAGGCAGAAGAGGAGCTCCGCAAACTTGCCCAGGCAGTAAGACACAGCCCTGCAAGTATTGTCATCACAGATCGTAACGGCACCATAGAATATGTAAATCCAAAATTCACTGAAGTGACCGGCTATACCTACGAGGAGGTCATTGGTCAGAACCCGAGGGTCTTGAAATCAGAGGATCAACCTAAGGAATTTTATAAAGAACTCTGGGACACAATATTATCCGGTAAGGAATGGCGGGGGGAATTCAAGAATAGAAAAAAGAATGGTGAGATATATTGGGAACAGGCAAGCATATCCCCCATAAAGAATGAGAAAGGGGAAATAACCCACTTTGTTGCGGTAAAAGAAGATATCACCCAGCGAAAGCTAATGGAAAATGAACTAAAACATATGGAGGAATTGATAAAGGAATCCCAGTCAGTGGGGAATGTGGGAAGCTGGGAACTGGACCTGGTTACAAACACACTTCTTTGGTCAGAGGAGGTATACAGGATATTTGGCGCTAACCCCCAGGACTTTAAACCCAGCTACGAGGCCTTCCTTGAAATTGTACATCCCGATGATCGGCTGCTGGTTCATAATGCCTACATCAGTTCCATTGAGAATAAAGAGGATCACTATGAAGTGGAACACAGGATAGTCCGCAGGGACAACGGGGAAATACGCTATGTCCTTGAGAAATGCAGACATGTGAAAGACTCCTCAGGAAAAGTGATCCGTTCCATTGGAATGGTGCAGGATATCACCCAACGCAAAGAGCTGGAAATGGAGCTATTGGAGGCCAATGAAAAACTGGCAGCTAATGCAGTAGGGCTCAGAGACCTTGCAGAGCAGGCAAGGCAGGCGAGTATGGCAAAAAGCGTGTTTCTTGCAAGCATGAGCCATGAGATCCGCACACCTTTAAGTGCAATAATTGGCTTTGCCCAAATTTTGGAGATGGACCCATCCCTTAATGAAAAGCAGAGGGATCAGGTCCGGGCCATCATCAAAAGTGGTAATCATCTCTTGGAATTGATCAATGATATACTAGATATCTCCAGGATAGAGGCAGGTAAACTGGAGCTTAAACCTGAGGCCTTTTCCCTCAGAAGGCTTCTGGATGAGATAAAGGTCACATTTATCTCCAGGGCAGAGGCCAAAGGGCTAAAGTTCATCTTAGATCCAGGGGAAGGATTACCGGGGTCTATACTGGCAGACAAGGGCAAGCTCAGGCAAATAATTACCAACCTCCTGGGCAATGCCATTAAATTCACACAAAACGGCTGGGTAGCCTTAAGGGTACGAAGTGAGAAGGTACCATCTGGGCAAGAGGAGCTGGTCAGACTGATCTTTGAGGTGGAGGATACCGGGCCAGGGATCTCTTCTTCAGAGAAGGATAAGATATTTGATGTCTTCTCCCAGGGAGAAACAGGGGCAAGAATTGGGGGTACGGGCCTTGGCCTTGCCATATCCAGCAGGCTTGCCAAGCTGATGGGAGGGGAATTGACAGTGGAAAGTGAGGTGGGGAAGGGAAGTATATTTCGCTTTGACATAACCTGTAAGGTGGAAAAATTCTCGGAAATAGATGAACAGGAATGGGACCAGGGGAGAAAGGTTATTGGTATTGAACCCACCACAGGCCCATATAGGATCCTGGTAGCAGATGATGTGCAATCCAACAGAGAGATTTTGGTGGAGCTACTGCAAGGTGTGGGTTTTCAGGTTCGAGAGGCAGAAAACGGAGAGGAGGCAATAAGGATATTTGAGGAATGGTCTCCCCACGCCATTTTCATGGATATGCGTATGCCTGTGATGGATGGTTTTGAGGCCACCAGGCGGATCAAGGCCACAGACAAGGGAAAGGATACCCATGTGATTGCCATAACAGCCTCTGCCTTTAAGGACAGCCAGGAGCGGGTGCTTGGAACAGGGGTCTCAGCGTTTATCTCAAAGCCCTTCCATGTCAAGGACATCTTTGAGGCCTTGAGAAGATGCCTTGGCATAAGGTACGTATATGAAGATGAGCCATCTCAGGCCACAAAGATCTCTGGCCTAACAAAGGAATCACTGGCCCATCTGCCCAAGGAGCTCTTAAAGGCCATGAGGGAGGCTGTGGAGGATGGAGATATCCTCAAGCTGGAAGGGCTTATCTCCCAGGTCCAGGAACTGGATAAGGATGTGGCCTTGGGCCTAAAGGCCCTGGCCCAAAGATATGACTATTCCAACCTTTTAAGACTACTTAGTTAAGATGAGATACACAGAAGGTAGTTCAGCCATGGTTTCAACGGTGATGATAGTGGACGACGTGTTTGAGAATCTCAATATCTTGAGGGCCGTGCTCACAGAAAATGGTTACAGGGTCCTTGCCTTCCCCGATGGAGCCATGGCCCTGAAGGCTGCCTCAAGAAACCCTCCTGATCTCATTTTACTGGATATCATGATGCCAGAGATGGATGGCTTTGAGGTGGCCAGGCGCCTTAAGGCCGATGAAAGGCTAAAGGATGTGCCCATAATATTTTTAACAGCGGTGAGGGAACAGGACAAAGTGGCAACGGCCTTTTCAGTGGGTGCCGTGGACTATTTAACAAAACCATTTAGGGCAGAAGAGATCTTGGTGAAGGTAAATCTCCACATAGAGCTTTACAAACAGCGCCAGGAGCTCAAGAAGGCCTATGAAAGGCTGAAAAATAATGAGTCGTTTTTACATGCCACCTTAAATTCCATTGCCGATGCCGTGATCACATGTGATGTGGAAGGAAGGGTCCTGACCATGAATCCCTCTGCAGAAACGATTACAGGTTGGGCCTTGGCCCAGGCAAAAGCACGGCCCATCCATGAAATATGCTATGTCACCCAGTCTGGGGCCCCTTTTAATATTAGTGCCTATTTGGAGAAGGCCATCCACGAGGAAAAGGCATTGGAGCTCCCTGAGGACATTATATTAACTTCCAGGGATGGCAGGAGGTATCACATAGCAGGGAGTCTGGCCCCCATCATGGGCATGCCAGGGAATATAACAGGGATTGTAATCGTGCTGAGGGACGTTACTGACGGGATACGAAGGGATGAAGAACTGAGGAAACTTGCCCAGGCAGTAAAACAAAGCCCTGCAAGCATTGTGATAACAGATAAAGATGGTACCATTGAATATGTGAACCCCAAGTTTACTGAGGTCACAGGATATAGCTTTGAAGAGGCCATTGGTCAGAACCCCAGGGTCTTAAAATCAGGGGAACAAAGCAAGGAATTCTACAAAGAACTCTGGGAGACCATAACATCGGGGAGAGAATGGAGGGGAGAATTTCACAACAAGAAAAAGAATGGTGAACTATACTGGGAATATGCCAGCATTTCTCCCATTAAAGACCAGAGAGGAGTAATAACCCATTTTATAGCCGTAAAAGAGGATATCACCCAACGAAAACAAATGGAGGATGAACTCCGCAGGACCAATAGCCTCCTTGAAGAGGCCATTGAAAAAGCCAATGAGATGGCATTAAAGGCTGAGCTGGCAAGCAAGGCAAAAAGCATATTCCTTGCCAATATGAGCCATGAGATCCGTACCCCTTTAAATGCAGTGATTGGGATGACTGCACTCTTACTGGATACCCAGCTCACAGAACAACAACGACACTATGCCCAGGTGATAAAATCCAGTGGGGAGGCCCTCTTGGACTTGATTAATGATATCCTGGATTATTCCAAGATTGAGGCAGGGAAGCTGGAGTTGGAGAGCACTGATTTTGATCTTGAAGAACTTCTGGATGATACTGTCATTGCCTTCTCCCCCAAGGCCCAGGAAAAAGGACTTGAGCTTATATACGGGATTGACCCCGATGTGCCTCTAAACCTTAAAGGGGACCCTGTAAGGCTGAGGCAAATCCTTAACAACCTCATAAGCAATGCCATAAAATTCACCCACAAAGGGGAGGTAAGTATTAGAGTAACCACAATAGACCCAGGGAGACAAGAACTGGTAAGATTAAAAGGCGACCTTGGACTCGCCGATAATAGATCTGTGCCCATTCGTTTTACCGTAAGAGATACAGGGATAGGCATCCCCGCTGATAAGATCCGGATAATCTTTGACAAATTCACCCAGGTGGACACATCCACCACAAGGCGATATGGAGGAACTGGTCTTGGCCTTGCCATCTCCAAACAGCTGGTGGAATTGATGGGAGGTAAGATTGGGGTTGAAAGTGCCCCTGGCCAAGGCTCTGTGTTTTGGTTCACTGCCTTTTTTGAGTGGCCTAAAGGGGCTCAAGAGGTAAAATCATCGGGTATTCATGATCTTAAAAATGTGCGGGCCTTGGTAGTGGATGACAATGCCACATCCCTGGAGCTCCTGGTAACAAGGCTAAGTTCCTGGGGCATGAGGCCTTCAGGTGCACTGGATGGACCCTCTGCCCTTAAACTGCTATACAAGGCCTATTACGAGGGCGACCCTTTCTTGATTGCAATCATTGATACAGAGATGCCTGGAATGGATGGTATAGGCCTGGCCAAGGCAATTCAAGGAGATCCCCATCTCAAAGACTTAAAGATCATACTCACCACACCCCTGGGAGTTACCTTGAATAAAGGTCTTTCTGATTTTGTTTTTTCAGCATACCTTCCTAAACCCATCAGATACAGAGAATTACTTAAAACCATTGTAAGAATTCTAAAAGGGGGCGAAGCCCAAGATTTTGACACAAAAGAGGTGGAAAAGGACAGAGAGGCTTTAGATTTCTACAATAACAAGGTGAGAATACTTTTGGCAGAAGACAATCTGGTAAACCAGGAAGTGGCCCTGGCAGTTTTACAGAAATTAGGAGTCTTGGTAGATGTGGTATCCAATGGAAAAGAGGCTCTTGAAGCTGTAATGAATAAAGAATATGACCTGGTTCTCATGGATGTACAGATGCCTGAGATGGATGGGCTGGAGGCCACCAAGAGGATTAGAGAGTGGGAATCAGGGAAAGACTCCCATATCCCCATTATTGCCATGACAGCCCATGCCATGGAAGGTGACCGTGAGATGTGTTTAAAGGCGGGCATGGATGAACATATTTCCAAGCCCTTTACCCCAAAGGCCCTTTCAAGGTTAATTGGAAAGTGGCTAAGGCAAACTGCTAAATCCCATATAAAGGCAGAGGCCTTAAGCCCATTGGAACGGCTGGAACCCACGGTATGGGATAAACAAGGACTTTTAGCACGGCTGATGGGTGATCAGGAATTGGCTAGAAAGATTATAAAGACCTTTATCTCGGATTTCTCCAAACAACTGGAGATGTTAAAAAGGTATCTGGAGGCCAGGGATATCTCAGGTGCCCAGAGGCAGGCACACACTTTAAAAGGAGCAGCGGCAAATGTGGGTGCTGAAAAGATCCGTGCCATTGCCACCACCATGGAAAACATGGCAAAGGCAGGGGATCTGGAAGGTATGAAAAAATATCTAAATCACCTGGCTGTCTCCTTTGATGAATTCAAAGCAACCTGCGAGGGGGATATTCTATGAAAACACTAATAGTGGAAGATGACTTAAGTACCAGTTTGCTTTTACAAGAGATCCTGAAAGATTATGGCCCATGTGATGCAGCAACCAATGGAGTAGAAGCACTGGAGAGGTTTGAACTTGCCTTAAAAGAAGGTGAACCCTATCACTTGATTTGTATGGACATCATGATGCCTGAAATGGATGGCCAGGAGGCATTAAAAAGGATCAGGGACCAAGAAGAGCTATATGGCATCCTTCCATCAAAAGGGGCCAAGATAATCATGATAACTGCCTTAGATGACCTCAAAAACGTCTTTAAGGCCTACTATAATCTTGCTGATTCCTACCTTGTAAAACCCATCAATAAAGAAAAGCTTTTAATAGAGCTAAGAAAACTGGGGCTGACACCTTGAGGGCAGAAGAGGCAAGGCCTATCCTCATTGTAGACGATGACCCTATCACTGCTGAGGTCCTAAGTGGGCTTTTAAAAAATGCAGGTTTCAAGACCCTATTGGCCCATGATCTGAAAAATGCCAAGGGCCTGGTCTATGAATACCCTGTGGGTCTAATACTATTGGATGTGCACCTCCCCGATGGCAATGGAGTGGAATTCTGTAAAAAACTCAAGACAATTCCTTTTATGGAAGGGGTGCCCATCCTCTTCATCTCCTCCGATGCCGAGACCTCCGTTAAGGTTATGGGATTTGATGCAGGGGCTGTGGACTATATCACCAAGCCTATCTCAGGACCTGAGGTCCTGGCGAGGGTACGCACCCACCTGCGCCTGAGGCAGGCCTATGAGGCCCTGAAGGAAGAACAGGAAAGAAGGATCCAGACCCTTTCCACCTCCCAAAATACCATGTTCCCTGATCCAAAGGCCTCTTTAGAGGCAAGGTGTCAACTCTATGTGAGGCAGGTCTTGGAAGCAGGTGGTGACTTTTGTGATGTGGTTGCCTCTGGCGAAGGAGTTTTTGACTATGTGGTGGCAGATGTGAGTGGCCATGACCTTGGCGCCTCCCTTTGGACCGCTGCTTTTAAGGCCCTTTTTCTGGAATATGCCTCCCCCCTCTATGCTGTTAGGGAGATCTGTCAAAGACTGAATAGTGCAATGGGCAGGCTCTTACCTGAATCTGCATATCTCACTGCCATTTATGCCCGAGTGAACCGGATAACAAACAGGATCTTTTTGGTTAATGCCGGACATCCCCCTGCAATACATGTGAAATCCAGTACAGGACAGGCTTCTATCCTTGAACAGCAGGGAGACATCCTGGGCAAGTTTGCCGATGCCTTTTTCCACGAACTGGAGATCCCTGTGAGGCCAGGGGACCGCCTTTTCCTTTACACAGATGGGCTTGTGGAACTCCATGGTGGGCGTATGCATGGCATACAGGAGCTATTAGAAAAATGTGAGGATACCTTTCTGGAACCATTAGATATTGCTGTGCCCAAAATTGTGGAGAAACTTGTTTCCACCAACCCGCAGGATGATATTCTTTTGTTGGGAATAGAGGTATAATGGATGAGATACTCATGGTCTATACCTTCTTGTGTAAAGGCTCTGGACGAATTGAGCAGAGAAATGAAACACATTCTGGAAATTCACGGACTCGTTGGACTCTGTTTTACTATTGAATTATTGTCAAGGGAGTGTATAAACAACAGTATATTTCATGCACACAAATGTGATGAATCAAAAAGAATACATGTGGAATTGAGCATAGGCCGGAAATGGGTATGCATCAAGGTTGATGATCATGGCCAGGGGTTTAATTGGCGGCAGGCATTTAAGAGGAAACCAGAAGAGACTGCTGAGTCGGGAAGAGGCCTAACCATATTAAGACTCTACGCCCATAGACTTCATTTTAATAGAAAAGGTAATAAAATTGAAGTCTGGGTGGATAAAAAGTTTTATGACCAAAGGAGGTTGTCTGATGAGCAACTTTGAAATTAAAGGAAGTGATGCCGTTACTCAGGTCCTCCTAAGAGATAAGCTGACAGCATCCGAGGTACCTTTTCTTCAAGATGCCTTGAAAAAGGAACTTTCTTCAGGGGTGAAGGAGGTAGTATTTGATTTTTCCCAGGTACGGGTTATAGATTCCACAGGCATGGGATTGCTCGTAGCAACATACAATACCATGTCACAAAAGAACGGATCTGTACGACTAAATCATGTATCTCCAGAGATCATGGGTCTTTTAAAGAGCATGAGGTTAGCAGAACGTCTAAATGCCAGGGAAAGAGAGGCAGAAAATGGCTGATGAGATGGAAGATCTCTTAAAGGACTTTGTGAACGAGTCCAGAGAGCACCTGGCAGACATAGAGTCGGACTTACTTGTTATTGAAGAAGGTGGGGAGGACATCGATGAGAACCTGGTAAACAAGGTTTTTCGTGCCGCACACTCCATTAAGGGAGGGGCAGGCTTCTTTGGACTGGAAAAGGTGAAAGAGCTGGCCCACAAAGCAGAGACAGTCCTGGATATGCTCCGTTCAAGGAAGATAAAACCAAGCCCTGAGGTGACAAATGTACTTTTAGCTGCCTTTGACAAGCTCAGGGAGATGATTGATGATCCTCACCACAGTGATCAGGTGGACATCAGCGAGTTGGTGGAGAATCTTATTGCACTGGCATCTTCTTGGCTGCCTCCCAAGGAAAAGCCTGCGTTACGCAGCAAAGTCACTCTCAAGGCATCCTCAGGGGTCTCTGTGGAACTACCCCAAACGGATGTGGATCGAGCCAAGGACAAAGGTCATTATATCTACTATATAGTATTTGACCTTATCAAGGATGTTGAGCAAAAAGGACTAAACCTCCTTGAACTCTTTAACGACATCACCTCCACTGGCGAGATCTTGGAATGCTCCGTGGACCTCCATGCAGTGGGAACCCTTGAACAAGCCCCTGGTGTTAGGTTCCCGGTACAATTGGTGTTTGCTACGATCTTGAAACCCAATGACATTGGTCTTCTTTTTCAGTTTATTGAAGAAGGGCAGGTCCATGTGCTCTTTGATCCCGATGCCCTTACCCAAGTACCCCCTGCCCCTGTGGCTCAAGCACCCATTGAGAAAGAGGAACCAGGAAAACCTCCAGAGGAGGTACCACCCCCTCCACCGGCTTCTGTGGCCCCAAAGAAGGTCTCATCCCCTGCTGAGACACCTATCCCAACACCTCCCAAACCAGGTCCTCCCTCCACAGTGGAAGAGACCATTAGGATAAATGTGGGGGTCCTTGATACCCTTATGAACCTGGCAGGGGAGTTGGTCCTCAGCAGAAATCAGCTCAGGGCAGCTGTGGCAAGCAGCAACTCCACACTACTGTTTGAGGCAGATCGCCGCATTGACCAGGTGACTGCTGAGCTACAGGATGCCATAATGCAGACAAGACTCCAGCCCATTGGAAATATCCTCGCCAAGATCCCCCGCATGGTAAGGGACCTATCCCAGGCCCTGGGCAAGGAAATAGAACTGGATATCCGTGGCAAAGAGGTGGCCATGGACAAGACAATGATAGAGGGCCTTTCAGACCCCATAACCCACATGGTACGCAATGCCGTGGATCATGGAATAGAGACCCCGGAGGAGAGGATTCGTGCAGGGAAAAGGCCCACTGGAACACTGAGGATTGAGGCCATGCATGAAGCAGGTATGGTGGTGCTGGAGATAGCAGACGATGGCAAGGGCATAGACGGAGATAAGGTGGCTGAGGCTGCAATTCGAAAAGGCCTGATCTCTCCAGATAAGGTACAGGGCCTATCCCATCGCGATAAACAAGCACTGATCTTTCTCCCTGGGCTTTCCACTGCTGAAAAGGTATCTGAGGTATCGGGCAGGGGAGTAGGCATGGATGTGGTGAAAACCAATCTGGACCGCCTAGGGGCTCAGGTGGAGATCGATTCCCAGTTGGGGAAGGGTACGACCTTCCGCATCAAGCTACCCTTGACACTGGCCATAATCCCATCTCTTATTGTCTCCGTGGAACAGGAATACTTTGCCATACCCCAGGCCAGTATCCAGGAACTCTTGAGGTTGCGACCTGAGGAGGTGAGGGAACGCATTGAAATAGTGGGTAATACCCATGTGTTATTGCTTAGAGAGCATGTCTTACCCCTTATCAGGCTTGCAGATGTGCTGGGCATAGAGCGCACATACATAGATCCTGTCACTGGCCTTCGTAAACCCGATCGCCGCAGACAGATAGCAGACCGACGTTCAAAACGCCTGGCCCTGGATGAGGTCTCTGATGGAAAGTCCTCTCCCTTGGAGATAACCTCTGATCGTCGGGCCAAAAAAGACAGGCGTCAAAGTCCTGAGTCTGCCCTGGAGATTGCTGTGGTCACCACTGGTGTCATGACCTATGGACTGATCGTTGGGGCCTTCCATGATACAGAGGAGGTGGTTGTAAAACCCCTTGGGAGGCGGTTCAAGTCTCTGAAGGAATACTCAGGTGCCACAATCCTGGGAGATGGAAGGCTTGCCCTTATCCTGGACTTGGCAGGGTTGGCCACCAGAGCAGGGCTTACTTCCATATCTGGCTCTGCTCGGGCAATGGAACTGGCAAAGCGAGCAGAGACCATGAGGTTTAAGGATACATATTCACTCTTGCTATTTTATAATGGACCCACAGAACCCTGTGCCCTTCCCCTTGAAATGGTAAACCGTATTGAGCAAATAGGACCCAGACAGATAGAGCGTCTGGGGAACCGGAGGACCATGCAATACAGGGGAGGTTCCCTGCCCCTGGTTGCCATTTCTGATGTGGCTCAGGTAGCCGATGTGGACGAAGATAGGCCCATGGTGGTTTTGGTGTGCACAGTAAGGGGCCGTGAGGTAGGTCTCCTGGGGAATCTGCCTGTGGATGTGGTAGAAATCCAGGCCACAATTGATCAAAAGACCCACACCCAGAAAGGCATTGCCGGGTCCTCAGTACTCAATGGTACTACCACTCTCATAGTAGACCTATTTGAACTGGTTGACCATGCATACCCTGAATGGGCCTTGGAAAAGAGGTCTCTTGAACAAGGTAATCCTAGACAAGAACCCCATGAGGCAAAGGTGGCAATGGCCAGGGCCGTGTTACTGGCCGAGGATTCTGACTTCTTCCGTAACCAGATAAAAAGATTTATTGAGGAGGATGGATTTACGGTATTTGCAGCACCCGATGGAGAAGTGGCATGGGAGATGTTGCTGAGAAACCTGGATAAGGTGGGGGTGGTGGTCACTGATATCGAGATGCCCAAACTCACAGGCCTTGGACTTGCACAAAGGATAAGGGCAGATGACCGAACTGCCCATCTACCCATCATAGCAGTGACCTCCCTGGCAGGAGAAGAGGACATAAGTCGCGGCTATGCCGCTGGAATTAATGAATATCAGATTAAGTTAGACAGGGAAAAACTCTTAGAGAGCATTCACAGGGTATTGGGCAATTTAGACTAGAAAAATCTGAAGGAGGAGAGCATTGAAGGGATTAAAGATAGGAAGGAAGCTTGTTTTTGCATTTTTGGCTGTGGCAGGGCTTACCTTGATCCTTGGTATGGTAAGTATGTGGGGGCTTAGTGAGGTCAAAGATGCCATGGACTATATTGGGAAGAAACGCCTCCCTGACCTAAACGCCTTGGCAATTCTAAATACCCAGAGGATGGTTATCCGCTCCCAGACATTGGAAGTAATGCTTTATGAGGGAGCAGACCAGGATACTGCGGTGAAAGCATATCGCCGCATTCAAGAGCAAAGGACAAATAGCTGGAAACTCGTGGACCAGGCATGGGAAGCACTCCTTTCTGTGGAGAGGATTACTGAGGAAGGTAAACAGCTAATGGCAAACCTAAGGGAGGCATACCTTGCCTGGCGGGGGATATATAAGGAGCTGGATACACTTATCCACCAACTTGTGAGTAGCAGAGATCCTCAAGAACGCCTTAACCTACACAACCAATATAAAAGTGTTGTTGAAAGGATGATCCCCATATCAGACCGAATGGGTGGCTTTTTTGAAAAGCTTACAAAAAACAGTACAGAGGCAACTACGGCTTTTATCGAAGAACATGGTAAGTTAGCCCTTACCATTGAGATTGTCATACTTGTATCCTCAATCATTGCCACTTGCTTAGGCATTGCCCTGGGCCTTATGATCAGTCGTAGCATCTCTGTACCCTTGGAACGAATCTCATCCCATTTACAGACTATGGCAACAGGGGATTTTTCCAACAATGTAAATACCACTGACCTAAAGAGGGCAGATGAAATTGGGATCCTATCCAGGGCTGCAGAGGAGCTCACACAAAACATGCGAAAGATTGTGGGGGAACTCACATTAAATGCCAATACCGTTGCCTCTTCTGCCACTGAGCTATCTGCTGTGAGTTCACAGACTGCGCAGAATGTGGAGACTGTTTCCCAGAGGATAAGTGCTGTGGCTGCGGCTTCAGAGGAATTCAGTGTAAACATGTCCAATATGGCAGCTGACATGGAGCAGGCCACTGTTAACCTGTCCTCAGTGGCATCAGCCACAGAGGAGATGAGTGCCACCATAGGGGATATAGCTGCCAATTCTGAGAGGGCCAGGGCCATTGTGATCCAGGCCAGTGAGCAGGCAGCTCAGGTTGCCTCCATGATGAAGCAACTTGGGATTGCTGCCCAAGAGATCGGGAAGGTGACAGAGACCATTACAGAGATCTCATCCCAAACAAATCTATTGGCCTTGAATGCCACCATAGAGGCAGCAAGGGCCGGGGCTGCTGGTAAGGGTTTTGCGGTGGTTGCCAATGAGATAAAGGAGCTGGCCAAGCAGACTGCAGAGGCCACTGAGGATATAAAGGCCAAGATCAGGGGGGTACAGAGTTCCACAGGGAGCGCCATTGCAGACATTGAGAAGATCACAAATGTGGTGTCTGAGGTGGGTGAGGTGGTATCCAGCATAGCTGCTGCCATAGAAGAACAGGCAGTGGTAACCAAGGACCTGGCCGCCAATATTGCCCATGTATCCAGTGCAGTTAAGGAAGCCAATGAGAGGGCCTCTCAGACTGCTGCGGTCTCCAAGGACCTGGCCAAGGACATCGCCACTGTGGAGGCAGCTGCCAATGAGATCCGCATGGGTGGAGAACAGGTCCAGGCAAGTGCAGCAGAACTCTCAAAACTGGCAGAAGAGCTAAAGACACTGGTGGGGAGATTTAAGGTATGACCAGGGTTTTGAACAAGAATAAAATAAGGAGTATGTGATGGAGAGAGAGGAGGCTCAAAACAAGTCAACCACAAATGGACTCCTCATAATTGTCTTTGCCCTGGGAGAGGCTAGTTTTGGAATAGATGCCCAGATGGTCCAGGAGGTGGTAAAGGTGGGGGAGATTACCCCTGTCCATGGTGCACCTTCAGAAGTGAAAGGCATCAGAAATCTAAGGGGTCATATTGTCACTGTTGTGGATACAGCTGTGCATCTAAAGCTCGGATCTGTGCAATTTAGCCCTGAGACAAGGCTTCTTATCATGGAAAGGGATGGTGAGTCCTACGGCTTTCTTGTGGATAGAGTTACCGATGCCCTTTCCCTTGATGAAAATGAAATAGCTCCACCTCCTTCAAGTATTGATGCTGCATTGAGGGATCGACTAAAGGGTGTGTGGCGAGATAGGGATAGATTGATTGCCATCCTGGACCCTGAAGAGCTCTTTAAATGGAAGGATTAGGTGAGGGTTGTGATGCTTAAGGTGCTTGTGGTTGACGATTCAGCGCTGTTTAGAAAGATCATTACCAAGGCCCTTTCCTCTATCCCTGATGTGGTTGTGGTGGGGGAGGCACCCAATGGCAAGGTGGCCCTTCAGAAGGCACAGCAATTAAAACCTGACCTCATGACCTTGGACATTGAAATGCCTGAGATGGATGGCCTGGCTGTACTGGATGCGCTGCGCGGGGAGTCAGAGGCCCCTGAGGTCATTGTGGTAAGTGCAGTGACCCAGAGAGGGGGAAGGCTTACCATGCAGGCATTACAAAAGGGGGCCTTCGATTTCATCACAAAGCCAGATAGCATTGGTCCGGAAGAAAGCCTCTCTGCCCTCACAGCAGAACTCACCCCCAAGGTTAAGGCCCTTGCCCTGAGACACAGTGTAAGAAAGATCCTGCGAGGGAAGCAAGTAACCCCAACAGTGGTTAAAAGACCTGAACCAGCTCCTAAGCCAGAGCCAGCTCCTCCCATAGACGAGGTAACCAGGCGCATGATCCAGATTGCCAGGGCATCAAGGCCGGAGATGGTCCTGATAGGCGTATCCACAGGTGGGCCCAATGCCCTTTCCATTTTGCTGCCCGGCTTTCCTCCAGGAATTAGAGTACCCATTCTAATTGTCCAGCATATGCCCCCATTATTTACCCAAGCCCTGGCAGAGACCCTATCTGCCAAATGTCCTCTCACAGTGAAGGAGGCAGTGGATGGAGAAACAGTAAAGGCAGATACCATCTATATTGCGCCCGGTGGCAAGCAGATGGGAGTAATACCTGGATCTGATGGGCAGATGACAGTGCAGATCACCGATGACCCCCCTGAAAACAACTGCAAACCTGCAGTGGACTATTTGTTTAGGTCTGTGGCCACTCATTATCCTGGCAAGGCCATAGCCGTCATCCTAACAGGAATGGGCAATGACGGGACCCAGGGCCTTCGTTTACTCAAGCGTCACGGTTGTTTTTCCATTGCCCAGGACGAGGCCACCAGCGTGGTGTATGGGATGCCCAAGGCCGCAGTGGAGGCAGGTTTGGTGGACGAGGTCCTGCCCCTGGAATCCATAGCACCCCGCATTCTCACCTACTTACAAGGAACAACAAGGCAGAGAGGGCCAAAGTAGGCCCCCGATGAAGTCAGGCCTTCCCCAGCTTACTATAGAGGAACTCAATGCGTGGATACGTTACATCCAGGAACTGACAGGGATCGCCCTGGACGAGTCCAAACGTTATCTCATAGAGACCCGCATTGGTACCTTCTTTCAGGAAGCTGGAGCAAAGACATGGTCTGAGCTCCTCTACAAGATAAAGACAGTTTCCAGCCTCCGTAATAAGCTTATAGATGCCATAACCACAAAAGAGACATCTTTTTTTAGGGACGCCTCGCCCTTTGAGATGCTCCAATATAAGCTCCTTCCAGACCTCCTTGACCGAAGGAGAAGGTCTGGAATTAAGCCCATACCCATCCGAATTTTAAGCGCTGCCTGCTCCACTGGCCAGGAGGTTTATTCCATTGCCATTGTAATAAAAGAAGTCTTAGGGGACTTTGGGGGATATGATATACGTATCCTTGGCCTGGACATCTCTGACGAGGCCATTGCCAAGGCAAGCTATGCCCATTACAGCCGCCTTGAGCTTGACCGTGGCCTACCGCCCGATAAGCTGGCCAAATACTTTGATAAAGTGGGAGATAATTATAAGGTGAAGGACGAGTTGCGGGCCTTGGCTAGTTTCCGTAGGGCCAATCTATTGGAGCCCATATCCACTCCATACCCCTTTGACATAATCTTTTGCAGAAACGTGGCCATCTATTTCTCTGAACCTGACAAGGTGCGCCTGTTCAAGAACCTAAGCAAGGTAATGGCCAGTGACGGTGCATTAATCATCGGGGCCACTGAGATCATAGGTGGCCTTTGCCCTGAGTTTGAATCCCACAGATGGATGAGGGCAGTCTATTATACAAAAAAGGCATAGCTTTCTTTGCTCTCTTTATAGTCTTGATTCATAAAATCACTATAGAGCCCTATTTCACATCCTATGAACATTGCATTGCTCCCTGAGCCCCCATATCCTACAGGTCACAAACTGGGATTGGATTCTAATCAATTAGCCTTTCATAGGTCTCTTTAAATCTGTGTTCCACACCTTTAAAGCACTCTAAGATCACCGGGTCAAAATGCCCTGGCATGGTCCTCCCATCGCCCATGGTAATAATCTTTACTGCCTCTTCGTGGGAAAATGGGGCCTTGTATGGCCTAGGGGACCTTAGGGCATCATAAACATCGCTTAGTGCCATGATCCTAGCACAGAGAGGGATCTCTTCCCCCACCAGCCCCTCAGGATAGCCGGTCCCATCCCACCTTTCATGGTGGGAACGGGCAATGGCTATCCCCATGTTTATAAAGGCATTCTTGGGATATTTGGCCCTGGCTGCCTCAAGGGCCTTGGCCCCAATAATTGTGTGGGTTTTCATTATCTCCCATTCCTCAGGGGTAAGCCGACCCCTTTTCAGTAGGATGCTGTCAGGGATCCCCACCTTGCCAATGTCATGAAGGGGAGCTGCATGAAAGATGTTTTCCACATAGGAGTCATTAACAATGTCTTTGTAGTCAGAACCGTTTCTAAGTTCCTCTGCCAGGATCCTGCAAAAGTTCCTTGTCCGTTCTATGTGTTGCCCCGTCTGGTCATCCCTGTATTCTGCCAATTTGACCACTGCTAACAGGGTGGCCATCTGAGAATCAGAGATCTCCTGCACCTTTTCCCGCACTAGATCTTCCAGGTACAAATTGTGCCTTTCCAGCTCCTGCTTCATCCTGTGGAGCTTTAAATGGGTCTCGATCCTGGCATGTACCTCATCAAATTGAAATGGCTTGGTTACATAATCCACACCGCCTGCCTTAAAGGCCTTGACCTTTTCCTCTATACGCGACAGGGCACTGATAAAAAGTATGGGTATCTCCCTTAGCCTTTCATCTTCCTTGAGATGCCTGGCAACCTCATAGCCATCCATCTCTGGCATGGTTATATCCAACAGGATCAGATCCGGAGGATTCTTAGATGCAGCCCTCAGGGCCATAGGCCCACTGGGGAAAAGCAGGACCCTGTAGCCCCTGGCCTCTAACATATCCCTCAATACCTCCAGGTTTTCTGGAAGGTCATCCACAACCATGATAGTTCCTTGATTGTATTGTTCATTCATATCAATCTCATTCCTTCACAAACAAGGTCCTAGTCCATTGAGGCCTCACAGGCTCCCAAAATTAAAAACTAACAGTATTGAGTTTAGTTTCTAAGGCCCTACCCCGTCAAGGCATAACACCTGCCCTAATTACCTTTTTTCCCTTGGAGATGTTCTGGCCCTGGCCTGATAAAGGCCTTTTTATGGGAAATTACTTGGCAGCTCCAGAGACTAAACCTGCTTAAACCCCATGGGGAATCGGGAAAACCCCATTAAACTTGGTACTTACCAGTTATTGTTAATAGCCCGTTGTTATATCCTTTAATCTCATCTAACCAGGGCCAAGTACTAAGAACTGTCAGGATAAAGCCTATAATGATCTCACACACACTTACTAATGGTCACATACATTTGGTCCTGTCTTAAGCACACCCTTAAGATACTGTCTTACAATATCTTGAGGGTCTTCACCCTGTGCACCAATCACCACCTTGATTTCCTGTTGGGCAAAGATTTGTTGGGCCCTGGATCCCATACCCCCTGCAATGACACAATTCACCCCACATTCCGCCAACCAGTTTGGAAGAAGCCCTGGTTGATGGGGAGGTGGGGCTAAGTACACTTCCCCAATTATTTCCCCTGCCCCATCTGTATCAATAATGGCGAAGGCATCACAATGGCCAAAATGGGAACACAATTTCCCTTGGTATGTGGGAACTGCAAACCTCATAATACCTTACCTCCTGTGTCTGTTTCATTTGCCTTTCCAATCCCTGTGTGCCACCAATAATGGCTATTTTTCTCCATATTCTTTTAAATCTTTTTAATTACTTCAGACTCTTCAAAGAATTCCCCAAAACCCTTTTCACTATAATATTACCAGTTCCCTTCAGAGGGCCTGCCGCATATTGCCCTGTTTATCTTCTGTCCATAAGAGGACCACGGATTAGACCTCTATTGCCTCCACGAAAAAAGACAGTGGCCCAGGCCAGCCCTGGGTCTAACTTCCCCACCCATTTTCTTCCTTTGATCATCAATAAATCCTGGCAGGAACCATTCCTCTGGCCTTTCACTACCTATACCTCCAAGATTGGTCTTAGCCTTGTATAAATATCTTCTATGGCCTTGCTTGCCCTGGATTCAGGGGCAAATTCAAGGATGGTTTTCAGCTCCCTTTGAGCATCTATTATGTCTCTTTCATAAGGCACCTCACCCAGATACATGATCCCTTTACCGCTTGAGTATTTTTTTATCATATCAAGACAGTTATCGTTTATACCCACCTTGTTTACAACCACAGCAGTTCTCACTTTTAGTTGTTGTGATAAGGAAATTAGCCTGTCCAGGTCATGGATGGCCGTGGGAGTTGGTTCTGTAACTATTAAGGCAAGGTATGCCTCTGCAAGGCTCGAGATCACAGGACATCCTATACCTGGTGGGCCATCTATAAGTATGAAACACTTATTGTTATTCTTTGCCTGGTTTCTCGCCTCGTTCTTTACAGTTGCAATCAATTTACCTGAACTTTCTTCACCAGGGAAAAGTTCTGCATAAACAAGGATCTCATTATCTTTTGTAGAACATACATAATAATAGCCAGAAATTTGAGGTTCAAATATTATGGCCTTTTCAGGACAGAAAAAATAACATGCTCCACACCCTTCGCACAACATATGATCAACAATATAATTTTCTGATATAGCACTATAGTTACAGACACTCCTGCAAATGTCACATTTACTACAGGTATTAATGTTAATAGACGCTTTTTTTCCTCCTATAAACTCTTTTTTCATCACTATATTTTCAGGTAAAATAATTATGTGTAAATTTGCTGCATCCACATCACAATCAGCAATTATTTTATTATCCAATAGCCTTGCAAGGGCAGCTGTTATAGTTGTCTTACCAGTTCCTCCTTTGCCACTAACTATTATAAGTTCTTTGATGCCTGACATATTATACCGCGAACTTGTTATTCAATAAGGCTTCTATATTTTCTTTTAGTTTCAAAAAATTTTGCCTATATTGAGGGAGTTCTTCAATGATGAGGTTCCCTTCTGAATATACGCGTGCTATTTCCATATCTTCCGGCATTGTTGCCAATACAGGAATACTTTCCTCGTACAAAAACTTTTTTAGTGGTATAAAATCGTTGGTTTGTCTGTTGATAAATACACCCATTGGTTTTTTAAGCTTTCTTACAACAGAGGCGATAATCTTTAGGTCATGAAGCCCAAAAGGGGTTGGTTCTGTCACCAATACCACAAAATCTGCATCAATTATTGCCTTTACCACTGAGCAAGATGTCCCTGGCGGGGCATCTATTATCTTAAGAGTATTTTTTTGGTAATAGCCCTTTACCTCTTTGATAACAGGGCCTGCCATGGGCTCTCCCACATTTAAAATCCCTTTCACATATTCTATATCTTTGAAGGCAGTTCCTTTCTCCACATAACCCACCACCCTTTCTCCCCAGGCTATGGCAAGTGCTGGGCATATGCGGTAACATAGCCTACAACCATGGCACAATTCTGGAAATGAAAGGACCCCTGTGGGAAGTGTGACAAGGGCATGAAACTGGCAGTGCTTGCTACACTCACCACAATGGGTGCATAGATCCTGGTTGATCTCCGGGATCATGACCTTCACAGGCAGTCTTTCTCTTATCTCTGGCCTAAGAAATATGTGACTATTGGGTTCTTCCACATCGCAGTCCAAAAACTGAACAGAACGATTGCCTTGGGCCAGATAAAGGCAAAGGTTCACTGACAAAGTGGTTTTCCCTGTGCCCCCTTTTCCACTGGCAAAGGCAATCCTCATATTCTTAGGCCCTCATCATGGGTGTATTGCAATGGGGGCATCTCTCATCTCTGCACGAAACACCCCGTTGATGTGGGATTCGTGTTTTACACCTGGGACAGATACACTCCTCTACCGTGCCTACCCCCCTGCCACAGTTTTTTCCCATGGCCCCTCTGCCCAATCCCTTACATTGTGCCCTTTTTGGCCTGCTGTTTTCACCCTCACCAAGACCTCGTCGAGTAGACATGTCGCTACCTCCATAGTGTAAATATGTGAGGTAGCGCATGCCCCTCACAGAACCGTGCGTGAGGTTTTCCCTCATACGGCTCTTCGGTCGTATTCACCTCAATAGCCAGGAAGGCTATTGCGGTTATGAGGCTCAGTTTTGTTTGCATGGTTTTATTGCCTCCTTGTGCATCCCATGTCTCCGTTCACCTCTGCATACTACCGCTGAT
>FWWL01004854.1_pt1 | contig 21995 bp, 16 predicted proteins | sample 2228331 | NCBI WGS metagenome assembly FWWL01 (sample SAMEA103939775, study PRJEB20133) | metagenome | reverse complement strand
ATCTTCATTGGGCAAAAGTAGAAAGTCCTCCTGAGTAGAGCACATCTCAATAAAAGTAACACAGACTTGCAAAGGGTACATTTTCCAGAGCGTCCGCAGTGCCCGCCATTTTGAAGTGAAAAGTTAAAAGTGATAAGTGAAAAGTGATATTTTCCCAAGCGCCCGCAGAGCCTACTATTTCGAAGACAAATCTCACCGACGCAGTCGCGTGAAAAGTAAAACCAACCACTTCATAGCCTCATCGCCTTTTTTACCTCCGTTTTTTGAGGTGAAAAAACGACTGCCGGTTTCGGAGCGGCTGCCGTGGGCGTAGCGGCTGGGTGCCCGGCTCCTGTTTGGCCTCGGGCGTGTTTTCGTCCCGCTTTCGGGCTTTAATAATGGCGAAACGGCAGCCTTTTGCCTCCGCGCCTGCAAGCACGGCGCCCCTGCGGTGCCGCTCACGCCGTTATTAAGCCCCCAGGGCGAGACGGGCACATGCTCAAGCCCAAGCCGGAGCTCCGCGGGGGCAGGTGCGCCAAAAAGCCAAGCCGAAGTGCTGGGGCCGTTTTTCCCTAAAAAACGGCCTCGGTAAGGGAGGTGTAGGTGGCAGCAGCCGCAGCGCGGGTGGCTTGGGAAACAGCCCTCTCCGAAAAATGTGTACCCTTTCAAAACACAGACTGGAAAATGACGGGCAAACACCTGCTGCATCTGTAAGCCATTGGGGGTGTGCCCAGCCGACACGAGCATGCCCTCCTTCGCTGATTGTCAGACTTACCACTACCTTTGCCCAAACTCACCCAATGTCATGAGCTCTACCATGCCTTCTTTGCTCGAAGCCACAGAAGCCTACGTGGCGGCGTACTACGCCGAGCATGTGCCGGCGGAATATGTGTTTCACGACTTTGAACACACGATGCAAACAGTGGCTGCGGTAAAGATGCTGGCAGAAGCCTGCCAATTGGATCCACATCAAGCCGACCTGCTGATACTAGCCACTTGGTTTCACGACACTGGCTATGCGCAAGGACCTGAAGACCACGAGGAGCGCAGCTGTGCCAACGCTCAGGCGTTCTTAGCAGGGAAAATACCGGATGAAGACCTCCAGATTGTGCTTCGGTGCATCAGAGCTACTAAGGTGCCCCAACAACCCCAAGACCTCTTAGAGCAGATTATTTGCGACGCCGACCTCAGCCATTTAGGCATGAAGTCGTATTGGGAGCGAAATAGCAAACTCCGCCAGGAATTCGCTCTCACCCGGCAAGAGTTTACAGATGACAAGGTGTGGATAGACTTTGAGCTGAATTTCATGCTCAAACACGAGTATCACACCGAAGCAGCTCGGGCGCTTTTTAACAAACGCAAAGCCAAACACATACAGCAGCTCATCAAACAAAAGCGACGCCTCAACCCTGAGCATCCGCTAACGGTGGATGAGCTGACCATCCTGAATGAAGGCGAAGGGCCAAACGACCTTAAAAAAATACTCCAGGAGAGCGAAGTTGAACTCAAGTTGGCGCGTTTCGGCCGAGGGGTGGAGACTATGTACCGCACTACCTACCGAACGCACACCAATCTGAGCGCGATGGCCGACAACAAGGCCAATATCATGCTGTCCGTTAATGCCATTGTTATTTCTATTCTGATTTCCAACCTCACCCCCAAACTCATGGATGGCACTGGGCACGTCAACTTTAAACTCGCTATACCGAGTACTCTGTTGTTGGCTACCTGTTTAGGCTCGATGATTTTCGCCACCTTGAGCACAAGACCAAAGGTAACTGAAGGGAAGTTTACTCGCGAAGACATCCGCCAACGCAAAGCCAACCTCCTCTTCTTCGGCAACTTTCATAACATGCCGCTGGAAGACTTTCAATGGGGCATTAACGAAATGCTGCGCGACCCGGAGTTCCTGTACAGCTCTATGAGTCGGGACCTATATTTTCTGGGAATTGTGCTGGCAAAGAAGTATCACTACCTCAGTATTTGCTACAACATCTTCATGTACGGTCTTATCTCCTCCCTGTTGGCTTTTGCCATAGCCTTTGCCCTTTAGGCTGGGCCTGAATAGAAAAACACGCTTTTCTCGCATGCCCAGCTTGGTCATTATTCCAACATACAACGAGCGCGAAAACATCGAGGCCATCATTCGGGCTGTCCTCCGGCAGCCAGGCTCTTTCCATGTACTGGTGGTAGATGATGACTCTCCAGACGGCACGGCTCAGATCGTCCAAACCTTACAGCGCGAGCACCCCGAAGAGGTACACCTGCTGAAGCGCAAGGGAAAATTGGGTCTGGGCACAGCGTATTTGGCGGGTTTCCAGTGGGGCTTACAGCGCTCCTATGAGTATTTCTTTGAAATGGATGCTGACTTTTCACATGACCCCAACGATTTGCCTCGGCTCTTGGAGGCTTGCCAAAACGGCGCAGATGTGGCCATCGGGTCTCGATACGTGCGCCATGGAGGGCTGAGGGATTGGCCTCTGGACCGCATCTTGCTATCGCGCGGCGCTTCGCTATATGCTCGGCTTATTTTATGGATGCCTGTAGCAGATCCAACGGCCGGCTTCATCTGCTATCGGCGTGCCGTCCTGGAGAGGATTGACTTAGACAAGATCCGCTTCGTGGGCTATGCTTTTCAGATTGCTATGAAGTACGCTGCTTATTCGCTGGGCTTCAAGTTGTTCGAAGTGCCCATTATCTTCAAGGATCGTGAAAAAGGGCAGTCCAAGATGTCGTTGCGCATTGTGCGCGAGGCCATGCTAGGCGTTTGGCAAATGCGGTGGCAGAAATACGGACACACAAGAAAAAAGTAAGCAGTGGCGGCCAAATTATACTTGATTGCTGGCGAAGCCTCTGGCGACTTGCACGGTTCTAATCTCGTTAAGGCACTTCGCTCTTTACAACCCGGCATCATCTGCAGGGCCTGGGGGGGCGACTTAATGTCGGCTGCGGGGGCTACGGTGGTTAAGCATTACCGCGACTTAGCATTTATGGGCTTTTGGGAGGTGGTGAAGAATCTGCCCACTATCTGGCGCAATTTTCAGTTTTGCCAGCGCGACATAGAGACTTTCCGACCTGACGCTGTCGTGCTGATTGATTACCCCGGCTTTAATTTGCGCATAGCGCGTTGGGCCAAGAAGCGGGGCTTTCGGGTTATCTACTACATTTCGCCACAGTTGTGGGCTTGGCATGTTTCCCGAGTGCAAACCATCTGCCGCTATGTGGACAAGATGCTGGTTATTCTGCCTTTTGAAGTGGACTTTTATCGCCAGTATGGCGTAGAGGCCACCTGGGTCGGGCATCCTCTATTAGATGCGCTACCGCAGACTTCTGTTCCGCGGGAACCGGGCTTGGTAGCGCTATTGCCTGGGAGCCGTCAGCAAGAGGTGCGGCGTATTTTACCTGCCATGCTTTCTGTCGTCCCGCATTTTCCTGAATGCCGTTTTGTAGTTGCAGCGGCAAGCTCTGTACCTGAAGGACTATTCCAAAAACACCTGAAGCGCTACCCTAACGCAGCAGTAACCTTTGGCGATACTCATGGCCTTTTGGCGCGTGCGCAGGCCGCTTTAGTCAAGTCTGGCACCTCCACTTTAGAAGCCGCTTTGCTGAGAACGCCTCAGGTGGTCTGTTATGCAGGTAATCCAATTTCCTATGCTATTGCTCGGCGGGTGGTGCAGGTGCCCTACATTTCTCTGGTAAACTTGGTGCTCAACCGTCCGCTGGTACGGGAGCTGATCCAGGGCGATCTAAATACCAGGCAGCTGCAAGTGGCTTTGGCGGATATCCTCAACCCCGAGCGTGTAGCCGCTATTTTGGCTGGTTATGATGAATTGCGACGCCTCCTGGGTGGGCCAGGTGCTTCCTCGAGGGCTGCTCAAAGTATCATAGAGGCTTTGGATACGAAGTAAAATGCCTCGAAGGCCATATTACACCTTCGAGGCATTCTCCTTTTGGAAAAGTTCTGATTCCCTTATCTTTTTTTCCAAGGCAATTCCAGGATGCGTTGAGCAGCCAGCTCACCTAAGCGGACGCCCTCATCCAAGTCCATGCGGAAGTGAACACCCAACGGGATGCGCGAATAGGCATCCTCGTAGGCTAAATCCTTAAAGGAAGCCAGGGTACGTGGTGTGCCGTTGAACTCGGAGCGATGCATATGACAGCGGTCTGTGAAAACGTAAGTGCCCGGATAGCGGTCATTAAACTCAAACATAGAAGACAAAATCTTGCCTCCGGCACCGCCGAAGCCTGCATGGCCAGAGGGATAAGCCGGAAAAGAAGGCGTTACGCCTACAAATCCGCTCACGGGGTCGTTCAAGATAGGTAGCCAGTTGGCAGCATCAGGGTGGTGCTGGGCCACCACTCGGCGGATGTATGACACTGGACGCTCTAAGTTGTACACGTACTTGCTTTCCCAGATAGTTACGGAGCAATCTTTAAGTGCCATGCCGAGCTTGGCGTATAATTCTGCTGCCTGCTCCAGATTGAGGCGTTCCTGCTCCACTACTTGATTAGCTACAGCGATTAGGCGAGTGGCTGGAGAGAAGGTCAGACCCGTGATATCGTCACTCCAGAACTCGCCCAACCAGCGCTGCTCATATGCACCTGGGCCATTCTCGCTGATGTTCTTGACCGTAAGATATACTTCAAGTGCTTGGTTGTAGAAAAGCGAAAGCGGATGTTCGCTGTAAGGAATATGCGGGCGGGCTATTTGTTCCTCTTTCCGAATGGCAAACGTACGTACCCGCCCCCAATAAGGGAAGAGACCTGCGCTAAAGTCAGGCACAGTTGGTGCCCAGAAACCTGGGCCAACAGGAGCATTGTATGGCGGACGCGGGTTCAGGAACGCATTGTGCGCGGCCTCGTCAGTGCTCTCCCACTCATAAAAAGCCTTTGCCACTTCGCGGCCTCTTAGAACAGAGCGCTCCAGAATTTCTGGTGTCGTTTCAGCCTCGTATTTAGCGTGCAATGTCCTGTAAGTTCTGTCAATGAGGCCATATTCGTTAGGATGAGAGTTTTCCATGTAGAAAAAGAGACGTCTCATCAGATAGACATATACCTCATTTACCACTGCTGGCCAATGATATTCCAAACTTTCATCAAAGCGCGGCATTTTCAGGTCAGGGTAAAGGCGAGCCAGGCTATTATAGTCGGGCATAGCGGGTACAATAGCCTCGTAAGCAGCAAATCCCATATACCCTAGTGCGTGTGGCCCTGGGGCAGGGCGATAGCCATCGGCATAACGGTCTATCTGCACGAAAGCATCATTCCACCTTAGGAAGACTTCGCTATCAAACTCTCGAGCCAACTTGCGCGGTTGGGAAACCTCTACCCGGCGACAGGCAGACATCGCCAGAACACTGGCTACGGAAAGAAGGAATAAAACTCGTAGTGTGTTGAAAATCTTCATGTGAGACATACGGATAAGTTGTTAATTGGTTAATGAATATGGATTAAAAACAAAAACAAGACCAGACTTCTCACCCACAAAGTTATAGCGACACCCCATATTTTCTGCACATGACTTTTGTCAGTATCGGCAAAAAACCCGCCTGCCTCGTTGCGAGACAGACGGGTTTTGCAGGTAATGCTGTGGGCAATGGTAAATCAAGCCTTGGCGGTTCCGCGGGCTTTTTCAATGACCTGCTTGGCAATGTTTTCTGGTGCAGGTGCATAGTGTGAGAATTCCATCGTCGAAGAAGCGCGACCGGAAGTAAGGGTGCGGAGAGCCGTCACGTAGCCGAACATCTCAGAGAGCGGCACTTCAGCCTGAATAGCAATGGCGCCGCCCGCACGGGTTTCTTGTCCTTTGGGCATACCGCGGCGGCGGTTTAGGTCGCCTATAACAGGGCCAACATACTCTTCAGGAGTAATGACTTCCAGCTTCATGATTGGCTCCATGATCTGAGGCTTACACTTGGGTGCTGCCTGGCGGAAGCCCTCCTGAGCGCAGAGCTCGAAGGCAATGGGCTTCGAGTCCACGGGGTGCATCATGCCATCCACAACACGCACTTTCATCGAGTCAATGTTGTATCCGGCTAATACACCTTGGCTCATCATCTTGGTGAAGCCGTCCGTGATGGGCTTGATATAGTTTTTGTCAATAGCGCCGCCCACGATGGCCCACTCGAATTGGAGCTTCTTGCGGCCGCTCTTGAAGTCGTCGCTCTCTAAGAATTCTGGGTCGGCAGGGCCGAGTTCAAACTCCATTTCAGCGAACAGACCTGCACCACCTGTTTGCTTTTTCAAGCGTTCGCGGTGTCTGACGGTGGTGGTCAGGGCCTCCTTATAGTTGACCTGCGGAGCGCCTTGGTTGCACTCTACTTTGAACTCGCGGCGTAGTCGGTCTACGATAATCTCCAAGTGCAACTCGCCCATGCCTGATATGACCGTTTGGTTGGTCTCTTCATTGTACTGCACGCGGAAGGTTGGATCTTCTTCGGCCAATTTGCTAAGGGCCATGCCCAGTTTGTCCAGGTCTTTCTGTGTCTTGGGTTCGATAGCCAGACCGATTACTGGCTCCGGGAAGACCATGCTCTCCAGCACGATGGGCGCCTCGATAGCGCAGAGGGTATCGCCCGTGCGGATGTCCTTGAAGCCCACGGCAGCAGCAATGTCGCCCGCCTCTACGCGGTCAATCGGGTTTTGCTTGTTGGCGTGCATCTGATACAGGCGGCTGATGCGCTCCTTGGAATTGGTGCGCGTATTAAGCACGTAAGAACCTGCATCCAATTGGCCTGAATACACGCGAATGAAACACAGACGGCCTACGAAGGGGTCTGTAGCAATCTTGAACGCTAGAGCGCAGAAGGGTTCATCTATAGTAGTCTTGCGTGTGATTTCTTCCTCTGTGCGCGGGTCTATGCCTTTGACGGCCTCAATATCGAGAGGAGAAGGTAAATAGTAACAGACAGCATCCAAGCAGGCTTGCACGCCTTTATTCTTGTATGCAGAGCCACACATTACCGGCGTCATTTTCATGTCGCAGACGGCCGCGCGAATAGCTGCACGCATTTCTGGGACGGTGATAGAGTCTGGGTCGTCAAAGAATTTCTCCAGAAGCGTATCGTCGTAGGTGGCAATCTCTTCAATGAGCTTTTGGCGATACTCCTGAACGACATCTACCAAATCTGCAGGGACTGGTACCACTTGGTAAGTCATGCCCATGTCGTGCTCATTCCAAATAATGGCCTGATTGGTTACCAAGTCAACAACGCCCTTGAAGCTGTCCTCGGCCCCAATAGGTACTTGGAGGGGTACGGCATTGGCGCCCAGCTTGATTTTCATGTCTTTAACGACATTGAAGAAGTCCGCACCGACACGGTCCATTTTATTGACGAAGCCAATGCGCGGCACCTTGTAGGTATCAGCCAGACGCCAGTTGGTCTCTGATTGAGGCTCGACGCCATCCACTGCAGAGAAAAGGAAAACTAAGCCGTCGAGTACGCGCAGCGAGCGGTTTACCTCCACCGTGAAGTCCACGTGTCCTGGGGTATCAATGATGTTGAGGTCGTATTTGTGCCCTTCGACTTCCCAGGAGCATTTCGTAGCAGCAGAGGTAATGGTGATGCCGCGCTCTTGCTCTTGCTCCATCCAGTCCATCGTGGCGGCGCCTTCATGTACCTCGCCGATCTTGTGGGTTACGCCGGTGTAGTAAAGGATGCGCTCGGTAGTAGTCGTTTTACCAGCGTCAATATGGGCGGCAATGCCGATATTTCGGGTGAACCGCAGATCCTTTGCCATGGTGATATCTAATGTTGAGTGATGAGTTTTTTTGAAAGTCTCCATCAAAGGAGGAGATAAGAAGCCTTTTTGCAAAAATTTGCTTTTACTGAATTTTAGTCCGCTCTTACAACACGTTTTTTAAGTTAAGCCTGCGTTAATTAAACGCTAATTTGGTTTTTAGAAAAAGCAGGCGTTGCAAAAGGTGTTAATTAAAACAGCAAAACCGTCGAAAAAACCGGGTGTTAGGAAAGGAGTGTTACCCCGGTTCTTTTCAACGGCAGGTGTTGGAGTGCAAAGGCTGACTTACACCCTGAAGTGAGCGAAAGCGCGGTTCGACTCAGCCATTTTATGCGTGTCTTCGCGCTTTTTGACAGCATTGCCTTCGCCTTTGCTGGCTGCGATGATTTCGGCAGCGAGTTTTTCAGCCATGCCCTTCCCGGAGCGGGCGCGTGCGTATCGAATAAGCCATTTGATGCCAATGGACACTTTGCGGTTGGCGGGCAGCTCCGTCGGAATCTGGAAAGTGGCACCACCAATACGGCGGCTGCGCACCTCCACTTGAGGCATGACGTTGTTGAGCGCTTTCTTCCACACCTGCAACTCGTCCTCGTTGGTGCGTATCTTCACGATGTCCATGGCATCGTAAAAGATTCGAAACGCAACGCTCTTCTTGCCCTCCCACATCATGTGATTGACGAAACGGGTAACCATCTCGTCGTTGTAGCGCGGATCGGGAGTCAATACTCGAGGTTTCGGTTTGTGTTTGCGCATAATAAAAGGTGTAACAGGAAAGAGAGAGATGGAAATGGTTTAAGGCCGATTATTTCTTGGGCCGTTTAGTGCCATAACGGCTGCGGCTTTGCTTGCGGTTGTTGACGCCCGCGGTATCCAAGGCGCCGCGCACGATGGTGTAACGAACGCCGGGCAGGTCTTTTACACGGCCCCCACGCACCAAGACGATAGAGTGTTCTTGCAAGTTGTGCCCTTCACCTGGAATGTAAGCAATGACTTCGATCTGATTGGTAAGGCGCACTTTGGCTACTTTGCGCAGGGCTGAATTGGGCTTCTTCGGCGTAGTCGTGTACACACGGGTGCAAACGCCACGGCGCTGAGGATTGCCCTCTAAAGCGCGGGATTTGCTCTTGTACACCACTTTCTCGCGGCCCTTGCGTACCAGCTGGTTGATAGTTGGCATAAAAAACGAGGCGACTTCTTTTTTAAGTTGTTCTAAATCAGGTATTAGTGAAACAATTTCCGTCCTATCTGGCAAAAACGAACGCAAAGGTACTTGCACCAAATAGAATTTTCCAAACGCGCGCCAAAATTTCCCATTGGGCAAAGGTTCGTCTGCGATAAGGGTGGCATTGAGAGGAGGAGCTGTCGAATGTGCTCTCCGCGGAGTACCTGCGTCTTTAGGGCCGTAACTGTGGGCAAGCTGCTACTTTTGCCTCTGATGAGAATAGGTATTGTCCAACAGTCATGCAGCTTAGATAAGCGGGCCAACATTCAAAAGTCGCTCGATGGCATTGCCAACTGTGCCCTACAGAGGGCGAGTTTAGTGGTTTTGCAAGAGCTACACTGCAGCATTTACTTCTGCCAGGCGGAAGAGCCAAGCATGTTTGACTTGGCTGCGCCTATTCCGGGGCCAGATACTGAAGTCTTCTCCGAAGCGGCGCGTCGCCATGGCGTGGTGTTGGTTTCCTCCCTTTTTGAGAAGCGCGCCCCAGGGCTTTACCACAACACTGCAGTGGTTTTCGAAAAGGATGGCACCATCGCTGGTAAGTATCGGAAAATGCACATCCCTGACGACCCAGCCTATTACGAGAAATTTTACTTCACGCCGGGCGATTTGGGCTTTTATCCCATTCCCACTTCTGTAGGCAAACTGGGTGTGCTTGTATGTTGGGATCAGTGGTATCCTGAGGCGGCGCGTCTTATGGCATTAGCTGGGGCAGAGATCCTCATTTACCCTACAGCTATTGGCTGGGAGAGCACCGACCCCGAAGAAGAAAGAGAGCGTCAGTATGAGGCGTGGTTTACGGTGCAGCGTGGCCACGCCATTGCCAACGGCTTACCCGTTGTTGCGGTAAACCGCACGGGCCACGAGCCTGACTGGACAGGCGTTACAGGGGGCATTCAATTCTGGGGGCAGAGCTTTGTCGTTGGACCTCAGGGTGAGGTGCTTTTCCGCGCCAGCGAGAACCAGGAAGAGGCAGTGGTGATTGATGTTGACCTTAGCCGAACGGAAGCGGTACGTCGCATGTGGCCTTTCCTCCGCGACAGGCGCATTGATGCTTACGAAGACCTGACGCGCCGCTTTCGAGACTAGAAGGAAAAGGCGCCCCCATTTCGGCGCGCCTTTTTCCAATAAAACCAACTAAAAAACCTACTTTCTGCTTGTTGTTGTTCCTTAAACGAACACCCTCTGCGCGACGCTGCCCGAGAACACTGCTTTTTTCCCTATTGGTCAATTCAAGATGGCTTATGAACCCTTCCCGTGAACGACGTATCCGCGAAGTCATTCGACGCAGCCAACCCGACCTGACGGTGGTGCTGGAGAACGTGCACGACCCGCTCAATATCAGTGCGGTGATGCGCTCGTGTGATGCTGTGGGCGTGCGCGAGATTTTTGTGGTATATACGGAGCGCTATCTGAAGCAACGGCGGCTCAAACTGGGTAAAAAGACGTCGGGAGGAGCCTTCAAATGGATAGATGTCTATCTTTTCGAAGACTTGGGAGAATGCTTTCGACGGGTGCGCGAGCGCTACGGCCGGATCCTGACTACACACTTGGGTACAGAGAGTATCTCGCTGTATGACCTCGACCTGACTCAGCCCACGGCATTGGTATTTGGGAATGAAGACGAGGGCGTCTCGCTTGAAGCAGCGGCTATGGCTGATGGCAACTTTCTCATTCCTCAGGTGGGTTTTACGGAAAGCCTCAATATTTCAGTGGCCTGTGCCGTGTCGCTTTTTGAGGCACGGCGACAGCGCGCTTTGGCCGGCTACTATGATGATAAGCCGCGCCTGACCCCCGAACAGCAAGAACACCTCTTCTACCGTTGGCAAAATATGCTGGCGGGAAAGTCATGGCCGCGTCGGCACGCCATCCCAGTGAGTAAGGATGCACCTCCCTTGCTGCCCATCTACCTAGAACGCGAAGAGTATGTGCCCGACCATAAGCCTAAAAACTGCCCAAGCCCTCAAACAAAGTTTGACTTATGAACCTCTCCATTGTTATTCCCCTGAAAAACGAGGCTGAAAGTCTGCCCGAACTGGAAGCCTGGATACGTCGAGTGGTGGAGGCGAACCACCTGCACTATGAGCTCATCTTCGTGGACGATGGCAGCACGGATGGTTCTTGGCGGGTTATCGAGGCCTTGCGAGCGGCCAACCCTCATGTGCGCGCCATTAAATTTCGGCGAAACTACGGCAAGTCTGCGGCGCTTCACGTGGGTTTTCAAGCAGCCCGAGGAGAGGTCGTCATTACCCTCGATGCTGATTTACAGGATAGCCCAGATGAAATCCCTGCTCTCTATCACATGATTGTAGAGGAAGGCTATGACCTCGTCAGTGGTTGGAAAAGGAAGCGCCATGACCCCTTGGAAAAGCGGTTGCCAAGCAAACTGTTTAATGCCGTAGCTCGCTGGATGAGCGGTATTCCGCTGCACGATTTCAATTGTGGCCTAAAGGCGTACAGGCAAGCAGTGGTGAAGGCTATTGAGGTATACGGCGAAATGCACCGCTGGATTCCGGTGCTGGCCAAGTGGGCGGGCTTTACGCGCATCGGGGAAAAGGTGGTGGAGCACCGCGCTCGCCGCTATGGTCATAGCAAGTTTGGCTGGGAGCGCTACATCAATGGGTTTCTGGACTTGCTCTCAGTTTACTTTGTCGGAAAGTTTGGCAAGCGTCCGATGCACTTTTTCGGTACGCTGGGGGTGCTGTCCTTTTTTATCGGGTTCATCTTTTTGGCTTACTTAAGTTGGGCCAAACTGGTGTACAAGGCATATGGGATTGCCGACCGACCGCTATTCTTCTTTGGTATTTTGGCGCTTATCGTTGGTGCACAGCTGTTTCTGACGGGCTTTTTGGCGGAAATCATCAACCGCAATTCGCCTACGCGCAACGAATACCTTATTGAGCAAGAGATATAAAAAACGTGGCCTGAAATATAAATGGCGGTTGCCCTACCTAAGCGCAAGATGGGAGGCCACAGCTATGTCGTTAGCCGAGGCCTAAAGCGGGATGAAAAGATGCGGGAGCCAAACAGCGTTTGCACTTTATGGCAGCCCATTTTTTCTACAAATTGCAAAGGGTACCATTTTCCAAAGCGTCCGGAGGGCCTCCCATTTTGAAGTGAAGAGTGATAAGTGAAAAGAAAGTAGAACCGGCCACTTTCCCATCGCCTTTTTTACCTCCGTTTTTTTGGGGGGGTGAAAAAACGGCCGCCAGCTTCGGAGCCACTGCTGTAGGCGTAGCGGCTGGGCGCGCGGCTTCTGTTTGGCCCCGTGCGTGTTTTCGTCCCGCTTTCGGTCCTTGATAATGGCGAAACAGCAGCCTTTCGCCTCCGCGCCTGCAAGCACGGCGACTCTGCGGTGCTGCTATGCCGTTATTAAGACCCCAGGGCGAGACGGGCACATGCTCAAGCCCAAGCCGGAGCGCCGAGGATGTAGGTGCGCTAAAAGGCCGAGCCGAAGCACCGAGGCCGTTTTTCCCCAAAAAACGGCCTCGGTGAGGGAGGTGCAGGTGGCGGCATACGCAGAGCGGGTGGTTTGGGAAACAGCCCTCGCCGGAAAATGTGTACCCTTCCAGACCTACAAAAAACGGAGGACAGAAAGGTTTTTTGTGCAAGAGGGCGGTGTTTAATCTTTATAGTCGCTCAAGACTCGTCAAGCAGTAGCTTGGGGTTAATGCTGCGGGACATGTCAGTGTAGAGCTGGTACCAAAGGGGGTGGGCTTTTAGCCATTGTAGGTGGCGTTGAATGGTGTCCATATCGCCGCGGAGGGCAGGGCCTGTCTGCATGATTTCGGGAGAGTCTAATAGGGCTTTGGCCAGGGTTTCTTCCATGAGTGGGTGGAGCATTTCGAAGGGTAGATTTTGTTGCTCCATGATTTTTTCGGCAACGGCGAAACAGTGGTTGGCGAAATTATTAGCGAAGACGGCGGCGATGTGGAGCACGGCGCGCTGTTCGTCGTTGATTTGGTAAACCAGGTTGCCGAGGATTTTAGCTATCCTTTTCAACAGCAGGACGTCTTCGGGAGCATGTGCATCCACACAGAAAGGCACTTTTGACCAAAGCGGAGTGTGCTCGGCGGAGAAGGATTGTAGGGGATAAAATACGCCGTAGCGACGGCAGTGTGAGGCTAATGCTGCGCCTGGGGTAGCCCCCGAGGTGTGGGTAAATAGCGCCTCTGGAGCAAGGTGGCCGAGTTGTGCGCTTATTTTGGCGATGGCGTCATCGCGTACGGCTAAAATAACCCAGTCAGCCTCGGGATAGAGGTCTGCCCAATTATTAGACCACTGGGCTTGCAGTTCTTCGGCAAGTGTCTGGGCAGGAGATGCAGAGCGGTTGAGCACCTGTACTATACGCATACCTTTGGCGCGAATACGCCGCCCAAGGTGGGTAGCAATTCGACCGGCGCCTACAAGGACGATGTTGGTTGGTAGTTGCATCTTTCGGTTTGATAAGCCTCGACTTACTTGTGCATCCTCATTGCTCGCGCTGGGCCAAGATGAGGATGAGCGTACTTTGTTCTGAGCTAATAATGCGGTCTACGCGTGCAAATATGCCTGGTTGTAATTCTACTTCTTGGCCTAGTCGCATAGCAGGGCGGGCTTCTTCGAGTACATCGGCCCATGCTTGCAAAGGAGCTTGCTTAGGTGAGAGGGTACTGAGAAACACTAGCTGTCGTACGGCTTCTCTAAGCCACATAGAGTCTGCGAATTGGCTGTAGTCGCCTAAGACAGTAAAGCGGAACTCTTGGCGAGTATCGCGGCAGACTTCTTGGCTGATTTCGAGTAGAACCTGGGTGTCGAGCCAGAGGGTCTCCAGAGACTGGGCGCCTTCTCTCTCGAAGCGATATTCTACCACGTGGGGCAGGCCTTCGCTGAAGATAGGCTCGGGCTTGTAAGGGCATTTTTGCGGGGATGAGCAAGCGCTGAGCAGAAGCAGTGTTGAAATGAGGGCAAGGCAAGTCTGGTACATAAAGCGGAGGTTGGATGTGAGAGGGCTTACAAGGCGGCAGGCCAAAAGTACAGCCTGCATACTTTTGCGCTGTCTTTTACCTGCTGAGATATTGGTGAGTAAGCATATGGGTTCTTTGTTGATTAGAGACATTGGGTTATTGGTGCAGGCGGAGAGGCGCCCGCGTTCTGTGGTAAGAGGAGCGGATATGCAACACTTGCCGGTCGTACCCCAGGCATTTTTGCTGGTAGAGAACGACCGCATAGTGGCCTTCGGCCCTATGGAGCGTTGCCCTGAACGCGCGGATGTCATTTTGGAAGCAAAGGATAGGATGGTTTTTCCTTCCTGGTGCGACTCGCATACGCACCTGGTGTTTGCAGCTCCGCGCGATGAGGAGTTTGTAGATAGGCTGCGCGGGCTTTCATATGAGGAGATCGCGCGGCGTGGAGGCGGCATACTTAACTCTGCGCGTCGGCTGCGTCAGATGTCAGAGGAAGCTTTGTTTGAGAGCGCTTGGCAGCGGTTGTGCGAAGTAATGGCCTCTGGGACGGGTGCCATTGAAATCAAAAGTGGTTATGGACTGAGCTTGGAGAGCGAGATGAAAATGTTGCGTGTGATTCGGCGCCTGAAGGCGGTCAGCCCCATTCCGATAAAGGCGACGTTTTTGGGTGCTCATGCGGTACCGGAAGAATTTCGCTCGCGGCGTAATGATTACATTGAGCAGATCATCCAGCATATGCTGCCGCGTGTAGCGGAGGAAGGATTGGCTGAGTACTGCGATGTCTTCTGCGACCGTGGCTTTTTCACACCTGCTGAGACGGAGCGGATCCTACAGGCAGCCTGGAAATTTGGACTGAAGCCGAAGATACACGCGAATGAGCTGGCTAATTCTGGTGGGGTGCAGGTAGGCGTGGCTAATGGTGCTCTTTCGGTGGATCACTTGGAGAGCGTTGGCCCTGAAGAGATAGCCTTACTTCGCAACAGTGCTACTTTGCCCACCTTACTACCGGGGTGTGCCTTCTTCTTGGGTATTCCTTATGCGCCAGCTCGCCAGATGATAGATGCGGGTTTGCCGGTAGTATTGGCCTCTGACTACAACCCAGGTTCTGCACCTTCTGGGCGCATGGCATTTGTGATATCACTGGCTTGCATCCAGATGAAGATGCTTCCGGAGGAGGCTATCAATGCAGCTACCATCAATGGCGCCCGCGCCTTAGAATTAGAGGCGGAATACGGCAGTATTGCGGTGGGTAAAAAGGCCAATTTATTCATCAGTCGGCCGATGAGCTCGGTGGCTCAGGTGCCTTATTTCTTTGGCACCGATCCAGTTGAAACGGTCATTTTAAACGGTCGTGTGTGGCGATCTTAGGTCTTCCTTTTTTCCTTTCGCGACTTTACCTGCCAGTAAATCATCGTTTGCCGCCGGCTACGGGATATTTTCTACCGTACCAACAATCCTTTTAACTTCGGCTACGGATTGGGTGAGGCTTACCTACTTTTGCGCCCTATCTTTCGGCGTATTAGGTTTCTTCCTGCGTATCGAGGTTCATCAAACGTTAAATGTATGCTCACAAACAGCAAATCCGACAAACACTGCATCTCTTTGCAGTCCCAAAACACTCTTACCGCATTCATTTACCAATCTAAATTTGTTAGCATGTGCCAAAAACTATTAATCCTTCCGCTGCTATTATTAGTTTCGGTTTCTCTGGCCCAGATCCCTAAATCTGTTACCGTTAAAAAAGGCCAGCCTGTTGGCACGACACAAGAGTCGCCGTGCTCTGCGGGCACCATTACTGTGGGGCAGCACATCGGAAACAGCAATGATGTAACGCTGGACACCATTTTTCTGTGTTTTCGAGACTCTGTACTCATTCAGCACAATGGAGATCAAGTATTTGATGACCCCATACCTGCTACACCTGCAGGTATTGCATATGCCATTTATGGGTGCCTGCCGACGCAGACCGGCTCCAATACCATTGTGCTGTCAGATACTTGCTTATGGCCTGGTGCTACAAGTGGCTTTTTTGCTACTTCGGGTCCACCAGATGGGAATCATTGGTTTTTCAACACCGGCAGCATCCTAAATTCCACACTTTTCTGTAATGATAAACCATGCATGCTGTATTTCGCTCCCATTACCATTACGGACTACCAGAATTTTGAGCTGGAGCCGGGTTGTGTGGATGTAAGCATCAATGCGGCCTTCGCGATAGTTTACTTAACACCTATTCAAGTCGTTGGTATTGATAGCGCTTTCCAGGGTAATCTCTGCGTGGGAAAGTTTCGCCCTCGGGGAGGATTTCCAGAATGGAATTCATCTTCCCGCTATACCAACATTAAAATTTATAAGCAGGATAACCCAAACAAGCAAGGTCTGATTTACACGCCTCCTTCCCAATGGCGTCATAATGTTGATGTGATTTTCTCTGTACCTGAGCCGGGTACTTATGTGATTGAGCTTCGCGATGAGAAGAGCTGCCCATTCACCTTCACGATGAATATGGCAGGATGCAATCCTGTCAATAGTTCGACACTCCAAACCCCCGACCTTATTGCCCAAGTTAGCTCGGTAGTTTGCATCCCTATTATAGCGGAAAATTTTGATACTATCTTTGGCACTTCTTTCTCCATCACGTGGGATACTTCTATGTTGCAATACATAGAAGTGAGAAATCCCAGCCCAACTATAGAACCTTTTAGTGTTGCTGGAAATCTGAACGAGGGCCTCGTAGGGGAAGGCACATTAGGTTTTACATATTCTGAGTTTCTGGGTGAAGGTGTTTTTATTCCCAATGGAGAAGCGCTTTTCGAGATTTGTTTTAACGTAGTAGGCCCTCAAGACTCGTGTACGCAGTTGGGTTTTGGGAGCTTTCCGACAGTAGTTACGTTGGATCAAAGCAGTGCTACTGGTCCGGCAGCGCTTATTGCACTACCCGGGCAGATATGCATTGACTCGCTCCCATTAGTAGTTAATTTTTACGTAGATGCCCCTAATTGCGACAATACTGCGAGCATTGGAGCCATTATCGAGGGTGGCGTAGGCCCTTACGTTATCAGCTGGCAGCCTTGCGGCGGAGGGGGGCCGAGTAGCTTCGTTGTCTCTAATGTTGCCGATACTGTCCTTACCTTGCCTTTGCCAGAAGGTTGCTGGGAAGTATGCGTGACAGATCAAGACGGTCTGGGTACCCAGATCTGCGGCGATCGCACTATTGACATCCCAAGTTTGGGTGTAACGCTTTCGGTCACTCAACTGCCGAGCTGCAATGGCAGCACCGATGGCATCTTGCGCGCAGATATTTCAATTGATGGTGTGCTGGTGTCCAACCCAGGCAGCAGCTACACTTTTGCCTGGAATACAAATCCGGTACAAACGACCCAAACCATCGTTGGGGTAGGCGCTGGTCAGTACGGGGTTACAGTTACAGAAATTGCTACAGGGTGTACACAATTGGCTGCAGGCACCCTTAGCCAGCCGGCCGCGCTTGACCTGGCCATCCAAACGGCCAATGCTTCATGCCCGGGTGTGAACAACGGCACCATCACTGCCACTGCTTCAGGAGGCACGCCTGATGCCCTTGGGCGTTATCTTTTCCAATGGGAATACGCCGATTGTAGCAGCTCTCAGCGTTTCTTGGACGACTCCTTCAACGGCAACCCCTACAACAGCTCTACCAAAGTCAGTGGCTGCTACTTTGTTACGGTTACGGATGCTAATGGTTGTACATTCGTCTATCCTAACCCGATACAAGTCAATAATGACCGCGACTTTAGTGTAAACGCCCTTGCTACAGTCAATCCGGCATGTGCAGGAGAGCAAAGCGGCTCCATTGAGGTAATTGCTGTGGCTACGCCGCCATTCCCAAATCCGGCTAATACCTCGTATGTTTTTCTCTGGAATGCCATCCCTCCGACACCTCCTGGGCCGTATCCACAATCTAATGTAGACGATCGTTCCCAGCTTTCTCAGTTGCCCGCCGGAACGTATGAACTGACCGTGCTTGAGGCGGTGTCGGGTTGTTCGGCAACGGCTACCTATACGCTGAGCTCACCCCCACCTATAGATGTGGTGGTCGTTTCACAGACCAATCCAACATGCACCCAACCCACAAGTGGCGCTATCAGCGTGTCGGCCTCGGGCGGTACGGGTAGCGGATATACGTTCAGTTGGACATCTGAACCTCCACAGTCGCTCCCTCCCCAAGCCAACCTCCAAAACCTTCCTCCTGGCTCTTATGTTGCCACAGTGCGCGATACTAATGGATGTACTGACTCCGTTACTGTAGTCCTCTCATTACCCGCACCTCCTCCCATTAATGGTATTGACTCCGTGTCTGTTGTTTGTGGTAATGATGGTTGTCTGCGGGTTATTGCACCGACTGCTGTCTCATTCTCATGGACAGATAGTAATGGAGCGCCAATAGGCAGTACGGCACAAATTTGCCAATTAAGTGGTGGCACATATACTGTTGTAGTTCAGGATACCCAGAGCTGCACGAGCACGCTTACAGTTCCACTGGCGAGCATAGAGCCTCTGAGCATTACAGATGTGCTGCTTAAGCAACCGACCTGCAATGGCGGTATTGATGGCAGCATTGCCGTAACTGTTCAAGGAGGGCACCCTGGGTATTTGTACAACTGGTCGAGTGGTCAAAATGCACCAGTGCTCTTTCCTGTTCCTGCAGGTAACTACACGCTGACCATTACGGACTCGCGTAACTGCACATTGGAACAGACCTTTACCCTGCCAGATCCCCCAGGTATTGTCATCCAGTACAACAACATTCGCCCCACACGCTGCTTGGATACTTGCGATGGAGGAGTCGAATTGGTTGTATTCTACAACACCACTCCACCAACTCCTGCCAATTTCGATTTTGAATGGGGCGACGGCGGCACAGACTCATTGCGTGCGGACTTATGCGCTGGTTTCAATACAGTTATCGTACGTGATCCACTTAACGGTTGTTTCAAGATTGACTCGGTACAAATTGGTGCACCACCTGCTATCAATGTTGTTTTTACCAACGACTCTGTCTCCTGCTTTGGCGGTGACGATGGCCGCTCCAGTGCCACTGTCAGCGGCGGTAATGGTCAGCCTTACACCTACTTGTGGAGCAATGGTCAGACATTCCCGAACGCAACTAACCTATCTGCTGGGCCTGTTACGCTTACAGTAACTGACAATCGGGGATGTCAGGGAGTCTTCAATACGACCATTGATCAACCGGAGCAGATCCAAATTTCTACACCTACAGGTGGGCTTGCACCACCCAAGTGCTTCGGCGGAAGCGACGGCCAAATCACCATCACTGTCAGCAAGGGTACCCCCGGCTATTCGTATAGCTGGGCTGGCATTGGTGGCCCTATAGGCAACACAAACCCGATCACAGATTTGCCTGCAGGCACCTATACGGTTACGGTAACTGACAGCAAGGGCTGCACAGAGGTCCAGTTCTTCATTCTGAGTGACCCAGCCCCAATCGTCGGCTCTTATCTGCCGCTCGATCCAATCCTATGTTTTGGCGATGAGACAACGCTCTTCATTGATACCATCACTGGCGGAGCAGGCGCACCCTACCAGTATAGCATTGACTTTGGAGTGTATCTATCGCCTAATTTCCCCATCAGTATTGGCGGAGGGGTGCACTACATCACGTACGTTGACCGCGTCGGGTGCGAACAAACAGATTCCTTCTTCGTGTTCGAGCCGGCACCCATTACAGTAACTTTTGACCCGAACGTGGTGGAAATTGAATTGGGCGATACGCTCTTCCAATTGGTTCCCATCATCACCGGAGCCAACGTTAGCTCTTTCACATGGGAGCCCGGCAGCCTGCTGAGCGACTCTACCGACCTTGAGCCTTATGTGCGCACCTATGAGTCACAACGCTACACGTTGACAGTCTTCGATGCCAATGGGTGTTCAGGTACAGGCTCTATTTTGGTCAATGTTGACCCAAATCGCAACGTCTATATTCCCAATGTGTTCTATCCTGGCAACACGCGCGGACTAAACGATTACTTTAATCCCAACGTAGGGCTGGGCGTGGAAGTCGTCAACTATATGCGCGTCTTCGACCGTTGGGGTAACCTCATGTATGAGCGCACCAACTTCTATCCCAATAACAACAACCTCGCTGAGGGGTGGGATGGCCGATACAAGGGGCAGTACGTCATGCCAGGAGTTTATGTTTACACCATTGAAGTGAAGTTCCTCGATGGGCGCGTTCTACTCTATCGAGGAGATGTAACGGTGGTGCGATAGTGCTGCTCCCCACCTGCTCTTATCGTATACTCCTGAGCGCGCCAGCACGCCGTTGCTGGCGCGCTTTCTTTTCTCATTGACACTGGGCCAAAAAACAAAAAAGGCCGCGCAACAGCGCGACCTTTTGCAAGAAGTCGGGACGACTGGATTCGAACCAGCGGCCACACGCCCCCCAGACGTGTACTCTACCGGGCTGAGCTACGTCCCGAATGTTATGGTGGGTAATACTGGATTCGAACCAGTGACCTCACGCGTGTGAAGCGTGCGCTCTAAACCAACTGAGCTAATCACCCTCAGAACTTGTCGGACCAACGGGATTCGAACCTGTGACCTCCACGATGTCAACGTGGCGCTCTAACCAGCTGAGCTATGGCCCGAAGAACTTCCCTCTAGCACCTTGCGGCACTTTGGGGCTGCAAATGTAAAGCGACTTTGTAAATCCGCGCAAGGGAGAGCGCGGGATTTTTAAAAAATCAGGTCGGCTTCATTTGTGATCTTGATTTTGGAAGGCCATCTTCCGTGCGTTTCCTTACCTACATGAGTAGCTGGCATTATTTGGAGAATTTGTCTTCCTTCCAGTTTTTGGGGTTATTATAGATGTATCGGGAAATCCTTTGAAAGGCCTCCTCATCACGGATAATGTGCTCGTAGAAACGCGTTTGCCATTGAAATTCAAATCCCAGGCGATGGGCGTGTTTAGTAACGGCCGATTTGTACGAGCCGATGATGGCCGATACGGAATTCTTGCCGATGTTTTGAAATCGTTGTTGGCCGATGGTTTTGGGTAGAGGTGATGGCGGTTTGTCCGGAGGTGTATCAATCAGTATCCATAGCGGCGGCATTGATGGGAATGGCGGTGGTGGCAGCGGTGATGATGGCGATGGCGGCGATGGTGGCGATGGTAGAGACAGGGCATGCCCTATCTGTACATTTGATAATGGATTTGATGATGGATTTAATAATGGATTTGATGGATCCAATGAATTCGATGCATCCGCATCCATATTTGCCCCCGTGTCTACATATTGCCCATCATCATCGTTTCGTGTGATGATCAATATCCCGTGGATGTGATTAGGCATCACCACAAATGCCCCCAATTCAATATTTCGAGCATGGTGTGGAATTTCATGCCATAATATATCGGCAATTACGCCAATGGGAGATAACCGCATCTTGCCGTTGGCGATTTCACCAAAATAGTGCACCCGATGTTGCGTACAGATGGTGATAAAATAGGAGCCTGCCCATCGGTAGTCCCAGCGCTGTAGGCGGATAGAGGGTATCCGGTATTTGTTTCGATATTTTTCCATCATTTCTGGTTTTAGCTGCAGCTGATGTAGTAGCCGGTTAATAGTAGTCCAGAGAAATGAGCCATCTATTTTTAGACAATAAACATATCTTCGGCTCCTCGCGATCTATTTAGAAGTTCATTTCACCACAAAATTACTTATTCTGATTTATCTTTCAAGTTAGCCATTTGGAGATGAGGTGTTCTTACAATAAAGTTCCTCTTTGTTATTCAGGGCGTTTGCAAAGGGTACATTTTCCAGAGCGTCCGCAGTGCCTCCTATTTTGAAGTGAAAAGTGATATTTTTCCGAAGCGCCCGCAGAGCCTCCTATTTTGAAGACAAATGACACTGGCGCAGTCGCGTGAAAAGTAGAAGCGGCCACTTTCTACCGCCGCCGCTTTTCTCACCTCCGTTTTTTAGGGTGAAAAAACGGCTGCCGGCTTCAGAGCGGCTGCTGTGGGCGTAGCGGCTGGGCGCGCTGCTCCTACTGGGCCTCGGGCGTGTTTTCGTCCCGCTTTCGGGCCTTAATAATGGCGAAACAGCAGC
>FWWL01004852.1_pt1 | contig 22001 bp, 18 predicted proteins | sample 2228331 | NCBI WGS metagenome assembly FWWL01 (sample SAMEA103939775, study PRJEB20133) | metagenome | reverse complement strand
CGAAACCGGGCGCGCCGCCCGGCTGCGGAGCGCGCGTGCCCGCGGGGCCGCGATCAGGCGCCGCACCCTGCGGCTGCGCAGCAGTCCGGCAGTGTGCGTCATCGCCCCGCTCCGCCAGGGTCAGCGGCGCGCTGGCCCATGCCACCGATCGGCACCGCCGGACCCAGACCCGCAGAAGCTCGGCGACGGTAAGGCCACGCCATAGCGCGGGATCACGCGGGCCCACCGCGAAAGGGCGTTCCCTGCATTCCATCTCGACAGATGCTTCCCGTCCTTGCAGCAAGGGCAACAACGATGACCCGCCTGCTCTATCTCGATCAGAATGCCTGGGTGGCACTGGCGCGCGGCGCCTGGGACAAGGCCAGCTTCCCGAAGGAGCATGTAGCGCTGTCGAAGGTGATAGAGGGCATCCGGTCGCAGGCGATCATGGTGCCGCTGTCCTTCGCCAACATCTACGAGACCGCCAAGATCAACGATCCGGCGCGGCGGGCGAACATGGCGCACACCCAGGCCGTGATCAGTGGTGGCCGGGTGTTTCGAAGCCGGCGCCGCATATTCGGGGAGACGCTGGCCGCCTATCTCGCGCGTCGCCACGGCATTTCGCACCCCGAGCCGGAAGCGCACTGGTTCCTGTCCGATCTCTGGTTCGAGTCCGCAGCCGACTATTCTCCGCAAACCTATGGCTTCGAAATCTCACAGCCAGTGCTCGATTTCCTCCGCCAGGACCCTGTCCGCGCGCTGTTCGACTATCTGATGGCCGGCGAGGAGGACGTCCGCCTTGAGGCGGTCCGGCGCTACAGCGCAAGTTCGGCCGAGCTCATCGGCGGCATCGAATCGCGGCGCGCGATCGCCGCCGGCGAGACGCTGGCACTCCGGAAGCGCGCCTATGGCGCAAGGCTGATCATCGACGAGCTCGACTTCATCCTCGCGACCGGCAGGCAGCTGGGACTGGACTGGCGGACCGTCAGCGACATCGGCTCGTCGCTGGTGCGGCGCATCGCCGCCGAGATCCCGATCCTCAATATCGAGCGCGAACTGGCTGTTCGCCTCGAGGACCAGGCGCGCGGGATCAACGAGAATGATCTTCGCGACATGGCGGCGTTCACGACCGTAGTGCCCTTCGCCGACCTGGTCGTCGCCGAGAAGCAGTTCGTCAATCTGGCGCGGCAGGCCAGCCTCGACAAAGACCATAAGACGACGCTGATGACCTCGATATTCGACCTGTGAGCCGCCTTCACCTGAGGGGTGAGGCCGCCCCTTTCGTTCCCTAGAACAGCCACGAATAGGGAAAGGGCTGGACCCGGCGGCAGCGGACGCACCGGTAGGCGTCTGCGAGCACGAGCCGGGCTGCATTGTGCGGCGTCAGCGAGAACGGATGCTCGCACACCGCGCAGCGATATCCGCGCACATTGTCCATCTGGGCAAGGGCATAGCCCTCATTCTCGCCGCCCTCGACGAAGTAGAGGCCGAGTATCGAACGGACCTCGAACGCCCGGTGCGCCCCGGCATCCATGGCCCGCATCCGATCGAAAAGGCCGACAATGACATGCGACAGGTACAGCATCAGCTGCGGAAGCACCGCATAGAGCAGCTCGTACAGGTCGTCGTCGTTATGGTTCTTGAAGATGAAGTTGAAATTCTCCGGCTCGGTCCGCAATTCGGCATGCTTCGCGGTGACGAGATGGACCGCGTGCTGGAACAGTCCGTACAGGCCGTATGGGTTGTTCCGCTTGAACAGGGCTTCGTGCACGAATGACGCGGTCAGCACATTCGCGATCGGGAGCGTCGCGAGCGTCGTTTCCAGGATGGCCAGGCGCTGGCTCGCCATCGCGCGCGATATGACCGCATCGCCGTCCTCCGCCGTAAATGCCGCGTAGAAGGCGTCCTCATCGCCAAGCATCCAGGACAGGTACATCAGATTGTCGGTAAGCGGCTTGCGCAGGAGATTGTGGGCCACGACGACCTTGCGCTTCTCCATGCAGCGCAGCGCCTCGTAGAGGTGGTGCAGGCAGTCCGACACCATCGCCATGGTGACGGTGTTGAGGATCACCCGGCGTGCCTCGTCGGGATAGCCGGTAGCGCGCATGGCCTCGATCGGGCTCGTCCTGGCGATCTTCGTGAAGTTCCGGTTCTCGACCTTGCTGCGGAATTTGACGGTGACGATGTGCGCCCGGGCCGCCTCGTACTCCGCGAGCAACCGCACGCATTCGTCATGGAGGAAGAAGCAATATTCATGCGCGAGCCGCAGATCCCGTGGGATCCAGCGCAAGCGGTTGCGCGGTACTTTGTGGATGCTGGAAGCCATGATGCTCAGCCGGCTGCGCCCGAGGGCTCCACGGGCACCCGGATCGGCGCGGCATAGGCATAGGGAAGATCCCAGCGTTCGAGCATGCGCGCGAAGGCGACGCAGCGTCGGGTCTTCGCTTGCTCCATCGCGTCGTCGGCGAGCAGCACCATCCGGTCGAGCACATCCTCTTCGTGCGCCCTGGGAAAAACATGGAACACCGCGACGGCGTTCCCGCAGGCGCCCCGTGCGACCAGCGCACCCGGACGGTCCGGATCGGGACCGATGTCGCTGACCTGCTCGGCCAGTTCCTCAAGCGCCTCCTCGACGCATTCATCCGAGCCCGGGGGTATCGCGTCGAGCAGCGCAAGACCCATCGTCGTCCAGCTCGGTGTGCCGCGCGAGCGCAGGCGGTCAAGGATGGCAGCGATATAGGGCTCCACCGCCGGGCGCGGCTTCGGGCCGTCCCGGCCAATGCCGCGCCCCACATAGTAGCGATCGATCGCCTGCGACATCCCGCTGAATATGCCCTTGTGCGTCCCGGCCTCGATCTCGGGCAGTTCCAGTCCGCACACCAGATAGGTACCGAGATAGTCCAGCTCATCACCGAAGATCGGCACCTTGCCCTGGAACCGCTCCCGCTTCGCGAGATAGTGGAGGAAGTATAGCGGGTCATCGAGGATATGCGCGCACGTGCAGAGGTCGGCGATCCCCATGGTCGGAGGAAGCTCGACATCGTCCGGAACCAGCCCGGTCCGCTTGAGCTCGGACTGGGCAGACGCCAGTGCCGAGAAATCGTCCAAGGTGGCCGAGACGCGGATAATCGTGTCGATCCGGGCAGGCGGGAGTCCGAGGCCCAGTCCGTCCGCGACCGCGAGCGCTTCCGGCTGCCCGTCCCTGGCCGCCAGGAGGATGTCCCGCAAGCGTGCCGACTGCACCGCCGGATCGACGATCAGCTTCTGCACATGCTTGCGCACGGAATCCGGCGCACCGCGCAAACCGCTAGGCGTCAGTGCGCCGGACTTGGCTTCGGCGATGAGCACCACCCGGTCGATCACGGCGATCAGATCCGTCTCGTAGCGAACACCTTCCCAATACCATTCCGCATTGGGCAACAGCGTCGCCGAAGGAAGAACCTCCTCGATGACCCGCTTCATCTCCTCCTCGAGATACAGGGTTCGCCGCTTCTCCAGCGCCTTGGTGATTCCGGCCTCGGCGATGAGGGTGCGCAAGATCGCCGGCAGAAAGCTGACAAGCGATTGCGGCGCGAAGAAGAGGAAGTCGTCATCGACCCGGACGGCAGGCTTCAGCCACACCGGGTTCGAAAGGAAAAGATGCTCCTTGTCGTGTTCGCGCAACGCGCCGGGACACAGGCCGAGCGCCGCGAACACCCTGGTGACCAGCGTCACCGGTTTGTCGAGCCGCTCCGCGATCACGCCCGGCTCGACACGCATCTCCATGACCAGCCAGCGATCGGCATGGCTCAGCAGCATCGTCCTCAGGTGACGAAGCGGCATCCGCTTCGGGAGCGAGGCAAGGAAGGCGTCCGGATCGCCCCGGACGCCCTCGTAGCGCGCGAAGAAATCATGGACGATCGCCTTGCGGGTGCGCCCGCGGAAGATGTCCTTCAGGAGCACGAACCGCCCACCGAGCCGCTCCTGATGGAGGGCGACGAGCGCTTCGGCGATATCGACGAGATCGCTGGCGCTATATCCATGATGCGCTGCGAAAGCGGCGTCCAACGGCGCGTGCAGCGCCCGGACAATTCGCACCATGTCGTCGTAATAGCCCCAGTTGCGCACCATCTGGGTGTGATCGCGCATCCGCTCCTGCAACCCTATGCTGACCAGGCGGTCGAGATCGTCGCCCAGATCTTCGAGCTGGATCATCCGTCGCCGATGGAAGGCCGTCGCAAGCGCACTGACTGCGTCGATCGCTGCCTGGATTTGCCGATTGCTCGCCGGCTCGCGACCCCATTCCCAGCGTTCAAGGGTGAGCAGCAGCGCCTGGAGCAGTTCGATATGATGCTGTTCGATTCCCTCGATGAGCCCCTTGGTCGAAATCATGTCCGGACCGGCCGGCTGGCTCATCCCCCAGCACGCGATCGTGGCGATGACATGGGGTGGATAGGCTTCGCGGAAGACGGCAAGGATGGCCTCGATGTGCCCGGGGAATGCCGCCGCCGCCTTCCTGGCCTCATCGAGCGAGAGAGCCCGGTGCGCATCGCGATCAATGTCGGAACCCTTGACCTCCCGAACCACCATGCCGGGCCGGTCCGAGTACATCTCGCCCAAATTACCCGCGGCCGATCCCTTCAATTCCGGTCTCCGATTGCTCGGAACGAAGATAGAACATCTCGCGGTGTCAGGCTAGCTCCGTTCCTCACCCCAACGGTCAGGGTTCGATCGCGCGACCACGATCAACGGAATACACCGTCCCAGTCCCACCAGCCGATCGTCACCGCCAGGCCGAGACCCGCAAGGCGGGGCTCGGTGGCCGGCCGCAGGCGGCCATAGAGCGGCGGTCGCACGGCAGGCCGTGCGAGGCGCCACCCCTTAATCGCGCCGCATCAGCGAGCGATAGCCGCCCCCGGCCAGCCGCCGCGCGTCCGCAGCCAGGCGCCGCACTCGGGACCGGATCGAATCGGAGCGCCGATCCCCATCGCCGCGCCCCGCCGCATCGCCGAACAATATGCGGGCAATCTCGCGCTGGTTCGCCCCGGCCTGGACCGCATCATGGACGCGCAGCGCGAGAATCCAGCGCGCCACCCGCCGGTCGGGCGGATAGAGCGAGCGGGAAAAGCGGCGATTGCGGCACAGATCGATCAGCCGCCGCAGCGGCAGGATCCGGGCTCCGGCGGACGCAACGCCCTTCAGCCGATATTCGAGCAGCACGGGGTCACCGCCGGCCAGGCTGCCCTGCTCGATGTCGAGCCGGATGCGATGCCAGCCGTCCGAGAGCACCGCATGCTCGCCGTGCGGGTCGCGCACGAGCGTCAGCCACGGTGCCAGCAACGCCGGATCGATCGCGTCGGGATCGCCGCGCCCGATCGGGCTGGCGATGACGCGCAGCGTGCCCGGATCGAAATCGGCATGCCAGATGATCCGCGCGTCCGGGGCTTCGACCTCCGGGCGCTCGGCGAAAGTGAATCCCCCAGGAGAGGGGATCATCCCCCGACCCGAGGCCCGGCACGTCCGTGCCGCGCGTCGCGCTGCTCGCGCGGGTGTACCAGGCGATATAGCCGGGATCGCGGCGCAGCCATTCCCACATCAGCCCGGCCCGATCGACGCCGCGCAGCCGCGCATAGTCACGCGCATCGCGCCAGTCCCGCGCCACCCGCTCAGCCCGATTTCGTCATGTGGAGAAACAATGAAGCTGGCGCGAAATCCGATCGCTCCGAAATGGAGGATCGAACCGCACCAGACCATGCCGAATATATCGACAATATAAACTTGACTCGCTTGCCCTCCAAGTCTCTGTAGATGCGCTGATTTGTCTGCCTGTTGCCTCGCGACGGTGTGAGAAGCCGCCGCCCGGCCCGAAAGAGCATGAAAGGTCGATCAGAGGATCGACGGCAGCTTGAGATGCCGCCGCTGGTCGATTGGACGCCCGATGGGCATGCACGATATGGGGCCGTTCCTCCGGGAGCTCGAAGCCGCGACGAGCCCGGACGACCTGGCGCTCGCGATGGTCGAGATCTGCGCGATACTCGGGTTCGAGTATTTCGCGCTGACCCATCATGTCGACATCCCGAGCGCGACCGGTACCGACATCCGGCTGCACAACTACCCCGCACGCTGGGCGGACTATTATGACGCGCAGGCGCTCGGCGTGTCCGATCCCGTGCACCGGGCAAGCCATGTGACCAGCCGCGGCTTCCCATGGTCGCGGATGCACGACATGATCACGCTGACGCCGGGCGACCGGCGGGTGCTCATGCTCGGCGCGGAGCAGGGGATCGGCGACGGGTTCACGGTGCCGGCCAATGTACCCGGCGAGACCCTCGGTTCCTGCTCCTTCGCCAATGGCGCCGGCCGGCCCTTGCCCGAGGCGATGCTGCCGCTGGCACAGCTTGCGGGCCTGTTCGCGTTCGAGGGCGCACGGCGACTGTGGTCGACGCGCAAGATCGACGAGGCGGCGGCGCCGGTGCTGACCGACCGGCAACGCGACTGCATCCTGTGGGCGGCGCGCGGCAAGGGCGACTGGGAGATCAGCCGCATCCTTGGAGTCAGCGAGGAGACCGTAGCGCGCCATATCAAGCAGGCGTGCGAACGATACGGCGTACACAAACGGACATTGGTGGCGATCCGGGCGCTGTTCGACGGAACGCTCACCTTCACCGATATCTTCAAACGCTGACTATACCCCTTTTCCGGCATATCCCGCCGGCCGGCTAATCGCGACCCTTGGTCTCCCGACGATCAAGGAGCCACGACCATGTTGCACGCGATGGGAGCTGCAAACCGCCCGGTGTCGGACAAGGTGATGCGCGGGATGTTCGCGGCGCGGAAGCAGGTGTTCGTCGATCTCCTGAAATGGGACGTCCCCGTCCTCGGCGGCGCCTATGAGATCGACCAGTTCGACGACGCGCACGCGCATTATCTGGTGCTCGCCGACCGCGACGGCGGTCATCTCGGATCGGCGCGGCTGCTGCCGACGACGCGGCCGCATATCCTCGACAGCTTCTATCCCGAGCTGTGCGAAGCGGCGCCGCCGAGCGGCCCCGACATCTTCGAAGTGACCCGGTTCTGCCTCGACCGGAGCCTGAGCGCGCGCGAGCGCCGCGGCGTGCGCGACACGCTGGTGACGGCGCTGGCCGATCATGCGCTCGCCCATGGCATCGCCCGCTATAGCGCCATCGCCGAGATGGGGTGGCTGCAGCAGATTCTCGCCTTTGGCTGGCGGTGCTGTCCGCTCGGCCTGCCGGTGACGATCGGCGGCAAGATGCTCGGCGCGCTCGCCATCGAGATCGAGCCCGATACGCCGCGCAAGCTCGCCGCGGCGGGCATTGTCCCGCTCCCGGCGCTGCTGGGCGGCGACACGCTCGCCGCGGCCTGAGACGCGCAAGGAGACCCGCTATGGACCGCAACCCGATGCTGGCGGCCGCGATCGACCAGACCCGCGCCAGGCTCGCGCGCGACGGCTGGTGTGTCCTGCGCGCCGCGCTGCCGCCCGAGACGATCGCGGCGCTCGATGCCGACCTCGCCCCGGCGTTCGCGCAGACACCCTTCTGCCAGGGTAGTTTCTATGGCGAGACGACGAAGCGGTTCGGGCGCCTGCTGGCGCGCTCGGAGCGCATGGCGGCGCTGGTCCAGCACGCGGTGGTGCAGGGTGTGGTCGAAGCGATCCTCGCGCCGTGGTGCGACTGCATCCAGCTCAATGTCGCCCAGGCGATCGCGATCCATCCCGAGCCGCCCGCGCAAATACCGCATCGCGACCAGGATATGTGGCGGGGGCCGGTCGGCGAGATCGAATATCTCGTCAACGTGATCTGGCCGCTGACGCCGTTCCGGGCCGAGAATGGCGCGACGCTGGTCTGGTCGAACACGCACGGCGCCGCCGCGCTCGATCCGCCGCCGACCTCAGCGGGGATCGCTGCCGAGATGGAGCCCGGCGACGCGCTGCTGTTTCTCGGCTCGGCCTTGCATGGGGCCGGCGCCAACCGCACCACCGGGGTCCGGCGCGGGCTGGTGGTCGGCTATTCGCTGGGCTGGCTCAAGCCCTATGAGAGCCAGATGCTCGCCTATCCGCCCGATGTCGCGCGCGCATTCCCGCCCGGGCTGGCCGCTTTAGCCGGCTATCGCCAGCACCGGCCCAATCTCGGCAATTATGAAGGCCAGTGCCCGTCGGTCCTGCTCGCCGGCACGGCGGACACGCCACGCGCCGCCATCGATGCGCTGCGCCCCGACCAGCGCGACCAGGTCGAGGCGTTCCGCCGCAGCCAGACCGAACCATGAATTCGGGCCAGACTTCGGAGCGCGTCTATGAGACGCTCAAGGGCCAGCTGCTGCGCGGCGTGTTCCATCCAGGCGAGCGGCTCGATCCGGCGATGCTGTCGGTTGCGCTCAGCAGCAGCGTCACGCCGGTCCGCGATGCGCTCAACCAGTTGACCGGCGAGGGGCTGGTCGAGACGCGTACCGGCGAAGGCTTCCACCGGCCGCACCTCACGGCACCGGACCTGCAGGATCTCTATCGCTGGGCGGAACAGGTCATGACGCTTGCCGTGCGCGGATGGCCGCGGGATAGCGCGCGCGGGGACGTCGACGCGCCGCCCGGTCTCGACGGCGCGGAGCGGGCGGCGGCACTCTTCCTCGAGATCGGGCGGCGTTCCGGCAATCTCGAACATGGGCGCGCGATCGCCGCGATCAATGATCGCCTGCATGCGGTGCGCATGGTGGAAGCGCTGGCGCTGGGCGACGACGCCACCGAGATGGACGCGATCGCGGCGTGCCTCGAGAGCGATCGACGCATGTTGCTGCGCCTTGTGGGCGGCTATTTCCGCCGGCGTGCCCGGCTGGCGCACGAGATCGTGCGCGCCGCCTATCGCGAGGCCTGAAGGCGCACATCCCGCAAAGGCGCGGGGCATGCCGAAAACAATCGGCATATATTCTCAGTATAAAATTCGGATAGCGAACCCCCGCACCTAGCCTGTCTCGCGCTGCATCATGCGCAGCGCTCAAGGAGACGTGTCATGGAACGCAACCACGAGACCCCGTCCGACCTGATCGATCTCGGCGCCGCCAGCGTCGAGACCAAGGGCCCCAAGGGGGACTTCCCCGATGTCGGCGACGGCCGCATCCTCGCCGGCCTGACCGACGAATGATCGACAGGCGCGCGGCCCCCGGCCGCGCGCCATTCGTCATGGCCTATACGCTCAAGCCCGGCATCAGCTTCTGCCATGTGGCAGGCCGGACGATCTTCCTCGACCTGCGGGCCGACCGCTATTTCTGCCTCGCGAACGATGCCGAGCGCAGCTTTGATCGGCTAGCCGCCGCATCGTCCGGGCCTGAGGATATGCGGATCCTCGAGGGTCTGGCGCACCAGGGCATTTTGCGCGCCAGCGACACCGGATCCATCCTCCAGCCCTGTCCGGCGGTGACCGAGGCGCGCGCCAGTCTGCTCGACGCGGCGCCGACCCCGGTGCGCCCGCTCCAGACCCTGTTGGCCGGGACGGCACTACTTCACGCGCCGCTGCGCTTGCGGCTGTTCGGCCTGCATGCGGCGGTCGCCCGGCTCCAGGCCCGCAAGGCGCGTCTCAAGACCATACGATCGGAACGGGAGACGCTGGCGCGCGGCGCGGCGGCCTTCGCGCAGCTGCGCGCGATCGCGACGACGCATGACCAATGTCTGCCCCGGTCGCTGGCAGTGACCGATCGGCTGCTTGCTGCGGGCGTGCGGGCCGAGCTGGTGCTGGCGGTGAAGCTGCAGCCATTTGCGGCCCATGCCTGGGTGCAGTGGCAAGACCTGGTGGTCAACGACCGGGTGGATGCGGTCCGCGACTTCACGCCGATCCTGGTGGTGTGATGGGTAACCGGTATTTCGCGGCGATCGGTGGCGATGCCGCACGGGCCGATGCGGTCCGGCATGCGGCGCTTGCCGACCCAGGTTGGCGGATCGCGCTCGACCGGCCGGGGTGCCTCGTGGTCGCCGAGCGCGATGCGATGCTCGTGCCGATTGCGGACGATGGTCTTGTGATCGGTCCGCTGTTCGCCCTCGGCCGGTCCCATCGTCTCGACGCATTTTCCGCGTCCTCAGCCGCGACGCTTCGGGCGAATGGCGCGGCCGGGCTCGTCCGTGGCCATTGGGGCGGCTATGTCGCGATTGTCGCGGACACGGACCAAAATTCGGTCGCGCTGGTGCGCGCGCCATTCGGTGAACTGCCCTGTTTCCATGCGCCGTCCGCCCAGGGCTATGCGGTCGCGTCGGACGTGGCGCTGCTCGAGCGCTTCGGCGGCTTCCGTCCGCGCCTCGACTGGCCTGCGCTCGGCGACTTCCTCTGCGCCCCGCGCGTCCGAAGCGCTGCGACCTGCCTGTCCGGGCTCGGCGAATTGCGGGGCGGCGAGCAGATCCGCTTCGGCGAAGCCGGACCCTGCGTGACGACCCTCTGGTCGCCCTGGACCTTCGCCGACCCTGCACGCGCACTCGCGGACGGCAGGGAAGCCGTAAAGCGGCTCCATGGCGAGATCCTCGCGGCGGTCGGTGCGCGCGGATCCACCCTGACGCGCAGCGTGCTGATGCTGTCCGGGGGCCTCGATTCCTCGATCATCGCCGCGAGCGCTGCGGCGCGCGGGCTCGATCTGCGCTGCGCCAATATCAGCACCGATGATCCCGCCGGCGACGAGCGCCGCTATGCCCGCGCGGTCTGCGATCGGCTCGGCGTTCCGCTCGCCGAACGCCTGTTCCAGCTGGACGGCGTCGATCTCGAAACCTCTGCCGCGGCCGGATTGCCCCGGCCGGCATCGCGGGCCTTCGAATATGAAGCCCGGCGCCAGGCGCATCTCGTCGCCGGCAAGGAAGGCGCCGATGCCGTGCTGAGTGGCGGCGGGGGCGACAATATCTTCTGTTCGCTGCAATCGGTGCTGCCGCTGCTCGACTGCCGTGCCGGACTGGCGGACGGCCCTATGTATCGCCGGCTGGCGCGCGAGATCGCCGCGCTTTGCGACACCAGCGTGTGGACCGTCCGGCGCAAGGCATGGCTGCGGTCGTGGCAGCATCGGCCGCCGCCGCTGGACATCGACACCGGCTTTCTGTCGGCCGGAACCGCCGCGCGGGCGCGGGCGGCGTCGCGGCATCCCTGGCTGGAGCCTCCGGCGACGGTGCTGCCGGGCAAGGCCGCGCATGTCGCCTTGCTGCTCGGGCCGCAATATCTGACGGAGGACAGCGATCCCTGTGCGGCGCGCCGTTTCCTCTACCCGCTGCTCGCCCAACCGGTGGTCGAGCTCTGCCTGCGCATCCCGACCTGGCTGTGGTTCGAGCGCGGTTGCAATCGCGCCGTCGCGCGCCGCGCCTTCGAGGCGACGCTGCCCGAACAGGTCGCTTGGCGCAGGTCGAAGGGCTCGCCCGATGCCTTCCTCGTCGCGCTCTTTGAGAGCCGGCGCCAACAGATCCGCAGGCTGCTGCTCGACGGCAATCTCGCCGGACACGGGTTGCTCGACTGCGATGCGCTGGCGGCATATCTCGACGACCCGCGTCCGGTCCGCGGCTCCGGCCATGTCCGCATCCTGCGGCTGGTCGATGCTGAGGCGTGGAGCCGGTGCTGGCCCGGCTAGCGCCGCGCCGGCACTGCGGGCAGGTTCGGACGTGCGTCCCGCAGCGCGCGCCAGCGCGTATATTGCGCGTGCTTGGCGGGATCGGGATCCTCGCGCCCCTGCAGCCAGAAGCCGAACCAGTCGACATCGCGTTGATATTCGGCGAGCCGGTGCAACGGCTGGGTCCGGGTATGATATTCGCCCGGCGCGACATGCATCTCGACCGGCTTGCGCTTCTCGCGCAGCGCGGTGAACGCCTCGAGCGCGAGCAGATACTCGCTGTCGGCGAGCTGCATGAGGAGCGGCGTCTCGATCCGGTCGGCATTGAGCGACAGCGCCATCGGCTTCCAGAAGGCGGTGCCGTCCTCGCTCGCCAGCGGATAGCGGCGGACCGCGCGATTCCAGTCGGCCCAGGCGGTTCCGCCATAGGTCATCACCGTCTTGGGATCCTCGCAGCAGGTGCTGACCACGGCGGCAGCAAAGCGGTCGGAATTGATCAGCGCGTAGTTCACGGTCGAGGCGCCGTCGCTGAGGCCGGTGATCCCGATGCGCGCGGGGTCCGCGACGCCCAGCGCGATCGTGCGATCGACCCCGGCGAGCAGCGAGGCCAGCACGCTTCTGCGTTCCCCCCAGTCTTTGGTCATGGCGGCGATGATCGCGTCGATCGTCTTCAGCCCGGGATAGGCGGTGCTCTCGACCGCCGGCCGTTCGAAGCTCAGCACCGCGAAACCATGGGCGGCGAGCAGGAAGATCGGGTGCGCATCGCCGGTCCCCCCGCGCAGGAAGCCGTCGCTATGATATTGGACGATCACCAACGGCAGTTTCTCGCCCGGTACCGCATCCGGCGGCAGGACGAGATCGCCCCAGGCGGGCATGCCGGGTTCGCTTTGCCAGGTCAGCCGCTGGACCTTGCCGAGCCGCAGCCGCGCGAAACCCGGATTGGGGTCGAACAGCAGGGATTGCCGGCCACTGGCCGGATCGATCGCTACCACCCGGCGCGGCGTCACCGAATCCTCTGCGACACAATAGAGCTGTGCGTCGCGCCAGGTGCAGCCGGTGAGCCAGGCCGGACTGGCGAGAAGGCGCCGGACGGTGTGGCTGCCCGGGCGCCAGCGGTAGAGTGCCATACGCCCCTTGGCCCAGCCCTCGCGGCGCAGGAACAGCAACGACCCGTCCGCCTGCCACCAGAGATTGACGATGCCGTCGCGGCAGGCCACCGCTGCACAGGGTTGCTTGCGGCCGGTGCGATCGGCCACCCAGATGCGCAACGGGCTGAGCGGCCCCGCATCCTCGCGTTCGGTCCAGGCACGTTGGCCGTCGCGCGACATGGCGACGGCTTCGGCTTGGGATCCGCCGGGCGGGTCGGGCGGTAGTGCCGCTGCCTCCCCGGCGGTCGCCGCGCGGGTCTCGCCACGCTCGGGATCAACCAGGAACACGATTTGCGGCACGTCCGCTTCGCGCAGCTGCGGACGGGGGCCGGGGTTCGGCCGGACCCGCGCATCGTAGAGATAGCCCGACATAGCTTCGCGATCGAGCGCACGGCGCGCCTCGGCGATGCCGGGCCGGCTGGCATAGAGCAGATCGCGGCCATTCGGTGCCCAGGCCCAGCGCTCGACATCCACCGCCGACCGGGTGACCGCAGCGGACCCGCCGCCATCGGCGCGCGCGCGCCACAGCTGGGTGACGCCGTCGATCCGCTTGAGATAGGCGATCCATCGACCATCGGGCGACCAGGCAGGTACCACCAGGTCGGGAAAGCCGGTGTTGACGAACAGCCCGCGCTTGACGTCGATGGCAGTGATCATCTCACCACCCCGATCGACGACGCGCGGGGCCGCCGCGCCGCGCGCGGCGATCACCACCAGCGCCCGGCAATAGCCATTTGTGGCCAGATCGCCCCGGCTGAGCACCAGCGCGATCGACCTGCCGTCCGGTGACACGGCGAGCGGGCTCGGCAGGAAGAAATAGGACGGATCGGGCATGCCGATATCGCGCAGCTCGATCAGGTCGCTGGCTTCGAGCAGGCGCTGCGGCGCGCGCGCTTCGGCGGCGTTCGGCAGCATGTCGGCACAATCAGCCCATGCCGGAGGCGTCGTCACCAGCAGCATGCCGGCGAGCAGCTTGTACCTGCTCACCATTTCCTGGTCACCGACAGGCTGACGAAGCGTCCGAGCGGGGAATAGTTGGTCGAGTCATAGGGGGTGTCGTAGAAGAGCGACGTCGCGATCGGGGACGGTTTGGCGTTGAACAGGTTCTGGACCGACGCGATCAGGTCGAAGCCGCGCAGCGGTCCGCTATCCGCCCGGTAGCGCAGGGTGAGATCGATCGGGGTCATCCCGGCGATGCGGGCCGCGGGCGCCGTCCGGTTGTCGACGACCGGGCCGATATGGGTGACATTGCCGGTGATCGTCACCCCGCCGATCGACCAACCAAGATCGCCGCGCAAGCGCAGGTGCGGCGGGTTGAAGATCGTGCCTGCCAGCTGAGTGATCGGGAGCGCCGGCCCGATCTGCTGCTCGCTGTCGAGCCAGGCGGCATTGGCCGAGGCGGAGAGTCTTCCCCCGCCAAGATCGCCGGAATAGCGCAGCAAGGCATCGATACCGTGCACCGACTGCCGGCCGGCATTGACGCTGGTGTTGCGCACCAAGGCCACGACGTTCGCCGGGTCGTACGCGGCGCCCCCGGTCAGGTTGGTGAATGTGCTGGCGCCGGCGATGGTCGCCGCCTGCTCGGCGGTCGAGGGGTTGAGCGTGACGAAGCTGGCATAGCCCGCGTCGCGCAGCGCCGTCGCAAAGGACGGGATCGGCGTGACGATGCGGTCGCGGTACCGCACCGAGAAATAGGTCAGCTCGAGGCGCACGCCGTCGAGGAAGCGCGGGCGCAGTTCCAGCGTTGCCGACCAGTTGGTCGATCGCTCCGGCGCGAGGCCGGGATTGCCGCCGAGCAGCAGCAATGCCGTTGCCGTGGCGGGATAGCCTTGCCCTCCCACGGTTGCGGTGCGCGTCAGGTACAAGGTCTGGGGCTGGTATTGCTGGTAGAGCGTCGGCGCCCGGAAGCTCTTCCCCCAGCTCGCCTTGAGGGTGATATCGGGATGCGGCGCGAAGATCAGGCCGAATTTGGGCGTCGCGACGTCGCCGATCCGGCGATAGGCTTCGTAGCGGACCGCCGCGCTGAGTACGAGGCTGTGAACGAGCGGGATCGCCTGGCCGGGCGACACCAGCGGCAGGCTCAGTTCGCCAAAGCCGTAGGTGTCGGCCTGGGACTGGTCGATATTCTGGGTGCCGTTGATGCCGGTGAAGCGGCGAAAGTCGATCTGCCGATGGCCAGCGCCAAGCGCGATCCTGACCGGGCCGCCGGGCAGCGCAAACAGCCGGCCGTTCGCCGAGAGCTCGATCGAGCGCGCGCGGTTGATATAGTAGCCACCGGTGTTGACCGACAGCACGCCGCCCTGGAAGCTGTAGCCGCCATAATCGACCCGATCCTCGCCATAGGTGGCGGAGAGCATCGTGCTCCAGCCCTCCGGCAGCGACCAGGTCAGCGAGGGCGAGACGCCCCAGGCGCGCGCGGTCGATTGCGTCTTGCCCCGGGCCACGGAGAGATCGCCGCCGGCGGCGAGCGGATAAGTCAGGTTCGTCCAGCGCTTGTTGAACAGGCCGTCCATGGCGAATCGGAGATCCGGCACCAAATCCTGCTCAGCTGAAGCGAGAAGGCTGTGGCGCCGCTGCGCGGGAAAGAGGGTGAGTCCGGGCGAGCGTGTCGCGGCATAGTCGCGCTGGCGCGCGAGGATCGCATCGTTGCTGCCATATTCATAGGCGAGCAGGGCATTGCCCGACCGCCATGTCGTCCCTGCGGTGGCGCCATAGGTCTGGCTGAACCCGCCGCCATCGGTGGGGATGCCGAGCCGCGCGCTGGTCTCCACGCCCTCAAGGTCCCGCCGCAACAGGATGTTGACGACACCGGCGACCGCGTCCGAACCGAACAGCGCCGACGCGCCGTCGGGAACCACGTCGATCCGGCTGACCGCTCCGAGCGGGATGCCGGAAATGTCCACGGATTGCTTCGCCGCATTGTACGACAGGCGATGCCCGTTGAGCAGCGTCAAGGTCGCGTCGCCGCCGAGCCCGCGCAGATTGATCGAGGCACCGCCGCCCACATCCGCGCCGTTGGTCTCGGGCACGTTGAAGCCGACGCCCGGATTCTGGCCGCCGCCAAAATTCTGGGGCAAGCTGCGCGCGATCTCGACGAGCGTCGCCTGCCCGGCATTGCGCGCCTCCTCGCGCGTCACCTGGATTGTCGTCGATGCGGTGGGCGCTCCGCGAATGCGGCTGCCGGTGATCGTGATCGCCTCCTGCGCTTCGGCCGGTGCCGCGAGTGCCTGCGGCGTGGCCGGCGCGATGACGAAGGCCGCACCTGAGCGCCGTGCCTGCAAGCCCGAACCTGCAAGCAGCCGATCGAGCGCCTCGTCGATCGAGAGCATCCCCTTCAAGGCCGGTGCCCTGTGGCCGGCGATCAGGTCGGTCGGCGCGACGATGCTTTGGCCCGTTGCCGCAACGACTGCCTGAATCGAGCGCGCGAGCGGTTGGGCGGGAAGGTCATAGCTTTGCCGTTCGATCGCCTGTGCGCGGGCAACACTCGAACCCGTGGCGACCAGCACCGTACCGCTCAGGCAAAGTGCCAATAGTCCCGTCATACCCCGCATATGTCTTCCTCCCCATCCGGCATCCTTGCTGGTGCCATTCGGTGCGGAAACGACGCGGGCGGGAATTACCCTACGGCTTTTGCGTGTGCCTAGTGCAGCGAGAGCGATGCGTCGGGCTGGCGGCGAAGATCGAGCTGGAACATTGCCGCCGCTGCTTCGGCGAACCCTGCCGGATCGTCGGCAGCGAAGGCGCCGGTGATCCGGAGGGTTCCGATCCGCTCGGAGCCCAGCACCAGCTTGACGGCGTTGCGGCGGTTGAACCCGGCAACCGCCTCGCGCAGCGGCGTTGCCTCGAACGAGAGCATGGCTCCCGGCCAGGCGGTGTCGGCGGGATCGGCGGCGACCGGCGGCGAAGGCGCCTTGCCAGGTGCATAGACCGATGCTTGGCCCGGCACGAGCATCCGGCCCGGCGCGCCGCGTGCGATCACCGGGTCGGGACGGACCTCGACCGAACCGCGCAACAGGACGACGCGGACAAGCCCCGGGCGGAGCGCGACGTCGAAGATCGTCCCATGCGCGATGACCGTCCCGCCGTCCGCGCGCACCGCGAACGGCCGAGCGCTATCATGCGCGACATCGAACCGCGCACGTCCCTTGAGAAGCTCGAGCTGGCGCTGGGACGCACTATAGGCGACCCGCACGGCGCTGCCCCGATCGAGCGTGACCCGCGAGCCGTCCGCCAGCGTCACGGTCCGAACCGCATCGGCGTTGCTGGCATAAGCGACCGGCGCCGCTGCCGGGTCCGGTTGCATGCCGACCCGCAGCAACAGGCCGCTGCCGACGATCAGCACCAGAAGGGCGGCGACCGCCGCGACGCGCACGATCGGCTGCCGGTGCCAGACGCTGGCGCGGGAGAGGTCGCGACCCCGGCCGAGGCTGGTATTGGCAAGGAAGCTGAATTGTTCCCATTGCCGTGCGAGCCGGTCATAGGTCTCGCTGTTCAGGGCGTCGGCGCGCCATGCCGCGAACGCGGCCAGCTCGGCTTCGCTCGCACCCGCGCGCAGCCGCGCGAACCAGTCGGCGGCCTCCTGCCGCGCGCGTGCCGTAGCCTGATCCTCCCCGGCCGGTACGGTCATCGGAGCGACGAATGGCCGTCGATATGGGCGATGGCACGGCTCATATGCTTCTCGACCGCCTTGATCCCGAGCCCGGTCCGGGCTGCGATCTCGGCATAGCTATAGCCGTCGATTCGATGCGCCAAGAAGATCTCCCGTGTCCGCGGCTTCAATCGCAGCATAGCAGCTTCGAGCCGCGCGAGCATATCCCGCGCTTCGAGCGCGGCGATCTGATCTGGCCCCATGATGGCGACGTCGTCCACGCAGACATGCAGATGCGCGGCATGGCGCGCGGCAGCCTTGGCCTCGTCCTTCAGGAGATTCACCGCGGTCCGGTGCAGATAGGCCTCGGGGCTCTCGAGCCGATCGACGACGTTCTGGTCGAGCGCCGCGAGACGGACGAACGCCTGCTGGGTCAGGTCCTCGGCGGTGTCGTTGGTGGTCCGACGCGACAGGAAGCGGAGCAGCCGCGGCCGGTGCTCGCGAAACAGCGTCTCGAGCCGGCCGGTGACCGTCGGAACGACGCGATCCTCGGGCGGCAGCGGCTCGCTCTCGCCGATGCCGCCGGGAAGCTCGCGCGCCAGCCTCATGCGCTCGAGCATGGTGCCTCCGTCTGCCGACGGAACCGGATTGGAAGCTGAAACCTCGCCATATGCCGCTCCGCTTTTTCGAGGCGGAGCCGGCGAAAGCCGGGTGTTGAGAACATGCTTGAGACACGCGCCGACGCCTTTAGCCGCATGCGGCCTGGACATGTGCGACGGCCACCCGGCAATGCGCCGTGCGAGACCATGGCTTCTCAAGCGAGGTTCTCACGCCTCGGCGCCGTCGTGCCGACGACGCGAACGGAAGGATAAGCCCGTTCAGCGATTTAGCAACTCGGCGCTCGAACTGGAGCGGTCAGCCTTCCCTCCAGCCTATCGCAAGGGCTGTCGGCGCTTGGGTCCCAATCACCATTTGCGGTGCAAACGCGCATCTCAGCGACTCGCTCGGTAACGGATATCGCTGAAGACTCCATCTTCAATGCTAATGTACCACAATTACCTATCCCGAATTTGGGTCATCGCGTGTGTTTCGGTCGAGACAGGAGGTCACCGCGCGCCACTCACTGTGTCAAACTGTTGGGAAGTGCCATTCGCGGAACACCTCCATCAACGGTGCTCGGCGAGGCGGCTGACCGCAGTGGTTCGTCGTGGGAACTCTTGCCACCGCTACTAAATAGCCCAAGATCATGTGCCTCGGCCTGCCCCATCGCCACCAGCAGCCCGAACGCAGCGACATAGGCGTCGCGCCGCGCAGTGACGAGCTGCACCCGCGCATTGAGCAATTCCTGCTCGGCGTTGAGCACGTCGAGCACGTTGCGCGTACCCACCGTCAGCTCGGCGCGCACGCCTTCGACCGCGAGCGTGTTCGCCGCGACCGCATCCTCCGCCGACCGGATCAGTTCGAGCGCCGCTCGATGCCGGGCGAACGCCGCGCGCACCTCGGCGACGATGCGGCGCTCGACCAGCGTCACCTGCTCGAGCGACTGACCGTGCAGCGCTTGGGCGCGGCGCACCTGCGCCCCCGGCAACCCGCCCTGATAGAGCGGGATCGTCGCCGACAGGCCGATCGTCGCGCTGGTCTGGGATTGAAGGAAGGTCCGACCCGGCAGCGAGCTGGTCAGCGACCCCAGATAATTATTGTAGCCGCTCGACCCCACCGCCGAGAGCCGCGGCAGCCGCGCCGCCCGGGCGACGCGCACGTCATAGCCCGCCGCCTGTGCGTCGGTGCGCGCCGCGTCCAGCAGCGGGTTGCCGCCGAGCGCGATCGCGGTCGCCTGCTCGGCGGAACCGGGCAACCCCGGCAGCGGCGCCGGATAGGCGAGCTGGCCGGGTACCAGCCCGACGAAGCGGATGTAATTCTCGCGGCTCGCGATCAGCTGGGCCTGCGCCGCCTGGAGCTGCCCACGCGCCAGCGACAGGCGTGCCTCGGACTGCGCGACATCGGTGCGGGTCAGGTCCCCGACCTCGAACCGGTCGCGCGACGCCTGGAGGTTGGTCGCGAGCACCGTGACGTTGCGCGTGTTGAGCTGGACGATCGCCTCGTCGCGCAGCACGTCCATATAAACCGAGACGATCGCGTTGAAGACGTCCGCCTCGGTCGCGCGCAGATTCGAGCGTCCCGATTCGACCCGGGCATCGGCGGCGCGGATCGAATTGGCGACGCGCCCGCCCTGGAACAACGGGAACGACAGATTGCCGTTGGCGGCAAAGGCACGGCTCGGCGCCGACAGGCTGTTGGCCGAGGTCAGCACATATTCCTGATAATCGGCGGTCGCGCTGAGCGTCGGCCGCGCCGCCGCCTTGGCGATCGGGACCCCTTCGTCGATCGCGCGCAGCCCGGCGCGCGCGGCGGTAAGCCCGGGATTGGTGCGATAGGCATGGCGCAGTGCCGCGCGCAGCGTGGTGACCGGGCCGGAATCCGCGGCGGGCGGCGCGTCCTGGGCGTGAGCGACAGACGCGGGAAGGACGGTCGCGACACACGCGGCCAAGGCAACGAAACGGTGCATGGGATCAATCTCCTGAGCGATGGGAAAGCCGCGCGGGAGCGGCGTCGTACATCGTCAGGCGATCGGCGGTCGCAGCGCTCTGGACGGGACCTCGCCGTGCACGCGGAAGTCATAGCGGGCACAGCCCGGGCTGCGCGACTGTATCACCGGCGTCAGCGTGACGTCGGCGAACACCCCGGCATGGTGATGGTGACAGAGATGTAAATGGGCTGGCAGCTCGCGGCGCTGCCCGTCGGCCTCACGCTGGTCCTGCGTCGCCGACACCCCTTCCTCGGCGCAGCGATCAGTCGCGATCGTCGTCGCAACCGGCATCGGCTCAACGCCGTGCAGCGCCGACTCGCCTACCATGGTCATACCGAGAAGAATTGCGATCAGCAGGCGGGGCATCGTTCCTCGTCCCGGGAAACGTCGGTAATGCGTCGCGGCGCCGCGTGCGATGCGCAGTATGACGCGGCTCCCATTGCAACATTCCTTGCGATCAAACAGGTTCTACTTCAAGATCAAATTCGCACGATCATGTTGAGACATGATATCAGTTGGAAAAATGATGTAAAGTAACAACTTCCATTCTACTTGCGATCGTCATGGCACGAATCGTTCTTGGAATAGAATTGATATATTATATCAACAATTGTGCTTGGGCCAACCTTCATCTGCCTGATTTTACTGGGGTGACAAGCACCTCGCACTGCGATATGGGCACTGTTCAATGCATCGTTTCCTCCTCCTGCTCCTGTGTGCGCTCGCAGCCCTGTCGATGGGCACGGGGGCGGTTGCGCATGCGGCGGAGCGCAGCGTCTGCGCCGAGCAGGCCTCGGACAAGGCCGAGGTCCATTCGGGAAATGAGGAGCCGGGCAAGCCCGCCTCCGACCAGGGCTATGGGCATCAGCATGGTTGCCATGGCCACCACCTCATGGCGATCATGCCCGAGAAGTCGGCCGTCAGCCACGCCCTGCCCTCGACTGCGCCGTTCGTGCGAATGGCGCCGGCGCTGTATGCCGCGCGCAGCGATCCCGCGTTGAGACCACCGCAAGCCTGACAACCACTCGGCCGCGCCTGCGCGGCATGGCTTGGTTTGTCAGGAGTATTTACATGCATCGTATCCTCGCGGCCCTTCTGGCCGCGGTGTCCTGCGCGGGAATCGCGCAGGCGCAGACGTCGCCACCGGCCTCGGCCGGCGACGTCCTCACGATCGACGACGCGCTCGCCCAGGCAGGTGCTGTGTCCCCAACCGGCGACGTTGCCGAAGCTGGGATTCGTGCGGCTGAGGCGGGCCGCGTCGTCGCGGGACTGAGGCCCAATCCCACCGTTACCACCGACGTCGAGAACATTCTCGGCACCGGACCCTATCGTGGCCTCGACGAATCCGAGACGACGGTCAATTTCGCGCTACCGATCGAGCTTGGCGGCAAGCGTTCGGCGCGCATCGCCGTCTCCGAGGCCGAAATCACCCGCGCGCGAATACAGACCTTGGTGGCGGGTGCCGACCTGCGGCTGGGCGTAGTCCAAGCCTATGTCCAGGCCATCGCCAGCGAGCGCCGCCGCGCGATCGCCGAAAGCCAGATTACGGTGACCACGGAAAATCTTCGGATCGCACGCGACCGGGTTGAGGCGGGCGCCAACTCGCCGATCGACGAGCAACGCGCCCAGCTCCAGCAGGTGAATGCCGAGACCGAGCTCGCCCAGGCGCAGCGCGCGGCCGAAGCGGCGCGTGCAACGCTTGAGCGCTATCTCGGCCGGCCGTTGAACGAAAGTCTCGACGCCGCCTGGTATGAGCGCGTCGGCGGCTACGGCCCACAAGAGCCGGTCCGCGCCGACGGCACGCTCGCGTTGGCGATCGCCCGCGCCGACGTATCGGCAGCCGAAGCACGGGTGCGGCTGGCGCGCAGCCAGCGTGTGCCCGACCTCACGGTGAGTGCGGGTACGCGGCGGCTGACCGCGACCAAGGATCAGGCTATGGTGTTCAGCGTATCGGTGCCGTTGCCGATCTTCAATAATGGCCGGGCCAGCGTGAACCAGGCGCTGGCCGAGCGCGACCGGGTCGATGCGCAGCGCCGCGTCGCCTTGTTCGAGGCGGAGCAGGCGATCACCGCAGCGCGCGCCGACCGCGATCGCGCGGCGGCCGCAGTGCGCGCATCGGGACCCGCGCTCGCCGCCGCGACCGAAT
>FWWL01004851.1_pt1 | contig 22008 bp, 20 predicted proteins | sample 2228331 | NCBI WGS metagenome assembly FWWL01 (sample SAMEA103939775, study PRJEB20133) | metagenome | reverse complement strand
GCTCTGCTGGAAGAGTCGGCTATTCTCAACCGCAACGGCGGCGATGCTCGCCAGGGTTTCCAGCGTCTCCACATCCTCCGCCGTGAACAGGCGCCGGCTGCGTAGCGTCAGCGTTTCGATCACCCCGATGACGCGCTCGCCAAACATCAGAGGGGCCGCCACAATGGATTGCGTCGGATCCACGGCATTCATCACGAACATGCGTTGATCCGATTGCGCATCTTCCACAATGACCGTAGTGCGATTCTGAGCTACCCACCCCGCCAGGCTGTTATCCAGCGGCACCAGTTTACCCTGGAGCGTCTCGGTATCCGGCCCGGAAACGGCGGCAAAATAAAGGTGCTTGCCGTCTTCCTCCAACAACAAAATCGAGGCCCCGTCCGCATCGGTGAGGGTGGTGGCCGCGTCCACTATCTGCGCCAGCAGGCGGCGCATTTCAAGCGTGGAGTTCAGTTGACGGCTCACCGCAATCAACTTCTCCAGGGTAGCGATGCGTCGTTGCAGTTTTTGTTGTGTGTCCATAGCGTCCCCCTGTGCGTAAATCCACCCTTACTTTACTACAAGATTGGGTAGAAAGCAATGCCATAGCATCCTCCTTCTCACCCATAGCGAAACTAACTTCTCCTGAAAAAACTCATTCACCGCAAAGGCGCAAAGACTAGTAAGTAATCGTTCGGTATCTCGAATTTTCCAAAAGCCTGGCCAATCCCCGGCATTCCTGGCCCCCGCCGCTGGGGCACGTCCCTTGAAATCTGCCCACAATCAGGTAGAATGAACTGCATCCAAGGTCAAAGAGGGGACAGACGATGCGCTTCGTTTACTGGGTGATACCACAACGTCTGGCCGGGCGTCCAGGGCCGACCTATCAGCCCTGGGATCCCGCGGAGTTGTACGCGGGCGGGATCGAGGCGGTGATTTCACTGCCGGAGGAGCTGGAGATTGAGGATTTGACGGCGTACGGGCTGCGGCATTACCGCTTCAGCTTTCCGCCGGTATTACTGAGCAGCGAGGGGATGCAGAAAGCTTTTATCTACAAGGCCCTGCCGGTGTGGAAGCAGATTGACGCGCTGCTCAAAGAAGGGGTGACCACACTGGTACACTGTTACGCAGGGAATGACCGCACGGGAGCTATCCTGGCCGGCTACCTGGTGACCTACCAGGGCCTGGAACCGGAGCAGGCCATCCGCCATGTGCGCAGTCTAAATTTACGCGCGATGGAGGCTGAGGGATACGAAGCGGCGATACGCCGTCTCGAACCCAACCGCCTGCCCGATCCGCGCACGTTGCTGTGAGGGAGAGCATGAAGAGCATTTTTGAAAGTCTGCGCAAAACGCGCAACGCGGTATTCGGTCAAATCGCCACCCTGCTGGGCAGCGGCGATATTACGGACGAGACGTGGGACGACCTGGAAGCCCTGCTGCTCCAGGGGGATGTGGGGGTGGAAACGACGACCGCGCTGCTGGGGCGCCTGCGCCAGCGGGTTAAGGAGGGAGGCATCTACCGCGCGCAGGATTTGCAGCGCCTCCTGCGGGAAGAGGTGCTGGCCCTGCTCCCCGAACCGCAGCCCCTGAATCTCAACTGGCCCATCGCCGTGATTCTCATCGTCGGCGTCAACGGGTCAGGTAAGACTACCAGCATCGCCAAGCTGGCGGCAATGTTACACCGTCAGGGCCGGCATGTGCTCCTGGCTGCCGGGGATACGTTCCGCGCCGCGGCGATTGACCAGCTCAAGGTGTGGGGGGAGCGCGTCGGCGTGCCGGTCATCGCCGGGCCGGCAGGCGGCGATCCCAGCGCGGTGGTGTTCGATGCGCTGGAAGCCGCGCAGGCGCGCAAACTCGATACCGTCATCGTAGACACGGCGGGCCGGCTGCACACCCAGCACAACCTCATGGCGGAGCTGGAAAAAATCCGCCGCGTGATCGCCAAACGTATCGCCTGGGCGCCGCATGAGGTGCTGCTCGTGCTCGACGCCACCACAGGCCAGAACGGCCTGCTCCAGGCCAAACAGTTCATGGCCGCCGTCAAAGTGACCGGCATCATCCTCGCCAAGCTGGATGGCAGCGCGCGCGGCGGCATGGTCCTGGCCATCGGCCAGCAACTGGGCCTGCCGGTACGCTTCGTCGGCACGGGCGAAGGCCTGGAAGACTTCGCCCCTTTCGACCGCCAGGCCTTCGTGGAGGGCCTGTTGGGCAAATCGGCTTAAAACTATCAGGAGAAAGGATCAAAGGTTTTATGAACAACCTGCACGAACGACTGGAGACGCTTGCCTCCAACATCAACACCATCTGGAGGTCTCTTTGACTTACCGGGCCAGATTGAGGAACTGGAGCGGTTAGAAGCCCAGGCAGCAGCGCCCGATTTGTGGAACGATCCGCAACAGGCGCGCGAACTCATGCAGCGCCTGGCAGCTTTACAGGAGAACGTTAACTACTGGTCGCAACTGCGCCGCGCCATTCACGAGACGCAGGAACTGCTGGCTCTGGATGACGAGGAGCTGCTGCCCGAACTAGAGGCCGAAGTCGAGCGCCTGGAACAGGAGTACGAACGCGCCGAGTTCCGCCTGCTGCTCTCCGGCCCGCACGACAAGGGCGATGCGTTGCTCGCCATCCACGCTGGCGCCGGCGGGACAGATTCCCAGGACTGGGCCGCCATGCTGTTGCGCATGTACCTGCGCTGGTGCGAACGCCGTAACTACAAGGTGGAATTCCTTGACCAGACCGACGGCGAAGAAGCGGGCATCAAAAGCGTACTGCTGGCCGTGCGCGGGCCGTACGCCTACGGTTACCTGCGCGCGGAACGCGGTGTGCATCGCCTGGTGCGCCTCTCCCCCTTCGACGCGGCGCACCGCCGCCACACGTCTTTCGCCCTGGTCGAAGTCTGGCCCGACATTGGGGATGACATCGCCATCGAAATCCGCCCGGAGGACCTGGAGATCGAGACTTTCCGCGCCTCCTCCGCGGGTGGACAGCACGTTCAAAAGAACGAAACGGCCGTGCGTATCCGCCACCTTCCCACCGGCCTGATCGTGTCGTGCCAGAACGAGCGCTCCCTCACCCAGAACCGCGAGAACGCGCTGCGCGTGCTCAAAGCGCGTCTCTACCAACTGGAAGAGGAAAAGCGCCGCGAACAGGTCGCCGCGCTCAAGGGCGAACATCACGACGCCGCCTGGGGCAATCAAATCCGCTCCTACGTCCTCCACCCCTACCAGATGGTGAAGGATCATCGCACCGAGTACGAAACCGGCAATACCCAGGCCGTGCTCGATGGCGACCTGGATGCCTTCATCGAGGCCCACCTCCGCTCCAGCATCAAACAGGCCGAGTAACAACCGGAACGTCCCGCAACCGGCGCCCAAACCGGTTGCGGGCCTCACATCAGCTTTAGAAGCCCCGTCTGGGGCTTCCCGTTCAATGGACCCACCAAGGGCGAAAGGAGGCCCACCATGCCAGACATGAAACGTAAACTACCGGAAGAAGACAGCCGTACCCTGCAATCCAGCATAGGCGCCACCAAAGGCGCGACCACGCCCGCCCCACCTGAGCTTGCCACCGAACTGAGCAACCGCCGCAGCCACCTGCAAACCCTGCTCAAAAACGCCGGCCTGGATGACGCCCTGGCCCGCGCCGAAGCCATCACCACCCGCCTGCAGGCCATCCCGCCACGCATCGCCGACCTGGAAAAGCGCGGTTATCGCTACGGCAAGGGATGGGAACAGCGCCATGCCGCCCTCGCCAGCAACTGGCAGACCCTGCGTCCTACCGTCCTCGCGCGCCTCAATGACCAGCGCCAACTCCTGCGCCGCTTTGGCGACCAGGTGACCCAGAACCTGGGACGCACCAATGCCCTTGCCGGCCTTCCCGCCGTGGATAACGAACTCAACACCTTCGAGACCATGATCCGGGACGCCGAACGCAGCCTCTCCGACCTTTACGCCAACCTTGAGCAACAGGTGGCGCTCCTCGAAAAAGAACTGAACGAAGCCGCCTTCGCCCTGGAAACCTTCGCCACGGCCAGCTTTCCCCCCCTGCCCGGCGAAAACCCCATCGCCGCCGTCCAGGCACGCTGGCTGCCCCAAAAGGATAAAGACGAAGGGCCGCGCGGCGTGCTCATCATCACCGATGCGCGCCTCATCTTTGAGCAACGCGAAAAAATCGCCACCAAAAAGGTGCTCTTCGTCACCACCGCCAGCGAGGAAGTCAAAAAACTGCTCTGGCAAATGCCCATCGGTGCCCTGCAGGAAGTCACCACCCAGGACAAAACCGGCTTCCTCTCCCGCCAGGAACTGCTCATCCTGCGCGCCAGCTACCGCGACATCCCGCCCACCCTCACCCTCAAGCTGGAAGGGGGCGCGCGCAACGAGGACTGGGCGCAGCGCATCGAGATGGTGCGCGTTGGCCAGATCGAAGCCTACGTCAGTGAGACCAGCGCCCCGGCAGCAGCAGACGACATTGCCTACGAAAACGCACCCACCGAATGCCCAAGCTGCAAAGGCACCCTGCCTCTCGTCTACAAGGGCATGACGCAGGTCACCTGCGCTTACTGCGGCACCGTCGTGCCCCTGCCCAGGCGGTCATGAGCGACCTGCTGCGCACCTTTGAAGAGACCCTGCAGCGCTACCAGCTCCTCACGCCGGGGAGCCGCGTCATCGTTGGCGTCTCCGGCGGCGCGGACTCGGTCGCCCTGCTGCACCTGTTCACGCGCCTGCGGGCGACGTGGCGCCTGGAGCTCCACGTCGCCCACCTGCACCACGGCATCCGCGGCGCCGAAGCCGATGCCGACGCCGCCTTCGTTGCCGACCTGGCCACGCGCTGGGGCCTGCCGTCCACCATCGAACGCCTCGACGTGCCGGCCCTGGCGCGGCAGGAACACCTCGCCCTTGAAGAAGCGGCGCGCCGTCACCGCTACGCCTTCCTGGCGCGCGTCGCCCTCCAACAACAGGCCACGGCCATCGCGGTCGCCCATCACGCCGATGACCAGGCCGAAACCGTGCTGATGCACCTGCTGCGCGGCAGTGGCCCCGCAGGCCTGCGCGGCATGGCCCCGCGCACCCCCCTGAGCGCTTACCGCGTCCTGCCCCTGCCGCCGGAAGCGCGCCAGGGCCTCACCCTCATCCGCCCGCTGCTCTTCACCCCGCGCGCCGCCATTGACGCCTACTGCGCCGCCTTCGACCTGCCCACACGCAGCGACAGCTCCAATCAAGACACCACCTTCTTCCGCAACCGCCTGCGCCACGAAGTCCTCCCCTACCTGGCGCGCCTCAACCCGCGCATCGCCCAGCGCCTCTGTGCCCTGGCCGAAGTCGTGCGCGCCGATTACGAACTACTCGACTCCCTCGCCCAACACGCCTGGGACAGCCTGTTGCGCGCAGCCCACCCCGATGCCCTCAGCTTCGACCTGACCGGCTTCCGCGCCCTGCCCCTCAGCCTGCAGCGCGCCATCATCCGCCGTGCCGCCTACACCCTCCACCCCACCTTGCGCGACGTGGACTTCACCCACGTGGAAGCTGCCGTGCGCATCGCCACGACGGGCGAAACCGGCCAGCAGGCCACCCTCCCGCGCGGCCTCGTCCTGCGCCTGGGCTATGACCAGCTCACCATCGCCCACGCGGACGCGCGCCCCCTGCCCGACGACCGTCCCTTCCTGGAACCCGGCACCCTCCTTCCCCTTACCCTGCCCGGCCAGCACGACCTGCCGCACGGCTGGACGCTCACCCTGACGCTGCTCCCCACCTGGGACCTGCACAACATCCGCACCAACCCCGACCCCTTCACCGCCTACCTCGACGCGGACGCCCTGCGCCCTCCCCTCACCCTGCGCACCCGACGCCCCGGCGACCGCTTCGCCCCCCTCCACCTGGGCGCGGACGTCAACCTGGGCGACTTCTTCGTGCGCGCCAAAATCCCCGCCCCCTGGCGTGACGCCCTCCCCCTCCTCTGCAGCGGCGACACCATCCTGTGGATTCCCGGCATCCGCCTCAGCGACCAGGCGCGCGTCACCCCTTCCACCCACAGTGTGGTAAAATGTAGCCTGCGCCGCACACCTGCGCCCGCAACCGACTAACTGGCGGGAGGCACGGCGGCGCCGGACGCGCAGAGCACGCAACCTGACGCCGCGTCCGCGGTGCAGCCGGAAACAAACGCGGCGTCCCGAAAACGCCCAAACACCCAACGCGGAGGACAAACATGGCCAAACACCTGATCCTGGTCGCCGGCAACATCGGCGCTGGCAAAACCTCCCTGGCGGAGCGCCTGGCCGCGCGCCTTGGCTGGCACATCGCCTACGAATCCGTCGAAGACAACCCCTACCTGGCCGACTTCTACGCCGACATGCGCGCCTGGAGCTTCCACCTGCAAATCTTCTTCCTGGGCCACCGCGCCGAACAACACCGCCAGATGGCCGCCCTGCCCATTTCCGCCATCATAGACCGCAGCATCTACGAAGACGCCCACATCTTCGCGCGCGCCCTCTACGAAATGCACAACATGAGCGAGCGCGACTACCGCGCCTACCGTCGCCTCTACGACCAGATCGTCAGCGGCCTGCCGCGCCCCGACCTGCTCATCTACATCCAGGCCAACGTTCCCACCCTGCTGGAGCACATCGCCCGGCGCGGGCGCGACATCGAGCGCAGCATCTCCGCCGACTACCTGACCCTGCTCGATCGCTTCTACCGCGAATGGATCGCCACCTTCGACCTGTGCCCGGTCCTCACCGTCCCCGGCGACCAACTCAACTTCGTGCGCTACCCGCAACACCTGGAAATCATCACCGAGCGGGTCCTGGACAAACTCGCGGGCAAAGCCATCGTCGAATTCCCACCCATCGAGGAGGTCCCCGATGCCGGCGGAGCCGGGTGAAGCCCTGAGCGAACGCGAACGCGAAGTTGTGCGGCTGGTCGCAGCCGGCCTCTCGAACAAAGAAATCGCCGTCCAGCTCTGCGTCAGCCCCAACACCGTCAAAGTCCATCTGCGCAACATCTTCGCCAAAACCGGCGTCGTCTCACGCACCGAGCTCACCCTCCTGGCGTTGCGCGAAGGCCTCATAGACCTTTCTTTATCGGAAGGAAAAAGCGCTCACGCCCCAGACGCGCCGCCACAAGAAAGCAGCGCCGCGGCCCCAGCCGCCAGGACGAGCAGCGCCTCCGTCCCTGCGGCGGGAAGCGCCTTCCCGCCCACGCCGCCCGCCGCCGCGACCGCCACCCTCGCGTCGGACGCAGCCCCCGCGCCAGACGTCGCCGCCGCGACCGCCACCCTCGCGCCGGACCTCAGCGCCTGGCCGCGCCACCGTTGGCTCGCCCTCGGCCTGGGACTCCTGCTCACGCTCGTCATCCTCATCCTGCCGGCGCCGCGGCGCGGAGAAAGCGCCCCTGGCAACGCCCCCGGCCTGGTGGACCTGCCGCAGCGTCCGGTAGAGCCGTTCGACAACACCACCTCACGCTGGCAGGAACACACGCCCATGAGCCTGCGCCGCGCGCGCCTCGCCCTGGCCGCCTGGAACGGGCGCCTCTACGCCATCGGTGGCCTCAGCGCGGATGGCGTCACCGCCCTCACCGAACGCTACACCCCGGAGCACGACACCTGGGAGACCGTCACCCCGCGCCCCCTGGCCCTGGCCAACATCAGCGCCGTCGCCCTGAGCCGCGGCCTGCTGGTGCCCGGCGGCTGCGACGCCCAGGGGCGCCCCGTCGCCGACGTGCACCTCTACGATCCGCAAAAAGACACTTGGCACACCCTGGCCCCCCTCCCCGAGCCGCGCTGCGCCTACGCCCTTGCCGCCATCGGCGAGCAGGCCTACCTATTTGGCGGCTGGGACGGCACGCGCTACACCGCCACCGCCTACCGTTACGACGCCGCCACCGACCGATGGGAAACCCTGGCCAACGCGCCCGGCCCCCGCGGCTTCGGTGGCGCCGCCGCCTACGGCTCCCAGCTCTACTACATCGGCGGCTACGATGGGGAGCGCGAACTTGCCACCTGCGAAACCTACGATCCCGCCCACAACACCTGGAGCACCTGTCCGCGCATGCTGCAACCCCGTGGTGGCCTGGGCCTGGCATGGGTCGGGACGCGGCTCTACGCCATCGGCGGGGGCTGGCAGCACTACGTGGGCTTCAACGAAAGCTACGATCCGCAAAACCAGCGCTGGCAAGTCGTAGAAACGCCCATCACCGGCGAATGGCGCCATGCTGGAATCGCCACCATCGGCGTCAAACTGTACGTCGTCGGCGGCTGGAACGGCGACTACCTCAACCGCACCTACAGCTTTGACGTATTGCCGTTCCAAATCAACATCCCGATCGTCATACCGTAAATCAACTGTCAAAAAATTGTAGGACAAGCTTTAGCTTGTCCCGACGGACAAACTAAAGTTTGTCCCACAAAAACCGCAAGCTTCAGCTTGTCAAAAAATTGTAGGACAAGCTTCAGCTTGTCCTGGACAAACTAAAGTTTGTCCCACAAAAATCACAAGCTTCAGCCTGTCAAGAGGTCACGAATCCATGGTTAGCCTGATCCTGCACACCAAGCTCACGCCGCCGCCGCTGACGGCCCGGATGCTGCCGCGTCCGCGCGTGACGCAGCGCCTGCTGGAGGCGCTCGACTACCCACTCACCATCGTCCAGGCCGGCACGGGCTACGGCAAGAGCACCGCCCTGGCTGCATTGCAGCTCACCCGTCACCCCCTGGCCTGGTATACCCTGGAACGCGAGGACGCCGACCCGTCCATCTTCCTGCTCCACCTGCTGGGTAGCCTGCAACGCCTCCTCCCCACCCTGCCGGATACGCTGACCAGCATCCTGGAGGACGTGAGCGAGCCGGACGCGCAGCGCTGGCAGACCTTCCTCACCCTGCTGCTCAACGCACTCCATACGGCGTCCCACCCGCCGGCCCTGCTCGTCCTCAACGACGCACACCACCTGGACCAGGCCCCTGCCGTGCTTGCCCTGTTGGAACGCCTCATCACCCATCGTCCGCCCTGGCTCCACATCATCCTGGCGACGCGCCGCCCGCTACCCCTCCCCGCGCTGGTGAGCTGGCGCGTGCGCGGCGACGTGCTCGACATCACCCAACACGAGCTGGCCTTCACGGAGGACGAGGTCGCCACGCTCTTTGGCAGCGTGTACGGCCTGCCACTCACCGCGGAACAGGTCACGCGCCTCACCCAGCAGACCGAGGGCTGGGCGATCGCCCTGCAACTGGTGTGGCAGATGGTGCGCAGTCACGCGGTGGACAACATCGCCCAGGCTCTGGACGTGCTCCCCGCCCCCGGCGAACAGTTCTTCACCTACCTGGCCCAGGAAGTGCTCGACCAGCTCCCGCTGAGCTGGCGGCAGTTCCTCTTGCGCACGGCGGTGCTGCGCGAATTCGATGCGGCGCTGTGTGATGCCCTCCTGGATACGAACGAAAGCGCCACCATCCTGCGGGCCCTCATCAACCATGGCCTGTTTATTACTGAAATCGGACGGGGGCGCATGCACTACCAGCCCCTGTTCCGCAAGTTCCTCCTCAATAGCCTCACGCCAGAGGAGGAGCGCGCCGCCCATCGCGCCGCCGCCGCCTGCCTGCAACAGCGCGGGGAACGGGAGGAGGCGCTGGAGCATTTGCTGCGTGCGCAGGATTACCACGCCGCAGCCCAGGAGCTGGAAACCCTGGGCGCTCAGCTCGTGCGCAACGGCCACCTGGAACGCCTGGAACGCTGGATCCACCAGCTCCCGCCGGAGCTGCTGACGGCCCATCCGCGCCTGCTTTCGTACCTGGGCGATGTCAGGCGCCTGCGCAGTCAGTTCACGGAGGCGGTAAACTGGTACCAGCAAGCCCAGCATCACGCCCGCCGCCTGGGACACCAGGACGCGCTGGCGCAGGCCCTGCGCGGCCAGGCGCGCGTGTACCTGGACACGGTCAATCCCGCCCAGGCCGAGGCCCTGCTGGAGGAGGCGCTGCGCATCACGGATGGCCTGGCCGATCGCCAGGCGCAGGCCACGTTGTTGGAGCTGCTGGCCGAAAACCGCCTCAACATGGGCCGACCGGAAGAGGCGGAAGCGCTGCGCGTGCAGGCTCAGGCGCTGCGTGAAGAGGGCCCCAACGAGGAGGAGCTGCCCGTGCGCGTGTTGCTGCGTACCGGCCAGCTCGAACAGGCACGGCGCATTTTGGAGACGCGCGCGGCCATGGAACGCGAGACACCCATCCTGCGCCCCCGCGCCCACCGTGAAACGCTGCTCCTGCTGGCCCTGGTGCACGCTTTTGAGGGCAACGCCGAAGCGGCTTACCAGTGCGCGCTCGAGGGCACCCAGCGCGGCCAGATGCTCAATTCGCCCTTTGTCACGGGCGTGGGCCTGATGCGCCAGGGACACGCCTGGCTGCTGCGCGATGATGACGATGCTTACGAGAAGGCCTGCCAGTGTTACCGAGAAACGATCAGGCTGAGCGATCAGCTCGCCGTGCCGCGCCTGAAGGCGGAGGCTTACTGGGGCCTGTGTCGCGCGCACGGCTTCCACGGAGCGTTGGAGGCCGCCCAACGCGCGGCGGAGCAGGGGCTGGCGCTCACCCGCCAGGCGGGCGATGTGTGGGTCGGGGCGCTTATCCAGCTCTCGCTGGGCGCCGCTCATGTCCTGGCCGGGCAGTATGCGCAGGCGGGGAGCATTCTCAACGAGGCGCTGGCCGCCTTCCACCACTGCGGCGATGGCTACGGCGAGGCCGTATCCCGCCTGTGGCTCAGCCTGGTGGCGCTGGAGACCGGGGATGCGGTGCGCTTGCAGCGCAATTTTGCGGCGCTGTATCAGCTTGTGAGCGCGCGCGCCTACGGGTACCTCTTCACGCGGCGCACGCTGCTGGGCCCACCGGATGTGCGCCGTCTGGTGCCGCTCCTGCTGTGGGCGCGCGGCCAGGCGGAGTACCGCCCGCTGGCGGAGAGTGCCCTGAGCGCCCTGGGCCTCACGACGGTGGAGGTGCATCCGGGCTATCAACTGCGCATCCAGGCGCTGGGACGTTTCCGGGTGTGGCGTGGGAAAGAGGAGATCACCCAGGTGGAATGGCGCCGTGAGAGCGCGCGCCAGCTCCTGCAGGTGCTGCTCACCTACCGGATCCAGCGCCTCGAACGCGAACAGATTATCGAGTTTTTGTGGCCGGAACAGGATCCAGACATTGGCGCGCGCGATTTCAAGGTGGCGTTGAGCACGCTCTTCAAGGCGCTGGAGCCGCGCCGCGCGCCGAATGCCCCTTCGGCCTATATTGAACGGGAGGGCACGCTCTACAGCTTGCGCGCGCATACGGATGTGTGGCTGGACGTGGCGGAGTTTGAGCGCCTCATCAAGGAGGGCAACGCGCTCTATCCCCAGGCGGCCCAGGCCTGCCTGGCCCGCTATCAGGCGGCGCTGGCCCTGTATGGGGGCGATTTCCTGCAGGACAATCCTTTTGCGAGCTGGTGCCTGGAGGAGCGGGAACGCCTGCGCGCGCTTTACCTGCGCAGCGCGGAACGGGCCGCGCACCTGCTGGCTCAGGCCGCGCGATGGGATGAGGTGCTGGCCTTGACCGAACGCATGTTGGAGCGGGATGCCTGTTGGGAACGGGCCTATCAGTGGCAGATTCAGGCGTATCTGGCGCAGGGGCTCAAGGCGCAGGCACGTCAGGCCTACCAGCGCTGCGTGGAACGGCTCCGCAGCGAACTGCAGGTGGATCCGTCGCCGGAGACGCTGGCGCTGGGGCGCAGCATCGCGTAAAGGCGAGAAGGTTTTGAAGTGCGGACGAGACGTCCGCGTCCCTGAGTTACAAAAGGCGAGAAGGTTTTGGAGTGCGGACGAGACGTCCGCGTCCCTGAGTTACAGGGGGGCCATCGCCCCATGCACATCAGGTTAAGAAATTCACACGTAGGGGCGCAGCGTTGCTGCGCCCGATACGCAGCGTTGCTGCGCCCGATACGCAGCGTTGCTGCGCCCGATACGCAGCGTTGCTGCGCCCTATGCGTTACAAAAACTATCCCCGTGATCAGGGTGTGGAGACGCTGCAATGCAACGTCTCTACCATGCGATTTATCGCCTGGCGGACATTGTAAGGGCGAGCCCTTACGTGATGCCCATGGGGGGCGTCCCGCCGCTCCGCGGGAGGCCTTACAGGCTCAAAGCGTCGGGCCACGGTAGCGGCGATAGCGCCGCGTGAAGGTCAGGCGCGCGAGCAGGGTGCGCACGCCCGGCACGCGCAGGCCCCACCACAGCACCAGGTACCCCAGCCACACGACGACCACGATCCAGAGGTAGCCCAGGACCAGATTGAGGACGACGCTTGCCCAGGTTGCGGTGATGCCCAGCCGGTCGCGCAGAAGCGCGGCCAACGTCGCCGCGACCGGCAGGCCGATGAGCGCGCCGTACAGCAGCAGCCACCCCTGCCCACTCTGGATGGCTTCGGTGGGACAGTGCGCCATGCAACGCATACAGTTCTGACAGTCATACGTCCAGTAAGGGCGACGCGGCTCCCCGCGCATCCGAATGGCGCCCTGCGGACAGCGCTGCGCGCACAGGCCACAGGCAGTACAGCGTTCGTCCGCGAAAAACATTTTGGCCATCAGCAGCCGCGCCACGAGCATGTAGCCCAACGCCAGGGGGAGCATCAATAGCCCCAGCGCCAGCTCCTTTTGACCGCGCAGGACGCGCTCGCCACGAAGCAGGGGCGCGGCAAAGGCATCGGTTTGCGCCGCGCCCATGGCGACGAGCGCCGCAACGCGGTCCGGGGGGAAGCCCGGCACCAGCACCATCCAGTTGAGCGGCATGTCCACCGCCCCCACGCCGCGCACATGCGCCCCACGCAAAGCCAGGATGGCCGCCGGTAAGTAGGCGGCGGTCCCCTCAAAGCCTGGCGTCAGACGGTCACCTTGGGCTACCGCCCCGCGCGTGACCAGCACAAAGACGTCCTTGCCGCGCACGCCGGGGAGGGTGAGCGCCAGTTTGAGCAGGGGCCAGGGGGCCGTAAAGCCGTGGGTCGGCGCCAGGAGGCCGAGCAGGCGGCGACCGGTGGACTCCGTCGGCACGGCGGCGGCGCGGGGGTGCACGTCCGCCTGGGCGCCCTGGGCGCGCGCCAGTGTGGCCAGGCGCTCCGCGACGGCGCGCGTGTTGCCCGTGCCGCTCCAGACGATCAGGTCAAGCCGGTCATAGGCACAGGGCGCATCCTGGGCCTGCGGCGTTTGCCTCTGGGGCTGGGGAAAGGGGCCCGTGGTCATGCGCGCCTCCGCCCCATGTTGCGGCGGCGCGGCTCGATAGCCCAGGGGAGCAGCACCCGCCGCATGCTGACCAGCCCGCCCCACTCCCGGTCGGGTCGCTTTTCCTCAGAAAAAAAGGGGTGACGCATCGCTGTACCTCCCAGCCTGGTTGATAGGGTCTGGCGTGGGCTCAAGTATAGGACGAAAAACGGCCTGGGCAAATTGGCTCTTGACAGGCCTATTTCGCGCGGGTATAATCTGCTCACCGCCCCTACCCCAGGGGGGAGGGAATAAAGACTGCCAGGGAGGGATGGATGCATAGCGAACAGGTTCTGAATCGCCTCAAGACCGTCGAAGGCCATCTGCGCGGCGTGATGCGCATGGTGGAAACCGGGGCTTATTGTATTGATGTCATTCGTCAGTTGCAGGCCATCGAGGCCGCGCTGAATAAAATCAGCGTGATGATTCTGGAGGATCACCTGAATTCGTGCGTGGTCACCGCGGTGCGCGGGGAGGATGTCCAGGAACGCGAGCGGGTGCTCAAGGAGATTGCAGAAGTTTTTGAGATGTCCATGAAGGTGTAGCTATGTCCGAGAAGAAACAACTTACGCTCCCGATTACCGGTATGACCTGTGCTAACTGCGTCGCGACGGTTGAGCGCAGTCTGAAGCGGTTGGATGGCGTGCACGCGGCGGTTGTGAACCTGTCGTCGGAGCGCGCCAGCGTTGAGTTCGATCCCACGCGGCTCGCCCTGAGCGATCTGGTGGCGCGCGTCGAGCGCGCGGGCTACGGCGTGGCGACGGGCGAGGCGGATGTGATGATCCGCCGGCTGGCGGATGATAACGATGCGCGTCGGCTGGAGGCGGCGCTGCGCCGCCTGGAAGGGGTGCTGGAGGCGCAGGTGAGTTACGCGACGGAGAAGGCGCGCGTGCGCTACATTCCCACCGTCATCAGCCAGGCCGAGATTCGGCGCGCGATCGCGGCGGCCGGCTTCGAGGCGTTGGAGCTGGGGGGGGAGGCGCACGATGTCGAGGCGGAGGCCCGGCAACGCGAGATCGCCCAGCAGTGGCGCATGTTGATCATCGGCCTGGTGTTTACCGTACCGCTGTTTTTGCTCTCCATGGGGAAGGATGCGGGGCTGCTGCCCGCCTTTTTCTATGCGCCAGAGTCCCCGGCGCACATGAGCGGGATGCGCGAGGCTCAGCCCTGGTTCAACTGGCTGTTGCTGGTCCTGGCTGCGCCGGTGCAGTTTTACGTCGGCTGGCCGTATTACGTTGGCGCGTTCAAGGCGCTGCGCAATCGCGCGGCCAACATGGATGTGCTGGTCGCGCTGGGGTCTTCGGCGGCGTTTTTCTACAGTCTGCCGATCACGTTTGGCTGGTTACCCGGGCATGTCTATTTCGAGACGGCGGCTGTCATCATCACCCTCATCAAGCTGGGCAAGTTCCTGGAGGCGCGCGCACGTGGTCAGACCAGCGCGGCGATTAAAAAGCTGATGAGCCTGCGCGCTACTACGGCGCGCGTGGTGCGTGACGGTCAGGAGGTCGTGATCCCGGCGGACGAGGTGCGCGTGGGGGATGTGCTGCTGGTCCGCCCCGGCGAAAAAGTGCCGGTGGATGGGGTGGTGATCGAGGGCCGGTCGAGTGTGGACGAGTCCATGTTGACGGGTGAGTCCCTGCCCGTGGAGAAAGGCCCCGGCGATCCGGTGATCGGCGCCACGCTCAACAAGCTGGGTTTGCTCAAGATCGAGGCCACCAAAGTTGGACGCGAAACGGCGCTGGCGCAGATCATCCGCCTGGTGGAGGAGGCGCAGGCGAGCAAGGCCCCCATCCAGAAGCTGGCGGATGCGGTCTCGGCGGTGTTCGTGCCCGCGGTGGTGCTGGTGGCGGTGTTGACGTTTTTGGGCTGGTATTTCTTCGGTCCGCCGCTGCCGGTCAATGCGGATGTGAATGCTTTCACGCGGGCGCTCATCAACATGGTGGCGGTGCTGGTCATCGCCTGCCCCTGCGCGCTGGGGCTGGCCACGCCAACCGCGGTGATGGTGGGTACGGGCAAAGGGGCCGAGCTGGGCATTCTGTTCCGCTCGTCTGAGGCGCTCGAACGTGCGGGCAAGGTGAATGTGGTGGTGCTCGATAAAACAGGGACGATCACGAAAGGTCAGCCTTCGGTCACGGATATTGTGACGCGCGACGGCCTCGCCGCGGATGCGCTGTTGCGCCTGGCCGCGTCGGTGGAGCGCGGCAGTGAGCATCCGCTGGGCGAGGCGATCTGGGCCGAGGCCACGCACCGCGGCCTTGCGCTCGCCGAACCCCAGGGGTTTGTGGCCGAGGTCGGCCACGGCGTGCGCGCGGAGGTGGAGGGGCATGCGGTGGCGGTGGGTAATTTGCGCATGATGCTCAGCCATGGCTATGACTTGAATGGCCTGGAGGCAGAGGTCGAGCGGCTTCAGGCCGAGGCCAAAACGGCCATGCTGGTGGCGGTGGATGGCGTGGTGCAGGGCGTGATCGCCGTGGCGGATACGCTCAAAGAGGGGGCGGCGGAGGGTATCGCCGCACTGCGTCGCCTGGGCCTGCGGGTGGTGATGTTGACGGGTGACCATCGGCGCACGGCGGAAGCGGTTGCCCATCAGGTAGCTGCCAGCGCCATCCCCGGCGCAGCGCTGGATGAGGTGGTGGCCGAGGTGCTGCCGGGGGACAAGGCGGCGGCCGTGAAGGCCCTGCAGGAGGGGAAGGCGGATCAGCGCGCGGTCGTGGCGATGGTAGGAGACGGAATTAACGATGCGCCGGCGCTGGCCCAGGCGGATGTCGGCATTGCGATCGGCACCGGCACGGATGTGGCGATGGCCGCGGCTGCGGTCACGCTCATCAGCGGGGATTTGCGCGGCGTGGCGCGTGCCATCCTGCTCTCGCGCCAGACCCTGCGCACGATTAAGCAGAATTTGTTCTGGGCTTTCTTCTACAACGTGCTGTTGATTCCGTCTGCCGCGTTGGGCTATCTCAACCCGATGCTGGCCGCCGGGGCGATGGGGTTCAGCAGTGTGTTTGTGGTCAGTAACAGTCTGCGCTTGCGCAGAGTAAAACGCTAATCTTGAAGCTAAAGGAGCCAGTCATGAAAACTTCACGCCTAACCATTTCATTTTTCGTGCTCTTGCTGGGGAGCCTGCTCTTGACGGCCTGCCAGGCCCGGAGCGAGAAAATGCCGACCGCGTTGTTGCCCGCCGGTAAGGCCTGGGCCGAAGGCAAAGCGATCTACTTTGTCCATACCGAGGCTTCCGACCCTGAAGTCGCCCAATTGTTGACCAATATGATGAATTCCCCGGTGATATACGTCCCGTCACTGGCCAATGTGCCTGCAAGTGCGCTCGCCCAGGTGTACGTGTTTGAAAATGGGATCAAGGGGAATGGACCTTTTGGTTTCCAGGCCGATGTGTTCGATAACCCGCCCGGCACCGACGGATATACCCCGTTGCGTAACGTCAACCTGGTAAAATGGACCGATCCATCTAAGGCACGGGAGTTGACTTCTGTGGCGGAAATCCTGGCGGGCCAGGCTGCAGGCGAGTTGACGATTACCCAACCGGGGGTCATTGTCAACATGCCGTTTGTCGTATGGGATGGGGGAAAACGTTAATCAGGCCTATGGAACAGTTTATCCTGGCTTTCATCACAGGACTTACGACTGGCGGCCTGAGCTGTCTGGCCGTGCAAGGCAGTCTACTGGCCGGGTCATTGGCCAGGCAGATCGAACAGGATCTGCTGCCCAAAGGGGCTAGCAAAAAGAACCAGACAAAACCCAACGCGGCAACGCCGATCCTGCTCTTCCTGTTTGCCAAACTCGTGGCCTACACCATCCTTGGCGCGTTGTTGGGTCAGGTGGGCGCTTTCCTGACGCTTGATCCCGTTTCGCGTGCCGTTTTGATGCTGCTCATTGGCATTTTCATGGTGGGGAATGCCCTGCGCATGCTCAACGTGCACCCGTTTTTCCGGTACTTTATTATTGAGCCGCCTCACTTTATCAGGCGCTTCATCCGCCAGCGCGCCGCCGTGGGCGGTGCTGACCGGTTCACGCCGCTTTTCCTCGGTGCCCTGACGGTGCTCATTCCCTGCGGGGTGACGCAGGCCATGATGGCGGCGGCGCTGGGCACCGGTAACCCGCTGATCGGTGCGGGGATGATGTTTGCATTCACCCTGGGTACCAGTCCGGTCTTTTTCCTGGTCGCCTATCTGGCTACTGAACTGGGATCCAGGATGGAAGCCTATTTCCTGCGTTTTGTCGCGGCGGTGGTGTTGATTCTAGGGTTGATTACCTTTGAGAATGGCCTCAATCTGATCGGCTCGCCCTTATCTTTGAACACCCTGGTCGCCAACCTGCGCGGCACTGCGGTGAGCGGGCAAGTGACACAGACTCCCACCCCAGCCGCCATCACGCCCACACCCGAAAATCCAGCGACTGAAACAGCAGTCACGTTGGAACTTAACGTTTTAAACAGGGGCTACTCGCCAAGAATACAGCGCGCACCGGCCAATCGCCCGGTCGAGTTGGTCCTGGTGACCGATAACACCTATTCGTGTGCACGCGACTTTGTCATTCCGGCTCTGAACTATTACCAATTGCTACCCGAAACAGGCCGGACTTCCGTACAGATTCCACCCCAACCACCGGGTACAGTCCTGCGTTTCACCTGTTCAATGGGAATGTACACTGGCCAAATTATCTTTGAGGAGTAAAGCTATGATCAACAAGCAATTTCGTGTGGAGAACATGCACTGCGCTAACTGCGCCTTGCGCCTCGAAAGCCTGGAAGACCGACTCCCTGGCATCAGCAGCATCGAAGCGAGTTACCGGGCCGGGTTGATGACAGTCAGTTTTGATGAAACGCTTATTAGTGAAGCGCAGATCATCGCTGCAGTCGAGCAATTGGGTTATACGGCCCGACCAGCTTAAAGCTTACACGCCCAGCCAGACACATCCCAAAAAGAGCACCGGGGCAAAGCCCTGGTGCTCTTTCAATTACAGCACCCTCTGGTCACCCCATTGTCAGAAGGGGATGGATGGCCCGGCGGGCGCGGCGTTGCCGCGCCCCCAGGATGCTTACGGCCCGGCCCTCCAGCATTGACAATGACATAATTTTATATATAATCTTCTTTTAAATGCCATTGACCAGGAGGGCGCGGACGTCATGCAAGAGGATTACACCATCAAGGACCTGGACCACTTCATCACCCTGTGGTCAAGAACCTACAACGCTGCCGGCAAACCGGATTGGAGCCACATCCTCCCCTATTACGATGACCACATCCACTTCCGCGATAGCATCCAGGAGCTGCGCGGCATCGAAGCCTTCCGGGCTATGACCGAGCGCCTCACGGCACGTTCCGGCGAGCTGGAGATGCGCATCGTCAACGCCGTGATGGAGGGGCGCACGATCTTCATGGAGTGGGAAATGACCATCCTCTTCCGCAAAACGCGGCGCTCCATCGTGTACGGGGCCAGCCGCTTAACCCTGAACGAACACGGGAAAATCATCGCCCAACGCGATTACTACGATCTGTGGGGCGACATTTTTGACAATATCCCCGGTTTGCGTAAGATTTATAGGGCTTTCATGCGCAACCTGTTTGGATGATCGAGGACTCTATGAATAACACGTCACAAAATCCGGTGCGTAAATACTGGGGCCAATACCGCTGGGCCAACGTCTGGGCCATGATCAAAAACAGCTCCTATCCTCCGGAGCGCCATACCGGCGACTGCCGCGGCAAGCTGGTGGTCATCACCGGCGCCACCTCTGGCATCGGCTACCACACCGCGCGCAAATACGCGGCGATGGGCGCCACGTTGCTCACCATCAACCGCAACGCGCAGAAATCCGAAGCCCTGTGCCGTTCCCTGGAGCAGGAGTTCGGCATCACCTGCACCTACCTGCTGGCGGATCTCAGCCGCCTGGCGGATGCGCACCGCGTGGGCCACACCCTCGCCGCTCTGGATACGCCCATTGACGTGCTCATCCACAACGCGGGGATTTACCTCTCCCACAAAGAACTCTCCGCAGACGGCATCGAGCTGACCTTCGCGGTCAACTACCTCTCCGCCTTTGTCATCAACATGCTGCTCCTTAATAAGCTCAAGGCCGAACAAAGGGCGCGCGTCATCCTGGTCAGCTCCGAGGGATACCGCTTCGCCGTGTGGGGCCTGCGCCTGGATGACCTGAACTGGGAGCGGCGACGCTATACCGGCCTGGGCGCGTACGGCGCCTCCAAAACCGCCCAGTTGCTCACCATGCCCCTCTTCCACGAGCGCCTTTACCCCAGCGGGGTCACCATCAACGCCATGCACCCCGGCATGGTCGTCACCAACACCGGCTCCGATAACGGCCCGCTTTACAAATGGTTCAAGCGCAACATCCTCAACCGGCTCTCCCAGACTGCCGACATCTCGGCGGAAGCGCTCTACTACCTGGGCCTCTCGCCCACCCTCGCTGGCGTCAGCGCCCGCTTCTTCAACCTCACGCGCGAGGAAGAGCTGGCCCCTCCCGCCCGCGACCGGGAGGTGGCCGAAGCCCTGTGGGACATCAGCCTGAAAATGGGAGGCCTGCAATGATCGAACGTCACGAAGTCATCGTTGTTGGAGGCGGCATGGCGGGCCTGACCGCCGCAGCCTACCTGGCGCGCGCCGGAGTGGACGTGCTGCTGCTGGAGAAAACCCCATCCTGCGGCGGCCTCGTTAACACCTTTGAGCGCGACGGCTTCCGCTTTGAGGGCGGCGCGCGGGCGCTGGTCAGTGCCGGCATCCTCCAGCCTATGATGCGCGAACTGGGCATCGAGCTCCAGACCGTCAAAAACGCCGTCTCCGTCGGCCTGGAAGACCGCATCATGCACGTCACCGGTGAGGACAGCCTGGAGGCCTACGCCGACCTGCTGCGCCACTTCTACCCCGAAAGCACCGCGGACATCGCGCGCATCATGCACGCGATCCGCCAGGTGATGCAGGACATGCGCGTCCTCTACGGGGTCAGCAACCCGCTCTTCAACAACTTCAAAGAAGACCTGGGGTACTTCCTCAAAGTCTACACTCCCTGGTTCTTCAAATTCCTGCGCACCGTGCGCCGCATCAACCAGATGCAACAGCCCGTCGAAGCCTACCTCGACAAGCTCACGCACAACCGCTCCCTGCGGGACATCATCAGCCAGCACTTCTTCAAAAACACGCCCGCCTTCTTCGCCCTGAGCTACTTCTACCTCTACAACGACTACTTCTACCCCAAAGGCGGCGTGGGAAAACTTCCGCAGGCCCTGCAAGACAAACTCCGCGCCTACGGCGGCGCCCTCAAAACCTCCACCACCGTCACCGCCGTGCACGCCGCCGCGCGCCAACTCCTTGACCAGCACGGGCAACGCTACGCCTACGACCACCTGATCTGGACCGCCGACCTGAAGACCCTCTACCGCATCACCGACCCGACGGGCCTGCCGGAGCGCGCCGCCGCCGCCCTGGCCAGCCGCAAAACCGCCATCCTGGCCGGACGCGGCGCCGATTCCGTCCTCACCGTCTACGCGGCGGTAGACGAACCACCGGAGACCTTCCAGGCCATCTCCAACGGCCACTTCTTCTACACCCCGTCGCGCCAGGGCCTGGGAGAAACCCACCGCGCCGAGCTGCGCGACCTGCTGGCACGCTGGGACACGCTCTCCCAGGACGACATCCTGGCCTGGCTGGACCGCTTCTGCCAGCTCACCACCTACGAAATCTCCATCCCGGCGCTCAAAGATCCCGAAGCCGCGCCGCCGGGCCAGACTGGCCTCATCATCAGCACCCTCTTTGAATACGACCTGGTCGAAAAAATCGCAGCAGCGGGCTGGTACGACACCTTCAAAACCGCGGTGGAGCAGCGCATGCTGGACATCCTCTCCGCCACCATCTACCCGGGGCTCAAAGCCAAAGTGCGCTTCACCTTCTCCGCTACGCCCCTGACCATCGCCAGGACCTTTGGCAGCTCCGAAGGCGCGATCGTAGGCTGGTCCTTCGAGGCGCCGCTGCCGGTTGCGCACAAGATGCTCAGCATCAACGACGCCGTCAAAACCGCCATCCCGCACGTCATCCAGGCCGGGCAATGGGCCTACAGCCCCACGGGCGTCCCCACCGCCGTCCTCACCGGGCGACTTGCGGCCCAGGCCGTCGAGAAGCGCAAAAAGATTTAGGGGAAAGAGGGCCGCCGCTCCCGCCCAGACTCAAGAGATCATGCAGCGGAAGCCACCGGCGGCTCCGCTGCGTCCTCTCGCAGCCACCTGGGGATCTCTTTCTCCGGGCGACCTTCCCCTGGTCGGCGCAGGAGTGGTGCAAGCGGAGATGAGTCAGGCCGTTCGACTGCTTCGACTGCCGCCCCCTGCCGCCGCGCCGGTGATCTGTACCAGGCCGCGGTAGAGGGCCTCGTCCAGCCGGCCCAGGTACTGGATCTTTTGCTCCGCGTCCAGCGCGTACACCCCCCGCCGGCTGCGGGGATCGCGCAGGGCGGTGGCCAGGGCCGCTACGATCTCGGCACGGCGGTGGGGTGTTTCGGGGCTGCGCCCCAGCGCGGCCAGCACCTGCGCCGCTCTTGCCTGCAACTTTACTCAACGATGATCTGTACAACCAACCGGTCTGCCAGAGCGGGCAATTGCTCGCTGAACAGCCGCAGACCGCCCCAGGCGGCGGTGAAGGAACGCCAGTGGGCGGGCGCGTTCATGGCTTGTTGCTACACCTCTCCTCGAAACGCCGCTGCCAAGATGGACTGCTCCAACTGGGCGATGCGCTGCTCATCCTGCGCCAGCAACTCGCGCCCGGCGCGGA
>FWWL01004850.1_pt1 | contig 22010 bp, 18 predicted proteins | sample 2228331 | NCBI WGS metagenome assembly FWWL01 (sample SAMEA103939775, study PRJEB20133) | metagenome | reverse complement strand
GCTATCCTGCATAAGCGCAAGCAGGATACCTTATCCGCGCACCGCAGTTTCCCTTCACAGGATAATTCTGTGTTATAATTCAGCGACTGAATTTTGGAAACGAATCCGATGAACAACGAACCTCAACCCGATCCAGCCCGTGAGATCCTATTGCTGGAAAAAATCGAAGATGACCCCGACGTCACCCAAGCTTCCCTTGCCGATCTGTTGGGTGTTGCTGTTGGGACGGTCAACTGGCATCTACGCCGCCTGATTGAGAAAGGCTATGTCAAGGTCAAACGGGCGCAGCGGCGTAAGTTACGCTATATCATTACCCCTGAAGGAATTGCTTTCCGCGCCCGTTTGACGATTAATTACATCGAGCAATCCATGCGCCTTTATCGGCGAACCCGCCAGCGCGTCTTAGAGCTGTTAGCCGAAGTGCAGCAGGCCGGTTTTCGTAGTGTGCGCATCGACGGCGAGGGGGATATCGCCGAGATTTGCCGTTTGACTTGTTTGGAGCAAGGTGTGACGATCGGTGAGGATGGGGCATTGCCGATCTTAAGAATCGATGGTACGAAAGTTCGTTTACAGATGGATGAGAAAGCTCATGCAGGAAACTAAGCACATTCTGGTCACCGGTGGTGCAGGTTATATTGGCTCTGCCTTGTGCGGCGAGCTTTTACGGCAGGGCTATCAAGTGACGGCACTAGATGAACTGTTGTTTGGTGGAGAGTCCCTATTGGCTTATCTGCCTCACCCGAATTTTCACTTTGCCAAAGCCAACGTTTGGGAGGCGCGTGCCGTCAAAGACAACCTGCGCAAGGATTGGCAAACGCCGTTTGCTGTGATCCATTTAGCCGCCCTGGCCGGTTTCCCTGCCTGTCAGGCAGTCGGTCGACAAGTCGCGTGGCGTTACAATGTCGAAGCCACCCAACGGGTTTATGAGCAGGCGGAAGAACTAGGCGTTGAGCGTTTTATTTACGCTTCTACATACAGTAATTACGGTTTAGCGCCAGACGGTAAACCGGTTACCGAGGATAGCCCGCTCAACCCCCAATCGCTGTATGCCGAGACAAAAATCGCTTCTGAACGATATCTGCTCAGCGCAGACGGTCAGTGTGCTTCTTTAGTACTGCGTTTGGCAACCCTTTACGGTCTCTCCCCGCGCATGCGTTTTGACCTGATTATCAATCAGTTTGTCCTCGAGGCTTACCACAAGCGCGAGCTGCTCATCTATCAGCGCGGTTATTCGCGTTCCTTTGTGCATTTGCGCGATGCAATTCGCGGTATACTTCTTGGTCTGCAAAGCCCACTGGAGCGCATCAAGGGTCAGGTTTACAACCTCGGCTCGGAAAAAGGCAATTACACGAAAGATCAAATCGTCACCCTGATTCTCAAACGGCTGCCGGAAACGCGTGTCTCTTACAAAGATATGACCTTCGGGGGGGATATGCGGGATATCGCCGTTTCCTTTGAGAAGATCCAAAGCCAATTGGGCTTTCAGGCGCAGTATACAGTAGAGGATGGCATCCGCGAAGTGCTGCACGCCCTACAAGCAGGTGTTTTCCGCGATCCGTTGGACAGCCGTCATCGCAATGCGCAATTTATCGTGCAATAAGGTTCGGAGGAGGATCGATCGATGGTAGAAGAACATGCTTTTCCCCCTCCCTCACGGGAGTTTTGGAGCCGTCAGCGGGTAATTGTGACCGGTGGAGCCGGTTTTTTGGGCTCTTTTGTGGTCGAAAAATTACACGAACGAGGCGCAGCCGAGATTATCGTACCGCGCATCGAAGAATACGATCTGGTCAAAATCCAAGATATTACTCGCTTATTGGATCAGGTCATGGGACCAAAGCCCGTGCCGCCCCCTTCCAACGTAATGGTGATTCATCTGGCTGCCCTAGCAGGAGGCATTGGAGCCAATCGTGCTCGACCGGCGGATTTCTTCTACATCAACCTGATGATGGGGGTTCAACTCATGCACGAATCCTGGAAACGGGGCGTGGATAAATTTGTCGCCATCGGCACGATTTGCGCCTACCCCAAATTTACTCCCGTGCCTTTCAAAGAAGAAAATCTTTGGGATGGTTATCCCGAAGAGACCAACGCGCCGTATGGTCTCGCCAAGAAGATGTTGCTGGTGCAGGCACAAGCCTATCGCGAACAGTATGGATTCAATGCCATTTATCCCCTGCCGGTTAATCTCTATGGCCCGCGAGACAACTTTGATCTGGAAACCTCCCATGTCCTCCCGGCCATCATCCGCAAATGCGTCGAAGCGCAAGAACGCGGCGACAAAGAAATCGTCCTGTGGGGGGATGGCTCCCCCACGCGCGAATTTCTCTACGTAGAAGACGCTGCAGAGGGCATTTTATTGGCAGCCGAACGCTATAACGGCTCTGAACCCTTCAACCTCGGCTCGGGTATGGAGATCCGCATTAAAGATCTGGCAGAGCTGATCGCACGTCTGACCGGCTTTGAAGGCAAGATTGTGTGGGATACCAGTAAACCCAACGGACAACCCCGCCGCGCCCTCGACACCTCGCGTGCCGAGCGCTTCTTCGGCTTCCGCGCCCAAATGCCCTTCGAAGAAGGTCTGCGCCGAACCATTGAATGGTACAAAGCGAACCGTCAACACAGGAAGTCGTAATGGCCGATTCATCCGCACTGGCACCAAAACCTCGTTCTGAATCCATCGTCTTGCGCCCCTCACGCGGCTGGATTCCGCTCAACTTGCACGAGCTTTGGACTTTCCGCGAATTGATCTATTTCCTCACCTGGCGAGACATCAAAGTACGCTACAAGCAGACTGTGCTTGGTGCAGCTTGGGCGATCTTGCAGCCCTTGATCAACATGGTTGTGCTGAGCTTCATCTTCGGCAATCTGGCGAGGCTGTCCACCGATGGCATCCCGCGTCCCATCTTTACTTTTACAGCCCTCTTACCCTGGGGATTGTTCAGCAAAGCCCTGGCAGATGCGGGGCGTTCGATGCTTGCCAACCGCAGCATGATCACCAAAGTCTATTTTCCGCGTTTGATTATCCCCCTCTCGTCTGTGCTGGGTGGTTTATTGGATTTCGTGATCCAGTTTGCCATTTTATTAGGGATGATGTTGTTCTATCGGATCACCCCCACCAGTGCAGTATGGAGCTTGCCGTTTTTCGTCCTCCTCTCGTTGGCAACGGCTTTCGGCTTTGGTCTATGGCTTTCGGCGCTAAACGTACTGTACCGCGATGTGGGTTATATTTTGCCTTTCCTAACCCAGATCTGGATGCTGGTGACGCCGGTCGCTTATTCGGCGAAGGTCGTCCCCGCTGAATACCAATTCATCTATGCTCTGAATCCAATGGTTGGGGTCGTTGAGGGCTTTCGTTGGGCTTTATTAGGAGCAAGTCCGCCCCATTCCTTGACCTTGGTAGTTTCGAGCGTCATTTCGGTGGTCGTTCTCATCAGCGGCATGTATTATTTTCGGCGCATGGAACGCACCTTTGCGGATATGGTCTAGGAGGGCAAGCAAAGATGAGTGACCTTGCCATTCGCGTCGAAAATCTGGGCAAACAATATCGCATCGGTGTCCAAAACGACTATTACCCTACACTGAGAGATGCCATCACGCAGGCGGCACTCTACCCCATTCGCGTCTTGCGCTACGGTATCGCCTCTCAACATGAGACCATCTGGGCATTGCGCAATATTTCCTTTGAAGTGAAGCAAGGTGAAGTGCTTGGGGTGATCGGACGGAATGGCGCCGGCAAGAGCACCTTATTGAAGATTCTCTCGCGGGTGACTGAACCCAGCGAAGGTTATGCAGAAATTCACGGTCGCGTCGGCTCTTTGCTGGAAGTGGGCACCGGCTTCCATCCCGAACTAACCGGGCGAGAAAATATCTACTTAAACGGCGCCATCCTTGGGATGAAGCGCGCCGAAATCCAAAAGAAGTTCGATGAGATTGTCGAATTCTCGGGCATCGAGAAATTTATCGATACGCCGGTCAAACGCTATTCGAGCGGCATGTACCTACGCTTGGCGTTTGCAGTGGCAGCCCACCTTGAACCACAGATTTTGGTTGTCGATGAAGTCCTTGCCGTTGGCGACGCCGAATTTCAGCGCAAATGCCTGGGCAAGATGAGCGATGTTGCCAGCCAAGGGCGCACCGTCTTGTTTGTCAGCCACAACATGTCGGCAATTCTGCGCCTGACTCAAGAGACCATCGTCTTGGAAGGCGGCAAGATGCTGTTGCGCGCGCCTTCCAACCAAGCGGTGGATTTCTATCTCAGTTCGGGATTGTCGCAAAGCGGCGAAAAACGGTGGACAAAAGAGGATGTTCCGGCGGATTCCTATCCTTTCCGCCCGATTGCCTTGCGCATCCGCAACCCGCAGGGCAAGGTTGTGGAAACGGTGCGCTCGACAGAACCCATTGAGGTGGAAGTCGAATACGAACTCCAAAGCCCGATCAATGGCTTGCGGGTTGGCATTTATCTGATCAACACGCATGGAGAAACCATCTTTACCTCATTCGACACCGATGATGGGGAGATGTACGAGAAATACAGCGTTCGCCAGGCGGGTCATTACGCCAGCCGTTGCATGATTCCCGCCGATTTGCTCAACGACGGGCGTTACATTCTGGGTTTGAACGCCAGTGTTTATCGCTTGAAGCGCTTCTTTCATGAGCCAAACGCCTTGAACTTCACCGTGGACAGCACCGGCGCGCCCGGCAAGCAATGGTTCGAGGTGCGCCAAGGCTTCATCCGCCCGCGCTTGAATTGGAAAATCGAGAGGGATTCCCATGTCATTGAGCAAGCGTGAAATGAAAGAGTTGCTGGGTTCTCTTCCCATCACTGCAGACTTTTATCTGCATCTGATTCAACGCGGCAAGCCTCTTAACCGAGCCTCTTCTTTAGAACGCTTACAGCAGGCATTACCCCAGTGGAAACGCGGTATTGCCCAAGTTTTACAGAACCCCCAACAATGGCAGGACACACCCAAGAAGGTGACAATTTTTGCTGCCTACCGCGTATGGCTGCAACATGCTACCCTGTTGGGGATGACATTAGCCGGCATGGGGAATCGCGTCTCGTTAGCTTTTGTCCCCTATACTTCCTGGCGGAGGCGAGAAACTCGCTTTGACCTTCAGTATCAAAACAGCTATCTCAAAGAAGTTCTCCATGCCGCCGAGCCGTTTCTTCACAGCCTCTCCTTGTTTGATGAAACGAAACGAAATGGTTCTGCAGCTTTGCCCCCAGCTCTCGAAGACGCTGTTCGGAACACCTCTTTGATGGATGTCCAATATACCTTGCAGGTTGAGGATATCGACATAGATGATCTATCCAGTGAAGCAGGGCAGCTATACCATCTGCGTCTGCAACGCAACCGAGATGTAGCTCAAACTGCACTGAGTTGGTTGCAACAAACCCAGCCTGACGTGGTGATCATCCCGAACGGAACGATCTTCGAAATGGGCGCTGTCTATCATTGCGCGCGCTATCTCAACCTACCTACGGTGACTTATGAGTTCGGCGAACAACGTCAACGATTATGGCTGGCACACAATGACAGGGTGATGCGTCAAAACACCGATGAACTATGGAACGCCCGCAGACATCTCCCTCTAACAGCAGAGCAGAAGCAGACTTTGCAAGCGCTCTTCGAATCCCGTCGCAAGGCAAATCTGTGGGAGAATTTCTCGCGGCGCTGGCAGGGAGTCTCCAGTCAGGGTGCCGAGCAAACCCGCCGCCAACTCGGATTGGATCATCGTCCCATCGCTCTTTTGGCTGCCAACGTTATCGGAGATAGCCTAACTCTCGGCAGACAGCTTTTCAGCCGTAATATGACCGAGTGGATTCAAAGCACGGTTCAATTTCTGGTGTCACGGCAGGATGTCCAATTGATTGTGCGCATCCATCCAGGCGAGCGGTATACCAAAGGGCCCTCCGTTGCGCAAGTTGTTCAGAACCTGCTGCCCGACTTGCCTTCTCATGTCCGCCTCGTGCCGGCAGACGCTGCGGTTAATACTTATGACCTCATCGAACTCGCCGAGATCGGTTTGGTTTATACCACTACTACCGGCTTGGAAATGGCAATGATGGGCTTGCCGGTGATTGTCGCCGGGCAGACCCATTATCGCCGGCGTGGTTTCACTTATGATCCCAATAATTGGGATGACTATTTCACTTTACTCAATGATAGCTTGAACGGTGCATCACCGCTGCGTTTATCCCCCGAAAAAGTGGAGCTTGCTTGGAATTATGCTTACCGTTTCTTTTTCGAGTATCCTTTGACTTTCCCGTGGCACCTGCACTTGTTCGAAACCAAGGATATCGAGACTTGGCCGCCGGAAAAAGTACTCTCCGAAGAGGGTAAAAGGCAATTCGGAGAGAGTTTTCGTGCTTTGTTGGGTGAACCACGTTCCTATGCACCCTTGTCCACTACCCAATTGGAGGAAACATCCCATCTCAAGTTCCTTCAGGAGGCAAACGAGGGCTAGTATGGAAGCTTCAAACCGTTTGCACGAGCATCCCGTCTTTATTTGTGGTCATCCTAAGTCCGGCACCAGCCTTTTACGCGCTCTGCTGGACTCGCATCCCCAGCTTCTGGTTTATCCGGATGAAACTTTCTTCTTTCGCGGTTTTCTCCCTGAAATCCGAACCCTTTCACCGCAAGAGAAAGTCAACCTAGCCCAGCGTTATCTGCTTCATTTCTTCACTCCGCTTCAAGCAGATGAGTCGAGTGAAGCCGAAGACACTCGCCTATATGAAGAATACGCCCAAACCTGTCAGGCGATGCAAACGGTGTTAGATGAACAGGGATACCATCATGATGGTGATCTATTAAGCGCTGCCGTCATCGGATACGGACGGGCGCGGCACTTAATCACCGCCGATGTGCGTCGTTGGGTTGAGAAGACACCCTATAACGAACATTTTGCTACCCAAATTTTCAATTGGTGGCCGCAAGCCCGCTGTATTCACGTTGTGCGTGATCCGCGGGACAACTATGCTGCCTATCATCGCAAGCATCCCCGCTTGAATGATGCTGGCTTTGGCTGGAGTTGGAATGCTAGCCTCGCCCGCGGCTTGCACAATGAAAAGGAATTTGGCTCACACCGCTACTTGATCATCCGTTACGAAGATCTCATTCTCGAATCGGAACAAACGCTTGCCAAGATCAGGGAATTTCTAGAAATCGGAGATCATCCAACCCTGCGCCAACCAACTTATCAAGGAGTTCTTTGGCAGGGTAATTCGATGTTCAACGAAAAATTCGGTGGCATTAGCGCTAGTCCACTAGGACGATGGAAAACCAACCTCTCCCCTCGCCAGCGCATCCTAGTCGAGACCCTCTGCGCTCGAGGGATGAAACAGATGGGATATGCCCGCCTAGGCGGCTTCGACTGGGGTGTTTATCCCTTGATCCTTAAGTGCCGTCTCAAGCAATTATACAAATTCTGGAGCGCGGTCAACGAATCGGCGAAGATTGCTTTTGGGTTATCGCCGCGCTCGATGTAATCACTTCGGAGGTTATCATGGATTGGTCTAAGCAGGTAGTTTTGATTACCGGTGGAACCGGCTCGTTTGGAAAAAAATTTGTGCAGATCATGCTGGAAGAATACCATCCGGCAAAGGTCATTATCTTCAGCCGCGATGAGATGAAACAGCATGAAATGCAAACCGGCGGTTTCAACCACCCGAGTCTGCGTTATTTCATCGGCGACGTGCGCGATCTGGAGCGCTTGCGCCGCGCTATGGCCGGTGTGGACATTGTCGTTCACGCCGCGGCGCTCAAACAGGTGCCGGCTTGTGAATATAACCCCATGGAAGCAATTAAGACGAATATTCTGGGCAGCAGTAACGTGATCGAAGCCGCCCTCGACTGTGATGTCGAAAAGGTCGTTGCTCTCAGCACGGACAAAGCCGTCAATCCGGTCAATTTATACGGGGCGACAAAATTGGCTTCTGAAAAACTCTTCGTGCAAAGCAATGCCTATGCAGCCGGGAAGAAAACCCGCTTTAGCTGTGTGCGCTACGGAAATGTGGTTGGCAGCCGTGGTAGCGTTGTGCCGATGTTCCTCAAACAACGCGAGAACGGTCGGCTGACCATTACCGATACTCGCATGACCCGCTTCTGGATCAGCTTGGAAGACGGCGTGCGTTTTGTCATCCGCTGCATCGAGCAAATGGAGGGCGGCGAAGTCTTCATTCCAAAAAGCCCCAGCATGAGAATCGTTGATCTAGCACGGGCAATCGCTCCCGAAGCCAAGCTGGATGTCATCGGCATTCGAGCCGGCGAAAAATTACATGAAATGCTGATCCATGAAGACGAAGCCCGCTCGACCGTCGAACTGGATGATATGTACGTCGTTCAGCCCACCACGGAGCTGTGGTTTGGGCATAGTTGGCAAACGCGCGGCAAGCCCCTCCCAGAGGGTTTCCGCTATGCCAGTGATACCAATCCGCACTGGCTAACGCTCGAGGAAATCCAAGCCATCATCGATTCGCTTGACTCAGAAATGGCTTAAGCGTGTTCTATTCATGAGTTGGTTCAAACGCCGCTTTCAGATCCAACAGCACACTAATCAGGGTTTGATTTTGTCTAACCCTGTTCATTCTGGTCGTCAGATTGGCAACCGCAATGCGACTTTTGATCAGCGGTGCCAGCGGTTTATTGGGCATCAATTTAGCCCTAGAAGCCTGTCGCGAGCATCAGGTTTATGGCATTGTAAATCGCCATGGGTTGCACCAAACGCCCTTCAGCGTCTTACAGTGCGATCTGAGCGATGACCACGCTCGGCGCCGGCTCTTGGAACAGATTGCTCCCGAGTGGGTCATCCATTGCGCTGCCCTAGCAGACCTAGAAGCTTGCGAGGCTGACCCGCCGCTGGCGAAAAAACTGAATACCGATTTACCTGCAAAGCTGGCAGAAGATGTCAGTAAGGGCGGAGCGCGCCTGTTGCACGTTTCAACCGATGCGGTTTTCGACGGGCAGCGCGGCGATTACACCGAAGAAGACGAACCGCATCCATTAAGCGTTTACGCGCAAACGAAACTCGCCGGTGAACGGGCTGTTTTAGCAGCCAATCCTCAAGCATTGGTTGTCAGGGTGAATTTTTACGGTTGGAGCCTGAGCGGGAAGCGCAGTTTAGCCGAGTTCTTTTTCAACAACCTGCGCGCCGGGAAAGAAACACCCGGTTTTTACGATGTGTTCTTTTGTCCGCTTTTGGCGAATGATCTTGCTCAAATCTTGCTATCTATGATGAAATTAGAGATCAGCGGCATCTATCATCTTGTGTCGCCCGAATCGATCAGCAAATATGAGTTCGGCGTGCGGTTAGCCCAAGCCTTTGGCTTCGATGCCCAACTCATCCGCCCGATCTCTGTGTCTCAGGCTGGCTTCCGTGCCGCCCGTTCACCGCGGATGACCCTTTCGGTGGACAAACTCCAAAAAATCCTACCGCAACCTCTTCCAGGGATCGACCAAGGTTTGAGGCATTTTGTCGCCCTCTATGAAGATCATTATCCCCAGCGCCTGCGGGCGATGAGACTCGAGTAAACCCGACTACCCCAATCTAAAAGGAGGCTCTGAACAGTATGGACTTAAAAATCGGTTACCATTCGATTGGAGATCAATACCCCACCTATTTCATCGCCGACATCTCTGCCAATCACGATGGCGATCTGGAACGCGCCAAGATGCTCATCCACCTTGCCAAAGAAGCCGGAGCAGACGCCGCAAAATTTCAAAATTTCCGTGCTCCCAAGATCGTTTCGGATTACGGCTTCAAGGCAATGGGCAGCCAAGTCTCCCACCAGGCGAAATGGCACAAAAGCGTTTTTGAAGTTTATCAAGATGCTTCGATTCCCTTCGAGTGGACTCCCATCCTGAAGGAAGAATGTGATAAAGTAGGGATAGACTACTTTTCGTCGCCTTACGACTTCGAAGCAATCGATATGCTGGATGCGTATGTGCTGGCTTATAAGATCGGTTCCGGCGACATCACTTGGTTAGAGGCGCTGGAGCGCATGGCAAGCAAGGGCAAACCGCTGATTCTCGCCACCGGTGCTTCCGATATTGGAGATGTACAGCGCGCCGTTCATACGATCCTCAAGATCAATCCGCAACTGGCGCTGATGCAATGCAACACCAACTATACCGGCAGTTTGGAGAATTTTCGTCACATCCACCTGCGCGTGTTGATCACCTATCGCGTGATGTTTCCCGACTTGGTTCTGGGCTTATCCGATCACACGCCGGGTCATGCTACGGTTTTAGGTGCCATTGCGCTTGGCGCCCGCATGATCGAGAAACATTTTACCGATGATAATCGCCGTATTGGCCCGGATCATCCTTTCTCGATGACTCCGCAAACCTGGCGGGAGATGGTCGATCGAGCGCGTGAGCTAGAAGCGGCCCTCGGCTCGGCGGATAAATTTGTCACCGAAAATGAGCAGGAAACGGTGATCATCCAACGCCGCTGCCTGCGTGCAGCTCGTGACATCCGTCAAGGTGAAGTCTTGACCCGCGAGATGATCGATGTCCTTCGTCCGGCAACCCCAGGAGCGATTCTTCCCTACGAGATCGCGCAGGTAATCGGCAAACGGGCTTTGGTTGATCTGCCGGCCGGCAAAGAGCTGCGTTGGGTAGATTTAGGAGCGTAGTTGGCTCGACTTCTTTACCTGTCGCGCGCCTATTCCCCCCACGATCATCGTTTTCTCCAAGCGATGGTTGAACACGGTGGCGCGGTGTGGGTAATGCATCTCGAAAACCGCGCCCGCCCTCTGGAAGATCGTCCGTTGCCTGCAGGAGTGGAGCGAGTCCATTGGCTGGCAGATAAATATCCCTTTGATGTTCGGCGTTTACCGTTGTTTATCGCCAGTTTGCGCCGGGTTCTCCGGCAGGTCAATCCGCAGGTTGTATTAGCCGGACCTATTCAAAGCGGCGCTTTTTTGGTTGCTGCAAGTGGTTTTCGGCGCTTGGTCAGTATGTCATGGGGATACGATCTGATCCTCGATGCCGGCCGCAATCGTTGGATGGGATGGCTCACCCGTTTCACCCTTAAGCGCAGCGCTGCCTTATTGGGGGATTGTGAGACGGTTCGCCAACTGGCGATTTCCTATGGGATGAATCCCAACCGCATTGTGACTTTTCCCTGGGGAGTTGACCTGCGCCATTTCACCCCTGATCGGCAGATCGCCGGCACAAGGGATGGGCTGACTTTCCTCTCAACTCGCAGTTGGGAGCCCATCTATGGGATCGACCTCATTGCCAAAGCCTTTGGAGAAGTGGGCGGCCGTCATGCTCATTCTCGCCTGATCCTGCTGGGCAACGGTTCGCAGGCGGGTGCCTTGCGACAAATTCTATCTCAGGCGGGCGTAATGGATCGAGTATCGATGCCTGGACAGATCGGTTTTCAAGATTTGCCGCGTTACTATCGTCTGGCAGATGTCTACGTCAGCGCTTCGCACAGCGATGGCACCTCCATCTCGATGCTCGAAGCGATGGCGTGTGGACGTCCGGTGATCGTCTCCGACCTGCCAGGCAACCGCGAATGGGTCACCCCCAACGAGGTGGGTTGGCTGTTCCCGCAAGGCGATTGGAAAGCTCTAGCTGAGATGATGGAAACAGCTATTCGCCAGAAAGAGCGTTTGGCAGGTATGGGAGAAAGCGCACGTCGCTTAGTTGAACAGCGCGCCGACTGGTCGCGCAACTTTCCCAATTTATACACTGCTCTGAACTGGGCGATTGAGAGAGGATAAAAAACTCCACATCCAAATTGTTGGCGGATAATATCGAAATACACGTATTTTTCAAGAGATAACAACTTCCTGCCTTATGAAAAAAGTCCTTCAAAATCACACACTGCTCTCGATAATCCTGATCTTGGTGTTGATGATCCTTGCCTATGCAATATGGGTGCCCTTCCTCGGCTTCTATCGCGAGGATTGGTATGTGACCTGGAACGGCGTCGCCCGTGGGGCAAGCGCGTTTCCTTCAATGTATGCTGGAGAACGTCCCTTAATGGGGCATTTATATGCTTACTTATACCCGATTTTAGGAAATCGATCTTTTCTCTGGGGCATCTATGCTTTCATCCTACGAGTAGCGGGGGTATTTGTATTTGGTGCAATTCTTCGTCAACTTTGGCCTAATCAGCGCAATATGACTTTCTTAGCAACAGTATTGTTTGCAATTTATCCCGGTTTTTTGCAACAAGTTCAACCAAATTGTTTTCAGATGCATTTTCACGGTATTTTATTTGCTCTGCTTTCGATACATTGGATGTTGCGCTCAGTAAGTATAGAACACTACCTTAAGAGCTTAACCTATCGGTTTATGGCTGTCGTTTGTGCTGCCATTTATCCGTTTACAATGGAATACTATATCGGTCTAGAGGGGATGAGATATGCAATGCTGTGGTTCTTTGTGCGACAGCAAAAGTCTGAAAAATTTACCAGAAAATTTCTGTTCGAGTCTTTACCCTACTTACTGGTGAGCGGTAGTTTTCTGTATTGGCGGGTGTTTATATTCGAGAGTGATCGACCTACCTTGAACATCGGGCGACTGCTTCTGACCTACTCAAGCAACTCATTCAACAGTGTGCTATCAATGGGCTTGGAGTTGTTTCGTGACATGATTGAAACTGTTTTTTTAGCCTGGATAGTTCCCCTTTATAACCAATGGTATTATGGCGATTATCAAACTCAATTCGTTGGAGTATTAATGGCTTTGCTTGGCGCTGGGTTATGGGGATTGCTGTACTATCATTCCCAGAAGAGTCAAGTACACGAAGCCGATACACAATTCACTCACGATCTCCAAGCGGCTTTGTTGATAGGATTTATAAGCGTCATCTCAACATTGATCCCCGTGGTTTCCACTCTTCAAAATATTCGCTTTGTTGGGCGTGATGACCGGTTCAGCCTACCAGCCTCAATGGGAGCATCACTTCTTCTTGCGGTTCTGATTATGATTTGTGTACACCGCAAGGTACGTCCTTGGTTAGCTGGAGTGTTAATTTTCTCAGCTCTCATAACCCATTCTCAATATGCTAGATACATGATTGACTTTTGGAAAGTTCAACAACAAGTATGGTGGCAGCTAAGTTGGCGGGCACCAAACATAAAACGCAATACATTACTAATGGTAAATTTACCATTTCCTTTTTACCTTGCTGAGGGGTATGAAATTTGGGCACCAGCCAATTTGATGTACTACCGTGATAATCCGAGACCACGTATAACAGGAGAAGTAATTAGCCAAGAATCAGTAGCACAATTAGCATGGAGGGGAAAGAACACCCGCAATTATCGAGGCATCTACTTATATCGCGATTTTGATAACCCCCTTGTTGTTAGTTTGCCATCTTTGTCTTCGTGTTTACATGTATTGGATGGGTCACAAGTCGAGCTATCTGCAATTGAGGAGCCACTTGTCCAACTGGCTGCACCGTATTCGCAAGTCCAAAGAATTCTCATCGATGAGACGTTTGTAAAGCTAGATGAAACCATTTTTGGAAAGGAACCATCTCGGAGTAGCTGGTGCTATTTTTATCAGAAAGCCAGTTACTATCGCCAAAAGGGAGATTGGCAAGCAGTTATCGGCTTAGCGGAGCAAGCCTCCAAGCAAAAATTGGCGCCCTACGATGTGTATGAATGGCTCCCCTTCTTTGTTGCTTATGCCATGACAGGACAAACAATCCAAGCAGCCGAGTTGGCACAGAATATCCGCTCTGATCCGAACTTAACGGCTTCTTTGTGCAAAAACTGGAGGCATTCGCAATCTGGTAATTCAATAGAAGATATTTCTGTATTAATTGGCTATATTTGTATCAAAGAAGAGAAACCTTCAAGTCAATGAAAATCGTCGCCATCGTTCAAGCACGCATGAGTTCTACTCGCCTGCCCAATAAAGTGCTGTTGGATATCGGCGGTAAAACGATGTTACAGCGGGTGGTGGAACACACCCGCCAGGCGACACGAATCCATGAAGTGGTGGTGGCAACAACGGTCGCAGCGGAGGACGACGCGATTGTAAATCACTGCCGCCAGATGGGAATCCCCACAACGCGAGGCAGCGTTTTTGACGTGCTCGACCGCTATTATCAGGCCGCTCTAACCCATCAAGCCGATGTGATCCTGCGCATCACGGCTGATTGCCCGCTGATCGATCCGACCTTGATCGATCAGGTGGTGCAGGCGTTTTTTGAATGGGGCAAGCCCTCGCCCCCTACGACAGCCGCAGGAGACGAGCCTTTCTGGGATTTTGCGGCAAATCGTTTGCCACCCCCTTGGAAACGCACCTTTCCAATCGGCTTAGATGTCGAAGTCTGCACCTTTCAGGCGCTGAAACGTGCCTGGCAGGAAGCCACCCAACCTTATCACCGCGAGCATGTGATGCCTTATATCTACGAAGAAGAGCGCTCGGTGCATGTCTCTACCCTCCAATCCCCCTTCAATCTACCCCCTGTACCGCCTGGCTTCTTTCGAGTGTTACAGGTTGATCATGACCCTGACTACGGAACGTATCGGTGGACAGTAGATACCCCCGAAGATTACCAACTGGTACGCCAGATTTATGCCTATTTTGACAACCGAGATACTTTCTCGTGGTTGGATGTGCTGGATTTGATGCAGCGCCATCCTGAGCTTCTTGAGATCAATGCTGGTGTTCAACATAAAACCGTTCATGATGTCGACAAGAGACTATCTCGGTGAGAACTTCAAAAAAGGAAGTTCACCAAATCTCCTCCCCACGCTCAATCATCCAAAATTCAACCCTGAGATAACACCTCGATGTCCAAACTGATCACCATCTTCTCTGCTCCGAAACCCTTCACCAACCCGCACATTGCAACGATTCAGCACAATGCCATCCGCTCTTGGATTCATTTGGGGGAAGAGGTAGAAGTTATCTTAATTGGAGAGGAAAATGGGCTTGCCGAGGTGGCTCAGGAATACGGTGTTGTCCACTTGCCAGCCGTTCGACGCAATGAACAGGGCACTCCCTTCGTCAGTTCGATTTTTGCACTGGCGCGGCAAGTCTCTACTGCACCACTGTTAGCTTATGTTAATGGCGATATCATCCTTTTACCCGATATCATTGCGGCTGCGCGGCACCTTCTCGCGTTATCAAGTCGCTTTCTGCTCATCAGCCAACGTTGGGATCTGGAAGTCAAAGAGCTCTTGGATTTCTCGGCCGATGGGGAGATGCGACTGCGGTTATTGTTGCAACAACACGGTCGTCTCCATCCTCCTGCTGGCAGCGATCTCTTTCTCTTCCGAAAGCAAGATTTCGATCCGATCCCCGATTTTGCCATCGGAAGGGCTGGGTGGGACAATTGGATGATTTATACGGCTTGTCAGAGCGGCATCTCGGTCATTGATGGCACGCTTGCGATCACCGTTATTCATCAAGACCATGACTACAGCCACTTGCCGGGTGGCAAACCGCACTACGACTTGGAAGAATCCGAACAAAATCTCAACCTTGCCGGTGGGATGCGGGCAATGTACTATATTCTGGATAGTCACTACCAACTGAAGAACGGCAAGCTGGTACGACCACCCCTGTCCACGTTACGTTTGTTGCGCAAAATCGAACTAGCCCTCATGCCGCCAGAAGAACAACGCCACGGTTGGCGATGGTGGATCGCGCGGCGTTTTCGGCGAGCGCGACGTTTCCGCATGGGATGAGCCTATTATGCGTGTGGGACAGAATCCTGCAAAATTTGTCAGCGAAGTCGCTCAACCGGCAAAGATTACCGTGGCGGTTATCACCTATATCCCTTTTCTGGGCGGCTACTATGCTGAGAGCTTTGATGTCCTGAAGGTGTGCCTGTCGAGCATCTGGCAAAATACGGATTTACCGCATGACCTGCTGGTGTTCGATAATGCCAGTTGCGCGCAAGTGCGCGAGTATTTGCGTGAAACCCATGAAGAGGGGAAAATCCAATTTCTTTGGCTGTCCGACAGAAACATCGGCAAAGCCGGCGCATGGAACATCATTTTTGGGGGTGCGCCGGGAGAGATCATCGCCTACGCCGACAGCGACATTTATTTTTACCCTGGTTGGCTTTCGGCATTGGTTGGGGTCTTAGAACGCTTCCCCGATGCCGGGATGATCACCGGGATGCCATTGTGGAGTCCGCTTGAGTATGCCGAGAACACGCTCCGATGGGCAGAGGGCAATCCTGAGGTGGAGATCCAAGAAGGGCAGTTTCTGAAGTGGGAGGATTACTGGAGACATTCCCGTAGCCTTGGAAAAACAGAAGCCGAAGCCCGCCAACACTTTGAATCTCGGCAGGATACCTGTCTATTCTTTCGTGGAGAACGCTACTTTGTTGGGGCGGGACACTTTCAATTTGTAGCTCGCAAGCGCGTGCTGCAAGAGGTTATCCCTTTACCCTCCGCTAGGCCGATGGGGCAGGTTAGAGCACTGGATATAGCCTTGAACGAGAGAGGCTACCTGCGGCTTTCGACGCCGGATTGGTGGATCCAACATCTGGGAAACACCCTGCAAGGATGGGAAATCGAACAATCTTCTCAGCGCCAAGAATTAACTCAACACTCCCCTCATCAAAAGAAGAAACCCCTCTGGAAGCCTCTTCGACAATTTCTTGTTTGGTTGAATAACAAGACCTTTGAACTTCTATATCGTCGTTCCTAATCGATCCGAAGCTTGACGATAGGAGCAGATGGAGCGCGGATGAGTCAAAAGAAAAGTGTTTTTATCAGTGCTGATCATGGTTTGGCAATCGTTTATTTTTTACAGACCGATGTCGTTCAAACGATGCTCGATGCGGATCTTCAAGTTGTGCTGTTGACGGATGATCACTTATTGGAGAAAATCCGCAACAGTTTTGGTCGAGCAGGCTTGATCGTGGAGGGCTTACGCCTAGATCGTCTAAGGGCTTATTTCCAAAACGAACAAAATTCTCTGCAATGGTGGTTGGATTTCTTCCGTCGGGCGGGTGCTTCGGCGCGCATGAATTTGGAAACCGTCAACAATTATGTGCGCTGGGTTTACACCGAGGCTCCACCCAAACGGAGAATGCTTTTTCCTCTTGTCCGTTTAGCGCTGTTTTTTCTGCGTCATAACCGCCTTGCTCGTCAAACTGTGATCAACTGGCAGCATCGATTTACCCCTTATATATATGGAGATCTCTTCGAACGATACCGCCCTGCTTTGGTCGTGGCAAGTACGGCGGGATGGCGGATGGACCGCTATCTGCTGAGAGAAGCCGCTGCCCGCCGCATTCGGACGGCGGCCATCGTGTTAGGTTGGGATAATCCAAGCAGTCACGCCTTGCCAGGCGCCCGCATCGACGCCATATCTTGTTGGTCGGAAGCCCAAAAGCAAGAGCTCATCGACGGGGCAGATTGGCGAGCGGAGCAGATTCATATCGGCGGAATTCCTTCTTATGACGGTTATTTTCGCCGCCAATGGTTGCTGCCGCGAGAAGAGTATTTTGCCATGCATGGCTTAGATCCGAAGCGCAAGCTTTTGGGGTATGCTGCCAGTTTTGTCACCTACTCTCCGAATATTCAAAATATCGAAGCCATTGCGCGTTTGGTGGCAAATGACCAGCTTGTTGCACCTTGCCAGCTCTTGGTGCGCCTTCATCCAAACCACTTTACCACTGTCAAGCGTTGGTCAACCGAGCGGCAACAGATTTACGATTTGGCAGAGCGATATCCCCATGTGCATGTCGTCGAACCGGTTCCCTTGGGTGGTGAATTGGGGTATTACTCAGGGGAAGACATGCATGAAAAATCCTCCATGATGGCATATTCAGATGTCTTCTTAACGGTTTACTCGACGATGGTGGTTGAAACCTCCATCCATCAAACCCCGATCATCAGTGTTACCATTGACTCGCCCAGCGGCTGGCCAGGGGAATACTCCTTACTGCTCACTCAGATTGGGAATTGGCCCACCCACCAACGGTTTCGCCGTTCTGCAGCAGGGCGGGTGGCAACCAACGAAGAGGAGTTGCGCCAAGCAATCAATGATTACTTACTTCATCCTGAGATGGATCGTCAAGCCCAACACCGCTTTGTGCAGCAAGAATGTACGTTTACCGATGGAAGCGCAGGTTCCCGCACGGGGGCTTATTTAGCTCAGTTGGCTCATACTGCGAGGAGAGCATGAAAAACGATTTTGTCACTCGAATGAAACGAGCTGTATGGATTCTACGAAAAGGCGATTCTGCGCCAAGAAATTCGACCCGCTCAATTCCGCCTATCACTGCCGAGGAAATAGCAGAAATCAAGCAATTTTTCCCTCGCCCCAAGTTCTTCATCTTTGGTCATGCGCGCTCCGGCACCACGCTCCTAGCGCGCTTGGTGCGAGTTCACCCCCAAGTCCATTGCAATTGGCAAGCGCACTTTTTTACTCGGCCGCCTTTTTTGACGGCTCTCGCTCAAGACCAGGCTGTTGGAGAGTGGTTGGCACGACGCAGTAATCGTTGGAATGGGGGGCGTGATCTATCGCCCTTGGTTTTACGGGCGGCAGCCGATTTTATCTTGGAAAGAGAAGCTGCCCGCTTGGGTAAGGCTATTGTGGGAGATAAAAGTCCCAATAGCTTAGTCAATGGCGAGGCTGTCCGCCGCGCTTATGCACTCTACCCGGATGCTCGCTTGATTTATATCCTTAGAGATGGGCGGGATACCATTCTCTCGCATCGTTTTCAATCTTTTATCGATTCTCCTCAGCATCTTTCTGCCCAAGACTTGCGGTTGCGGGATGAATTTACTCGTCATCCACAGCCTTTTCTGCGGGGTGAAAAGTCTATTTTTACCCCCAAAGGTTTTGTGCGGGCCGTCGATGAGTGGGTTGAAAATGTGACCACGACCATCTCGCTAGGGCAGGAACTCTATGGGGAACGGTTCTTGATTGTCCGTTATGAAGACCTGCTCGAAAAAGCCTGGGAAGAAATGCAGAAAGTCTGGCAATTCTTGCAAGTCTCGGCAATTGAGGCGAACTTAGAAACCGACCTGCAAGCCGAATTACAATCCAACCCCGATGCCGAATGGCAAAACCAGAAAGCCGGTCAAATCGCTCAACTCTTGCGCAAAGGTCAAAGCGGCTCTTGGCAGGAAATGTTTACCCCTCAAGAGAAAGCGATATTTCTTGAAAGAGCTGCTCCGCTTCTACAAACTTGGGGATATTCGATAGAAGAAGGAAAATGAAAATTCTGATTGCCGGTCTTGGCTCGATCGGGCGGCGTCATCTGCGCAATTTGCAGCGCTTAGGCGTGCAAGATATCTTGCTCTACCGCACGCATCGCAGTACATTGCCCGATGAAGAGTTGGGCAATTTTCCACAAGAGACCGACCTGAGCGACGCGCTGGACCACCAACCTGACGCGGTGATCATTTCAAATCCTACTGCCTTGCATCTCGAGTTGGCTTTGGCTGCTGCAGCGCGAGGCTGCCACTTGCTGATCGAAAAACCCATCTCACATAATTTGGATGGGCTTGAAGAACTCCAACGCCTTGTGCAACAGAATGGCTGTCGGGTATTGGTTGGATATCATTTTCGTTTTCACCCAGGCTTGATCAAAGTCAAAGAAATCCTCGAGCAGGGGAGCATTGGCAAGCCGCTGGTTGTCCGCGCTCACTGGGGTGAATATTTGCCTGCTTGGCATCCATGGGAAGATTACCGCTACGGTTACAGCGCACGTGCCGACTTAGGTGGAGGATTGATCTTAACTCTCTCCCATCCTTTGGATTATCTAAGATGGTTGTTGGGAGAGGTGGTTCGTGTCTCTGCAATGGTCGAACAGATCGGCGATTTAGAAATTCAAGTTGAAGATACCGCCGAAATCTGCTTATGGTTTGCTAAGGGCTCGGTAGGGAGCGTACACTTGGATTACCTCCAACGTCCGGCGCGACATCACTTGCAAATCATCGGCTCACACGGCACAATCGAATGGGATAACGCTACAGGAGAAACGCGCCTGTATCGTTATGAGCAAAGCCATAGCCCAGAAGCCGAGATACAATCCTTCTCTAGCTTTTCCCCGCTTGAAGCAGACAAACCCCTAGAGCGTAACGATCTTTTCCTTGCTGAGATGCAACATTTCTTGAACCTCATTGAAGGAAAGGAGACATCACGTTGTACCCTAGAAGATGGCATTGCTGCGCTGCGCATTGCTCTGGCTGCCTATCGTGCCGCTGAATTGAAAGATGTCGTTTGCCTAGCGTAATCACTTCACCGCAAGCAAAGCACACTTATGAACCGCAGATCGTGATCTGATCCCTTTATGAATCCGAAAATTTGGGAGAGTACATCAAACCTATGACAAGGAATATAGAGGCTTTATTTATCAAAGCAGACCAGACCATTCGCCAAGCCATGATCGTCATCGAGAAAGCGCCGCATTTGGTCGGACTTTCGGGGATTGCTGTGGTCGTGGATGATGACAACCGCTTGATCGGTGTGGTAACCGATGGCGATATCCGTTCGGCAATTCTGCACGGTGTCGGTCTTGATGAGCCGGTTTCGACCATCATGTCGGTTGACCCGATTGCTGTGCGGAATCACGCCCAGCCGATGATGTTTGAAGAGGTGATGCAAACGATCAAAAGTGGCACGCGCATGTTGGATCGCGGCGCGGGAAAAATTGTGGTGGTTGATGAGGAGAACCATGTTGTCGATGTGGTTTCCTTCCTCAGCCTGTTACAGCAAGCAGACATCAAAACCAAAAAAATTGCCGTCTTAGGCTTGGGCTTTGTGGGCTTGACCTTGGCAGCCGTGCTCGCCGATATCGGTTTTACCGTCTATGGGGTGGATGAGCAAGAGTCGGTCGTTGCCTCGTTGAAACAGGGTATCCCCCATTTCTACGAGGCAGGTTTGGCAAATCAGGTGCGCTATTTGATCGGCAAACGTTTATTCGTCGATCGCGCCCTGCCCGAAAAAGAATGTGATATCTATATTATCTCCGTTGGCACACCGGTTGATCAACATCATCAACCGATCTTGAACGATGTGGAGAAAGCCTGTCATCAGGTAGGGAGGTTGCTCAAGGTCGGTGATACAGTTATCCTGCGCTCGACCGTACCGGTAGGCACGACTCGAAACGATTGCCTGCCTTGGCTGGAAAAAGTCTCTGGCTTGAAGGGTGGTCGAGATTTTTCTCTTGTCTTCGCCCCTGAGCGCACCATAGCCGGCAAAGCGCTCAAAGAGCTGCGTACGCTCCCCCAAATTATCGGCTCGTTGGATAGCCGAGGTGCTGAAGTGGCTACGGCTATATTTCGCGAGATGACCCCCATCATCGTCAACCTGAACTCTCTCGAAGCCGCAGAAATGGTCAAACTGGTGAACAATGCCTTTCGAGATACGATTTTTTCTTTCGCCAACGAGGTGGCTCTGGTATGTGAGCAGTATGGTTTAGACGCGTTTGAGGTCATTCAGGCAGCGAATGAAGGTTATCCTCGCGATCCAATTCCCCTGCCCAGCCCAGGTGTGGGTGGTGTGTGCTTGAAGAAAGACCCCTACCTGCTACGTTCCACGGCGTTGGCAAAAGGGCTCGAGCCAACCATCTTGGGGCGCAGCCGCTTGGTCAACGAATACATGCCGTACCATGTTTTTCGCAAGTTCCAGCGCTTTTGTCAACAGACCCAACGGCAGCCCAGTGAAACAGTCGTTTTTGTGGTGGGCTTTGCTTTCAAGGGCTGGCCCGAAACTTCTGATATGCGCGATTCTAGCACGCTGGAATTGGTGCGTTATCTGCGCCAAGCCGGGGCAAAGATCCGCGGCTACGATCCGGTGATTCAACCCCAAGCTTTAGAAGCTGTGCCAGGCGTCCAACCTTGTGCGGTTTCAGAGGGCTTTCAAAACGCCGATTGCGTCTTCATCATGAATAACCATCCATCCTATGAGGATTGGAATTTGTACCCATTATTAGAGACAATGCGCAAACCTGCCTTATTCGTTGATGGGTGGCATATCTTTCGTCCCGACGATGCCGGCCGCTGCGAACAAGTCTTCTACAGCACGCTGAGTCAGGATTACGGCTGGCAATCCATC
>FWWL01004849.1_pt1 | contig 22013 bp, 23 predicted proteins | sample 2228331 | NCBI WGS metagenome assembly FWWL01 (sample SAMEA103939775, study PRJEB20133) | metagenome | reverse complement strand
GGTCGGGGTGGCCCACCGCCCATTCCAGGGCGTGCATCCCGCCCATCGAGCCGCCGACGACCGCGAACCAGCGGTCGATGCCGAGAGCGTCGGCCAGCGCCGCTTGCGCTTCGACCTGGTCGCGGATGGTGAGGTAGGGGAAGCGCGAGGCCCACTCGTACCCGTCGGGCGCGATGCTGGCCGGCCCCGTCGAGCCCTGGCATCCGCCGAGCATGTTCGGGGCGACCACGAACCACCGGTCGGTGTCGATCGCGGCCCCCGGGCCCACGAGGTCGCTCCACCAGCCCGCCGTGGCGTGGCCGGGACCCGCGGCGCCGCGGACGTGGCTGTCGCCGGTGAGGGCGTGGAGGATCAGGACCGCGTTGTCGCGTGCGGGGGACAGCTCGCCCCACGTCTCGTAGGCGAGGCGCACGTGCGGCAGCGATCCGCCGTTCTCGGTCTCGAAGGGGCCGAACGACACGAACCTGCGGTCGCCGAGGGGATCGCCGCAGTCCGCGCGATGGCACCGGTCACCGGCGCAAATGGCGCGGCCTTGCTCGCGCTCGTCTCGCGCGACGACACCGCGCGGCTCGGCGAATTCTACGACGCCGGTGCCACCCACTTTCTCGCCAGCCCGATGCGGGAGGTCGAGTTCGTCCAGGCATTGCGCTTCGCTGCGCGCCACGCCCAGCGCACCGGGACAGACGCGACCCGCGCGACCGGGGAGCCGCTTGGCTGGCGCTACGATCCCGCCTTGCGTTCGCTCCAGGTCACGCCAGCGCTCGCCTCGATGCTCGGCTTCACCGGCACCCCGTCGCTGCGCACGATGTTGCGCCATGTCGAGGCGGCGGATCGCGGGGCGATGCGCGGCGCGCTCCAGCGGCTGCGCGACGGGATTCAGGCGACCGCTTTCGCGCACGACCTGCCCGGCGCGGGGCGGGTGGTCGAACATCTTCAGCGCGACGCGCGCACCGGGCGCATCCATGCGTTGATCGAGCGGCTGGGGGAGGTCGATGCCGGCGCCGTGGTCCGCGACGTCCTGACCGGCGTGCGCGACGATAGCGGAATGCGCCGCTGGCTGACCCGCCGGCTCGATGAAGGGCAGCCGGTCGGCGTGGCGCTGGTCGCGCTGGGCCGGTTCGACATGGTCAACACCGCCTATGGCCGCGACGCGGGTGATTCGGTGCTGCGCGCCGCCTCGACCCGCATCGCCGATGCCGCGCGCGCGACCCTCGGCCGCCGCGCCGTGCTCGCGCGGATGGGCGGGGCGGAGTTCCTGGTCGCCGCCGAAGATGCCGATACCGAAACGCTCGCCGCTGCCGCCAAGGGGATCGAGGAAGCGCTGACTCGCCCCTTCGTCATCGGCGATGTCATCGCCCCGGTCGGCGCGCGCATCGCCACCGCGACCGCACGCCCCGGCGACGATGCCGCAGCCTTGCTCCGCCGCGCCAGTGAAACCCTCGCCGGCGACGAGGATGATCGCACCATCCCGCTCGAAGCGCTCGCTGTCGATCTGCGCCACGCGATGGAGGCCGGGGAGATCGAATTGCGCCTGCAACCCCAGGTCGCGGTCGCCACCGGCGCGATCGTCGGGGTCGAGGCACTGGCCCGCTGGCGTCACCCGCAGCATGGCGAGGTCGGTGCCGAAACCCTGTTCGCCGCCGCCGCCCGCGCCGAACTGGAGGTCGCGCTGTCGGAGCATGTCCAGCGCCTCGCACTCACTCAGGCCGCGCGCTGGCCCGCATCGCTTCGTCATCTGCGCCTGTCGGTCAACGTCACCGCCGCGGATGTCGCGCGCTCGGGGTTCGCCGACCTGTTCCTCGACTGGGTCGATAGCAGCGGCTTCCCCCGCGCGCGCCTGACGGTCGAGATCACCGAAGGCGGCCTGATCGACGATCTCGGCGAAGCCTCGCGCCTGCTCAGCGAGTTGCGCGCAGCTGGCTGCCGCGTCGCGATCGACGATTTCGGCACCGGCTATTCCAGCCTCGCCTATCTGAAGGCGCTGCCGCTCGATTACCTCAAGGTCGACCGCAAGCTGACTCAGGACATCACCGGCAGCGCGCGCGACCGCATCGTCGTGCGCGGCGTGATCGACATGGCGCGCTCGCTCGGCCTGACCGTGATCGCCGAGGGGGTGGAGACCCCCGAACAGCTCGACCTGCTGGCCAAGGAGGGGTGCCAGACCTATCAGGGCTATCTCTGCGCCGAGCCGCTGACCCTCCCCGAACTTATCGCATTGGTGGACCCTGTATGAACGACCCCCGCGACGCGACCGGCGTCTGGTATGGCCGCTATTTCGCGACCGGCTGGGACGTGCCCGAAAACAGCTTCATCGCGCATCTTGAGGAGTTCGGCGGCGCGGTGGAGGGGGTAATCACCGAACCCGACGACACCGGCCTGTCCGACATCCGCCGCGCCTTCGTCTCCGGCACGCGCAGCGTCGATACGCTCACCTTCACCAAGCAATATGACCCGTCCGGCCCGCTCGCGCACAGCGTCGCCTATTCGGGCCGGATCAGCGCGGACGGGACCGAAGTGACCGGTGACTGGCGCTTTTCGGGCTATCACGGCAGCTTCGTGATGAGCCGCGAGATTTTCAGCGCCGAGGAACTGGACGAAGACGCGGCGGTGGACGAAGAACTGCTGATCGAATTGGGGGACCCGGCGCCGCCCGCATGGCGCCTGTCACATGGGAGGGATTGAGATGATGAACCGCCGCGGCCTGTTCGCGACACTGGCGATGCTGCTGACCGCAGCTCTGCTCCCCACGCCAGCGATGGCCAAGGACTTCGTGTCCGATCGCATCGCTGTCACGGTGGAGGGGAAGGGCGCCGACGTCATCCTCATCCCCGGCCTGTCCTCATCCCCTCGCGTCTGGGCGGAAATGACCGCCGCGCTCCCCGGCTATCGCTACCACAAGGTGCAGGTGCGCGGCTTTGCCGGTCTCGACAAGGGCGGGAACACCGAAGGCAATGTCGCCGCCCCGGTGGCCGAGGAAATCTCGCGCTACATCGCCGAGAACAAGCTCGGCAAGCTCGCGGTGATCGGCCATTCGATGGGCGGCACGATGGGCATGATGCTCGCTGCGCGCCATCCGGATCAGGTCGGGAAGCTGATGGTCGTCGACATGCTCCCCTTCCTCGGCGCGATGTTCGGCGGGCCGCAGGCAACGCCGGAAACGCTCAAGCCGATCGCCGACCAGATCATGGCCGGCATGCGCAACAGCCCGCAGGACGCCTATGCCAAGCAGCTCGAAGGCACGATCGCATCGATGGTTGCGACCGAAAGCATGCGCGCGCCCGCGCTCGACGACGCGATGAAGTCCGACCGCGATGTCTCCGCCCGCGCCTATGGCGAGCTTGTCGTCACCAATTTGATGCCCGAGCTGGGCAAGATTCTCGCGCCGACCACCGTGCTCTACGTCACGCCGAAGGGCGCCCCGGTCACCGACGCGCAGATGGACGGCTTCTACCAGGCGTCCTTCGCGCCGATAAAAGGCGCCAAGCTCGTCCGCGTCCCCGCCTCGGCGCACTTCATCATGTGGGACAATGCGCCCTTCTTCCAGGCGCAGGTTAAGGCGTTCCTCGCGGCATGATCCTGACCTTCGCACTCGCCGCCGTCACGCTCGCCGCGCTCCCCGCCATGGTTCAGGACGACGCCTCCGACCGGTCGCAGGACGTCGCCTGGCACAACAACCAGATGCGCGCGCTGGCCGAGCGTCACGGCGGCGCGGGCTGGAACGTGACCAAGAGTGGCCTGCGCTGGCGGCTGGTCGCGGGTGATGGGTCGGGCAGGCACCCCGGCCCGACTGATCGCGTCGCGGTGCATTATGTCGGGACCTTCGCCGACGGCACCGAGTTCGACAGCTCGATCAAGCGCGGCGTCCCCGCCGTCTTCCCCCTAAACCGCGTCATCCCCGGCTGGACCGAGGGCGTCCAGCTGATGGGCGTTGGCGACAAGGTCGAGTTCGCGATTCCCGCCGAGATCGGCTACGGCCCCAACGGCCGCGGCCCGATCCCCGGCGGCGCGACTTTGCTGTTCACGGTGGAGCTGCTGGGGATCGAAGGGGCGGGGGAGTAGGATCACCCATTCCATCGTGATCACCCCGTTTGTGATGAGCTTGTCGAAGCACCATCCCCCGGCCCAGTGAGGGCGGGAAGCTGCCCTTCGACAAGCTCAGGGCGAACGGTGTTTTTGGCGGCAGCAACCCGACCTCAACCCCGTCATCCTGAACTTGTTTCAGGATTCACCCTTCCACCAGCGGCTCAGTCGCCCGTTGCGCGGTGGATGCTGAAACAAGTTCAGCATGACGGATAGAATGGAGTGACCGGCGTGCGTCACAAACGCGCTGGATGCTTCCTGCCAGGATAGTGCCGCTTGTGAGCGAGCGTCTCCTCGCTACTGTACGCGAAATGACCGAGCAGACCTATGCCCTGATCGACCCGCGCCCGATCGCGGCCAACGCCCCCTATACCTTCTTTCTTCCGAGCGCGGCCGAGATTGCGGCGGTCGGAGAGGGTGATCTGGTCCAACTGACGTTCGAGTATAACCATGAAATCGAAGAATGGCCGGCAGAACGGATGTGGGTCACTGTCGAAGAGGTCGAAGGCGACACGCTAGTCGGTGCGCTCGGCAACCAGCCATTCGAGAAGACATCATCCCTCAAAATTGGCGATCTGATCCGGTTTCATCGGCACAATATCCTCTCAATCCAATGGGTTCGCCCGGACTTTGCTCCGCCGCATTCCGAATACCGCGAATATTGGGAACGCTGCCTCGTGGACCAATGCGTCCTCGATGGGTCGGAGCCGGTTGAGTATATCTATCGCGAAGAGCCGGACATGCAGGACGAAGGCGACGAGCACGCTGACAGCGGATGGCGCATCCGGGGCAGAATGGGTGACGCGACCGACGAACAGCTGGAAGCACGAACGGCGCAATATGTCGCCGTCGGCGCAGTGCTCAATCGCGATGACAGCTGGCTAAGCTTGATCGACGCCCCGATCGGGACCCGCTTCATGCGGGACTTTGCGGCCAACATCTATAATGAGGTGCGTTGAACGCCCCCTCACCCCACAGCCTCAAACGCCCCCGTCTCGAAATCCTGCGCCAGCATCGCCACGACCCGCTCGGCCACCACTTCCGGCGGCTTGACGCTCTCGGGCGCCTCGCCCGGATAGGCGCGTGCGCGCATCTTGGTCCGCGTTGCGCCGGGATCGAGCAGCGCGACCCGCACCTTGGTCAGGTTGCGCACCTCGTCGGCATAGCTCAGCAGCAGATTTTCGAACGCCGCTTTGGTCGCGCCGTACAGTCCCCAATAGGCGCGCGGCTGGCGGCCGACTTTCGACGTCAGGCCGATCACCCGCGCCCCGTCCGATTTGCGCAGCAAGCCGTCGAACGCGCCGATCAGCGCCGCCTGCGCGCTGACGTTGAGCGCCAGCACCTTGGCCACTTCCTTGGGATCGAACGCCGCCACCGCCGACAGCGTGCCCAGCGCGGCCGCATTCAGCACGAGGATGTCTAGCTTCCCCCACCGCTCCGCCACCGCAGCGGCCAGACGCGGGATCGAATCCGTCTCGATCAAATCCATCGGCGCGATCGTCGCCGATCCGCCCGCCGCGAAGATCGCTTCCTCGACCTCCTCCAGCCCCCCGGCGGTGCGCGCGGTCAGCACGACATGCGCGCCCTGCGCCGCCAGCGCGATCGCGGTCGCCGCGCCAATCCCACGGCTCGCGCCGGTGACGAGCGCGACGCGCCCGGCAAGTGCCTGTTCGGTCATGGGATCAACGCTTCTCGTCGAGTAGGGCGAGCTGGCCGACCGCCTGCTCGTCATGGTCGGTCAATTGGGTCGGGTATTCGCCGGTAAAGCACGCGTCGCAATAACGCGGCAGCACGTCGCCGCGCTGCGCCTCGCCCAGTGCGCGATACAGGCCATCGATCGACACGAACGCCAGGCTGTCCGCCTTGATGAACTTCGCCATCCCGGCCACGTCATGCTGCGCCGCGAGCAGCTTGGACCGCTCGGGCGTATCGACGCCATAGAAACAGCTATGCGTCGTCGGCGGGCTGGCGATGCGCATATGCACCTCAGCCGCGCCGGCTTCGCGCATCATCTCGACGATCTTCAGGCTGGTCGTGCCGCGCACGATCGAATCGTCGATCAGGATGATCCGCTTGCCCTGGATCAGCGCGCGGTTGGCATTGTGCTTGAGCTTGACGCCCAGCCGCCGCACTTCCGCGCTCGGCTGGATGAAGGTCCGCCCGACATAGTGCGAGCGGATGATGCCCAGCTCGAACGGAATGCCCGACTGCTGGGCATAGCCGATCGCGGCGGGGACGCCCGAATCCGGCACCGGGATCACCAGATCGGCCTCGACCGGCGATTCGATCGCCAGCTCGGCGCCGATGCCCTTGCGCACGGTATAGACCGAGCGGTCCTGCGCGATCGAATCCGGGCGGCTGAAATAGACCCATTCGAAGATGCACGGGCGCGGCGCGATCGCGGTGAACGGGCGGATCGATCGCATCGCGCCGTCCTTGACGATCACCAGCTCGCCCGGCTCGACGTCGCGAACATAGGTCGCACCGACCACGTCGAGCGCCACCGTTTCCGAGGCAAAGATGAAGCTGTCGCCCAGGCGCCCCATCACCAGCGGGCGGATGCCCAGCGGGTCGCGGCACGCGATCATGCCTTCCTGCGTCATGCAGATCAGCGAATAGGCACCCTCGACCTGCTTCAACGCATCAATGAACCGGTCGAGCAGGTCCTTGTAGCCGCTGGTCGCGACCAGGTGGATGATCGTTTCGGTATCCGATGTCGACTGGAAGATCGAACCCCGCCGGATCAGCTCGCGGCGCAGGTGCATGGCGTTGGAAATATTGCCGTTGTGCGCGACGGCAAATCCGCCGCTCGCCAGCTCGGCATAGAGCGGCTGGACGTTGCGCAGCGCCGTCTCGCCCGTGGTCGAATAGCGGACATGCCCGCACGCGACATCGCCGGCCAGCGCGCGGATCACCTCGTCGCGGTCGAAATTGCCCGCGACATGGCCCATCGCGCGGTGCGTGTGGAAGTTCGCGCCGTCAAAGCTGGTGATGCCGGCGGCCTCCTGCCCGCGATGCTGGAGTGCGTGCAGGCCCAGCGCAACGAGCGCAGCCGCGCCCTCCGCACCGGAAACACCGAATACGCCGCACTCTTCGCGCAGCTTGTCGTCGTCGAATGGATGTGTGGTCAGCATCGGCCCTTCGGGGGAGTCGTTGGTCGATCCGCGGCCATATAGGGGGGCGATCCGGCTTTGTCGCCTGTTTGTCACATCAAATCCGGGATCATTGTGTTTCCCCGTAGGTTTTCTGGCGATCAGCAGGAGACGGATGATGGCCAAGGACCACGGTCCCCAGATCAAGGACGACAAGCTCTACGAAGACCTGCGCAAGGACGGCGCGTCGAAGGAAAAGGCCGCCCGCATCGCAAACGCCAAGGCGGAAGGCTCGCTCGATCACAAGGGCACCCGGCTCGAGGATCGGACGAAGGAAGAGCTGTATGACGAGGCCAAGGAGATCGGCATCGAAGGCCGCTCCGACATGACCAAGGACGAACTGATCGACGCGATCCGCTCGCACTGAGCCACGCAATGCCTCCCCCAGCTCGCTGGGGGAGGGGGACCGCCCGCGCAGCGGGCGGTGGAGGCGCCGCCGCTGCAAGCGGCGGAATTTTGCCGAGCTGCTCACGGCCGTCTGCGCGGCCGCACCTCCACCACCGCCTGCGGCGGCGGTCCCCCTCCCCTGAGGCAAGCTCAGGGGAGGAATGTATTTGCCTCAATCCCCACTCTGTTCGCCCCAATCGATGACTGAACGATGACATAATCGATTTCCTCACTCGCACTGACCGGTTTATCCCGTTTCCGCCGCGCCCCGCGCTCCGATAGCCTCACCCCAGACCAAATCACCCAAGGAGGGATTCCCACATGGACGCGAAAACCGGATCGATCGACGGCGGCGGCTGCCCCGTTCACGGCAATGGCGGAGTCCGCGCGCTGCTTGGCCGCACCAACAAGGATTGGTGGCCGGAGATGCTGGCGACCGAAATCCTCAACCCCAACGGCCCGTCCAACCCGATGGGCCCCGACTTCGACTATGCCGAGGCGTTCAAGAAGCTCGATTACGCTGCGCTCAAGGCCGATCTGACCGCGCTGATGACCGACAGCCAGGACTGGTGGCCGGCCGATTACGGGCATTACGGCCCGTTCTTCATCCGCATGGCGTGGCACGCCGCCGGCACCTATCGCACCGCCGATGGACGCGGTGGCGCCAATAGCGGGCAACAGCGCTTCGCCCCGCTCGACAGCTGGCCCGACAACGGCAATCTCGACAAGGCGCGCCGCCTGCTGTGGCCGATCAAGCAGAAATATGGCCAGCAGATCAGCTGGGCCGATCTGTTCATCCTTGCCGGCAATGTCGCGATCGAATCGATGGGCGGCCCGGTGTTCGGCTTCGGCGGCGGCCGCGCCGATGTCTATGAGCCCGAGCGCGATATCTATTGGGGCAGCGAAGACAAATGGGTCAATCAGGGCGTCCAGACCCGCATCGCCCCCGAACACGGCATGCACGAGATCGAAGGCCCGCTCGCCGCGATCCAGATGGGCCTCATCTACGTCAATCCCGAAGGGCCGGGCGGCAACCCGCACGATGACGAGGGCATGGCCCGCGACATGAAGGAAACCTTCCGTCGCATGGCGATGAGCCCGGAGGAAACCGTCGCGCTCACCGCTGGCGGTCACACCTTCGGCAAGGCGCATGGCAATGGCGACGCCTCCTTGCTCGGCGCGGCTCCGGCTGGCGGCGACATCACCGCGCTCGGCTTTGGCTGGGTCTCCAGCCACGAAAGCGGCGGCATCGGCGAACACACCGTTACCAGCGGGATCGAGGGCGCATGGACCAACACCCCGCGCGAATGGACCGAGAATTATTTCCGCCTGTTGTTCGACTATGAATACGAGCTGGTGAAGTCCCCCGCGGGCGCCCACCAGTGGCAGCCGATCAACCAGAAAGAGGAGGACATGGCCCCGGCGGCGTGGGACCCGAGCATCAAGGTCCCGACCATGATGACCACCGCCGACATGGCCCTGAAGCGCGACCCCGAATTCCGCGCGATCAGCGAACGCTTCCGCGCCGATCACGAAGCGTTCAAGGACGCCTTTGCCCGCGCCTGGTTCAAGCTGACCCATCGCGACATGGGTCCCAAGGTCCGCTACCTCGGCCCGGAAGTGCCGGAGGAAGATCTGATCTGGCAGGATCCGATCCCCGCCGGCACCATGCCCAGCGATGCGCTGGTCGCCGAGGTGAAGGACAAGATCCGCGCGAGCGGCCTCACCGTCAGCCAGCTGGTCAAGACCGCCTGGGCATCGGCCAGCACCTATCGCAAGTCCGACCATCGCGGCGGCGCCAACGGCGCACGCGTGGCGCTGGCCCCGCAAAAGGACTGGGAGGTCAATGAGCCGGAGATGCTGGCCAAGGTGATCGACACGCTCAACGGCCTGCGCGGCAGCATGTCGCTCGCCGACGCGATCGTGCTCGGCGGCGTCGTCGGTCTGGAAATGGCGGGCGCGACCGACGTCCCCTTCACCGGCGGCCGCGGCGACGCGACGCAGGAGCAGACCGATGTTGAGAGCTTCGAGTGGCTGGAGCCGGAGGCGGACGCCTTCCGCAACTATCTCGGCAAGAAGAAGCTGGCGGTGAAGACCGAGGAAATGATGCTCGACCGCGCGTCGTTGCTCGGCCTCTCCGTCCCCGAAATGACCGTGTTGATCGGCGGCCTGCGCGTGCTCGGCGCCAATCACGGCGAGCGCGGCCATGGCCACTTCACCCACCGCTCGGGCCAGCTGACCAACGACTTCTTCGTCAACCTGCTCGGCATGACCAATGTCTGGAAGGCCGCCGAAGGATCGGACGATCAGGAATTCATCGCGACCGACCGCAAGGGCGGCCACGAAACCTGGCGCGCAACCCGCGCCGACCTTATCTTCGGCTCCAACTCCGAACTGCGCGCGGTCGCCGAAGTCTATGCCGAAAACGGCCATGAAGAGAAGTTCAAGCGGGACTTCGTCGCCGCCTGGACCAAGGTCATGAACGCCGACCGCTTCGACCTGAAGGCGTAAGGCCAGTTCTCCTTCTTGCCCCCCTCCCGCTTGCGGGAGGGGCCGGGGGAGGGCCTGTCCATCAATGCAGACGGCCGCGACGGGACAACCCCGCTCGCGGCCGTTTCCGTTCCCCCGTTGGCACCCCCGCCGCCGCCCGATACACTCCTCCCATGGAATCGATCGGCGGCGACCTGAACACCATGGCCCCCCGGCCATTCCCCGGCCCCCAGCTGGACGCAATCCGCGCCATCTCCACCACCCGCCACTACCAACCGGGCGACATCGTGCTCGAAGCCGGTGCCCCGCAGGACCGCTTCGTCCTGGTCGAAGACGGCGAGATCGAAGTCGCCGATCCGGTCACCGGCGAACGCCTCCACCCCTCTACCCTGCGCGCCGGCCAGTTCATGGGTGAGCTCGCCTTCCTCAACGGCGGCCCGCTCACGCTCAGCATGCGCGCCAGCCTCCCCACCCGCACGCTCGAAGCCCCGCGCCCCGACATGCTCCGCCTGATGAGCGCCGTCCCCGAGATCGGCGACCATATCCTCACCGTCTTCTCCGCGCGCCGCCGCCGCATCTTCGAGGCGGGCGACAGCAGCCTCGTCGTGCGCGGGGCGGAGCGTGATCCCGCCGTCGCGCGCGTCGCCAGCTTCCTCCACCGCAACCGCATCCCGTTTCATGAGGAGGCGGAGGGCGAGCCGCAGGTCAGCTGGTCGGGCCATCCGATCCCCGATCCCACGCCGCGCGCGGTCGCCAGTCACCTCGGCCTCGATCTCACCGCCAGCTCGACCGAGCCGTTCGACCTGCTGATCGTCGGCGCCGGTCCCGCGGGGGTCGCCGCCGCAGTCTATGCCGGATCGGAGGGGCTGCGCGCGCTGGTGATCGAGGATTGCGCCATCGGCGGACAGGCCGGGACCAGCTCGCGCATCGAAAACTACATGGGCTTCCCCACCGGCATTTCCGGCGCGGACCTGACCTTTCGGGGTCAGGTTCAGGCGATGAAGTTCGGCACCTGCTTCGCCATGCCGCGCCGGGTCGAGGCGCTGGTCCGCCGCGACGACGGCTTTTGCGCCACGCTCGACGGCGGCGAGGAATTGTGCGCCCGCGCCGTGCTCGTCGCCACCGGCGTGCAATATCGCCGCCTGCCGCTCGACCGGCTCGAAGCGCTCGAAGGCGCCGGCGTCTTCTACGCAGCGACCGAGATGGAAGCGCGGCTGTGCGCCCAGACCGAGGCGGTCGTCGTCGGCGGCGGCAACAGCGCGGGACAGGCGGCGATGTATCTCTCGCGCGTCGCCAAACGCGTCCATGTCGTGGTGCGCGGCAACAGCCTTGCCGACACGATGAGCGCCTATCTCCGTGACCGTCTCGAAGCCGACCCGCGCATCACCATCCACACCCACAGCCAGCTCGAACAGCTCGACGGCGACGATCACCTTGAACGGGTGGTGTTCACCGGCCCAGCGGGGAGTCACGCAGTCGATTGCCGCGCGCTGTTCATCATGATCGGTGCCGCGCCCAATACCGACTGGCTGTCGGGCCTGGTCGAACTCGACCAGCACGGCTTCGTCCGCACCGGGCGCGACGTCGGCGGATCGTCCAGCTACGCCACCTCCTGCCCCGGTATCTTCGCGGTCGGCGACGTCCGCTCCGGCTCGGTCAAGCGCGTCGCCAGCAGCGTCGGCGAAGGGTCGGTCGTGGTCAGCGCGATCTGGACCCACGTCAACGCGCCAGCGCCAGTAGAGATGGGGATCGGGGGATAACAGCCTTTCGTCTTAGCCCCTCCCGCCTGCGGGAGGGGTTGGGGAGGGTCTTCTTCTTTTCCGCCGCAAATCGCCGTTGAACCCCCGACCCGCCACAGCCTACCAACCCCCTAAACGAGGTGAGAATGCGACTGCGCGGCACACTGATCGGCATTGCCGCAGCCCTGATCGGGATCGCAGCCCTGTGCGCTTACTCGTTCGCTCAAACGCCCCGCCGCGATCCCATCCAGCCGCTAACCGACCGCATCATCGTCGAGAAAAGCGCCCATCGCATGACGCTTTTGAAGCGGGGGCAGGTCGTCAGAACCTATCGCATCGCGCTGGGCCGCGGCGGCCTCGGCCCCAAGATGCAATCCGGCGACAATCGCGTGCCCGAGGGCATCTACCGCATCACCGGCCGCAACCCGAACAGCGCCTATCACCTCTCGCTGCGCATCAGCTACCCGAGCCCCTCGCAGTCACAGGCCGCCCGCGCACGCGGCATCGACCCGGGCGGCGACATCATGATCCACGGCCTGCGCAACGGCCTTGGGTGGATCGGCGCGCAACACCGTCGGATCGACTGGACGCAGGGGTGCATCGCCGTAACCAATGCGGAGATTGAGGAAATCTGGCGCACCGTGCCGAATAACGTCGTCATTGAAATCCGAGCATAAGCTGCCCCTGCCCGTTCCACTCCACCCTGCCCACGCCACCCTCACCGCTGAAACCCGATCTCCCGCACCTTCACCCGCTGCGTCGTTACCGCCCGACCCGCAACAAACTCCTGCAATATCGGCCGCAGAACCGCATCCCCGAACAGGTCGAACTGGTGCGCGGCGTTCTCCACGACGACAACCTGCGCATGCGACAGCCCGCGCGCAATCTCCCGCGCATTCTCCACCGGCGTGCGCGCGTCGAGGTCGCCGACCAGGATCAGCGTCGGCACCGCGCTGCGCACCGGCTCGCGATAGGCCCCACCCAGATCGACGGCGGGCCAGGCTTTGCGCAGCCCCATCAGTGGAAAGTTGATCGCATTGCCGAGCAACGCGGTCCGCGCCTCGCGCTCGATCCGCCGCAGTCGCGCCGGGCTGGCATGGGAGGCGAGGTCCATCATATATTTCATCCCCGACCCCAGCCGCCACTGGCTGCGTGCCGCCAGCGCCACCGCACCCATGCCACGGAAATCGCCGGCCGCCATCTCGCGATAGGCAGCGGGCAGGGTGGCGAGCGTGCGCGGATCGCCCAGCGCCTGCGCGGTCAGCCACTGCATGTCGAACGCGCCGATGGTGACGCGCCGAGACACACCGTCGGGCCCCGCGACCTCCACCATCACCGGCTCGCGCCGCAGCCGCGCGATCACCATGCGAATCGTCGCGGGCAGCTCCGGCACTCCCGCCCGCTCGGCGATGCGCGCAATCACCGCATCGGTCAGCGCGGGCAGCTTATAGGTGTGATCGGGACCTTCGGGACTGACCAAAATCAGCCGCGCGACGCTTCCCGGATGCCGCCGCACCGTCGCCAGCGCGAGGTGCGATCCATAGCTGCGCCCCCACACATGCATCGTCGCATAGCCGAACGCGCGCCGCACCGCGTCGACATCATCGGCATTCTCGGCGCTGGTATAGGATGCCAGCCGCACCCCGCGCGCCTCGAACCGTCGCGCCGCCGCGCGCGCCGCATCCGCCATCACCGGCAGCCACAGGGCAGGGGAGCCTTCCGCTTCCAGCGGCAGTGGCGTGCGTTCGGGCAGGGCCAGGCTCGGCCGCGATCGCCCGCTCCCGCGCTGATCGAATGCGATCACGTCTCCGCCCGTCAGGTCGAGCAACGCCGCCGCGCGCGCAGCGGAAATGCCCGACAGCAACCCTGTGCCGGAATCCCCCGGCCCGCCCGCCAGCACCATGTTGACGACCGGGCTGGTCACATCGGCCCAGCGCAGCCGCATCACCGCCAGTTCGATCACCCCTCCCGGCGCCGCCCGGTCGCGGCGTTCGGGGACGCGCAGAAAGCCGCGCTCGACCGCCATCATGCGCCCGTCCGGGGCCACCAGCCGCTCGGCCTGCACCGTGTTCAGCTGCGGTGCGTCCGGCGCGGCACGGGCGGCGGTTGCGCTGGCCAGCAGCGCCAGTCCGATGAGCAGAAGGCGGATCATCGCGCACGCTCCATCATCTGCATCTCCAGCGCGCGCCGCTTTGCTGTCAGCGCCGCGAGCCGCCGTTGCGCCCGGCTGAGCAACACCAGCGCCGCACCGATCATCGCCAGACCCATTGCGGCCGCGACAAACCCAACGGGCAACCCCGATCCGACCCCGATCGCCAGTGCGCCCAGCGTAAACACCGATGTAAAGCTGACCGCCATCCAGCCTGCAACGACCTGCTGACGCACATAGAGCACGCGACGCTGGGTCAGCACCCATACGGCATAGCCCGCCCACCCCATCCCGATCAGCGACAGTACCGCAAATGCGGCACGCGTGCGCAGCGGAAGGTCAGGCTCAGTGATGAACAGCGACAGCGTGACCACCGTCCCGCTCAGCGCTGCGGCCAGCAACAGCGCGTGTGCGACGCGGGGGGCGGTTGACAATTCGGCGCTGACGATCCGGACTTCCGGGGCAGCATCCATCTGCGGGGCGAGGGTCATTGGGTGTCTCCATGCGATTCAAGCGCGTGCCGCAATTGCTTGCGGGCGCGGTACAGGCGTGACTTGACGGTTCCAGTCGGGATCGAGAGCGCGGTGGCGACCTCGTCGATCGCCAGTTCCTCAAGGTAGAATAGCGTCAGGATCTCGCGTTCGACCGGAGCTAGGCGCGCCAGCCCGCGCTCGACCGCTTCGACATCGAACGCCGCCTCATTCTCGTCCGCGCCGACATCATCTTCGGCGGGCAGCGGCGTTGCGGCCCGATATTTGCGGCGCAGCTGGTCGGCAAAGGCGCGATGGGCGATGCCGAACAGCCACGACCGGAACCGGCTTGTGTCGTCGACCCGCCCGACCCCCCGCACCACGCGCAGCCAGATGTCCTGCGTCAGCTCGGCGGCGGCGTCGGCGTCGCCGGTCACCCGCCGGGCATAGCCGCCGACCGGCCCGGCCCATCGCCGCACCAGCGCATCGAACGCGTCGCGCTCGCCCAGCTGGAAGCGGACGACCAGCAGTTCGTCCGCGAGTCTTGACGCGTGTTGGCTATCGTCCGGCTGCATCGTTCACCTCATCCATGCAGCTGTAGTCGGCGCCGCGCGGAAAAGGTTCACGCAACCGAGCGATCAGGCAATCGCGCCATCCGGAGCGGTTGGAGCGTCCGCTGCCAGATTGATCCCACCCCGCGCCGCCGCCCGCCGCGCCACCACAAACGCAGCGGCCACCATCACCACGCCCAGATACCCGACCAGCACCGAATCCAGCGCCATCACCGCCCACACGATCCCCGGCGCCTTACCCACCGCCACAAACGCCAGCGCATAATGCGCCACCATCAGCGGCAGCATCGCCAGCAGCGACACGATCACCGCATAGGGATAGATGCCGCCCGTCAGCCGGATCGATCGCACAAAGCCGATCCCGGGATTGCCCGCCGCCGCCGTCGTCTTCCACGCCGACAGCAAGGGCTCGAACAACAGGCTGACGATCAGGCTCAGGATCAGCACCGCCGCCGCGACATTACCTTCGATGCCCGCCGCATCGGCGATCAGCGGCCCGTCCTGCACCGCGATCAGCCAGAACAGGCTCCACGCCATCACCGGCACGAACAATCGCACCGCCACCGGATCGATCCGCCGCGCCGCAACCGGGTCGTCGCCGAACACCAGGAACCGTGCCGCCCAATATCCGGTCAGGAACAGCGCGATCACCTTCACATGCCCGATGGTCAGGCGCAGCACATCGCCCTCCGCCGCCTGGAGGCCGGCGATATCGACATACATGCCCGCGCGGATCTCGACCGCATGCTGGAACATCTCGACCGCAACCGGGATCAGGAACAACAGCGGGCAGAGCAGGGCATAGCGGCCCAATCGCACGAACACTTCAACCAGATCGCGGCCCATCGTCATTCCCCTTCGTCATAGGTCAGGATGTCGCCCGGCTGGCACTCCAGCGCGCGGCAGATCGCCTCCAGCGTCGAAAAGCGGATCGCCTTGGCCTTGCCGGTCTTCAGGATCGACAGATTGGCGAGCGTCATATCGACCCGCTCGGCCAGTTCGGTCAGGGTCATGCGCCGCGCATGCAGCACATCGTCCAGCGTGACACGGACCGCCATCAAACCGTCCCCTCGATCTCGTCCTGCATCGCCGCGCCCTGCTGGAACACCCGCGCCAGCACGAATAGCAGCAGCACCGCGAGCCAGCCGGTGAGCGAGAATTGCCACGCCATCACCTCGCCCGTCGCCGCACTCAGCCGCGCCGCCACGAAGCCAAAGCCCAGATCGAGCAACTGCAGCACCAGCACCGCCCAGGCGACCTGCCGCAACCGATCGGCATTGACCCCTGCAAAGGGGGTGCCGGCGCGCACCGTGTCGATCATCGCGATCAATCGCGTAAAGATCAGATGCACCGCCGGCGCCGCGGCCAGGCCGATCGCCAGCACGGTGAGCAATGCATAGCGCACCGTTGCCGCCTCGTCCCCGAACCGCGCAACCAGCGGTCCGGTGATCGTCTCCGGTGCCATCGCCACCGCCACGCCGACCAGCACGAACATCGCGGCGGCGATCCAGTTGAGAACGAGCAGGGCGAGCATGAGCCGTCGGGTGAAGATCAACATGGCGAGTCTCCGTGAATTATTGATATTCGATAACTCATTCATCGAATAACGGCAAGTAGATTTATCGTTTTGCGATAAGCGGTGGCCTCGCGATCGCATGGATGACGCCCGCTCCGCGCTCGGCTAACACCGCGCCATGACCGATTGCCGCGACTCCACGCTCGACCTGAACCCGAACTACGACGCCAACGGCCTGATCACCGCCGTCGCCACCCACGTTGCGACCGGCGAGCTGCTGATGCTCGCGCACATGAACGCCGATGCGCTGGCGAAGACGCTGGAGAGCGGCGAAGCATGGTTCTGGTCGCGCAGCCGCCAGCGCTTGTGGAAAAAGGGTGAGAGTAGCGGCCATGTCCTGCGCGTGGTCGAGGCGCGGATCGACTGCGACCAGGACGCGCTGTGGCTCAAGGTCGACCCCGCCGGCCCCGCCTGCCACACCGGCGAACCCAGCTGCTTCTTCCGCCGGATCGAGGGCGGCCGGCTGGTGCGCGGGTGACGGGGGGGCATGTCCAAATTCCTCCCCCTGCTTGCTGGGGGAGGGGGACCGCCGCCGAAGGCGGTGGTGGAGGGGCCGCCCCGCAGAGGGCGGTGAGCATCTCCGCAAAATTCCGCCGTCTTCGCGGCGGCCCCTCCGTCAGCGCTGCGCGCTGCCTCGCCGCCACCCTCCTCCTCGCCGCCTGCTCGGGCAGCGGGCCGCAGCCCGGCGCGTCGCCGACGCCGCCCAGCCTGGAGGCCGCCGCCATCGAACGCGGCCTTGTCCGCGATCCCAAGGCGAGCGACGTCACCGGCCTCTATGCCCGCGACACCGACCGGCTGTGCGTCGTGCCCGACGGCACCGCCTATCGCGTCGGCGCCTTCGTCGACTATGGCGACAAGGTCAGCTGCACCGGCCGCGGCACTGCCGCCCGCTCCGGCTCCACGCTCGCGATCGAGTTCAAGGGCCGGAACGGTGAAACCTGCAGCTTCGACGCCAAGTTCGACGGCGACCGCATCACCTTCCCCGCCAACGTCCCCGACGCCTGCGCCAAACTCTGCGGCCCGCGCGCCAGCTTCGCCGCGCTCGAAGTAGAACGCCTCAGCGAATCCGCCGCCGAAGCCGAAGCGCTCCGAAGCGCAGAAGGAACGCGTCTTTGCGGTAGTTGACGTTAACGTAAGGTCGGCGTAAATCGACTCGCATGGCAACGAAACTGAAAGCCGTCGCCAGCTTCGCCCCGATCGAAGCGCGGCCGGACAAGGAGAGTTTCTCGATCTCGGACCTGTGCGCCGAGTTCGAGGTGACCGCGCGCGCATTGCGCTTCTACGAGGATGAAGGGCTGATCGGCCCCGAGCGCCGCGGGCTCCAGCGCATCTACTCGCACCGCGACCGCGCCCGGCTCGCCTGGATCCTGCGCGGCAAGCGCGTCGGCTTCAGCCTCGCCGAAATCCGCGAGATGATCGACCTCTACGACGTCGGCGACGAACGCCGCACCCAGCATCAGGTCACGCTCGACAAATGCCGCGCGCGCATCGAGCTGCTGGAACGGCAAAAGGTCGACATCGACGCCGCCATTGCCGAACTCGACGATTTCATCGCGGTCCTCGAAGGCCGCGCCGCCCCCATCAAATAAGAACAGGAACGAGAGAGATGCCCCGCTACAACCCGCCCGTCCGCGACACCCGTTTCGTCCTCGATCGCGTGCTCAAGATCGACCGCTACGCCGACCTGCCCGGTTTCGCCAACGCGACCCCCGACACCGTCACCGCGGTGCTGGAAGAGGGCGGCAAGTTCGTCGCCGAAGTCCTGTTCCCGATCAATCACAGCGGCGACCAGCAGGGCTGCACCCGCCACCCGGACGGCAGCGTCACCACGCCCGACGGGTTCAAGGAAGCCTACACCCAGTTCGTCGACTCCGGCTGGGGCACCCTCAGCGCCCCGGAGCAGTTCGGCGGCCAGGCCATGCCGCACGTCGTCTCCACCGCGTTTCAGGAATACATGATCTCCGCCAACATGGCCTTCGCCATGTACCCCGGCCTCACCCACGGCGCGATCGAGGCGCTCCTCGCCAAGGGCAGCCCGGAGCAGCAGGAGAAATACGTCCCCCGCATGGTCAGCGGCGAATGGGGCGGCACGATGAACCTGACCGAACCGCATTGCGGCACCGATCTCGGCCTCATCAAGACCCGCGCCACCCCCAATCCCGACGGCAGCTGGTCGATCACGGGGACGAAGATCTTCATCTCCTCCGGCGAGCATGACCTCACCAGCAACATCATCCACCTCGTCCTCGCCAAAACCCCGGGCGCGCCGGAAAGCAGCAAGGGCATCAGCCTGTTCGTCGTGCCCAAATTCATCGTCAACGACGACGGCACGCTGGGCGATCGCAACGCGGTCAGCTGCGGCTCGATCGAGCACAAGATGGGCATCCACGCCAACTCGACCTGCGTCATGAACTATGACGGCGCGATGGCTGGCTGGTGTGGCGAAGAGATGAAGGGCCTCGCCGCCATGTTCATCATGATGAACGCCGCCCGCCTCGGCGTCGGGCTTCAGGGCCTCGGCATCGGCGAAGTCGCGTATCAGAACGCCGTCCAGTACGCCCACGACCGGCGTCAGGGCCGCGCGCTCACCGGCCCCGCCGAGCCACAGGAAAAGGCCGACACCCTCTTCGTCCACCCCGATGTCCGCCGCATGCTGATGGAGGCCAAGGCGATGACCGAGGGGCTGCGCGCCCTGTGCCTGTGGGGCGGCCTCCAGGTCGACCTGTCGCACAAGGCGGCGAGCGAGGAGGAGCGTCAGCTCGCCGACGACCTGATCGGCCTGCTCACCCCGGTGATCAAAGGCGTCGGCACCGACGCCGGCTACCGCATCGCGACCGACAGCCAGCAGGTCTATGGCGGCCATGGCTACATCGCCGAATGGGGCATGGAGCAATATGTCCGCGATGCCCGCATCGCGATGATCTATGAAGGCACCAACGGCGTGCAGGCGATGGACCTGGTCGGCCGCAAGCTCGCCCAGAATGGCGGCCGCGCGGTCCAGACCCTGTTCCGCATCGTCACCGAAGAGGTCGCCGCGGCCAAGGCCAAGCCCGAACTCACCCACCTCGCCGAAGCACTCGAAAAGGCCAATGGCCAGCTTCAGGCCGCGACCATGTGGTTCATGGCCAACGGCATGAAGGACCCCAACCAGGTCGGCGCCGGCGCCTATTCGTACATGGAGCTGATGGGCACCGTCGCGATCGGCCTGATGTGGCTCCGCATGGCCGACGCGGCGGTTCAGGCACTGGCCGAAGGCGATGACGACAAGGCCTTCTACGAAGCCAAGCTGGTCACCGCCCGCTTCTACGCCGACCGCATCATGCCCAACGCCGGCGCTCTGCGGCGGAAGATCGAAAGCGGCGCGGAGACGATCATGGCGCTGCCGGTGGAGGCGTTTGGGGTTTGATCCCCAAGCGCGCCCATCCGTGAAGCCACGCCACGACCCGATGGAACGCCTGATCGAGGCCGCGCTCCGTGAGCGCGGCCTCGATTTCGTTGGTGAGAATCATCCGCTGAACGTGGCGAAACTCGATTTCTACCTGCCCCAGCTCGACCTCTATATCGAGGTGAAGCGCATGCACTCGCCCCGGATCGCCGAGCAGATGGCGCGTGGCGCGAACGTCATTGCGATACAGGGGGAAGGGGCGGTTCGAGCGTTCGTCGAGATGCTCCTGCAACGCCAAGTCAAATTCGATGGCGATCGCATCTAGCTTAACCAGATCGAACCTTGTCCCGCTTGTTTCTTATTTGGTTTTGTTCGATCCTTTCCTAATCATAGAGATTAGAAGCGTGAGGTTTTAAAAGATGGCGGACGAACCTCCGGCATGGGCCGATGACAAGCTGAACCGTCGATCAGACGCAAAACATCTGCGTGAAATATTGAATGGACGCTACAACGCGCGGCGCGAAAGCGGCGTAGGATCTTACATCCTGAACATTGACGCTGCGTGGGGCGAGGGGAAAACATACTTCCTGAAGAATCTTTGCCATGAGTTGCGCTCAGATAATTACGCCGTCGCTTACGTTAACGCATGGCAGGACGATCATACCGATTACCCAATGACCGCAGTAATCGCAGCAATCGAGGAGCAAATCAGCCCCTTCCTAGGGGCTGGCACTAAGGCGCAGGCAGCGTTCGATAAGGCAAAGGCTGCTGCCGGGGTCGTGATGGCCGAAACCACCAAACAGGTGCTCTTTCATGCGCTTAAACTCACAACGGGAGTTGGCGTCGACAAGGTTATTCGCGCCATCAGCGAAGGTCAGCGGTTAGATGAAGAGGCTTTTGAAGGTGGAGCCGATGAGGTTCTAAAAAGCGCTGCGGCGGTGATGAAGGGAAGGATTGAAGAACACAACTCCACTAGGTTGGCAATATCTGCATTCAGAAGAAAAATCAGTGATACGTTGTCTGGTATTGAAGGGGGCCGTATCAACAAGCCATTCTTCATATTCATAGACGAACTCGATAGATGTAGGCCTCTTTACGCTATTAGAGTCCGTTTGGAAAATCATGGATGAGTGTTTCTGCGCAGCATGATGCCGCCCATGGCGACGAGGATCATGGCCTGCGAGACATCGATGCGCTGCTCGTAATCGCGCACCAGGCGGCGCCACCGGATCATCCAGCCGAAGGTTCGCTCGACCACCCAGCGGCGCGGTAGCACCTTGAACCCTTTGTGGTCGTCGGAGCGGCGGATAATCTCGACGATGAAGCCGAGGTAGCTTGCCTTGTCCATCAGCTTGAGGCGGTCATAAGCGCCGTCGGCGAAGAGTTGTTTGACCCAGGGCCAGCGCTTTCGGATGCCGTCCAATATGGCCTGTGCACCGGCGCTGTCGGAGATGTCGGCTGTGGTCAGGTTGACCATCAGGAGCCGCCCGTCGGTATCGACCGCGATATGGCGCTTGCGACCCACGATCTTCTTACCGGCATCGTAACCCCTTGTTTTCGCATGGGGCGCCTTGATCGATTGGCTGTCGATAACGGCGGCGCTTGGCGACTGTTCGCGGCCCTGCCGGTCGCGGTCGAGCATCAGCTCCACATCGTGGATCGTCTGGAACAGGAAGCGCCGCGCCAGTTCCCGGAACCAGCCATAGACCGTCTGCCATGGCCCGAAGTGGATCGGCAGCATCCGCCACCCGCAGCCCGAGCGCACCAGGTAACGCACGGCATTGACGACTTCGCGAAAATCCACCTCGCGCGGACGGCCACGCCGTCCCGGCTTTGGCATCAGCGGCGCAATCCGCTCCCACTCCTCGTCGGTCAAATCACAAGGATAGCGCTTCGTCTTGCGCTCAATCCGCGAAACACGGCCACGGCTCTCTTTGGTCCACATTCCCCACCTGAATCACACCTCAGGCGCGAACGGAATCCCTCAATACCGATTTTCCAAACAGCCTCTTA
>FWWL01004847.1_pt1 | contig 22016 bp, 18 predicted proteins | sample 2228331 | NCBI WGS metagenome assembly FWWL01 (sample SAMEA103939775, study PRJEB20133) | metagenome | reverse complement strand
GCCCCTGTAGGGCGCTACGCGCCGGGCGACCGTACCCTTCGCTGTGCTTCGGGTATCCGCTTGCCTGACGTCCCCCCTGACAAGGGGGACTACAGGGGGGGTCAGGGACGCCAGGCTATAAGCCCATCAGAGGCGATTTCAATCGCTATGAGTAAGCAGTTACGAAGCCATGTTGAAACAACAAGGAGGCAAAAACGACATGAGCCTGAGAAAATGGTCTGATCTACTCTACCTTGCGCTGCTGGTCGCGCTGGTAGTAAGCGGCTGCGCGCGCATCGGAGGGTACACGGTGCTGAATGCGGAAGCGCCCGCCGTCGCCCATCCCGACGGGCTGAAGGTGCGCATCAATCCGACGCAGGTGCAGGGCTTGAGCGTCCGGCTGGACTCGGTGCCGCGCGCGCAGTTTGTCGCCCTTACGGAAGGGCCTCTTCTGCCCGCGCGTCAGGCCATCCCGGAGCAGCTCACCCCCAAAAGCCCCTACTACATCATCCAGACGCGCGGCAAGGTAACCGGTCCCGCCACGCTGGAAGTGGTGATCCCCAACGAGGCCGAGCCCTGGGAGGCGCTGGCCCTCTACACCTTCGACGGCACGACCTGGCAGTGGCTCCCCACCCTGCTGGATGATGTGCGCGAGGTGCTCATCGCCCAGGTGGCGACGCTCCCCGCCAATGTGATGGTGATGCAGACCGCGCCCGTGCCCCTGCAGCTCTACGCGGGCGCGACCCTCAAGCCCGCCGACCAGCCCGATCTGAGCGCGGTGGATGTCTGTGATGCGGCCACCCTGCGCCTGCAAAGCGATGGCAGCCTCAAAACCAGCGCCCCCCTCGCCGCCTGCGCGGAGATGCCGCGCACGCTGGTGGTGCGCAACTGGAGCGCGCTGGATGAAACCCCCGACGTGCAAACGGTGCGGCGCATCCTGGATGATTCGCTCTCTACAGCAGCCGACCGCAAGACCCACCTCCAGCGCCTGGTCCAGCTTACCCAACAGGGCGGTTACGTCGGTCTGGTGGTAGATTACCGCGGCCTGCCGGAGGATATGCGTCAGGCTTACACCGCTTTTATTCAGGATCTGGCTTCCGCCCTGCACGCGCAGCAACTCTGGCTGGGGGTGACCCTGCCCGCGGCGGTGTTTGACGAGAGCGGCGCCGCGCAGTACGGCGGGTATGACTGGCAGGCCCTGGGAGAAGTGGCAGACCAGGTCCGCCTGGCGATGCCCCTGTTGCCGCCCGCCTATGAGCCGGAGGGCGAGGCCGTCCAGCTCCTGCGCCTGGCCCTGACGCACGTCGAGCGCTACAAGCTTTACCCCATTTTCTACACCCTCAGCACGGACGGGAGCCGTCTGGAGGTGGCGGACAACATTCTGCGCTACCAGGGGCGGGCGAAGGCGCTCCAGCCGTTGCCGGAGCGCGTGCCCGCCGGCGCCACCCTCACCTTCGGCCTGGATAAGCCCCTGACCAGCACCGTCCATCTGGCGACGGGAGCGATCGCCATGGCGGCTCAGGGCAAGGTGTACTGGCTGGGTAACGCGGAATGGCTCTGCGCGCGCCTGAACATGGCAGGACGCTATCACCTGGGGGGCGTGGTGCTGGCGGATGGACTGGATGAGGGCCACATCCCCGGCCTGACGGAAGCCATATCCACCTGTAAGCGCAACGCCACGCTGAGCCAGAGCACCGATATCACCTGGATTATTACCGACCCGAACGGCGAGAGTCGAGAAGTCCACCAGCCCATTGACCAGCCCCTGTTGAGCTGGAAAGTGCCGGAGCAGACCGGCCAGTTCCGCATCGGCGTGAAGCTGGCAGGCGTGGACCGGGGCAGCGTGCCGGTGCACGTCATTGCGCCGACGCCGACCTCGGCGCCAACGCCCACCCCGCTCGCCACGCCGACGCCGCGTGCCACCCCTACGCCGTCCATCACCTACGAGGCGACGTTTGTGGCGGACGTCACGGTGCCCGACTACACGCGCTTTGATCCGGGTACGCCTTTCAAGAAGGTGTGGCGGGTGATGAATATCGGCAATCTGCCCTGGCCGGCCAACACGACTCTGGTCTTCGGTTATGGCGAAGCCATGACGGACCAGCTCCAGGTGCCGGTGGGCAGCGTCGGTGTCGGCCAGACCGTTGACATCGCGGTAGATATGCGCGCTCCGGACACCGATGGTACGTACCTTGGCTATTGGGCTTTGATGGCCGATGGCCAGGCGATCTACGGCGGCGGATTGGTGGTAGCGATTGTGGTGGGGCCGGAGCCTACCCCCACCGAAACCCCTACCCCCGCTCCCTAAAAGGGCCTGAGGGCCGCCTGGCAGGCGGCCCTTTCACTTCTGGACGGCGACACAATAAGGAACACATGAACCAACCAGCCAGTGCCAATGGACTTCTTTCAGTGACGGCGCTCTCCTCCGAGCAGCGCCGCAGTTTTTGGATTAACGTCTTCAACGGCGCGGTGATCCGCCTGGCGGAAGTCCTGATGGACGCGAACCTGGTGCTCACGACTTTCGTGGCCCGCCTGACGGATTCCAATCTCTTGCTGGGCCTCATCGGCCCCCTGGGCACGGCGGGATGGTACCTGCCGCAACTGTTCATCAGCAGCAGCATGGAGCAGTTACCGCGCAAGATCACGGCCTATCAGGCGGCGCTGGGCATCCGCCTGGTGACGTGGCTGGCGCTGGGAGCGGCTTTGTGGTTTTTCCGCTCGCCGGTGGCGCTGTTGAGCGCCTTCTACCTCACGTACATCATCATGAAGCTCGCTTCGGGTTTGGGGGGCGTGGCTTTCATGGATGTGACGGGCAAGACGATCCCCGCCCGTCTGCGCGGGCGCCTGTTCGGCCTGCGCACGCTGTTCGGCGGCCTGCTGAGTTTAGGGGGCAGTCGGCTGGTCAAAGTGGCGCTGCAGAGCGAGCTCCCCTTCCCACGGAACTACGCGCTGCTCATCCTGGGGGCAATGGTGTTGGGGGGTATCGCCATGGGCGCGTTTTCCCTCACCCGCGAGGAACCCGGTCCAACCCGCAAAGCGCCGCCCCTGCGCCGCCAGTGGGCGCGCGGGATGCGCGCCCTGCGCCGGGACGCGGCTTTCCGCCACATGATCATCGGGCGCTCCCTGCTGTACCTGGGCTTCGCGGCCCTGCCCTTCTACACGGTACTGAGCCGTCGCCTGCTCAACGCGCCGGATTATGAGGTCGGCAACTATCTGACGGTGCTCACCTTCAGCTCCCTGGTGGTGACGTATTTCTGGGGGTGGCTGGCCGATCGCAAAGGGGCCGATTGGAGCATGAGCCTGGCGGCCCTGCTGTGGGCGGCTGCGGCCCTGTACGCGCTCGTGCTGGCGCTGGGCGCCACGCTCGGCTGGTGGGCGCAGCTTCACTACCCCGCCTACTGGCTGGCTTACCCGCTCTTCACCCTGGTCGGCATCACGACGCCGCTGGACAGCATCTCCAGCTTTACGCTGCTGCTGGATGTGACGCCGCCGCGCGCGCACTCGCTGTATGTGGGCTTCTCCAACACCCTCATCGGCGTCATCGTGCTGCTGAGCAGCCTGGGCGGCGCGCTGGTGAACTGGCTGGGACTCGGCGGGCTGTTTGCCGTCACGCTGGGGGTGGATCTGCTGGCCTGGCATGCGTTCCGGCGCATCCGCGCCGCACGCGCCGATGCGCACGGCTAAAGCAAGCGCCCTGCTCAGGAGCGCGCTTCTGCATAATGATGTATAATGAATTTTGTGCGTGACCACTCACCCTGGCCCATCTGCGGTTAAAACCACGCCTGGAGGGCGTTACGCACCAGGCGCCCGTCCCCTTTGAGGGGGGACCACAGGGGGCACGTCTCCTTTTCAGAGGGGACTACAGGGGTCCGTCCCCCCTTGAGGGGGGACCACAGGGGGTCAGACGATTTCAATCGCTACTCATCAGTGTCGTTTAAAGAGGGAAGCATGTTTTACGATCGCGCGATTATCGAGGTTGAAGCGGGCAACGGCGGGAACGGGGCAGCCACCTTCCGCCGTGAGAAGTACGTCCCCTACGGCGGGCCGTCCGGCGGTGACGGCGGCAAAGGGGGCGATGTCGTGCTTGTGGTCAACCATCATTTGAATACCCTGTACCATTTCGCACACCAGCGCCGCTTCAAGGCGCAGGATGGCGAGCACGGACGCAACAAGGATCAGTACGGCGCCGATGGCGAGGATTTGCTCATCCCCGTGCCGCCGGGCACGGTGGTGTACGACGCGGACACGGGCGAGCTGCTGGCCGATCTCACGGCCCCCGACGCGCGCTTCGTCGCAGCGCGGGGTGGCAAGGGCGGACGCGGCAACAAGCATTTTGCGACGGCGAGCCGACGCGCGCCGCGCATCGCGGAAAACGGCGAGCCGGGCGAGAAGCGCCGCCTGCGCCTGGAGCTCAAGCTCCTGGCGGATGTGGGCCTGATCGGCAAACCTAACGCCGGCAAATCCACCCTGCTGGCGGCCTGCACCGCCGCCCGTCCGGAGATCGCTCCCTACCCCTTCACCACCCTGCAGCCCAACCTGGGGGTGTACGCCTTCGATGTGGATACCACCATGGTGCTGGCGGACCTGCCCGGCCTGATTGAAGGGGCCAGCCAGGGCAAGGGGCTGGGGCTGGAGTTCCTGCGTCACATTGAGCGCACGCGCGTGCTGCTGCACCTGCTTGACGGTTCCGCCGAGGACCCGATCGCGGACTTCAAGGCCATCAACGCCGAGCTTGAACAGTACACGCCGGAATTGCTGCGCAAGCCGCAACTGGCCGTCGTCAACAAGCTCGACCTGCCCGACGTGCGCGCGCGTTACCCGGAGCTGAAGGCACAGTTGGAGGCGCTGGGTTACGAGGTGTGGGGCATTTCCGGCATGACGGGGGAGAACGTGCGCCCGCTCATGGGACGCGCCTATCAACTGCTGCAAGAGGCCCCCGAACCCGTCCTGCCCTCGGCCCCGGTCGCACCGGCGGTGTACACGTTGCAGGCGGAAGAGGAGGAAGGCTTCCAGGTGGAGCGCGAAGCGCCGGGCGTCTGGCGCGTTTCCGGCGGCAAGATCGAACGCGCCGCGCGCCGCACGCCCTTGCACTTGGATGACGCGCTGCTGCGCCTGCATCGCTACCTGGAGCGCCAGGGCGTGCTGCAGGCCCTGCGCGATGCCGGTGTCCAGGAAGGGGATACGGTGTTCATCGGTGACATCGAGCTGGAATGGCACGATCAGGAGTAAATCCACACTCAGGGGGTGGCGATGGCTGATACCAGATATATTTTCGTAACCGGCGGCGTGGTGAGCTCGTTGGGCAAGGGCATCATGGCGGCCTCGATTGGCCGCCTGCTCAAAGCGCGCGGGTTGAAGGTCTCCATCCAAAAGCTGGATCCTTATCTAAACGTAGATCCGGGCACCATGGCCCCTTATCAGCATGGTGAGGTGTTCGTCACGGAGGATGGCGCGGAAACGGATCTGGACCTGGGCCATTACGAGCGCTTCATTGACGAGAACCTGAGCCGCCTGAACAACGTCACGTCCGGCCAGGTGCTCAACGACGTCATCAGCAAGGAGCGGCGCGGGGACTACCTGGGCGGCACGATCCAGGTGGTGCCCCACGTGACCATGGAAATCAAGCGCCGCATCATCCAGGCCGCGCGCACCCTGCAGGCTGATGTGGCCCTGGTCGAGGTGGGCGGCACGGTCGGTGACATTGAGGGGCAATCCTTCCTGGAGGCGATCCGCCAGATGCGCAATGACGTTGGGCGCGACAAGGTGCTCTACATTCACGTTACCCTTCTTCCCTACCTGGGAGCCACGCACGAGCTGAAGACCAAGCCCACCCAGCACAGCGTGCGCGAGCTGCGCGGCATGGGCATCAATCCCGACATGATCGGCCTGCGCTCAGATTACCCCGTAGATGAAGGCATCCGCAACAAGGTTGCCCTGTTCTGTGACGTGGAACCGCGCGCCGTCATCCCCCTGGTGACGGCCAGCTCCATCTACGAAGTCCCCCTGCAACTGGAGGAGTTGCACGTTGCGGATTGGATCGTGGAGCGTCTAGGCCTGCCGGCGCAGCCCCCCCAGCTTGAGGAGTGGCGGGATGCGGTGCAACGCCTGCGCTCCAAGAAGCCGACGGTGCGCATCGCGCTGGTCGGCAAGTACGTGGAGCTACACGATGCCTACATCAGCGTGCGCGAGGCCCTGATCCACGCCGGCCTGGCGCACAATCACGAGATTGAGCTGGATTGGGTCCACAGTGAGGACCTGGAACGCGGGCAGGGCTTTGAACGTCTGGCCAAAGCTCATGGCATTGTGGTGCCGGGCGGCTTCGGCTCGCGCGGCATCGAGGGCAAGATTGCCGCAGCGCGTTACGCGCGCGAGAATAAGGTCCCCTACCTGGGCCTGTGCCTGGGGATGCAGATCATGTGCATCGAGTTTGCGCGTTTTGTGCTGGGCTCGGATGAGCCGCACAGCACCGAGTTCAAGCCCAACACGCGCCATCCCGTCATTTCCCTCATGCCCGATCAGCACGACATCACGGCGCTGGGCGGCACCATGCGCCTGGGAAGCTATCCCTGCGTCTTGCAGCCCAACACGCGCGCCCGCGAGGCCTACGGGACCGAGCGCATCGAAGAGCGCCACCGTCACCGCTTTGAGTTTACCAACGCCTATCGGGAGGTGCTCAGCGAGGCGGGCATGGCTTTCAGCGGCCTCTCACCGGATGGGCGCCTGGTCGAAATCGCCGAACTGCGCGATCACCCCTGGATGGTGGGGACGCAGTTCCACCCGGAGTTCAAGAGCCGCCTCAACCGCCCGCATCCCCTGTTCCGCGAGTTCGTGCGCGCCGCCATCCGCCGCAAAAGCGGCGGAGACTAGCGCGCAAGGGCTCCACCCTGGCAAAAAACGGCCCCGTCCACATGGACGGGGCCGCGTGTTTGAGGGCGCTCCCATCAGAACAGCGTGAAACGCGCCACGCCCACGATCAGGCTCAGCAAAGTGATGGGAACTCCTGCCTTGAGATAGGCCATAAAAGACAACTCCACCCCATGGTCACGCGCGGTTTCCGCCACGATGAGATTCGCCACGGAGCCCAACAGGGTGAGGTTACCCGCAAAGGTGGTCGCCATGGCCAGGGTAAGCCAGACCAGCTCGGGTTGCGGGAAATGCGGCACCAGCGGGCGGAAGAGCAAAACAGCCGGCACGTTCGAGACGAGGTTGCTCAGGATGACCGCCACACCGGTCAGGGCAGCGGTGCCGCCCTCGGCAATGGGACGCGCCACGTCAAAAAGGCGCGCGCTCAGTCCCGTGCGCTCAATCGCACCGGTGACTATGAAAAGGCCGGAAAAGAAGACCAGCAATCCCATATCCAATTCGCGGAAAATGCGCTGGGGCTTGACGCGCCGCGTGAAGAGCAGCACCGAAGCCGCAGCCAGAGCCTCCAAAGCAATCGGCGCCCCGGCCAAAAAGGCGATCAGCATGCCGCCCGTCGCCAGCAGGCTCTTGCGCAAGAGCGGCAGGTAGGTGCGCGGCTGCATGGGCTGCAGGGTCACGTCCAGCGTCGTGTGGCTGAATTCGCGCGGGTAGAGAGTGACGAGAACCCCCCAGATAATGACCAGACCGATCAGCGAGACGGGCGCCAGGGCCGCCGTGAAATGCAGGTAGGAAATGCCCGAAGCCGCCCCGATGAGCATGTTCTGCGGGTTGCCGGTGACGGTGGCGGCGGAGCCAATGTTAGCCGCGGAGACAAGGCCGATCAGATAGGGAATCGGATCCCGGCGCAAAGTCAGGACCAGGTCGAGCACCAGCGGGGTGAACATGAGCACGATGGTGTCGTTGAGAAAGAGCGCGGAGAGCACGCCCGCCAGTCCCACGATGAGGGCGAGAAGCTGGCGCGGCGTATGCGCCCAACGCACCACCCGCGTGCCCACGATCCCAAAAAAACCCGCCAGGCGCAAATTGACGTTGATGACCATCATGGCAAAGAGCAGGGTGAGGGTGTTTAAGTCCAGGGCTGCGTAAGCCTCCTCCAGGGTGAGCGCGCCGCTCACGATAAGCGCCGTCGCCCCCACCAGGGCAATGGTGGCGCGATTCATGCGCAACCAGGGATAGCGTCCCACCGCCACCCCAATCAGGGTGAGGATAATGAGTACTGCATAAAGTCCCAACATTGTTTTAGCCTCCTTAATTTTCACGGGCTTAAAGCCCAAAGGGGCTATCATACCACACTTCCAAACACGCTCTCAAGCCATTGTGACATTGTCCAGCCTGTGGTACAATTATCATGAATCAGCGCGCGGAGTGTCACACCACGGCTGAGGATTCTCAAGTTGTAAAGGATGGTATGGGACCTGAAACACATGTTATTGTAGACGATTTGGAAGCCCTCTTAGAGGTGCTGCCACCTGATTTGTGCGAAATTATCCGCCGCCTGGGACGGCGCGATGATTTGCTGGAGGTCATCCTCGATTTGGGGCGTGTGCCCACCGCCCGCTACACGGATCAAGAGGTCGTCCTGCGCGAGCAGGAAATCACCCGCGCGGAAATTGACTACGTCGTCGAGCGGGTGGGCCAGTTCGACGCGGACAACCGCGCCGGCATTCCGCGCACCCTGCACCGCATCGCCGCGGTGCGCAATCGGCGCGGGGACGTGGTGGGCCTGACCTGCCGCGTGGGGCGCGCTGTTTACGGCACCATCGCCATCATTCAGGACCTGGTCACCAGCGGCAAAAGCGTGCTGCTCCTAGGGCGCCCGGCCGTGGGCAAGACCACCATGCTGCGCGAGGCCGCGCGCGTGCTCGCCGAAAAGCGCCGCGTCATCATCGTGGACACCTCTAACGAAATTGGCGGCGATGGCGACATCCCCCATCCCGCCATTGGACGCGCGCGCCGCATGCAGGTGGCCGTACCCAACCTGCAGCACGAGGTGATGATCGAAGCGGTCGAAAATCACAACCCCGAGGTGATCGTGATTGACGAGATCGGGCGTGAGCTGGAAGCCGAAGCCGCGCGCACCATCGCTGAACGCGGCGTGCAGCTCATCGCCACCGCGCACGGCAACAGCCTGGAGAACCTGCTGCTCAACCCCACCCTCTCCGACCTGGTGGGCGGCATCGAGAGCGTGACCCTCTCCGACGAGGAGGCACGTCGCCGCGGCACGCAGAAGACCGTGCTGGAACGGCGTTCCCCGCCGACGTTCGACATTCTGGTGGAAATCCAGGACCGGCAGCGCCTCATCGTCCATCCCGATGTAGCCAGCGCCGTGGACACGCTCCTGCGCGGCGGCATGCCGCGCACCGAACTGCGCACGCGCAACGCCCAGGGCGAAATCGAAATCAGCTACGTGGTGCCCGAAAACGAGCGGCGCATGATCAACGGCCACAGCTTCCAGACGGTCGAGTCGCAGGGGCGCGGCGGAGCACGCGCACCGCGCGAACCGCGTCGGCGTACAGATGGGGACGAGGCGCCCGCCGAGAGCCTCATCCAGCCGCCCACGTACCTGCCCATCGAGCAAGCCGCGGAACGCCCGACGCGCGCCCAAAAAGAGCTGGCCATCCACCCCTACGGCGTGGCGCGCGACCGGCTCCTGGCCGCGCTGGCGAGCGTGCGCGCACCGGCGCGCCTGGTGGACAGCCTCAGCGAAGCCGATCTGCTGCTCACCACGCGCCAGATTTACCGCCGTCGCCCCGGCATCATCCGCGACGCGGAACGCAGCGGCCTGCCCGTGTACGCCCTGCGCGCCAACACCATGGCCCAGATCGAAGTCTTCATCGAGGACCTGTTCGAGCTGAGCGACGAGGAAGATGGCGCGCTGGCACGCGCCGCGCGCGAGACGGAAGAAGCCATCCGGCGCATTCACAGCGGCGCGGACGAGGTCGAACTCAGCCCGCAGAACGCCTACATCCGCCGCCGCCAACACGAAATGGCGCGCGCCGCGAACCTGGAATCCCAATCCACCGGGCGCGAGCCGCACCGGCGCGTCAAAATCTTTCGGCCATGACCATGGGGGGATACGTCCACAAGCGTATCCCCCCACGCTAAGCAAACATGGAGGACACATGCGCGGGGTTTTTATCACATTTGAAGGACCGGAAGGCAGCGGCAAAACCACCCAACTTCACCGCCTGGCGCCCTGGCTTATCGAGCAGGGCTATCCGGTGCTCATCACGCGCGAACCGGGCGGCACCGTCATCGGGGAAGCTATCCGCACCCTCCTACACGACCCCGCCCACACGGAGATGAACGCGCGCGCCGAAATCCTGCTCTACTCCGCCGCGCGCGCCCAGCACGTGGATCAGGTCATTCGCCCCGCCCTGGCCGCAGGGCACGTCGTATTATGCGACCGCTACTACGATAGCACCTACGCCTATCAGGGCTATGGCCGGGGGTTGGATCTGGAGACCCTGCGCGCCATCACCGCCTTCGCCACGGGGAACCTCACGCCCGACCTCACGCTCTACCTGGACCTGGCGCCCGAAATCGGCCTGGCGCGGCGCCGCGCCAGCGGCCCCCTCAATCGCCTCGATCAGGAGGCGCTGGACTTCCATCAACGTGTGCGGGCAGGCTACCTGGCCCTGCGCGCGCGCGAACCGCAACGCTGGCTCACCATCCCCGCCGATGCTGACATAGATGAAGTTCAGGCCCGTCTCCGCACTGCCGTGCTGGCCTGGCTCCAGACTCACTACCCGCGCCAGGAGGCGTAAGCATGCACGCACCAGACAATCTGTTGATCGTCAGTGATCTGCACCTGGGGGAAGGTTGGCTGACAGCCCAGGGCATGTATGCCCCGCGTGAGGACTTCGTGCACAACGGCGGCTTCTTCGCCTTCCTGCGCTACCACGAACAGCTCAAAAACGCGCCGCGCTACGGCGGGCGCCCCTGGACGCTCATCTTCAACGGCGACACTTTCGATTTCGTCCAGGTCACCGCGCTACCCGAGGAAGGGGATGAGTTGGAAGCCGTGTGCGGGGTGCGCCGTTACCGCGAGTTACCCCGTAACACCCGGCGCTTCGGCCTGGGCGCATCGCGTCGCGAGAGCCTGTGGAAACTCAAACGCATTGCCGCAGGTCACGCCAGCTTTTTCGCGGCCCTGGGCTGGTTCATTCAGAAAGGCAATCGCCTCATCTTCATCATCGGGAACCACGACTTGGAGCTGAGCTGGCCCGAAGTGCAGACCGCGCTGTGTGAAGCTATCGTCGCGGCCTATGCAGATTACAGCGAAAGCCATGGTCCCTATCCCCCGCTCAGCCTGGAACAGGTCACCGCCGCCATTCGCTTCGAGCCGTGGTTCTACTACGACGCCGTGCACGGCGTTTACATCGAACACGGGCAGCAATACGAGCCCGCCAACCACATTCCCGATCTGTTCAACCTGACCCTGCCACACGCGCCCGATTACCTTTACCAGCCTTCTGGCATTTTGATGACGCGCTACTTCTATAACGGCCTGGAAGACAAGCTTCCTTACTCCGATAACGTACGTCCGGCCACGCGCGCTTTTGCCTGGATGCTCAGTGAAAACCCCTTGCGTGGAGCATTCATTTTTGCGGCGCGGCTCTGGCATTTGATATGGGCCCGCCAGGAGATCAGCCACAAGCAAAAAACCTACCGCCTGGAGCGCGCCAAAAGGATGAGCAGCGCCGCCGCGCCTGACCCCCACCAGGCTTTACCCCCCGCGCTGCGCAAGCGCATTGCCGGCATCGCTCAGGACCGGGCGCGCATTTCTCTGCGCTACTGGGGACAAACGCTCTTTGAGCAAAGCCTGTTGGGCCTGTTCTCCCTGGCCGGCGTGGCCGTCATGATGGCCGGTTTTATCACCTGGTTCCAGAGCAATGACCTGCGCATCGGCTTCACCTTCATCCTGGGCGCGGTGCTGCTGCTCAACATCGCGCGCATCTGGTCGAGCTACGTCAATCACGACAACCGCCTGGACTACATGCCCGGCGTCGCCCGCGACTTATACCAGGCTTTTGCCGCGGAACACGTGCCCCTGCGCGCCATCCTGCTGGGACACAGCCACATCCCGCGCCGCCTGCGCATCGCTCCCGACGTCTGGATGGTCAACACCGGCGCCTGGATCCCGCTGCTGGTCCAGAAGCCCTGGGGATGGGAGATGACTTCCAACCTCACTTTTGCGTGTGTCAGGGCTCCCATCACGGACACACAACCGCCCGATTTTCTGGAGTGGGATAGCGCCTTGGGTGAAGCGCACTACCCCATTCTCCCCTGGGAGTCACGTTAAAGCTTACACCTGTCACAGGAGGACTTGAGATGACCGAATTAGCCAGCCCAATCGAATGCGCCCATGCCATCATCCGCATCGTGCCGCGTCTCTCGCGCGTGCTACGCAAGGACCTGCGCCGGCACAGCGCAGGCGTTTTTACCGAGCCCCAATTCCGCGTCATGGCGCGTCTGTACCGAGAAGGTGGGCAAAGCCTCTCCGACCTGGCCCAATCCCAAGGGGTTTCGCTCCCCACCATGTCCAAACTCACCCAGGGCATGGAAGCGCGCGGCCTGATTTTCCGCGAGCAGGACAGCAACGACAAGCGCAAAATCGTGCTGCAACTCACCGAGGAAGGGCGGCACATTTACGAATCCCTGCTGGCGCACACCGAAAAGCACATCGTGGAGTGGATCGAGGGCCTGGACACGGAGACCTATCGCACCATCATCGCCGCCTTGCAGGTGCTCAACAGCGCCTTTGAGAAGGTTGAGGCGCAAATGGGACAGCCGGAGGGGAGCAAATGAACGAGGCCATCACGGTCGCCATCGCCCAGATGGATCCGCACCTGGGGGATGTCGCCAGCAATCTGCACACCCTGCAGGAAATGGCGCACACCGCCTTTGCCCACGCGGCAAAGCTGGTCGTCTTCCCCGAATGTGCCCTCTCCGGCTACGGCTTCGCCAGCCTGGACGAGGCGCGGCGTGCCGCGGAGCCCATCCCCGGCCCCAGCACGCAAGCTTTGCAAGCGCTCTGCGCTGAATACCAGAGCTATCTTGTCTACGGCCTGCTGGAACGTGACGGCGACACGGTCTACAACAGCGCGGTGCTCCTCGGACCGGAGGGGCTGATTGGGCGTTACCGCAAGCTCCACCTGCCCATGCTGGGCGTGGACCGCTTCATTACCCCCGGCAATGAGGGCTTTCAGGTGTGGGAGACGGCTATCGGACGCATCGGTATCGCCATTTGCTACGACTTGCGCTTCCCGGAATCGCTGCGCGTGTTGGCGCTCAAGGGGGCGGACATCATCGCCCTGCCCACGAACTGGCCCGACGGCTCGCAACTGATGCCGGATTTTGTCACGCGCACGCGCGCGCTGGAGAATCGTGTCTACCTGCTGGCCTGCAATCGCGTGGGGGAAGAAAGCGGCTTCTGGTTTTTCGGGCGCAGTCAAATTGTGGGGACCGGCGGCAAAGTGCTGGTGGAAGCCGGTGAGCTGCCGGAGATCGCCTACGCTGGCATTACCCCAGAGCGCGCCCGGCAGAAGCGCTTGATTTTGCGCGCCGGCGAGTTCGAGCTGGATACGTTCGGGGACCGGCGCCCGGAGTGGTATCAGGAGCTGAGCGCCCACCCGGAGGCGTAACCCCGCGCGGATCGGGCAGCCCGTGTGGCCTCAAAAGGCCAGGCCCTGCTCGCGCAGGCTCACGTAGCGATTCTGCCCGATCACCAGATGATCCAGGACTTCAATATCGAGGAGTTTCCCCGCCTCGATCAGGCGCCGCGTGAGGGCAATATCATCTGGAGATGGGGTCGGGTCTCCGGATGGGTGATTGTGGGCCACCAGAATGGCGTTGCAATTGCGGCGAATGGCCCCGCGGAAAACTTCCGCCACGCGCACCATGGAGGTGTTCAAGCCGCCGCTGTACAGCTCTTCCTGATCCATCACGCGGTTGCGCGTGTTGAGATATAACACCACAAAGCGCTCCTGCTCGTAAAAGCCCATTTTAGGCATCAGGTAGTTAGCCGCATCCGCCGGTGAGCGGATTTGGAACATTTCCCCCGGATCTTCGCGCATCAGGCGCCGCCCAAGTTCCAGCGCCGCCAGCAACTGCGCGGCTTTCGCCGGTCCCAGGCCATGCATTTGCGTCAACTGGGCAAAATCAGCGCGCGCCAACCCGCTCAGGCCGTGATACGTGGTCAGCAACTGGGAAGCCAGGGTCAGCACATTCATGCCCCCCACGCCGGTGCGCAGGATGATGGCCAGCAGCTCCGCTGTGGAAAGCGCCGCCGGGCCAAAACGTTGTAGTCGCTCGCGCGGACGTTCATTTTCCGGCAAGTCCTTGAGCACGAAATAGGACATCTCATCCCCCCGTTACACGATGCGCTTTGTTGAGACCTTAAGGGCTTACAAATCCTGCATGCGCAGTTCTTCGTGGCCTCCGCCCGCAAAGGAACCGAACAGCCACGGTTAAACGTCATTAGCGTAACGCGCCGGCCCTATTTGACTTTCCGCCAGACGCCTCGGCCGACATGCTCGACAAATCCAAGGTCACGCAACACCTGCAATTGTTGCCTGATTTTTGCCCTGACATTCACGTTTTGTGGATAGCGCTGCCTGAAGGCGCTCTCGTACCGGTAAATCTCCTGGTTGGTAAACTGGCCTTCCGGCAACACATCGTAAACCATGCCGGGCCAGCCGACCAGGTCCCTTCTTGCTGGTTCAGGCCGCTGCAGGCTGTCTGCCTTCTGGATAAAGCTCTCTCTCAACTGTCGCAGGCCAGGATCCCGTGCCGATTTATGGGCCTGGGACTTCTCTTGCTGGCAGAGACGCGCAAATAAGGTGATAAACTCCTCATCGGGGATAACGCGCTGCGGATGATACTTTAGCCGGTTATACGTGCCGTAAATTTCGGAGACGATCTCCGCATCAATCTCATCGCTGATCACCACGTTGGCTTCAATATTCGTCGTCAAGCCGCGTCGCGTCAGGTTGGATGAGCCAATCACGGCGGTTGCCATCTGCCCGTGTCTCGACAAGTACATCTTGGGGTGGTAGATGGCGGAAGCGTCCCGCGAAGCAAAGCAAAGCAGTGCCCCCTGAGAGGTCCCGGCAAACAGCGTGTAAAGTTCACGAATAGCGGCGGGATCTGTGGCACGCGGGTCCATGCCCACCAGAAACTCAACATAGGCACCCGCCAGCATGGCGTTTTTAAGCGCGGGCATCAGCCTGTCCAGGCCGTCACGCGACACGAAGGCCACGGCAACACGAATGTCATCCGCTTTCTCAAAGGCGGGAGCAAGCACCGAGAGGGTATTGCGTTCAACGTTGTCTACCATTTGGATGCGCATGCCTGACCTCCGCTTCGTTCAGGTAGGGCTTGCCACCGTTTCGCCTCTCGTCTCCCAGAAGGATGAACTGATGCCCGGACATGCCGCGTTAAAGGATGATGGGCGCCTTTCCTTCCAGGTGATTTCAGATGCAATCATCGTAGCGCAAAAACGGCCTTCTGTCAAACCCGTGCTTTACATTCCCGTCCATGCGCCTATAATGCACGGTGCTTATCTTCACATAAATCGCAAAGGGAGGAAGCATGAAGCAAGTCGTCAGTACATCCCAGGCACCGCAGGCGATCGGGCCTTATAGCCAGGCTATCATCTGCAACGGCTGGGTCTTCGTTTCGGGACAGTTGGGCCTCGACCCGGTCAGCGGCGACTTCGCCGGCCCGGATGTGGCCACCCAGACCCGCCAGGTGATGCAGAACCTCAAGGCCATCCTCGAAGCGGCGGGCACCAGCCTGGAGCGCGTGGTCAAAACCACGATCTATCTGGTGGATATGCAGGATTTCAAGACCGTCAACGCGATCTACGCGGAATACTTCCAGCAAGCGCCGCCGGCGCGCGCTACCGTGCAGGTCGCGGCCCTGCCCAAGGGTGGCCTGGTGGAGATCGAGGCTATCGCCGCCCTGTAAGGGCCACGCGCACGGGGAGATGGTCAGACGCGCTCGTTTGCCGGTCAGCCTTGCGGCGCTGCTCGTGGGGCTGCTGGCCGTGGCGTGCGTGACGCGCTCCTCACCGGCGCCCGGCTGCGTCAGGCGCCTTTTCCCCACCTTTGGCGGCTGTTTTGGCAAAACCGCCATCCTCGATTTGAGCACGAACGCCCCGCCCTGCGTCAGCATCACGGTGAACAACTGCCAGGGCGGGGAGCTGCAGGTGGACAACGCCTGCCCGGAGGCGCTGGTGTTCGGGGAGCTGGTTATCCCGGCGGGGGAGCGCGCGCTGCTGGACCTGGCGGAGGATGAGGCTGGCTACCGGCTCGTGCGGCGCGCGTCCATCCCCACCTACGCACCGGTGGCTCCTCTCACCTTGACGTTTACAGGCACGTCTGGCAGGGTCACCGTCACCTTGAGCTTTACCAAAACCGCCCCGCTGTGCCCTTGACAACGCAAACGGCGCGCCGGTGGGCGCGCCGTCTGTGTACCCCCAGCAGGACTCGAACCTGCGACCTACTGGTCCGCAACCAGTCGCCCTATCCAGACTGGGCCATGGGGGCCTGAATGATATGTTTATTCGCCTTTTAAACTCACGCTCCAATCGAGCGCCTGTACCCCCAGCAGGACTCGAACCTGCGACCTACTGGTCCGCAACCAGTCGCCCTATCCAGACTGGGCCATGGGGGCATCCCAGCGGGGAGGCAGGGATTCGAACCCTGGAGGGAGTTTTTAAGACTCCCTAACCGCTTAGCAGGCGGCCCCAATCGTCCACTCTGGCACCTCCCCAAGTGCCTCTGCGGAGGGAGTGGGATTCGAACCCACGGTGACCTGTCGGCCACGACGGTTTTCAAGACCGTTGCCTTAAACCGCTCGGCCATCCCTCCAGAACGCGGGTCGCGCCACTCACCCCAGACGCCGAGAGTATACCACGCCCGCGCGTTTTGTCAAAGTCCTTTCAGGCGCGGTGGATGACCTCCAGTCCGCCCATCCAGGGACGCAGCACCTCCGGCACCACCACCGAGCCATCGGCCTGCTGGTAGTTCTCCAGGATGGCGATCATCAGGCGCGGCAAGGCCAGGCCGGAGCCGTTCAGGGTGTGGACGAAGCGCGGTTTGGCGCCCGGCTCCGGGCGGTAGCGGATGTTGGCGCGCCGGGCCTGGAAGTCTTCCACGTTGCTGCAGGAGCTGACCTCCAGCCACTCCCCCGATCCCGGCGCCCACAGCTCCAGGTCGTAGGTCTTGGCCGAGGCAAAGCCCAGGTCACCGGTGCACAGCTCGATGACGCGATAGGGCAGCTTGAGCGCCTGCAACAGGCCCTCCGCCGCGGCGACCATGCTCTCCAACTCAGCGTAGCTTGTCTCCGGCGTGACGAATTTGTACATTTCGACCTTGTCGAACTGGTGCCCGCGCTTGATGCCGCGCACGTCACGCCCGGCGCTCATCTTCTCGCGCCGGAAGCAAGGGGTGTAGGCGACGTAGTACAAGGGCAAGGCGCTGGCATCCAGGATTTCATCGCGATGCAGGTTGGTCAAGGCGACCTCGGCGGTTGGCAGCAACCAGACATCATCCTCAACATCGTGATAAAGGTTATCTTCAAACTTGGGGAGCTGGCCCGCCCCCTCCAGCATTTCACGTTTGACGATGAAGGGCAGGTAGAACTCGGTGAAGCCGTTTTGGCGCGTGTGCACATCCAGCATCCAGAAGATGAGCGCGCGCTGCAAACGCGCCCCCCAGCCCTTCAACACATAGAAGCGGCTACCGGAGAGACGCACGCCGCGCTCGAAGTCCAGAATGTCGAGCTCAGGTCCCAGGTCCCAGTGTGGGACCGGCGTGAAGCCCTCGCGCGCGAAGTCGCGCGGCTCGCCCCAGCGCCGCACCTCGCGGTTATCGTGCTCGTTGACGCCGACCGGCACGCTGCTGTGCGGAATGTTGGGGATCCACATGAGCTGCTTCTGCAGGTCCGCTTCCACCACGCGCAACTGCTCTTCAATGGCGGCGATGCGATCCCCCACGGCACGCATGGCTTCGATTTTTTGCTGCCGCTCGGCGGGGTCCTTCATGCGCCCGATCTCTTTGGAGACGCGGTTACGTTCCGCGCGCAGGTTCTCCACCTCGACGAGCAATTCACGCCGTCGCACATCCAGGGCCAGCACTTCATCCACCATGGCCGGGTTGTCCTGGCGCAGGCGCAGCGCCTCTCGCACCCGCTCAGGCTGCTGTCGAATCAGGTCCAGGTCTAACATCCTCACCCCCTTGGTTCAAAGAATCTCTTCGATTATGCCACCAAAGAGCAGTTTGTCCAGCAGATGCCCGAAACGTCACCTTTTTACCATTCAATGCTATAATGGCATTAAGCTTATCACTAACAGTCATGAGCTCGATTACCCCTTAACCATTAGAAAGGACTTACATATGAAACGCGCTATCTGGTTCATCATTGTCCTGCTTCTGGCCTTCAGCCTGGCCTGTAGCACCCTGGCCGGCAAAGAGACACCGACCATTGTACCCGGAGGCGGTACCACCGAGCCCAGCGGTACCACCGAACCCAGCGGCACAACTGAGCCCAGCAGCGAAGCCATCTTCGCCGCACCAGAGGAGCTGAGCGACCTCCAGACTTACCGCATTGCGCTCACCATGCGGGAGAGCTACGCCAACGGTGAGACAAACGAAATGAAGATGGAGCAATCCAACACACGGGACCCGCGTGCCTCGCAGATCATTATCACCAGCACAACTCCGGATCAAGGCGAACAACAACTGGCCATGGTCCAGATTGGCACCACCCAATGGATCAACTTTGGCGGCCAATGGATGCAAAGCGAAGGCGACCCCATCACCGATACCTTTGGCAGTGACATCTACGACATGTTCGGTTACTCCGACGCAGAATCTGGAGATTACGAATACATCGGCAAGGAAACGCTTGATGGGATGCCCACCAGGCATTACCGGCTCAAGTCAGACGCCGCCATGCGCATGGCCACCGAAAGCGGGAACCTCAAAGATGTCACCGAAGCCAGCGTCCACATCTGGGTAGCCGATAAAGCCGGCTTCCCCAAGATGATCGTCAAACTCGTCTACACCGTCAAGGGCACCCATGAGGAGAAAGGCGCCGCCGAGATCAGCATCGAAGAACGCATCTACGACATCAACGCCAACTTCACCATCGAAGCACCCACCGGGCTCGCCACCAGCATTGCAGAAGACGTCCCGACCTACTCCGGTCCCACCGAAAAACTGACCCTCATGGGCGGCCTGATGCTCTTCGAGACCAGCGACAGCTTTAACACCGTCGCCACTTTCTACAAAACCGAACTGCCCAAACAGGGGTGGACGCTGGAAAGCGATGACACCTCCGAAAGCTTCGTCATGCAAAGCTGGAAGAAAGACACGCGCAGCCTCACGATCATGCTCAGCAAGAGCGATACCGGCAACACCAGCGTCATGCTCAGCCTGGGCGAATAAACGCCCCGCTTCAACGCTGCGGGCCGACTTCATGTTGGCCCGCAGCACCTTTGAAAGCCATGCTGGATCCACAAACCCTGCAGCACCTGGCCCAAACGACTGGCTTCGTCACCTGCGGGAGCGTCCCCGCAGGCCCCACCCCACGTCACGAAACCTACCTGACGTGGTTGGAACAAGGCTACGCGGCAGACATGCACTACCTGGCCCGTCCGGACGTGCTCCACAAACGCGCCGATCCGCGCGCCGTGTGGCCCGAAGCGCGCACCCTGCTCATCGTCGCCGCCTCCTACCTGCGCGCCGACTTGCCTGCCCTGGCGCCCAATCAGGGCCGCATCGCACGCTACGCCTGGGGCAAGGATTACCACCGCTGGATGCCACAGCGCATGCAGACCCTGCTCGCCGCCCTGCGCGCCCACCTCGGCCCCTTCAACGCCCGTGTGTACGTGGATACCGGCCCCATCAGCGAACGCGCCTGGGCCGTCGCCGCCGGCCTGGGCTGGATCGGCAAAAACACCACCCTCATCCACCCTCAGCACGGCTCCTTCACCGTGCTCGGCGTCGCCCTGCTCGACATCGCCTTACCCGCCACCCCGCCGTCGGCGTTCCCTGGCTGCGGCGCCTGCACGCGCTGCCTTGAGGCCTGCCCCACGGGGGCGCTGGTCGCTCCCGGCGTGCTGGATGCGCGCCGCTGCCTCTCGTACCTCACCATCGAAAACCGTGGCCCCATTCCCGAACCCCTGCGCCCGGCCCTGGGCGAGATGGTGCTGGGCTGCGACATCTGCCAGCAAGTCTGCCCGTGGAACCAGGCCCCCTTGCGCGCCGTCGCCGACCAGCCCGCGCCCACCGAAGCCACCCTGGACCTCATCGCCGCCCTGCGCATGGACGAGGCCACCTTCCGCGCGCGCTTCCGCACCAGCGCCATCTGGCGCGCCCGCCGCGACGGCCTCGCGCGTAACGCCGCCGTCCTCCTCGGCCTGCGCGGGAACGACGACGCGCGGCCCGTCCTCCAGGCCGCGCGTGATCTGGACCCCAATCCCCTGGTGCGCGAACACGCCGCGTGGGCTTTACGCCACCGCGGCACCTGATCCCTACGCCTTGCCGGAACGCACCTTAGCCGCGTTCCACAACTCATCCCACTCGCGATCGGACAAACGCTCCAGCGCCTGGCCGCGCTCGCGCGCCTTCGCCTCGATATAAGCGAAACGCTGCGCAAAACGCTGATTCGCCTCGCGCAAAGCACTCTCCGCATCCACCTTCAGCCAACGCGCCAGATTCGTAAGCGAAAACAACACATCCCCCACCTCGGCGGCCTGCTCCTCCGGCGACTGCGCCGCCTGCAACTCCGCCAGCTCCTCCTGCACCTTGGCGATCACGCCCTGCACATCCGACCAATCGAAGCCCACGCGCGCCGCGCGGTCCGCATAAGCCTGGGCCTGCGCCAGCGCCGGCAGAGAACGCGGCACCCCATCCAGCAGCGAGCGCTTCTCCGCCCCGTGCTGCGCGCGCTCCTGCTTCTTGATGCGCTCCCAATTCTGACTCACCTCCTCCGCACCGTTCACCTGGACCGTACCCCACACATGCGGATGGCGGCGCTTCACCTTCGCATCAATCCCCGCGATCACCTCCGGCATCTGGAACTCGCCCTCCTCCGTGGCGATCTGCGCATGCAGCACAATCTGCAACAACAAATCCCCCAATTCTTCGCGCAGCGCCTCGGCGTCCTCGCGATCCAGCGCCTCCAGCACCTCATACGCCTCCTCCAGCAAATTAGGGCGCAAAGTCTGATGCGTCTGTTCGCGATCCCAGGGGCAGCCATTCGGCGCGCGCAGGCGCGCGATCGTCTGCTGGAACCCCTCAAAACTACTCACCGCCGGCAAGGGGGGCACATACAACACCGCAAACGGATCAAAATCATCCTGATCCAGCGCATAGAGTGGCAACTCCCTCACCCGCTGCGTCGCCAACCCCGCCGCCTCGATCAAGCGCACCGGATGCTCATCCGGATACTGATTCATCAGCGCCAGCTTCACCTCCGAAGCCAGCGCGCGGTCGCCCAGATACGCCACCAACGCCGGCACATCCGGATTAAACGGCGGATGCAACAACTGCGCCAGCTCCACCGCATCCAGAAGCTGCAGCCCATCCAGCGCGTCGCGGCCCAGCGCCCCCAGAACCGGCTCGATAAAACTCAAGCCATGCACCAGGCGCACGGGCACCCCCTGTGCCTGCGCCGTGCGCAGCGCTGCCGTCACCGTCGCATCGCCGACCATAGGATCGCCAGGCACCGCATACACCACCCCGGCGGAGCGCTGCGCCAGGCGCATCAACTCCGCCGCAATCATCTCATACAACGCCTCAAACGAAGCCGCACGCTCGTAAAACGCATCAAAACTATGCACCTTCACCCCGTCGGGCAGGACCTGCGCACAGGCATGATGCGCCGTGCGCAGCCACACCTCACCCGCCGTTTGCAGCACCTCCCAGGCCTCGCGCGTCACAAACTCCGCGCGGCCCGGTCCCAGCCCCACAATCGTCAAGCAGGCCATACAACCTCCTTAAAAAACTTTTTTCCGAGTAACTGCCTACTCATAGCGATTGAAATCGCCTCTGATGGGCTTATAGCCTGGCGTCCCTGGCGAGCGGATACCCGAAGCG
>FWWL01004846.1_pt1 | contig 22017 bp, 18 predicted proteins | sample 2228331 | NCBI WGS metagenome assembly FWWL01 (sample SAMEA103939775, study PRJEB20133) | metagenome | reverse complement strand
CCCATGTTTTGAGCAAGGCCTTGAGCTTCTCCTTCCCGCCCCTTCTTTTTCTCCTTTTGCCTATGTTAGTGGGCCTTGCCCTTGCTTGGCCGCTTAGGGTGCGGTGGGTACGGGTGGGAGAGCGTTTAGGTGTGGGCGGAAAACTTGCTGGCCTTGTGGCAGCGCTAAAAATCCCCAGCTCCGCGTTTGTCTCCCTCCTTTTGCCGCAGATTTCCGTGCGCCCTTGGCCTCTGTTTTTCCCCGAGGTCTTCGCCCTCTTCCCCACCTTGGTTTTGCTGGTCCTTTTCCTCTTTCCGTGGGGTGGTCCTGAAGCTCCTTCTCTCCCGGCCACAATGACCCCCGTTTTGGAGGAGGCAGAAGCTAAGGGCCTTCTTCCTGAGCCCCGGCCGGAAGGAGAAAAAAGGTCTTTGGCCCAAGAGATTCCCCAGCTTCCCCCGGGCTTTTCCTATTCCCGCTCTCCCTATGAGGACCTCCTGGCCGGACTTTTGGGGGAAGAGGTGGGCCCGGAGGAGGTCTGGGAGCGCCTGGCTAAGGAGGAGGGGCTCCTTCGGCGGCTGGCGGAACTCTTAACCGAAGCCGCGACAGAAGGGATAACCGCCGAAATACAGGAGGAGTTCTCCGAGCTCGTCTCCGAAATTGCTCGGCCCGATCTTCGCTCTGCCCTTCTTAGCACACAGCAGAACCTTGAGGAAGCCAAGGAAATTGTGGCCGCCGCGTTGGAGGGCCTGGCCGCCATAAAAGAGGAGCTTTCCTTCGCTTCTTCAGCCGAGGGAGGGCAAGGGGAGGAGATTGGCCTAGCGGAGGAAGGGGGAGTCCCGCGGGAGGCCCTGTCCGAAAAGGTCGGGGAAATCCTCATGGATATCGAGGCCGAAGAGCGCCTTTGGGGGAGGCTTGAGGAAGCGGAAGAGGGGGGTCTTGGTCTTGGTGCAGGATGGGAAAAGGGCCAGCCTGCGTATCCCGGCCCGGGCCTGACCCCGCCGGAGCCCCAGGAAGTCGTGGCGGTTCCCCTGCGGCCGGGCGAAGGACCAGTAAGGCCGGGATTTGTATTGGGGCTTCCCGGAGAGACTCCGGGAGCGGAGCCCGGGGCTTCCCCCACCTTCGTGGCCGAGGAGACAGAGCTCCTCCTTGGGGCCAAGGACCTTCCGCCAGAGTTGCGGGAACTGGTGCGCCGCTATTTTCAGCTTCTCGCCGAAGGGGGTGGGCATTGATCGCCGCTTCGGAGATCGCCAGGGCTCAAGAGGCCATGGCCCGATTAAGGGAGGCCATTGCCTCCGTCATCGTGGGCCAGGAGCAGGTGGTGGAGGTCGTCCTTTGGGCCCTTTTGGGCCGGGGCCATGTGCTTTTGGAGGGCGTTCCCGGGCTAGGGAAGACACTTCTGGTGCGGGTGCTGGCCCGGGCCCTCGGGCTCAGCTTTTCCCGCATCCAGTGCACCCCGGACCTCATGCCCGCCGATATCCTCGGGACCCACGTATTCTCTGGGGATGGCTTCCAATTCCTTCCCGGCCCAGTTTTTGCTAACTTGGTGTTGGCCGACGAGGTCAACCGCGCCACCCCAAAAACCCAGTCCGCCCTCCTTGAGGCCATGCAGGAGCGCCAGGTCACCGTGGGCCACACCACCTACCCCTTGCCCGAGCCCTTCATTGTTTTGGCCACGCAGAACCCCATCGAGATGGAGGGCACTTACCCCCTTCCGGAGGCCCAGGTGGACCGCTTCCTTTTCAAAGCCGAGGTGGGTTACCCCGGGGAGGACGAGCTTGTGGAGATCATCCGGCGGAACACCGTGGGTGAGGGGATTGTCCTTCCTGAGCCCGTGGTTTCCCAGGAGGAGGTGCTCTTGGCTCAGCGGGTGGTGGCGGCCCTTCCCGTACACGAGGAGTTCCTTTCCTATGCGGCGCGGCTGGTTTTGGCCACGCATCCAAACCGGGGAGGCGCGGAGGCGGTGCGGAAGTATGTGCTTTATGGAGCGAGCCCACGGGCTGGTCTGGCCCTGATCCTGGGGGCCAAGGCCCGGGCCTTTTTGGCCGGCCGGCTGCATTTGGAGGTGGAGGACATCCACAGCGCCTTCCGGCCGGCCTTCATCCACCGGGTGATCCTCAACTTTCGGGCGGAGGCCGAGGGGGTGGGGCCATGGGAGGTGCTCCAGGAGGTTTTGCGGACCGTGCCCCGGCCCTAGAGCTCCTCTCCGCGCAGGAGCTTTGGGCCCTGAGCCGGACCCGCCTTTCCCTGCGCCGCGTCAGCGGCCTTCGCCCCGGCGGGCACCTCAGCCGCCGGGCCGGCGCCTCCCTGGAATTTGCTGACCGCCGGCCCTATCAGCCCGGGGATGACCTCCGCCTCATCGATTGGGTCGTTTATGCCCGGCATCGGCGGCTCGTGACTAAAGTGTTCTCCCGAGAGGTGGAAGCTCCCCTTTACCTCCTCCTTGACCGCTCCGCCTCCATGGGGCTGGGTGGAAAGCTTGCCTTTGCCAAGAAACTCGCGGCGGCCTTGGTCTTTTTGGCCTTTCGCAGCGGGGACCGGTTCGGGCTCTATCCGTTCTCCGAGGAACTTCAAAGCTCGGGAAAGCCGCGGCGCGGCCGGCCCGCCTTGGTCCGTGCCTTTCACAGCCTGGCAGAGCTTTCCCCTGCGGGACGCACGGATTTGGCCCAGGCGTTGAGCGCCTGGGCTGAGCGGGCCTGGGAGCCCGGGCTTTGTTTGGTCCTTTCGGATTTTCTCGCCCCGGGATTTCGCGGGGGTTTGGCGGCCTTGCGTTATGGCCGCCACGCAGTGGCCGCCGTCCAAATCCTCGCTCCCCAGGACCTAAGTCCACCCATTCTGGGAGAGGTCCGGCTTGTGGACGCGGAGGAGGGCCGGGGAAGGCCGGCGGTGGTGGGGCCCGCGGCCCGCCGCGCCTACCAAGAAAACCTGCGCCGCTGGAATCAGGAGCTTGGCCGAACCTGTGAAGAGCTGGGCGTGGCCCAATTCTTCTTCCTTTCCGATGGCTCTCCAGTGGCCGCCGCCCTGACCTTGGCCCGGAGGTGGAGGCCATGAGGTTCGCTTTCCCTTGGGCCTGGCTTTGGCTTTTTTCCCTTGTTCCCGTCCTAATCCTGTACTTTCTGCGCAAAAGGGAGCGGGACTGGCCAGTGTCTGCCCTTTTCCTTTGGGAGGGGGTGAGGCCGGACCGGCCGCGGTTTTTGGAGCAGATGCGGGCCCAGGTGGATCTCCTTCTTTTTCTGCAGGTTCTGGCGGTGGTGCTAGCGGCGGCGACCTTAAGCCGGCCCGAACGGGAAATAGTGCGCCCAGCCGGCGCCACCCTCCTTGTCCTCGACGCCTCCGCTCCCACTGCCGCAGAAGGGACGCGGGAAGAAATCCGCAAGGCTGCGGAGGAGGTCTTGCGCGGCTCCGCCGGCCCCTGGGCCATCGTCCTTTGGGCGGAGCCCCCGGAGATCCTCGTTCCGCCCACCCAGGACCTTGGGCAAGCCCTTGCCCAGCTAAATCGATATGAGCCTCGCCTCACCCGTCGGCCCGAGCTTGCCCGGGCCTTGGCCCTCCTTCCCGAGCCCTGGCCGCGGGTGGTGGTCATCACCGATGATCCCGCCGGGATCACGGGGGCGGAGGTGGTCTTGGTGCCCCGGCCGGAAAACCTAGGGATCAGCGCGTTTTCCGTGCGCCCCTCTCCCGACGGCCTGCGTTACGAGGCCTTTTTGCGGGCCTTTAACGCCACCCAAAGTTACAAAGACGTGCAGATCCGCCTTATTTCGGAGGCCGGGGAATTTTGGGCCAGCCGTTTGATCCCCCCTGGGGAGGAGGAAGAGGTGGTGCTTGTCCTTCCGGGAGCGCGGGCCGGTGCCTTCGTCGCGGAATTGCGACCAAAGGATGCGTTTCTTTGGGACAACGTGCGGTACTTTGTGGTGGGGGGAGGGGAGGTGAGGGTGGCGTGGGCCGGTGCGGAGGATCGGTATCTGTGGGCGGCGCTCCGGGCTGTGGCTCCGGTGCAGCGGGTAAGCAGGGATCCGGACCTCCTTGTTGCGGTTTCCGTGGACTTGTCCGCGGAGCCTCAGAGGCCCTGCCTTTTGGTGGGGGCGGGGTTTCCCGGGGCTTCCCGGGTGGGGGAGGCCGCGGCCGGCCCTTTGCGCCCCGCAGAAAGCCCCGTTTGGGAAAACCTCTCCTTGGCCGAGTGGCGCCTGGGACGGGTTTGGCTTCAGGAGGTGCCAGCGGAGGCGCAGGTCCTCCTTTGGGCCGGGGACGTGCCCATCCTCTTTGTGTGGGAAAGCCCCTATGGCCGCCGGGCGGCCTTGGCCGTGGATTTGAGCCGCTCTAACCTCCCCCTCCTCCCCGCTTTTCCCATCCTCATCCACCATCTTCTCCGTTGGCTCCTTCCCCAAGAGCCGGAGGAAGGGGCGGTGGTGGGGGAAGCCCTAACCCTTCCCCCGGGCTTTTCCGTAGCCACTGAGGAGGGCGCTGTGGAAGGGGTTTTTGTCCCTAAAAAGCCCGGGCTCTTCCGCGTGGACGGCCCCAATGGCCAAAGGCTTCTAGCTGTAAATGTGCCCTGGGAAGTTTTCCGTCCCCGGGAGGGAAAGTTGGAGGAGTTTAGAGCGCTCGCTCCCGCCAAGACCCTCCTTCCCCTCTGGCCCTGGACGGCCTTGGCCCTCCTCCTCGTCTTGGGCGCGGAGGCCGCGCTTTTCCTCTGGCGGGGTGGGTGATGCGCCTCCTTTGGCCTTGGGCTCTCTTTTTCCTCCCGTTGCCCTTGGCCCTTCTTTTCTGGGGTTTGCGTCGGGAACGACGGGTCCTCGGGCGGGTCCTCTCCCTGACCTTGTGCATTTTGGCGTTGGCCCAGCCCGAGCTCCTCCTGCGTCGGGAAAGGGAGAGGATCGTATTCGTGGTGGACCGCTCCGCAAGCGTGGGGGACGCTGCCGTCCGGGCTTTTTGGGATCTTGTGAGGGCCGCGGCCGCGCGGGAGGCGGAGATAGGGGTGGTGACATTTGCGGAGAATGCTGGGGTAGTGCGGCCGCCCCAGCCCGGCCTTCCCCGCAGCTTGGAGTTGCCCCTGGAGCTTGGGCCAGAGCGCACCGACCTCGGCTCCGCGTTGGATTTGGCCTTGGCCCTTTTGGAGGGGAAGGGAGAGATCGTGCTCATCACCGACGGCCAGGATACAGAAGGGCGCGTTTGGGCGGCGGTGGGAAGGGCGCGGGCTCAGGGCGTTCCCGTGCACGTCTTCCCCGTGGGTCAGGAAGACCCCCTTCAGCTCCGCGTCTTTCGGGGGCCGAAGGCCGTCCCCCAAGGGGCCGTGGCCGAGTTTTGGGGCGTGCTCGTGGCCGCCTCGCCCCTTTCCGCCAAGGCCCACCTCCTCGTGGACGGAAAGGAAGTGGAAAGCCGCGATCTTTCCCTTGAGCCCGGACGGGCGGAGATCGCGTTTACTGTGGTTTTTTCCGAGGAAGGCCTTCATGTGGTGGAGCTCGTCCTGGAATGTCCAGGAGACCCGATTGCCGAGAACAACCGGCTGGCCTGGGCCGTGCAGGCGGGAAGAACCCCGGGGATTCTGGTGGTGGGGGAGGGGCCGAGCTTCGTGGACGCCGCCCTTTCCGGGATGGGTCTGAGCTTTCGCCGCACAGAGTGGCTTCACCCCGCAGATCTTGTGGGAGTAGGCCTCGTGATTTTGGACGACTATCCCCTGGCGCTGATCGGTCCCAATACGGTGGAGGCGTTGCGCGCCTTTACGGAGGAGGGCGGGGGGGTCCTGGTGGTGCAGGGGAGGCGGGCCCTTTCCGGCTATGCCGGGCCCTTGGAGGAGATCCTGCCCGTGAGTTATTCCGTGCCGGAGCGGATGGAAGCGGCCACGGCCGCGGTGGTGTTCGTGCTAGACCGCTCGGCCTCCATGGCCGGCCGGGCTGGCCCTTCGACCAAATTGGACCTTTTGAAGGAGGCCACGGCCGTGGCCGCGGAGCTCATCCCTCCTGAGGATTGGCTGGGCGCGTTGGCCTTCGACCGCACCCCGTTTTGGTTGGCCTTTCCCGGACCGGCAAGGGAAGTCCGCCCCCTTTTGTTTTCCGCCCTTTCCGGCCTTTCCCCAAGCGGCGGCACAGACCTCTGGCCCGCCGTGGTCCTCGCCCTCTCCGCGTTGGAGGGCGTGCCCGCCCGCGTGCGCCACATGATCATCGTCTCCGACGGGAAGACCGTGCGGGAAAACCGCGCCTTCCAGGCCCTCTATGACCGGGTGGCGCAAAGCGGAGTAGGGGTTACTTCCATCGCCATCGGGCCCGATGCCGACCCGGAGGTTTTGGCCGCCTTGGCCCAGGCCGGGAGCGGGGAGCTCCACGTCCTCTCAGATCCCCGGGATCTGCGGGCCGTTTTAGTCCAGGAGACGAAGCGCGCCCTCCGTCCCCGTTTTCTTGAGGGGGAATTCCCTGTGCGGCCCGGGCCCGCGGCCCTCTCCTCCGCCGAGCTCCCCCCGATTTACGGCTACGCTTTGACTTTCCCCAAGCCTACGGCGGAGGTGGCGTTGCTTTTGCCCACGGGCGACCCGTTGCTCGCCCTTTGGCATCTGGGCTTGGGTACAGTGGCCGTGCTGAACACGGACCTCCGCGGCGGCTGGACCCGGGCCTGGGCGGACGATCCGCGCTGGCTTTCCCACTTTTCCGCGCTCCTTGAGAGGCTTTGGCCTTCGCGGGAACAAATCCCCGTCTTTTGGGAAGCCCGGGGGAATTTTCTGTCCATCGGCGTGGACGTGGCCGAGGGCGGCCGCTGGGTCCACGGATTGCGCTTTAGGGGCAAGCTCGTCGGCCCTAAAGGCGCGCAAGAGCTTCTCTTCCGCCAAGTGGCTCCGGGAAGATACCAGGCGGAGGCCATCCATCCCGGCTACGGCGCGTACTTCCTCAGCTTTGCCGAGGAGGCCGGAGGGTTTGGGGGCTCGGCCATCCTCTCCCTGCCCTACCCTTCGGAGTACGCCGAGCTTGGCCCAGAATGGCGTACGTTGGGGGACATTGCCCGCCTCACGGGCGGAGAAATTTTGGAGGACGAGGAGATCCCCAGGCGAAGCGATCTTGTTTGGGAGGGAATTCCGTTGTGGCCAGCTTTTCTTTGGGCGGGCGCGGCCTCGTTTCTCTTGGACTTAACTTTGCGGAAGCTTTTGGCCGTTTAAAGCCTTTTGCACGAAAGAAGCGAGGGCTGGATCGGCCTGCCAGCGCAAAAGCTCCGGCCCCACGATTTGCGGGTTTTTCCGGGCTAGGCGCCGCAGGGCCGCAAGGAGGGCCGGGCGAATTTTCCCCTCCCCGGTTCGTGCCAGGTGCTTTAGGGCGATGAGGGCTTGGCGAGCAAGCTTTGGGGGAGCGTGGCCGAGCAGTTGGGCGGCCAAGATCCTTCGCGCGGGATCAGGCTCCGCCGCCCATTGCACCAGCACTTCCACCGTCTCCCCGGGATAGACGGCCAAAAGCCTTTCCCGCAGAACGCGGCGGGCGGCCAGGCGGATCCTTGGAACTGGGTCAAAAAGCAAGGGGGAAAGGATTTCCAAAAGGAAGGAAGCGCGGAATGGATCGGCGGGATCTGCGGCCTCGCCCACAGCCTGAACCAAGGCCCGCCGCACCCCTTCTTTTTCGTCCTGGGCCAGCTTGCGCAGGACCGGGAAAAGGAGGACATATCCCTGGCATAGGCACTCCCTAAGTGCACATAGCCCTTTTTTGTGATCGACCCTGATTTGCGCGCAAATTTTCTCCGCAAGCGCTTCCAGCTGGGAAAGCTCCTGGGAAAGAGGGAAATCCTGAGAGTCGAGGGCGCTGAGCTTGGCCATGCTTCCAGTGTAACCCCGGTCACATTCCCCCGTCAAATATGTGAATGGATGTGCCCGAGGGCCGAGGCGGGGCGCCGAAGATTTTGGTAAAATGGAAAAGAAATGGCTGAATTAGTGCGATGTTCCGAAGCGGCGGCGCTAGCCCTGCACCTTATGGCCCTGTTGGCCAGGGAGGAGGGGCCCCTTTCCGCCAAGGATTTATCTCAGAAGCTTCAGGCCTCCGAGGCCCATGTGGCCAAGGTCCTCCACACCTTGACCAAGGAGGGGCTACTCAGGGCCAAGCGCGGCCCCAAGGGCGGATACGTCCTGGCCAAACCCAAGGGCGAGATCTCCCTCCTTTCCATTTACGAGGCCCTGGAAGGGCCGTTGCGCCAAGATCGTTGCGTTTTTCCTCATCCTGTCTGTCCTGGGGACCGCTGCGTGTTCGCGGGGATCGCGGCCAAATTCCGAAAAGAACTAGTTCACTACCTCTCTTCCACCACCCTGGCCGACCTGGCCTCTTCCGGCTAAGGAACTCCTGGGACAAAGGTCCGGTTGTTTTTCGGGAACTTTTTGGTATTGTGGTACGTAAATTTAGAAATGGGCGGACCCCTAAGGTCCCCCGAAAAGGAGGCCCCGATGAAAGGGAAGATCGGCGTAGCACTGTTGGTCGGGCTTTTGGCCCTGGGCATCAGCGGAGGCGTCTGGGCTCAGACCCCAGTTTCTGCCGTCTTGACCGTCACTAACGAGCGGTGCCCCGCCGTCCAAATCACTCAGATCGCCTGGCTCCGGGATGGAGTGCCCCTTCACGTGCAGCGGTTCATCCCCAGCACCCTCATCCGCTTTGGTGAAAAGAGGGACTTTCGGTTTGATCTCCCGACCGCTCCTGCCATGGCCGTGGTCACGGTCATGCCCGGCGATTACGAGGTCCGGGTTCCAATAGGAAAGGAAGTCCAGTACGAGTGCGGGGTTATGTTGGCCCAAGTCGAGGTTCCCACCCCGCCCGTTCCACCTGGGATGGCGCCCCGACCACCGGATTTGCCCCGGGAACTAGGTTTCCTGAGCCCCGGCCAGTCCCCTGAAGCTCTTTTCGACGCCCTCCGCGCGGCCGGAGCCACCGTGGAGGTTCAGGGAAGCCCTGACCGGCCTAAGCTCGGGGACGTGGATGACCCCTTGTTAATCGGCGTGCTTGGGCCGGGCTTCCAAGCCGTGGTCTACTGGGTCTGGTCGGGTACTGGCCAGCTCCGCTCGGTTCTGCTGTTCGACCGCCCTGCGGCCGGGGTGGCGCTGCTGGTGGTGGGCTGGCCGGTCTGGCCCTGGCCTTGGCCCTGGTGGTCCTCTTGGTGTCTAAGCTGGAGCCCACCCATGGGCGGCCTCCACTGCGCCTGCGACCGTCCGGGCGAGCCCTTCACTTGGAGTACGGGCCCGGTCTCCGGCAACCTCTTCCTAGTGGTGGTGGTCAAGTGGACCGGCCCCACCATGCCCTACGTCCTGACCTTCGCTGGCTAAGGGCACACCAGGGTTAGAAAAAAGCAGCGGGTTACATCCGCTGCTTTTTTGTTATAAGATCAACGGCCATGGATGAGGTTGGCTGGCTAAAGCCCTTCAAGATCAAGGTGGTGGAGCCGATCTTGCTTCTTCCTCGATCTGAACGGGAAAGGAAAATCCAAGAGGCCGGCTACAACGTATTCAACTTAAGAAGCCAGGACGTGTACATCGATCTTCTCACCGATTCCGGGACCGGGGCCATGTCCCAGGCCCAATGGGCCGCGCTTATGGCAGGGGATGAGGCTTACGCGGGAAGCCGCTCCTTTGAGCTCTTCAAGGAAACGGTCCAGGAGATCACCGGTTATCCCTACGTCCTTCCCACCCATCAGGGAAGGGCCGCGGAGCACGTGTTTTTCTCCGTCACAGTCAAGGTCGGCGATATCATCCCCAGCAACTCCCACTTCGACACCACGCGGGCCAACCTCCTTTCTTTGGGAGCTGCACCTTTGGACCTCCCCATCCCCGAGGCCTTCGATCCGGAGCTGGAGCACCCGTTCAAGGGAAACATGGACGTGGAAGCTTTAAAAACGGTTCTTCGCGAGCACGCGGGGCGCGTGCCCTTTGTGATGCTCACCCTCACCAACAACACCCTCGCCGGGCAGCCCGTTTCTTTGGCGAACATCCGCGCTGTTTCCGAGATCGCCCGTGCCCAGGGGATCCCCCTCATCCTCGACGCCGCCCGCCACGCGGAGAACGCCTTTTTCATCGGGGAGCGAGAACCGGGCTATGGGGAAAAGACCCCGGCGGAGATCGCCCACGAGGTTTTCTCCCTGGCCGACGGCTGCCTCATGTCCGCGAAAAAGGATGGGCTTGGAAATATCGGAGGGTTCATCGCCCTTAGGGAGGAAGGGGTTTACGAAAGGTGCGCGGAAAAGCTCATCCTCTGGGAGGGTTTTCCCACTTATGGGGGGTTAGCTGGCCGGGACCTGGCGGCCCTGGCCGTGGGTCTTCGGGAGGCCCTTGATCCCTGTTATTTGTGGGACCGGGTGGGCCAGGTGCGCTGGCTTGCCGAGGAGCTCAGGAAGATCGGGGTTCCCGTGTATTGGCCTCCGGGCGGGCACGCCGTGTATGTGGACGCGGCGCGGCTTTTGCCCCACATCCCTAAAGACCAGTTTCCTGGCCAGGCCTTGGTTTGTGCCCTTTATTTGGAAGGCGGGGTCCGCGCCGTGGAGGTGGGCTCGGGGATGCTCGGGGAGGCCGCGAAATTGGAGCTCGTGCGACTGGCCATTCCCCGCCGGGTCTACACCGAGGAGCACCTTCGCCACGTGGTGCGCACTTTCGCCCGCATCTTGGAGAAGCGGGCAAGCCTAAGGGGCATGAGACTTGTGGCGGGAAGTGGGCCGCTACGGCACTTCCGCGCGCGGTTTGCCCCCCTTTAATCACTTGCCCGCCTCTTTTGGCCTCGGTTCCTCGGGATTCAGGAGCACTGGGCCCCGGCACTTTACACAGCGGCTGCTCAAGCGCACGCTCCAGGGCCGCACGAACTCCTCAAACTCCGACTTCTTCAGGCACTCGGCGCACAGGACCTTGAAACTATTGGCCTTGGTCCGCACAAGATACCCTTTCTGCGGCGTGCTCATAGCAAGGGCGCATTATAGCCGGAGATCTTGACCTGGCCAGGGTTTCAGCGATCGATGCGAAGTCTGCGCAGGCGGGGATCGTCTTTGGCCATGGGAATGGTCCAGAATTCCAAGGCTTTCCCATTGCCCTGAGCTATGACGCGCACCGGGGAATCTGGGGTTGCGTCGCTGTAGCGGGCAGCAAGCTCCGCCGCCAGCTTAAGTTCATCTTCCCCGGCTTCCCCCAAAACCAGGGCCACCGGGCCCGGGACGTCGGGGAAGGTGAGGACGTAGTGGTCTCCGGGGAAGGAGAGGAGGGCGGCGTTTTCCACCTCGTCCCTTCCCACCACCACCCGCACCTTCGGGCCGAGGCGGAAGTGGCGGCCATAGCGGAGGAGGGCGAAGTCGTCCTTGGTCAAGGCGTCCACGCCCTTTTCCCGGATGAGGTCCCGCAAGCGCTTTGCATAGGCCCGCTCAAGGAGGATGCAGCAGCCGCCCGCGGGCTGGGTAAAGATGGGGATCCCCCACTCCTTGGCCAGCGCAAGCTGCCGCGTGCGGGAGCGGCCCTGAAGATCGAGCCAGTCCTCCCGCCGCACCCAGCCCATCCGCTCCGGAAAGGTCGGCCCCAAAAGCCTTCCCGAAAGAGGGCGCACAAGCCTCTCCCCAAGGCCCGATTCCCGGGCCACGAGCTCCAAGGCCTCCCGGTGCTGGGACATGGGACGCTGTCCCAAAACCTCCCCGGTGACCACAAACGAGGCCCCCTCCTTCTCCATCACTTCTCCAGCCTTCTTCACCATGAAGATCCGGCAGTCAAGACAGGGGTTCATGCCCTGACCCCGGCCGAACCGCGGATATTTCACGACCTCTAGGTACTCGTCGGAGACGTCCAAAAGGCGCACGGGGATTCCCAAGGCCAACCCCTGAGCGAGGACCGTGTCGCAGCGGCCTTGGCCCGTGCAAAACCCGGTGGCCAAGTTCACCCCCACCACCTCAAAACCCAGGCGCTTGGTAAGGGCCGCGGCCAACGCGGAGTCCAGCCCTCCCGACATGAGGGCCACGGCTTTCTTGGGCGAAGCGGACATGCCTTGGTTATGATAGACCTGGTTCGTCGGCATCTCCATAAATTTTGCACGCTTGCTCCATAGAACGTGCAAGCCCGCAAAGTAGAAATGGAGGCGGAGGTGATTGGGTCATGCGGAAAGTCTTGGGGCTGGTATTAGCGGTGGTGGTGGCGGGGGCGGCCTTGGCCCAGGATGTGCAAGAGCTCATTGCCGCCTCCGGACAGGCGGCGATAAAAGCGGCCATCGCCCGGGTCGCTCCCGCAGTGGTAAAGGTGGAGGCCACCCGCAAGGTCTCCACCTGGTGGGACCAGTTCTTCCAGGACCCCTTCTTCCGCCGCTTCTTCGGGGAGCCGGAGACCACCCAAACCTCGTTGGGCTCGGGCTTCGTTGTGGAATACGGTGGTAAAAAATACATCCTCACCAACTACCACGTGGTGGAGCAGGCCACCTCCATCGTCGTCACCGCCCAAAGTGGCGACTCCTGGCCTGCCCAGGTGGTCGGTACCGACGAGGTTTTGGACCTCGCCGTGCTCAGCGTGGACGGCGCCGATCTTCCCGCGGCCCCTTTGGGCGATTCCGACGCCCTGGAGATCGGAGATTGGGTGATCGCCATTGGAAACCCCCTGGGTTTTTCCCACACGGTGACCCTGGGGATTGTTTCGGCCCTGAACCGGGATGTGCCCAAACCCGACGGCTCCGGATATTACCGGCGCATGATCCAGACGGACGCGGCCATCAACCCCGGGAACTCCGGCGGGCCCTTGGTCAACGCCTATGGGGAGGTGGTGGGGATGAACACGATCATCGCCCGCCAGACCTCCACGGGAATCGCGGTGGAGGGGATCAACTTCGCCGTCCCCATCAACGAGATAAAGCTGGCTTTGGCCCAGATCGCGGAGAAGGGCCGGGTGACCCGGGCCTGGCTGGGCGTGTACATCCAGGACGTGATCCCGGGGATGGAGCGCCAGCTTGGGGTCAGGGAGGGAGCCCTGGTCACGGAGGTGGTGCCTAACTCGCCCGCAGCGAAGGCCGGGATCAGGTCGGGAGACGTGATCATCGCCGTGGAGGGGAAAAAGATAAGAAACAGCAGCGATCTCCAAATGGCTATCATGTACCGAAGGCCCGGGGAGAAGGTTACCGTCACCTTGGTTCGGGACAAGCGGACCATCGCGGTGGAAGTGGTGTTGGAGGAGAGGCCTGCGGAGGGCGCGGTCAGTCCAGCTCAAGGGATTGCAAAGTTTGGGATCACCGTGCAGGACCTGACTGCGGAGCTCAAAAGCCGCTATGGCCTCACCCAGGACACCGGGGTTGTGGTGGTGGCGGTGGAGCCCGGCTCCCGGGGGTACTGGGGCGGGGTGCAGGTGGGCGACGTCATCGTGGAGGTGAACCGGCAGCCCGTCTCCTCCACGGTGGACTGGAACAGGATCGTCTCCCAGCTGGGCGAGGACGAGGAGGTCCTTCTCACCGTGGTCCGTGCGGGCCGGACGAGGTTCATCCTTTTGCCCTAGGCTGGTAAAATAGGGCGAGTCGGAGAGTAGCGCAGCCTGGTTTAGCGCGCGTGGTTCGGGACCACGAGGTCGGCGGTTCGAATCCGCCCTCTCCGACCAGCGGGTATAGCTCAGTGGTAGAGCACTGGCCTTCCAAGCCAGTGGCACGGGTTCGATTCCCGTTACCCGCTTAGGCGCCCGTAGCTCAGAAGGACGAGAGCAGCGGCCTTCTAAGCCGCAGGTCGGGGGTTCGACTCCTCCCGGGCGCGGAGGGGAGCGTAGCTCAGCCTGGGAGAGCACCGCGCTGTGGACGCGGGGGTCGCGGGTTCAAGTCCCGTCGCTCCTCCCAAGCCGGAGCGCTGGCGGTTGTATGGTGCAACGGTTCTGAAGGACAGATCCGTATTGGCCGAAGACATGCCAGCGGGCCGGTCCTCGCGCCCGTAGCTCAATAGGATCAGAGCATCGGCCTTCGGAGCCGAGGGTTGGGGGTTCGAGTCCTCCCGGGCGCGCTTTTCTTTTTTCCTGCTACCCTTGAGCGGGAGGTGGTCCAGTGTACCGCTGGCTATTGGTGATCGGTGTTTGGACCTTGGCCCTCGCCCTGGGCGCCCTCTTTTTCCTGGGCTGGCAGGCCCTGCGTGGTGGCATCCCCCTGCGGCTGGAAGAGCCGAAAAATCCGGTGCGGGTGGAGGTCACGAACCCTTCGGTGTTGACCACACCCTTTGAAGTCCGGGTTTCCTCGCTTCCCTTGGAGATCCCCGCGCGGTTCAACGTGGCCGTGGAGGGGCCGGTACGCGCCGACACCGGCCTTCTGCGCTGCCCGGCCTGCGGGGAGGGGATCCTCCTTCCTGTGCGCATAAGCCTTTTTTCTGGCGCCCTTACCTGGCGGTGCACGGCTTGCGACCAGGAGTTCCACCCTTGACAACCACCTCCCTTCCCCGATAATTTTGAACGAACGTTCGATATGAGCCAGCCAGCTATGTTGGAGAGGATCGTAGAGGCCGGGCGAAAGTTATTTGCCCGCCAGGGGTTCCATGCCACCGGCATGCGGGACATCGCCAAACTGGCCAACGTCTCCATCGGCTCCCTCTACCACTACTTCCGCTCCAAAGACGAGCTTTTTTTGGCCGTGGTCCGGAGAGCTTTCGAGGAAAGGCTTGTGCAGGCCCGCGAGCTCATGCGCCAGGGCCTTCCCGCCCCGGAGATCCTGCGCCAGGTTCTGACCGTATATTTCGCGGGGTTCGCCAAGGAGCCGGAGACGGCTCAGCTTTTGAGCCGGGTGTGGGCCCCCGAGGACCCCGCCCTTTGGCGGAAGCTCAGTGCCCTTTTGGAGGAGTACGCGCAGGCCATCGCCGCCATCCTCGCAGAGGCCATCCGGGCCAAAGCTATCCGCCCCGTTCACCCCCTCCTCACCGCTTATGCCCTGTTGGGGATGGCCGGGGCCATCACCCTCCGCGCCGCCCAGAAGGATGCGGTGGCTGAGGAGTTCAGGCGCTCCGGGGCCGAGGAGCTTGCGGAGTTGGCCTGGCATGCCCTGCGGCCCTAAAGGAGGAGCTATGCGGAAATTTTTGCTTTGTACGGCCGTCTTGGCCCTAGGCCTTGTAAGTCTGGGGCAGATTCGGGTGCTCGTAGTGGACGAATCCAAAAGTCTAGAGGAATCGCTGCGCCTTTTGGCGGCGGTGAGGGCCTTAAAGGCTAGCGGGGCCTTTCACTTCCAGGCCGTGCTCGAATTTCCCCAAAAACCCTGGGCTGGCGAGCCCTTCCACGTCGTCGTTTATATCCCTACCTCCGGGCCGTATATCTGGTTCTGCTCCCCTTGGCCGGAGTCCTTCTTGCCCGAGGAATTTCGCCGCGCCCTTTGGCACCTCAAGGAGGCCTTAACCCAGGCCTTTTCTTCCCTGCGCAAACTGCGGGGGCCCGCGGAGGACCTCTACCCTCTTCTTTTGGGCTTAACCCTCGCCTCCTTGGGCTATATGGGGGGAGGCAGATGAACCGCCTTGTGCATCTGGTGACGGACCATCCCCTTCTTGTTTTGGGCGTGATCGGCCTTATTTCCCTTTCTTTTGCGGCTTTTCTTCCCCGCATCGGGTTTCAGGCGGACTATTCAAAAATGCTTCCCGAGGACGATCCCGTGGTGGCCCAATACAAGCGCACCCGGGACCTTTTCGGCGGGCAAGCCATGTTCATCTTGGCCATTACCGCCGCGGAGGGCCAGGACCTCTTTGCTCTTCCCTCCCTCCAAAAGCTTTACGCCATCACCGCGGAGCTGGAAAAGCTTAAAGAGGAAGGCCTTGCGGAGGAAGTGATTTCTGCGGCCAACGTGAAGATTGTGGAAGGTACTGAGGCTGCCCTCTTGGTTCGCTCCATCCTTCCCGGACCTCCCAAAACCGCAGAGGACGCGCAGCTCTTTCGCGCCAAGGCCCTGGCGGAAAGGACGGTGCGGGACAACCTCATCCTTGCCGACGGAAGCGGAGCGCTCGTCATCCTCCGCCTTTCCGCAGAGGTGGAGAAGCGCGAAGACATCCAAGCCGAGATCCTCCGGCGCCTAGAAGAATTGGCCAAAAAATACGAAGGTCCCGAAAAGATCCACATTTCCGGGGACGCCGCCTTCCTTGTCTACGTGAATCGCTACATGCGCCAAGACCTGGCCTTCCTTCTCCCGATCGTGGTTGTGGTGGTTGTGCTCGTCCTTTTTGGGAGCTTTCGCAACGTGTGGGGCGTGGTCCTGCCGCTGGGCGTGGTCCTGGTGGGGCTCATATGGACCATGGGCATTTTGGGCCTTTCCGGGCATAAGCTCACCATGATCTCCACCTTTCTCCCCGTGGTGTTGGTGGCGGTGGGCTCCGCCTACGGGATCCACGTGGTGAACGAGTTCTTCCAGCGCGTCTCGCGGGGCGCAGGGAAAAAGGAGGCCGTGCAGGCCACAATGCGGGAGATGTTCGTTCCGGTCTTGGGCGCGGCCGCCACCACCGCCGCGGGATTTCTCACCCTTCTGTCCTCGTTCCTCGTTCCCACCAGGGAATTCGGGGTCTTTTCGGCGTTCGGGGTGATGGTGTGCTTCGTTTTAGCCATGGTCATGATTCCCGCCCTTTTGGTGGTCCTTCCTGGGCCAAAGGGGTGTAGGGCCAAAGCGGAGATGCAAAGCGCCCAACGCTTTGCCCGCTTCCTTTCCGCGCACCCTGTGCTCGTTCTAGGCGCGGTCTTGGTGGTACTCAGTGCCCTTGCCCTGGGGATCCCCTGGCTCAGGGTGGAGTCCGACGTAACCCGCTATTTCCGGGAGGACTCGCCGGTGGTGCAAGCCCTGCGGGTGGTGGACGAGGGCTTCGGCGGGAGCCAGGAGCTTTCCCTCGTGATCGACACGGGAAAGCGGGATGGCCTTAAGGACCCGGCCGTCCTGCGGTTTATGGACCGCTTGCAGCGATTCTTGGAGGGGCGGCCCGAAGTGGGCTTCACCTCATCCTTGGCCGACCTCGTCAAGGAGTCCTATTTCACGTTGCGCGGCGACGACCCCGCGTTTTATACCATCCCCGAGACCTCCCGGGCTGTGGCCCAGATTTTGCTCCTCTACGAGATGGGCGGGGGGGAGATCACCGGTTCCATGGCCACCCGGGATTTCCGGGTGGGCCGGATCTCCGCGCGGGTGCGATCTGTGGGCCTTTCCGGTTACGACGTTTTAATTCGGGCCGTGGAGGAATTTATGGCCAGGGAAAAGCCGGCCACGGTGGTGGACTGGTACGTGACGGGCTCGCCATCCCTCTACATTCAGCTCTCCAAAAAACTGATCGCCTCACAACTTACAAGCTTGGGAACGAGCTTTGGCGCTGTAGGCTTCATCGTGGCCATGCTCATGCTTTCTCTTGGGGCCGGGCTTCTTTCCCTCGTCCCGCTCTTTGTGGCCGTGGCCGGGAACTTTGGGGTTATGGGGTACGCCGGGGCGTACTTGGACATGGCCACGGTGATGATCGCCAGCCTCACTGTGGGGATTGGGGTGGACTACGCCGTGCACTTTCTCAGCCGGTATCGTAACGAACGCCGGGCCGGCCTGGCCCATGCCGAGGCCTTAGCCGAGACCTATCGCACCTCCGGCCGAGCCATCGTGGTCAACGCCCTCACCCTCGCTTTGGGCTTTTTGGTCATGCTCTTTTCCCGCTTCGGGGCCCTCAACACCTTCGGCTGGCTCATCGCCCTCACCATGGTCACCAGCATGTTGGGCGCCCTTTTGGTTTTGCCCGCGCTTTTGGCCTGGACTCCGGAACGGCTTTACCAGCCCTGGCCACGGTTGAGCCCCCTTTGGGCCAGGGTCGGGCTTCTGGAGGGGGCAAATCCGGGAGAAAAGGAGGGGAAGGATGAAGCGTCTTCTTGCTAGCGTGTTAGTGTTGCTGTTGGGGGTTTGGGCGTGGGCCCAAACCGCGGACGAGATCCTCAAGCGGGTGGAAGAGCAGGGCTTTTTCGGCACGGGCCGGCAGTCCCTTTACGCCTCGCTCGTCGTGGAGATCCAGGAAAAAGGACAGCCCAAGGTGGACTACGCCTTTCGTGTTTGGGCCAAGGAATACCCGGATGAAACCGTAAAGATCCTCCTCCTTTATGCCGCGCCGGAGGATGTGGCCGGGACCCTCTTTTTGGCCCATGTGCCCAAAGAGGGCGCGAGCCGAATGTGGCTATATCTTCCAGAGCTTGCGCTCACAAAGGAGCTTGTGGGCGAGACGGAGCGCAAGGGCGAGTTCATCGCGGGAAGCGGGATCAGCTACGAGGACATCTCCAAGGGGTTCAGCTACCGCGAGGATTACCGAAGCGAGCTCCTTGGGGAAGAGGACCTTGGAGTCTACCCCACTTGGAAGCTCAGCCTTTCCCCGAAAGCTCCGGGCAAGGAATGGCAAAAGATCGTGCTTTGGGTGCACCGGGAGCACTACTTCGTGGTGCGGGCGGAGTTTTATAAAGAAGGGAACCTTTCGCGGATCCTTACCGTTCCCGAGCTTGTCGCGGATGAGCTGGGCACCCGGCCGGCTTTGTTGCGGGTGGAGGACCTGGTGAGAGGGTCGTGGGGGGAGGTGCGCATTTCCGAGCGCTCCTCTGCGGAGATCCCCGACGAATACTTCGCTCCCGAGAACCTCGGGAAACTTGTGCTCTGATCCCCGCCCGCGGTCCGGGAGAAAAGGGCCTTGGCCGGAAAGGGTGGCCCTGACGGAGGGCGATGGGCAAGGAAAAAAGGGTGGGGTTGGCTTTGGGCTCAGGCGGGGCCCGCGGCGCGGCCCACGTGGGCGTTTTGAAAGTTCTCGAGCGGGAGGGGGTAAAAATCTCGGCCATCGCCGGCTCCAGCATCGGGGCCATGGTGGGCGGAGCCTATGCCGCGGGCATCCCCCTTTCCCGCATCGAGGAGGAGTGGCTCACCACCAGTCGTACCCGGCTTTTGCGCAGCTTCCTCCCCACCTTTCCCCGCACGGGGTTGAGCTCCGGAGCTGGCCTTCGTCGCTACCTCCGGGAAATTTTGGGAGAGGTGCGCATCGAAGAACTTCCCATCCCGTTTGCCGCGGTGGCCACGGATTTGGACACGGGTGAGGCGGTGGTTTTGCGTTCTGGCCCCCTCGTGGAGGCCATCCGCGCTTCCACCGCCATCCCCGGGGTCTTCCAGCCCGTGCGCTGGGAGGGAAGGCTCCTTGTGGACGGTGGGATGGTGGAGCCCCTCCCTGTGCGGGTTTGCCGGGAACTGGGGGCCGAGGTGGTCATCGCGGTGGACACGAACCCCGCACCCCGCCCCACCACGCCCCAAGCGCGCCGGCCGTGGGGGGTCCTGAGCCAAACCCTGCGGGAAGGACTCCTTCATCGGCCATGGGTTCCCACAAGCCTTGTGGAGGTCCTCAGGGAATACGGGCGGGAAAGTCCTTCCATTCGGCCACTTCCCGGGATCTTCGAGATCCTCAACCAGTCTGCGGCGATTCTCGTCCAGGAGATTTTGCGGCTGAAGCTGGTCCTGGAGCCTCCGGATATCTACATCCGCCCCAAATTCCGCGAGGAAAGGAGCTATTTGCGGGCCAAGGAAAACATTCGCGCCGGCGAAGAGGCCATGGAGGAGGCCCTGCCCAAGCTCTATGAGCTCCTCGGGGCCAAAACCTGGTCATCTTCGTAGTCGAGCTGGATAATTTCTCCCTTGCTATGGCCTGGTTGGCCTTTTTTCTTTCCCTTTTAGCGCTCCTTGGCCTCGCGCGAAGGAGCATCTGGATTGCCATGTTCGCCGGGGCCTTGCTTCTGGGCCTTTTCCTTTTGCCCATTTCCGAGCTTTTTGGGGTCTTGCTCTCCTCCCTTTCCGATCCCGGAACCCTTGCCCTCATCTTCGCGGTGGGCCTCATCCCCCTGATCGGTGCAGCATTGGAAGAAGGGGGAAGGCTTTCTCATCTTGTGGGGCTCATCCCGGGAGGAAAAAGGATGGTTTTCGTTTTGGTTCCGGCCCTCTTTGGCCTCCTTCCCGTTCCAGGAGGGGCGTTGCTTTCCGCTCCCATCTTGGAGCGGGTGGGTGGGGGAAGGCCGGAGGAGCGGGCTGCGGCCAACGTCTGGTTCCGTCACACCCTCCTTTTCTTTTACCCCATGTCCTCGGCCTTGATCGCCGGAGCGAAACTCGCCGGCCTGGACCTTTGGGGGATCATCCCTTGCCAATTCCTTTGGGCCGTACTTGCCACATTGATTGGCTTTCCCTTCCTTTTGCGGCCGTTCCGGGGGCCAAAGGGCGACTTTGCGCGTCCCTCTCCCAAGGCCCTTTTCCCCCTGGCCGTCCTCCTTTCTGCTCCCCTTTTGGATTTCCTGCTTAGGCGAATTTTTTCCCTTCCTGCCCCGGAAATGGCCACCCTCTTCGCCCTCCTTTTCAGCTTTCTTTTGGCCCTTCTGGGAGGCCCCTTGTTTTGGAAGCTTCCAAACCTGATTAAAAAGGCCGCTCCCTGGCGTTTTTCCCTCATCGTCTGCGGGATGTTCCTCTACCTTGGGGTTTTTCGGGCTGCGGGACTTCCGGAGATCTTTGCCGCGGTGGATCTCCCCCTCTTTGGGCTGATCTTGGGACTGGGTCTCCTTATGGGTTTGGCCACGGGAAGGCAGCAGGCGGCGATCTCCGTGACCATCCCCATTTACCTTGCCAGCCGGGGAAGCATGAGCCCCTGGACCTTTTCCGTGATCTACCAGGCCGCCTATCTTGGATACCTTCTTTCGCCCCTTCATCCCTGCCTCACGGTCTCAGCGGAATACGTCGGGACCAGCGTGAGCGCGGTCTGGCAGCGTCTTGCCCTTCCCAGCCTAGTTTTCTTCGGCGCTGTCCTTGCCGCCAGTTTCTTTCTCCTGTAGTCCCGCGAGAAGTGGATCTATCATGGCCACGGGCCCCTGGTTCCTCGCTATAATGGGTTTTTCGCAATCCCTAAAAGGGAGACAAAATGAGTGAAATTTTGTTCTGGGACGGGCTCATTGGCGCAGTAATTGGTGCTATGGCCATCCTTTTTGCCCTCCTCCTTTATCGCCACATCATGCGCCAAGAAGCGGGAACGGCGCACATGCAGGCCATTGCCAAGTTCATTGAAGAGGGGGCGCGGGCTTATCTTTTCCGACAAAATGTGACCCTTCTTTTTTTCCTTGGGGTTTTGGCCCCGGTGATCGGGGTCCTTTTTGGCCTGAGCGGTGGGGTCTGGCGTGGGCTGGCTGGGGCCCTGGCCTACCTCCTTGGCGCGGGCTTTGCCACCGCCGCAGCCTCGTTCGGGATGATCGCGGCGGTGCGGGCCAACGTGCGCACGGCCGCCGCGGCTCAAAAGGGCCTGAAACCCGCGTTTGCCACCGCTTACTTCGGCGGAGCCATCATGGGGTTGGGCATTGTGGGCATGGCCCTCCTCGGCATAAGCCTTGTCTATTACCTTTGCCGGTTTGTCCTGGGTTGGACGGAGGCGGAGGCCACAAGCACAGTCCTGGGGTTCAGCTTTGGCGCCAGCGCCCTGGCCCTCTTCGCCAAGGCCGGCGGGGGCATCTACACCAAGACCGCGGACATCAGCGCGGATCTCGTGGGCAAAGTGGAGCTGGGAATCCCTGAGGATGATCCGCGGAATCCCGCGGTGATCGCGGACAACGTGGGCGATAACGTGGGCGATGTGGCCGGGATGGGGGCGGACTTGGTGGACTCCTACATTGCCGCCATTGTGGCGGCGATGGTCCTCGGCGCGGAATCCGGGGGTGGGGCCTTCACCATCCTCCCCGTCCTCATCTCCGCCGCCGGCCTTTTCGCCTCCCTTTTGGGAACGTTCCTCGTCCAGACGATGATGAGGGGCAAACCGGGCGTGGCCATGAACCTCGGCACCTTTGCCGTCTCCGCCGTTTTCCTCCTCCTTCTTTTCCTCGTCACGTACAAAAGCGGCCTTCCGGGACAGGCATGGCTGGGCGTGTTCCTCTCCACAGCGGCCGGACTCGTTGCGGGGCTGGTGATCGGGCTCACCACGGACTACTTCACCTCCATTGACCGGGCTCCCACCCGACGCACGGCTGAAGCCGCCGGTCGCGGCGCGGCCATCAACATCCTCATGGGCTTCTCCTACGGCCTTGTGAGCATCGCCCCCTCCATCCTCGGAATCTGCGTGGCCACCTTCGCCGCCTGGCGGTTCGCCGAGATC
>FWWL01004839.1_pt1 | contig 22017 bp, 16 predicted proteins | sample 2228331 | NCBI WGS metagenome assembly FWWL01 (sample SAMEA103939775, study PRJEB20133) | metagenome | reverse complement strand
CCTCTTCATAAAACCTCCCGATTTGCATCACATACATTTTACCTCTTCAACCTTCCAGCTCTGGTTTACCCATAATCCTGTAACCCGAACATCTGGAAACCATAATTTTGTCACTTTAATTGCATCTAGTATTTGTTTTATCTGGCTTTCCTGATTTGCAGGATTTCCAGCGCAATCGAAATGTCCACAGATAGCGATAAGTTTTGAACTGTGAAGATTGAGCGATATTTCTATACACCTCTTTATTGATTCAAGAGTAGATTTATCTTTACTCTCAGCTAATACCTTATTAGGTCCGGGCAGGGTAATCATATCCACATAATCCACTTCGTATTTATTCTTGATGTATTCAGTTACAGGCATCTGGACGCGCCCATCCATACAGTTTATGGCTGTGGCAAACCTGCCCATTTTTATACCCTCTGCTTTCCGGAGTCTATCCATAATTGCCTTTCCGAGTCCTGTTTCTGGAACCGGCTCTGCATATATAATATCAAGATCTGCTTTATCTAACCTGTGAAGACATGAGAAGAAATTACAGGCAGCCTCCCGTAAATCTCCTGAGACAGATAAAACCTCTATCTTTTCAAAAGATAGTTTATCCTCCGGTGGTTTAAATGCGAGAAGCCCCGCTTTAATACCCGGGGGCACAACCGAATCTTTTTTGAGGATTTTAAGAGGTGTTCGTGGAGAATAATGTCTTTCCAGTTGCCCTGGTGAACGCGGGCGCTTACTGAGTGAGGAAATTTCAATCTTACCGATTACCTTTTCAATCTCCTCAATGGGTAAGCCACCAGGTCTTAAAATAAGGGGCTTCTCCACAATCTCCAGGACCGTTGATTCAATACCAATGGGACATTTCCCTCCATCTATTATCAGGTCAATATTCTCTCCTATTTGCTCTGCCACATGCTTTGCTGTTGTGGGGCTTAAGCAACCAAAAAGATTTGCACTGGGTGCTGCTATTGGGACTTTTGCCATTTTTATAAGTTTCAGGGCAACCGGATGAGCAGGCATTCTTATAGCAACAGTTTCAAGCCCTGCGGTAACTATATCAGGGACAATATCAGATTTTGGTAATACCAGGGTTAGGGGTCCTGGCAGGAACTTTTTGATGAGCATCCTTGCCCTTTCATTTACTTCCCGGCATAAACGTTCAATATCCTTCAAGTTTGCTATATGTACTATAATTGGATCAAAGCGAGGTCTTTGCTTGACTTCAAAAATTTTAGCCACCGCATTTGCATCTAAAGCGTTTGTTCCCAGTCCATAGACCGTTTCTGTAGGGAAGGCAACGAGTCCACCCTTTCTTATCAGAGAAGCTGCTTTTTTCAAAGCCTCCTCAGTGGGTTTGAGAATCTCTGCGCTCATATTAAATCTTCAATTTTGAACCCATTATTGTCACGACTTTCATATTTTTAATTCGTAAGACCTCGTGGTAACGAAACTTTTATGATAGATTATATTTATTACCCGGAATTTGTCAACACTTACTCCTTTTCTGGAAGTCGTAAAAAGTTTGTGTGGTCATACTATAGATATGTGAGAAACCCTAACCATCTCCCATCTTAATTTCTCAACAAACTGAAAAAAAAGCCCTTTTTGTTTCCTGTACTTAAACTTCCTTTAATACATTTATTCTGTTAAAATAATTCAACTATGCTTAAAAAGACAGTGAAGAAGATAGTCGGCTTTCTTATGCTCCTTTTAGGAATTGTGTTTCTTTTTGTGCCTGTCATCCCCAGTTCTCCCTTCTTTATCCTGGGAGCCATAACCCTTGGCTTTATTACAGGAGATTACATAAAAAAGAAACTTTCTTTGAGAAAGGATGGTCTAATTAAAAACAGGAATGATAGAGAAAAAGAGCTGTAATTTCAAAAGATATGTTGCGCCATGCATTAATTATAATCTTCTGTATATTTTCCCTGATAATCCTTGATCCAGCCCTGGCTGAGGAAAGAGATTTTACAGAAAGGGTGGTAACACTTAATGAATGTTATAGTGAGGCATTGCACAGGAACGAAAAACCACAAATACAGAGGGAACGTATCATACAGTTTGAGCAAAATTACAAAGAAGCGCTTGGCAATATATTCCCCCGCATAAGTTTTCAATTTACCGAACGATTTCAGGATACAGGTGGTGTTGAAACAGGAGAGAGTGTATTTGCGAAGACCTTTGTGAGAAGCGATTCGCCTGAGGCAAAGTTCATCCTGAAGCAGACGCTCTTTTCAGGATTCATGGAATACGCCGGACTCTCCTCCCTTAAGGCGAGCATAGAGAGGGAGAAATTCAATGAGGCAAATATAAAAAGAATATTATTTTTAGATGTTGCACGTGCCTTTTATACTGTGGTATTGTTGGATAAAAATCTTGAGAATGTCCAGAAAATTATAGCCCTTGCAAATGAACGGCTCTCAGAGCTTAAACGCAGGGTTAACCTCGGCAAATCTCGCAGCACTGAAATCCTTGCCATGGAGTCGCAGATTTTAACCTTAAGGGCACAGGAGGAAAAACTTAAGGGAGATAGAGAAAAATCATTAGAGTTGCTCTTTTTCCTCACCGGTATGCCATCAGAAAATGTGAGAGTGAGGGATGAGATGGAGGATGTTGAAGTAGTGCCCTCGGAAGAGGAATTGCTCTCCCGTTTCTTAAAAAGGCCGGATCTTCAGGCAATGAGAAAGGATGTTGAGTCAAAAAGGTATTCCCTGAAGATGGAGAAAAGGTCGCTTCTGCCAACAATTTCTCTCCTGGGGGATTATTATCTAAAGAGAGTTGGCTTTCAGGAGCCAATTGATTGGGATATTTATATAACCCTTGATGTTCCCATTTTTCAGGGCGGTTCAGGAATAGCAAGAGTAAAAGAGGCATCGTCCCTTCTCAGAGAAGCAGTGTTCAGTCAATCCTACTTCCTGAGGGAAGCAGAGGCAGAGATTAAGAGAATGATCGCCGGGCTAAGGTCTTCAATAGCACAGAGAAGATATCTCAAGGATGCATTTACAAAAATGGAAGAGAGTTATAAACTTTATGTCAATGAATATCGGCTCGGGCTTGTAAATAATCTGGAAGTAATTCAGGCAATGAATAATATGCTTGAAGCAAAAATGAACCTTGACAGTGTCTCTATTGAAAACAAACTTGCTCTTATTGAACTGAAGGTTACAGCAGGAGAACTGCCGTGACACTTTCGGATATATCCATAAGAAATCCTGTCTTTGCCTGGATGTTGATGATTGCGCTCATTGTCTTCGGCGGGATCGGCCTGCACCGGATGGGTGTGAGCATGCTTCCGGATGTGGATTTTCCGGTCATAACTGTGAGTATATCCTGGGAGGGCGCTGCTCCAGAGGTTATGGAGACGGAGGTCACAGATGTCGTTGAGGATGCTGTCGTCGGCATTCAGGGAGTGAAGGAGATTTCCTCAAGTTCCAGACAGGGACAGTCAATAGTATCCATTGAGTTTGAACTTAATAAGGATATAGATGTTGCCTTGCAGGAGGTACAGACAAAACTTGCTCAGGCGCAGAGGAATCTCCCGAGAGACATAGATCCGCCGATAATAACAAAGACAAATCCTGAGGACAATCCGATTATATGGTTATCTCTTTCAGGTAACAGAGATAGGAAATATCTGATGGAGTACACAGAGAATTTTCTCAAGGACCAGTTCACAACTATCCCGGGCGTCGGAGAGGTTTTTCTCGGTGGCTTTGTTGAGCCGAGCCTTAGAGTGTGGCTTGACAGAGAGAAGCTTTACAAAAATGAACTGACCATAGATGATATATCCTATGCCATTATTTCAGGACACTCAGAGGTGCCTGCGGGCAGAATTGAGAATACAAAACATGAGCGGACTGTTAGAGTTCTTGGAGAAGCAGAAAGCGTTGAAGAATTTGAGAATATTATTATACCTGCAAGAAGCGGAGTACCGCTCTGGAGGACTTTTAGAATAAAAGATGTAGCGCGTGTTGAGGATGGGCTTGCTGATATACGAAGAATCTCAAGGACAAATGGTATTCCATCAGTGGGGCTTGGCATCAGGAAACAGAGGGGGACAAATGCAGTAGAGGTAGCACGGGCGGTAAAAAAGAAGGTTGAGGAACTCAGGCGGAATCTGCCAGAGGGATTAGAGCTTAATGTCAATTTTGACAGCACTCGCTTTATTGAGGAGAACAGCAGGGAACTCCTCTTCATGCTTGTTTTATCAGCCCTCCTTACATCCTTTGTATGCTGGCTCTTTCTCGGTTCTTTTAGTTCTGCCTTCAACATAATCATTGCCATCCCCACATCAATAGTTGGTTCATTTCTTATACTTTATTTTCTTGGCTTTACACTTAACACCTTTACGCTAATGGGTCTCTCCCTGGCAATAGGGATCGTTGTGGATGACGCAATTATGGTTCTTGAGAATATTGTAAGACACCGCGAAGAGGGAATGCCCAGAGTGAAGGCAGCAATTGTTGGAGCAAGAGAAATTACCTTTGCAGCACTTGCTGCCTCAATTGCAATCCTTGCTATATTCCTCCCCGTTGTCTTTATGAAGGGAATTATTGGAAAATTTTTCTTTCAGTATGGTGTCACCATGTCCGTTGCTGTCCTTCTTTCGCTTCTTGAGGCGCTCACCTTTGCGCCCATGCGCTGTTCTCAGTTTCTTGAGGTAGGTCATACATCACTGGTAAGCAGGGGGATGGACTGGCTGATGGGAAAGGCAAAAAATGGCTACCGGACGCTCCTTGAAATTTCCCTGAACCACAGGATAAAGGTTTTAGCCATCGCGATTCTCATATTCATCCTCTCTCTCCAGTTTATCCGGGTATTAAAAAAGGAATTTGTTCCTGCACAGGACCAGAGCATATTTCTCCTTCGCATTCAGACACCACTTGGTTCCTCCATAAGTTTTACTGATAGTGTATTCAGAAGAATTGAAGAAACGGTGGGAAGCCATGAGGAGGTTGAGAGATATTTCTGCGCCATTGGTGGTTTCGGTGGTGGTGAAGTCAATACAGGTGTAATGTTTGTTACGATGAAAAAACCAGAAAAGCGTCCGATTGTTGCCGGATTGAACCGTCCCCGTACTCAGCAGGAATTCATGTCTGTCCTGAGGAAGGAACTGAAGAGTATTCCAGGCATTGAGAAAGTTATTATCCAAGACCTTTCCCTTGCTGGATTTACTGCTCAGCGTGGGTTTCCAGTAGAGTTTACAGTCCGTGGTCCAAACTGGGATGTGCTTGGAAAACTCAGCAGAGAGATTATAAAGAAGATGATAGATTCAGGAAAGATGATTGATGTTGATAGTGATTATCTTGCTGGCATGCCTGAGGTCAGGGTTATCCCGGATAGGAAAAGAGCTGGCGAGAGAGGGGTGAGTGTCTCCGCCATAAGTGAAACAATAAGAGCATTGTATAGCGGGTTAAGGATTGGAAAATACACAAAGAATGGAAGAAGGTATGACATACGTCTGGGATTATTGCCTGAGCAGAAATCTACTCCAGATAGCATAAAAAAATTATGGTTGAGGAATAATCGTGGTGAACTTGTTCCACTCTCTGAGGTGGTAAGGGTTGTTGAGGAACCGACTTTGCTTTCCGTGACGCGGAAGAACAGGGAGCGTGCCATTACAATATTTGCAAATATTGCTCCAGGAGCTTCTCAGGATGAGGCATTGAAAATAGTTGAAAGGATAGGGAAGGAGATCCTGCCCGAGGGTTACAGGATTGTTTTTTCCGGTTCTGCGCAGGTCTTCAGGGAGTCCTTTAAGGATCTGCTCTTTGCGCTGTATATGGGAGTCCTTATTGCTTATATGGTTCTTGCATCGCAGTTTAACAGTTATATTCATCCATTAAGTGTGCTTATGGCTCTGCCATTCAGTGTAACTGGTGCCTTCATTGCACTATACCTCACCGGAAACTCCCTGAACATCTACAGCATGATCGGGATAATTCTCCTTATGGGCATTGTGAAGAAAAATTCTATACTCCTCGTTGACTTCACGAATGTGAGAAGAAGGGAGGGTATGGGTGTGAAGGAGGCGTTACTTGCTGCCTGTCCGATTCGTTTCAGACCAATCATAATGACCTCTTTTACAACAATATCTGCTGCAATTCCTCCAGCCCTTGCCCTTGGACCAGGGGCAGAAACGAGAATGCCAATGGCAGTTGTAATAATTGGCGGAGTTATCTTCTCAACTCTCCTTACACTCTTTGTTGTCCCCTGCGTCTATAGTTTGCTTGCCCGGTTTGAGAGCAAGCGACACGAAGAGGCATTAAAGGAAGCAATGAGGAACCCCGGTGAGTGAGAATCAGTTTGACATCTTTGTAATTGTAATGTTATATTCATTAACATGCAGGATACTTTTGCAAGATTTGCCGTCGGGCTTTTAATAGGGAGAATACTTGCTACAATCCTTCTTGCAGTGAGTCCGCGGACGCTATCAATTCTTGTGAATCTTGAGAATAAATTCTCGCAGAAATTTTACATCTTTTCAGGCACATCAGGATACCTGGTTGTTGAACCAGCCCATTATGACTTCGGGACAGTGGAAAAGGGTCAGTGGGTGGTGGGGCGGTTCAAACTTTACAACGCAGGCGCTTCAATCCTGAAATTTTTAAGGGTTGCACCTGGCTGTGGATGCACATCAGCAGTTATTGATAAAAAAATTCTGCATCCTGGAGAGACAGCGGAATTGGAATTCAATATTGATACCAATGATAGGGATGGATATTTTAACAGCGGAATTGAATTGGAGACAACAGAGATTAAAAATCCCAGAAGAGTTCTGCCCATCAGGGGTTGGGTCGGCAGGGGTATACGGCTAAATCCACCGAGTGGTTATTTTGGCTTTCTCTCTGCGGGGCAGAAACTGGAGGGTAAATTACAGGTTCAATATGGTGGGGTTGGTGATATTGTCATTCAAAGGGTGAAGACGCAAAAGGGGCTGATAAATATCGGTGATATTACGCAGAAGGATGAGCATACCATTGAGATATCCGCAAGTTTACAGACAGAGGATGTTAAGGAACAACGGGATTACGAGGACACAGTATTTGTATATACAAATAATAAAGAATATCCACTTCTTAAAGCCACCTATAGATGGACTGTAAGACCGGACAATAAAGACCCAAAATAATGGTGGATAAATCATCAGTTAAGCAAAGAAAAATCGCCGGTATGTTTTCAGCCATCTCTGAAAGATATGATTTCCTTAATACGCTCTTCAGTTTTGGTATGGATTCGTCCTGGCGAAGAGAGCTGGTAAAAATTGCCATTGAGAAGGGACCCATCAAGATCCTTGATATTGCCGCAGGAACCGGAAAAGTTGCCTTTGAGATAGGCAGGAAGAAGCGGGATTGTGAGTGTTTCTGTCTTGATCCGAGCATGAGGATGTTAATGCGGGCAATAGAGAGATGTCCTGAGGAATTAAGGAGTTGCATGCATTTTATATCAGGAGTTGCAGAAGCACTACCTTTTTCTGCTAATAAATTTGATGCAGTTACAGTTGCCTTTGGCGTAAGGAATTTTGCGGACCTTGAGACAGGGCTTAAGGAGATTTTTCGGGTTTTGAAGCCCGGGGGACGGCTCGCAATTCTTGAATTCTCCATGCCGGACAATTTAATTCCGAGATTTTTTTACAACCTTTATCTGGGTTATGTAATTCCCCTTACCGGATGGCTCTTCTCAAAATCAAGGGCATACTTTTATCTCAGAGATACAATTAAAAAATTTCCCAGGGATGAGGAACTGAAAAGAGTTCTGGAAAGAATTGGATTTGTAAATGTCCTTTACCACAAATACACAACGGGCGTGGTTGCCTGTTACAGTGGTGAAAAAAAATGTTGAGAATTATTATCTGAATTCCTTCGGATTTATATTATATTTTCTCATCAGGTAATAAAAGTCCTTTCTATCCTTTCTTGAAATTTGAGCAGCTCTTGATACATTGCCTTTGGAATATCTTAAGAGAAGAGTTACATAGTCCTTCTCAAACCTTTTCTTTGCTTCTTTAAAGGAAATGGGCTTTGATAGAGACATCCTGGAATCAATAAGGAGGTCTTCGGGAGTTATAAGAGTTTTGTTACACAGGATCACCGCATCCCAGACCTTTTGCTTCAACTCTTTTACATTCTCCGGCCAGGTGTAGTTCAATAAACTCTTCATAGCCTCATCACTGAATCCATCAATTCTCTTTTTAATTTCAGTAATTGCCTCCTCAAGGTAATAATAAGCCAGCACCGGAATGTCCTCGCGTCTTTCCCTGAGCGGCGGGATTTTGATAACAATGCCCTGAAATTCGTCATCCTTATATTCCTGTGGAATTAAAGAAAATATGAATCTCAAACTTTTATCCTCGGTGAATGGATAATAATTTCTTATTATTTTGTGAAGTGTCTCCTTCATTGTGTAGTTAAGATTATGTATATCCTCAAGGTGAAGGGTTCCGCCGGATGCCTCCTGAAAGAGCTGTCCCCTTCCGGATTCTTTACCCACGAGTTCAGTCCAGAATGTTCTATCTGCTAAAACCACACAGTTAATCTCAACAAATGGACGCCCTTGCCTTGTTCCACTGTAATGGATTGCCCTTGCAACCCTGTCCTTCTCTGTCCCCTCTTCGCCGAGTATAATCACCGGCTCATCTCGTTTTCCTGCAAAGGAGATAATGGAAAAGATCTCCTGCATTATTTTTGAATTAGAGATGATGTAATCGCTCTTGCGCCTGAGATTGACCTTTTCTTTAAACTGGCTTTTTGCCCTCTTAACCTCTGCTTCCTGCAGTACCTTAACCACCCTCATATAGAGGTCATCCCAGTTTAATGGCTTGAGGATATAATCGCTTACACCTTCCTTAATTGTTCGCACAGCTTCCTGAATATTTCCGTAGGCAGTTATTACAATTACAGGCATGTCAGGCCTTTTCATGAAGATTTTTCTTATCAACTCCCTCCCTCCCATCTTTGGCATGCGCATATCAGTAATTAAGAGGTCAAAATTCTCCTTCAGACAGCAGGAGAGCCCTTCCAGACCATCCAGTGCAGTTGTTACAGTAAACCCTCTGGATTCAAGATTTTTCTTGATTTCTTCAAGGAGGGCTTTATCGTCGTCTACAACAAGGAGTTTTTTATTTTTCAAATCCTCCTGCATGCCCTTTATTTGATGTAAATAATAATACCATTGATTTTTATTTTTTCAAGAGAAAATTTTTAACCCTTGGTTTCTGCCCATGTCCTCCCATACCTGAATTCTACTTTAAGAGGGACGCTCAACAGGGCGCTTCTTTCCATTTCTTCAAGAACTATCTTTTTTACAGGCTCAAGAATATCTTGCGCCACCTCAAGTATCAACTCATCGTGAATCTGGAGAAGAAGGTATGCCTTTAAGTTGTCCCTCCTGATTTTATTATAAATCCTGAGCATTGCAATCTTTGTGATGTCTGCTGCACTGCCCTGCATTATAGAATTTACAGCAGCCCTTTCTGCTGCAGTTCTAATAGATTCCTGAGGGCTCAAGATGTCAGGGATCGGTCTTTTTCTTCCGAATAATGTCTTTACGAACCGGTTTTTTCTTGCGGATTCAATTGTGTCATCTATAAATTTTTTCACCGCAGGGTATTTCAGGAAATATTCCTGAATATACTCATCCGCTTCCTCCAATGGAATCTTCAATTCCTGAGAGAGCCCACTGGGACTCATCCCATAGATTATTCCAAAATTTATTACCTTAGCCTTTCTTCTCATCTCCTGCGTGACCTCATTTTCATTCACATTAAAAAGCAGGGCAGCCGTTGCAGAATGGATGTCTCTCCCCTCGTTGAAACTCTTTGTCAGGGTTGGATCCTGAGAGAAATGGGCGAGGAGTCGGAGTTCAATCTGAGAGTAATCGGCCGATGCAAGTTGCATACCCTTATCCGCTATGAAGGCTCTTCGTAATTCCTCTGCCAGTTCACCCATGGCAGGAATATTCTGAAGATTGGGATTACTGCAGGAGAGCCGGCCCGTTGCTACTATGTCCTGATGGAATGTGGGATGAATTCGTCCGGTTTCAGGATTGATTGATTCAATTAATGGAATTACATAGGTATTCTTTACCTTAGCCAGGGAGCGGTATTCAAGAATCTTTGCTGGAAGTGGATGGACCTTCGCAAGTTGTTCCAGAACTTCACTATCAGTAGAATAGCCGGTCTTTGTGCGCTTCTTATGTGGTAGATTTAGTTTCTCAAAGAGAATCTTCTGAAGTTGTTTTGGCGAATCAATATTGAATTCCTCACCTGCAATACTGAATATTTCATCCTGTAAGGAGGTAATCCTCTGGTCAAGTTTTTCCTCAAGATTCAAGAGTGCATTTTTGTCAACAAGTATGCCCCGGCACTCCATATTATGGAGGACCTCGGTAAGTGGCAGTTCAATCTCTGTGTATAATCTCTCAAGATTTTCTTCTATCAGTTTCTGGTGAAGAACCTTTCCTGCCTCGTAGGTTAGAGATGCCTCTGACATTCTCTTTTTTCCTGACTCAGAGGAGGCAAAGAGCGGAGAGGGGTTGTCATCATCCTGATATACTGAGGTTCCCAGTTCCCTGATAGTGATTGCATTTAAATTCTGAGGGGGATAATTTGGATTGAGAAGATAAGATATCAACTTTATGTCAACAACCTTTTCTGGAGAGGGAAGAAGGGGACTCTTTAATAACCTGAGCAATGCCTTTGTATCATAAAGATATACTCTGCTGGCGCTTTCAAATACTTTCCTGAGTGCACCTTCATTAAAATTAAATGCACTTGCCGATGAATTGTTGAGAGCAACGGCGATTGTTCTTGAATCAACGGCAAGCGCGCACTCCTTCTCCCTGAGGGATTCTAAAAATGAAAGTATTTTTTCTTCAGTTTCAATGAAATTATATTCTCCCGGCCTCTCTTCCTCCAGCCCCAATTCTTTTATAAGGCGGAAAAACTCGTATTCTATAAACAACTTTTTGACAGCCCTTTTATCAATCTCTCCGCGTCTGTAATCATCAAGATTGAAGTATATGTCAACTCCTCTGTTGAGATTGACAAGGAGTTTATTAACTTTAAGTTGTTCATATGATTCAATGAGCGATCTCCTCAACGCCTCCTGCTTTATGTTATCTAAATTTTTCAAAATATTTTCTATGCTCCCGAATTCATTCAGCAGTTTCTGTGCTGTCTTCATGCCGATGCCAGGGACGCCCGGGATATTATCTGAGGAGTCACCTGTAAGGGCTAAGAGCTCTGGAATCTGTGACGGAGGAAGGCCAAATTTTTTCTTAACCTCCTCAGGAGTCACCATGATATCTTTCATTGTGTCAAGAATATATACATTATCAGAGACGAGCTGGTACATGTCCTTATCCCCTGTCACGATTATAATACGGATGTCTGAATCCTTCATCTGTTCCACAATTGTGGCAATTATATCATCTGCCTCAAATCCACTCCTTTCAATAGTTTTTATTCCCAGCGCTTTTATCAATTCAATTGCATGGGGAATTTGAATCTTCAGATCCTCGGGCGCAGGCGGCCTCAATGCCTTATATTCCGCAAAGATTTCATCCCTGAATGTGGGCTCCTTTGAATCAAGCACTGCTGCCACATATTGGGGTTTGTGCTGGCGCATTATTTTGAGAAGCATATTTGTGAGCCCCAGAAGGGCATTTGTGGGTAAGCCCTTTGAGCTGGATAGATAGGGAAGGGCATGATAGGCCCGAAAGAGGTAGGAACTTGTGTCAATCAAAAAGAGCATTTCTTTCTGCATCTTTTTGATATTAAACCACCTGGGGTGCTAAGTCAATAATATCAAACCACTTGACATTTTAGATTTTTGTGGTAAATTTATAATGGGTTTTTACATGGATTCAAAATATCTCATAGCAGGCCTCTGCGGTTATAGGATAGGGCTTCCTCTTCAGAATGTTATTGGTGCAGAGATTATAGAAGGGATGGAGAAAGAAAAATTTTCTGATAATATCGGGACAATTAACTTTCGCGGGAAACAGATTGCCTTTATAAATCTTAAGAAAAGAATCAACGGAGGAAAAGAGAGATGTAATGTTGTAATAGCCCTTGAACACCCCTTTTGCACCCTGGGGATTTCTGTAGATCTTCTTGAGGGAATATTTGAATGCAGGGAAATTCTCCCTTTGCCGGAGATAATAAAAAGAGCAACAAAGGGCCTCCTACAAAATTTTGGCTTTATTAAGGAGAGGATATTCTTTACATTAAAGATAGATGCCCTTCTCTCCCTTGAGGAGTTCAGGATGCTTGAATCAGGTGTGGCGGTATGAAGGAAGAAAGATACATGGTCTTCAGGAAAGAGAACCGCCTGTGGGGAGTGGATACACTTGTTCTCAGTGGTGTGGTTCAGGATCCGGTAATTGAGAATGTCCCTTTTGTGCCAGGGGTCATCAGGGGGCTCTTCTTTTTTAAGAAAGAATCAGTTCCTGTTTTAAATATTAGTGTTGGTGACGGACTTCACAGGATTCTCATTATTATTGAATCAATATTCGGAAAAGTGGGGATTATGGCCTGTGAAATACTGGGAATATTTAACAGGGAAGAGATAATTGATGAGGAGAAATCTGATTTGAATGAACATGGCATTAAATTGGGGAAGTTAAATGGGGAGGATGTATTTTATTTTGACTTAAAGATAATAAATGATTTTTTTAAAGACATAGAAATAAAAAATTAGGAGGCCTAAATGCCGAAAAAATTATTAATTGCAGATGACAGTATCACAATTCAGAAGGTAATGACAATTACATTTCCTTCAAATGAATATGAACTTGTAATTGTAGGTAATGGCGAGGAGGCGATAAAGAAGTTCCCGGAGGTGAAACCGGACCTTGTAATTGCAGATATAGGGATGCCAGGAAAGAATGGTTATGAGGTCTGCGAGGCAATAAAGAGATCACCGGAAACGAAGGACGTACCTGTGCTTTTACTTGCGGGCGCCTTTGAACCATTTGATTCTAATAAGGCAAAATCCGTTGGTGCTGACGATTATATAGTGAAGCCATTTGAGACGCAGGCATTGATTAACAAGGTAAATGAACTTCTGGCAAAGAGAGCGCAGAGGGTTGAAGTTGCGGAGAAACCCGCGGAGGCGGAGATAGCGGAGATAGAGGAATCCTTGGATATGGAACTGAGCGAAGTGGTGGAGGCGGAAGCAGTAGGTGAAGCAGAGGTAGTTGAGGAAGGAGCGGTGGCTACAGCAGAGGAGTCAGCGGTTGAAGCAGGAGAGATTGTGGAGGAAGAGCCCCCATCAGTAAGTGCTAAACCAGCAGAGAAAGAGGATCTGGCACCGGAGGATCTATGGAGCATGGAGGGCTTTGAGGGCGTTGAGGAGAGAAGAGAGCCATCAAAGGTTGAGGAGGCAGTTGAGGTATCGGAGGAGGTGGTGGAGGCAGAGGAAGGAGTTCTGCCGCTTGCAGAGGAGATCGGAGCAGAGCCATCACCAGAGGAGGAGGCAATCCCGCTGGAAGAGGGGGTTTCATTGCAGGAGGAAGGTATATCAGAGCCAGTGGAAGCAGAGGCAGTGCCTGAAGAAGCAATTTCAGTAGAAGAGACGATTCAGGAGGCTATTGAGGTGGCAGAACCTGTAGGGCCAGCGATTGAGCAGGCAGAGGTAAAAGAGGCAATCTCAAAAGATGAGATATTAAAGGAGATTCAAAGGCAGGTTTCAGAACTACTGTGCCGTTTACTTCCGCGGCTTGTAGAAAAGATTACAGAGGAGGTAATTGGTTCTATTGCTAAGGGTTTTGTAAAAGAAGCAATTGAGAAGAGCAATATCCATGAGGTTACGAAAAGGATGATTGAAGAAGAACTCAAGAAAGGCTCATAAATTTCTGGTCAAATTGTCCGGGTAATTTTATAATACATAAAAAGTTTTTCCATGAAAGTAGGAGATAAAGAAATAATGCCAAAGGCATACGAGATAATGCCAAAGGCATACGAGCCCGTTTCTCAAGAATTAAAATGGTACAGGGAATGGAAGGAAAAGGGGTATTTTTATGCAGATGCAGACTCCAAGGCGCCTCCTTTTTCCATTGTTATTCCTCCGCCAAATGTTACAGGGACACTCCACATAGGGCACGCCCTTAACAATACCATCCAGGACATAATAATTCGCTACAAAAGGATGGATGGATTTAATGCCCTGTGGGTGCCCGGCACAGACCATGCTGGCATTGCCACACAGAACGTTGTTGAGAGACTACTGAAGGAGGAGGGCAAAGATAGATTGACTCTGGGTCGGGAGAAATTCATAGAACGGGTATGGCAATGGAAGGAAGAGTCCCAGAGAAGGATTCGTGAGCAGTTAGAAAGGCTTGCTGTCTCCTGTGACTGGTCCAGGGAGAGATTTACGCTGGACGAGGGATTATCCCGGGCAGTGCGTCTTGCCTTTGTAACGCTTTTTAAAGATGGATTAATTTACCGCGGGAATTATATCATTAACTGGTGTCCCCGTTGTGGAACGGCGCTTTCAGATATTGAGGTAGAGCAGGAAGAGGTAGCAGGAAAACTCTATTATATCCGTTATCCCTTTAAGGGCTCCTCTGATGGAGTTGTTGTTGCAACGACCAGACCCGAGACAATGCTGGGGGATACAGCGGTTGCAGTTCATCCAGAGGACGAGAGATATAAAAAATTTATTGGTAAAATACTCATATTGCCACTGATTGAGCGAGAGATTCCACTCATAGAGGACCATACAGTGAGGGCGGATTTTGGTACCGGTGCAGTAAAGATTACACCGGCCCATGATTTTGCTGACTTTGAAATTTCAAAGAGACACAATCTTCCAGCAGTTAGAGTCATAGATTATTCAGGGAGGATGACAGAGGTCACTGGCGTTTATAGTGGACTGGACAGGTTTGTTGCACGGGAAAGGGTTCTGGATGACTTAAAAGCCCGGGGCTATCTCAGGAAGGTGGAGGACTACAAGATAATCCTTGGACACTGCTACAGGTGTAAGACAGTAGTGGAACCCATGCTATCTCTTCAATGGTTTGTGAAGACAAAGCCCCTTGCGGAACCAGCAATTAGGGCAGTGGAAAGCGGAAGAATCAGATTAATTCCAGAGATGTGGAATGCATCGTATTATGCCTGGATGAGCAATATTCGGGATTGGTGCATATCAAGGCAGATCTGGTGGGGGCACAGAATTCCTGCATGGTACTGTAAGGACTGCAGGGAAGTTACCGTCTCCACTGAAACTCCTCTTGAGTGCAGTAAATGCAAAAGCAAGAGAATTGAACAGGATGAGGATGTCCTTGATACATGGTTCTCATCAGCTCTCTGGCCCTTCTCAACCCTCGGCTGGCCGGAGGAGACACAGGATTTAAAGGTCTTTTATCCTACATCTGTTCTGGTGACCTCCTTTGATATTCTTTTCTTCTGGGTTGCAAGGATGATAATGATGGGGCTCTATTTTATGAAGGAGGTGCCATTCAGGCATGTCTATCTCCATGCCCTTGTGCGCGATTTCAAAGGACAGAAGATGAGTAAGTCAAAGGGAAATGTAATTGATCCCATTATTATGATTGATAGATACGGAGTTGATGCCTTCAGATTTACCTTAACTTCTCTCACTGCCCAGGGTAGGGAAATAAAATTGTCGGAAAAGAGCATTGAGGGCTACAGGCACTTCATCAACAAACTCTGGAATGCAGCCAGGTTTATTCTTACAAATACAGATGAGTCCGGGACAGTTGATTATTCAGAAATTATTCCGGAGACCACACTGGCGAGATGGATTTATCATAAATACCAGGAGACAGTGAAAACTGTAAGAAAGGATCTTGATGAATACAACTTTGACGCTGTTGCAAGGACAATTTACAAATTTCTATGGAATGACCTGTGTGATTGGTACCTTGAATCAGTAAAGCCCCTCATCAAGGGTGGGGAGTCTGGAGAGCACAGGAGAATGATGTTATACCTGCTGGATGGAGTTCTTCGTCTGCTTCATCCAATTATACCCGTTGTTACGGAGGAGATATGGCATAAAATCCCCGGGAAAAAAGAGAGCATCATGGTATCCCGATACCCGGTTGCCTCTGATAAGCGGTTTAATGATGATTACAGGCGATTTGAATATATAAAAAATCTTATTACGCAGATAAGAAATATTCGCTCTGTTCATCGCATTCCTCTGCCGGAGAGATTCAGGGTACATGTGAAAACGGCGGCAGAGGATAAGATAAAACTGATAGAAGAATTTACCCCCCAGATACTCTTTCTGTCCCGTCTGAGCAGTTTAACTGTAAGTAAAGAAAATCACAAATTTAACTCACCGCTCTGTGTTAAATACGATGGATTGGAGGTTTTTCTTGACCTTTCGGGGCTGATTGATTTTGAGAAAGAAATAAACAGGGTGGAAACAGAAATAAACAAATTGAGGAAGGATATTGAGATGCTTGCAGGAAGGTTAAGCGATGAGAATTTCCGGAAAAATGCTCCGGAAGAAGTAGTAAGAGAAAAGGAAGAGGAATTGAGGACCCTCAAAGAAAGGGAAATAAGTCTGAAGGACTCACTGGAGCGTCTGATGTCATCTAAAAGAGATGCCAGCAGATAGATTTAATAGAATAGCTGATGAAATAATAACAACTGCACTGCGGGAGGATGTTGGTTCCGGAGATATATCTTCGCTGATTATTCCAGAAGGGACGAAAGGACAGGGGTACATTATCGCAGGAGAAGAGCTTATTCTTGCCGGTCTTGCTATTGCCAGAGATGTTTTCACGAAGGTTGACAAGAGGATTCGTTTTGTTCCTCTCAGAAAAGATGGGGACGAGATTAAAAGGGGAGAGCGGATTGCGGAGGTTTATGGGGAGGCCAGAAGAATCATGACAGCCGAGAGAACCGCCATTAACTTTCTCCAGTACCTCTCTGGAATCGCTACCCAGACCCGGCGTTTTGTGGAGAAGATCAAGCCCTACGGAGCAATTCTGCTTGATACGAGAAAGACAACACCAGGACTGAGATTGCTGGAGAAATATGCCACCCGCGTCGGCGGCGCAAGAAACCACAGGATGGGGCTTTATGATGAGATTATGATTAAGAGCAATCATATAAAATGCGCCGGTGGGATAGAGAATGCCATTGCGAATTTAAAAAAAATTTATCCCCGTAGATTTAAGAAGGCAATGATTGAGGTAAATAATCTCAGTGAACTTAAAGTTGCGCTGGCTTCAGGAATGAAATATATTCTTCTTGATAACATGTCTGTAGATGAGATACGGGAATCTGTGCGAATTACAAAGGGCAGAGCAGTCCTTGAAGCAACAGGCGGAATTACCCTTGGAAATATTGAAGAGATTGCATCCACAGGGGTAAATTTTATCTCCACAGGTGCTCTTACCCATTCTGCAAGATGGGTAAATATAAGTTTGAAGATGATGAACGAAGGTGGAGGGAATTAAATTTCAGGAAGACATCTATCTCCTCCTCTCAAGGTTAAGGTCTGCTCAGGGAGAATTTGTCTCCGGCGAGAAGTTGAGCAGAACACAAAAAATATCCAGGACTGCGCTGTGGAAGAAGATAAATTCTCTCAGAGAACTTGGGTACAGGATTGAGGGTCATCACTCAAAGGGGTATAGATTGGATTTATCGCCGGATATTCCTTATCCGTGGGAGATCTACCAGGAAGGGGATTCAATCTGGAAGAATATTATTTATTACAGGAGAATTCAGTCAACAAATACTGAGGCAAACATCCTCGCCTCTCAGGGTGCACCTCACGGGACTGTTATTATTGCTGAGGAGCAGACAGGCGGCAGGGGCAGGGTGGGCAGAATCTGGGAATCTCCATCCCGTGGGAACATCTATATATCGTTGATTTTAAGGCCCCATATCCCGCCATATCTATCTCCTCAGTTTACTCTTGCAGCAGGCGTTGGTGTTGCCAGAACCGTTGAGGAGATCACAGGAGTTAAACCAGAATTGAAATGGCCCAATGACCTCCTTTTAGACAAAAAAAAATTTTGTGGAATCCTGACCGAGTTAAATTCTGAGACAGACCGTGTGAATTATATTATTGTGGGTATAGGCATTAATCTCAACTCCGATTTAAGAGATTACCCCGAATATCTTCGCGGTGAAATTACGACCCTGAAGGTTGCTACATCAAAGGAATACAACAGAAACAGGTTTATCATGAGGTTACTGTATAACCTTCAGAGCATGTTTGTTGCTCTCACTGAAAAGGGTTTTACTGCCATTAAGAAAAGATGGGAAGAATATTTTTGTATGAAGGACGAAATTGTGATAATATCCTCTCAGAGGGAAAAATTGAAAGGGAGAGCCATCGGGATTGATAACAGTGGCGCCTTTTTATTGCGGCTTGAGAACGGGAGCATAAAGAGGGTTTTGAGTGGAGATGTGACCCGCCTCAGGAGAGAGTGATGTTACTTGTCATTGACATAGGAAATACCAATATTGTCCTGGGTGTCTATAAAGAGAATAAACTTGTGGGACACTGGAGAATAGCCACAGATCACGCGAAGACCTCAGATGAGTACGGACTCCTTTTTCATCAATTGATTCATGTTTCAGACATTCAGCCCTCCGAGATCAAGGGCGCAATTATTTCCTGCGTTGTGCCTCCCCTTCTAAACACAATAGAGACAACCTGCACTGAGTATTTTTCAGTGAAGGCACTGGTTGTAGGTCCCGGCATCAAGACAGGAATGCCGGTGCTCTATGATAATCCCAGGGAGGTAGGGGCAGACAGAATTGTGAATGCTGTGGCAGGATACGAGAAATATCGCCGAAGTGTGATTATAGTTGATTTCGGGACAGCCACCACCTTTGACTGTGTTTCAAAAAAGGGTGAATATCTTGGTGGAGTAATTGCGCCTGGTTTGATGATTTCTGTAGAGGCACTTGTGAGGGCAGCATCCAAACTCCCGCGCGTTGAACTTGTGAGGCCAAAAAATGTCATTGGTAAAAACACAATCCACAGCATTCAGTCAGGTATAATTTTTGGTTATGCAGGGCTTGTTGACCGCATTGTTAACAAGATAAAGAGTGAGATGAAAGATAGTCCAAGAGTTGTTGCTACAGGCGGATTAGCGGAACTTGTTGCTCCGGAGTGCGAAACAGTAGATGAGATTGACGGGTTCCTTACACTGGAGGGATTGAGAATAATTTATTTAAGGAACAGGTAAGATATTGACATATAAAATGAAATGTAATAACATTTATAAGTTAAAGTAAAATGGCGCTGGTTGCAATTGAAAAGTTGAGAAATGTATTGCTTCTTTCCGGAAGTAATACAGGGAAAACAGCCCTGGGGGAGTCAATTTTATTCCTTACTGGAAATGGCGATAAACCCGGAAAGCCGGGAGATAAAAGTTCCCAGCTTGCAATTGAGGAGGAGGAGATAGAGCGAGGAATAACCCTGGGTGTCTCTGTGGCATCAGTGGACTGGAAAGGGTATAGATTTAATTTTATTGATACACCTGGTTTTTCTTCCTTTCATTTTGATACCAGAAATGCTCTTCGGATTGCTGACTCAGCCCTTTTTATTGTCTCCGCTGCTGATAATTTGAGGATTGATTCAATTCGTTTGTGGAAATATGCGGAAGAATGTGCCCTTCCGGTTGCTATTTTTGTTAATAAACTGGATCGCGAGAATACATCTCTTTCTAATTCCATTGCAATGATAGAGAAGGAACTGGGTGTGAAGCCAGTGGTGCTCCAGGTTCCCGTCGGAAAGGAGGGAAAGTTCAGGGGCCTCGTTGACCTCCTGACCCAGAGGGCCTTTGTTTATGGCGAAAATCCAAAAAAGGAAATCGAAACAGAGATCCCTTCTGAACTGAAAGAAGAGGTAGAGGAGTACAGGAAAAAACTGATTGAGTCCCTGGCGGAGATTGATGATGCGACGCTGGAGAAGTATCTCAATGGAGAAACATTGGGTGCGGAAGAATTGCTCAGAAATCTGAGAAAAGGAACGCTCAGCCGAAGGATATTCCCGCTTCTTTGCGGATCTGCTCACACAATGGTGGGATTGACTTTACTCATTGACATGCTCTCAACACTTCTGCCTTCACCTGCTGATTTGGAGGAGGTGAAGGGCACTGGAATTTCCGAGAATAATGAGATCTTGAGAAGGCAGAGCCGCGATGAACCGTTCAGCGCCTGGGTCTTCAGGACAATTATTGACCCCTTTGTGGGGAAGATAAGTTATGCCAGGATTTTTTCTGGCACGCTAAATCCGGATACACAGGTATTGAATTCAACAAAGAACTTGAAGGAAAAGATAGGGGGAATTTATCTCATTAAAGGAAAAAAACAGGAGCAGAAGGATTCCTGTGGTGCTGGCGAAATTGTTGCATTTACAAAATTAAAAGAGACATCAACGGGGGATACACTATGTTCCGAGAAATCGCCCATCGTCTTTAAGTTTATGAGTATCCCGAACCCGGTCCTTTCCTTTTCAATTAAGCCCAAAACAAAGGCGGATGAGGACAAACTGGCAACTTCAATTGCCAAGGTTATTGAGGAAGATCCATCCTTACAGATTCAGAGGGACCAACAGACAAAGGAAACCGTTCTCTCCGGTACCTCCCAGGACCAGATTGAGTTTGCTGTGAAGAAACTAAAAAGAAAGTTTGGCACAGATGTGGAAATAGCTCTCCCCAAGGTTCCTTATAAAGAAACCATAAAGGGCAAAAGCAGGGTTCAGGGAAAATATAAAAAGCAATCCGGTGGAAGGGGACAGTATGGTGATTGCTGGCTTGAGGTTGAGCCATTACCGAGAGGAAAGGGATATGAGTTTCTGGATAAGATTGTAGGGGGAGTAATACCGAGACAGTTTATACCGTCTGTTGAAAAGGGGGTGAAGGAGGCACTTCAGAAAGGTGTCCTTGCCGGTTATCCTGTGATTGATATCAAGGTTTCCCTTGTGGATGGTTCATATCATGTAGTTGATTCATCCGATATTGCCTTCAAGATTGCAGGAGCAATGGCATTGAGAAAAGCGCTTCAGGAGGCAAAACCGGTCCTCCTTGAGCCAATTATGGCAGTTGATGTTACTGTCCCTGAGGAATGTGTGGGTGATATAATTGGTGACCTTAACAGCAGAAGGGGGAAGATTCTTGGTGTTGATGGAAGCGGAGGATACCAGATAGTGAAGGCCCATGTTCCCCTTGCAGAGATGCTGGTATATGCTCAGGATCTGAAGTCAATTACGCAGGGACGAGGCAGTTTCTCAATGGAATTTTATACATATAGTGAGGTTCCCGCCCAGATTGCAGAGAAAATCATTCAGTTGAAGAAACAAGAATTGGGTGAGGAGGAGGAAAAGGAGGATTAAAATGGATCCCAGGGACGGTTCCAAAAAGAAGGGGATAACTCAGGACCTCCTGCTGGATGAATTTTTTAAACCGCCTGCTGAGGAAGAGCCCGTTGAGAGTAAGGAAAAAGAGACGGAGATAAAGGCAAAGACAGAAAAGAAGGCATCCATAAAAAAGGATCTTCTACTTGATGAATTTTTCAGCCCACCTGCTCCAGAGGAGACCATAAAAGAACCTCCTTTAAAAGAGGTTAAAAAGGAAAAAGAGCCAGAGATTTCAACAACATATAAGCAGGTAAAAAAGCCTGCTCCCCCGGTAGTAGAGAAGGCACATCAGCCGCCGCCGGTGACACCACCTCCGACACCACCTCCGACACCACCTGTAACACCGCCTGTGCCTCCACCACAGCGCTCGTTAAAGGAATTACTTGAGGAGCCGATTTTTGAGGTTCAGAAGGAAACAGCCGTTAGCCCTCAATATAAATCACCAACCCCGCAGATAGGAGTACCTTCAAAGCCTACAGTAATTACACCGGTCCCACGGGTTGAAGAAGGGAAGAAATTTGCTCCCCTTCCCATCATTGCTGGTATTATAGTAATAATAATCCTGGGAGTGGGGGGCTATATATTTTTTGGAAGTAAGGGTAAAGAAAAGGGTATAACAGAAAAGAAGCCAGAGGGTGTAGTAGTGGAGGTGCCAATACAAAAA
>FWWL01004838.1_pt1 | contig 22027 bp, 22 predicted proteins | sample 2228331 | NCBI WGS metagenome assembly FWWL01 (sample SAMEA103939775, study PRJEB20133) | metagenome | reverse complement strand
TATGAAGTAGTACGCGGAGGTGGTGCGAGGCAAAAACTCTCGCTCCAAATTTTTCAAAACATCCTATCTGGCTGCGGGGCTAGGATTCGAACCTAGATTACCTGATCCAGAGTCAGGCGTCCTACCATTAGACGACCCCGCAAATGCTGTGTTATACAATATAATATATAGTTTTTAGTTAAAGATAGCAACTAGTAAGCAGTTTACAAAATGCTAAAACAAGGATTATTATGTCATTATTATGTTAGAATAGAAAAAAATTAAAAAATTTTATGCTAGATATTGAAATTTTAAGAAATGAAGAATGCCATAATTGGAAGAAATTATACGATGCGCTGAAGGGATGGTTAAGAATGTGGGGCTTGAATAATCATATAAAGCCCAAAATTACTGTAATCAGAACTGATGAGGAAGCAAAGAAAAGAAAATTTTTCGGTTCTCCCCAGCTTCTTATAAATGGCAAAGATGTTGATCCAATGGCAGAAAGAATGACTAATTTCCATGCTTCTGGCTGTAGGGTGTATATTTGGGAAGGAAAACTTTATGACTTTCCACCAAAAGAAATGATAGAGAAAGCAATTTTAGAAAAAGTAAACTATGAAGAATCTGGAAGAAAATAAAATTAAAATAATTTTTTTTGATTTCGGAGGTGTATTTGTAGACAGTGTCTCTAATAAAACTTTCATTTTTGCTTCAAAACTTTCTAGAATACCCCCAAAAAGACTAAAGGTTCAATTTTTCAAAAATCGTTATTTACACCAAATTGGAAAAGAAAAATTGAAAACTATGTGGTATAGAATTTTTGTAAAAGAAAAGATAAAGCCAAAAGATGCAAAAATTTTTTCAAAAAAGATTATTGAATCCTATGCTAAATTTGCAAAACCGCGACCAGAAGTATTTAGAATTGCAAAAATGCTAAAAAAGAAGAATATCAGGGTAGGTTTAATCTCTGATACCTGCGAAGATCATGCGGATATCAATTTCAAAAAATGTTTGTATAAAATTTTCAATCCTTTAATACTTTCCCATCAGGTTGGAACAAAAAAACCATATGATAAAATTTTTAAAATCGCTCTCAAAAAAGCAGGTGTTAGGGCAGAAGAAAGCGTATTTATTGATGATCTGGCAGAAAATATTGAAGCAGCAAGAAAACTTGGATTTACAGCAATCAGATTTCACAATGCATCCCAACTACTAAATAGACTAAAGGCACTCAAACTTCTATAATGGATTTCATTTCTGTTCCAAAAAATAATGTCTGGAAGATAGTTTGGGATATTAGACCCTCAAAACGTTTCAGAGATCAACGAAGCACTACGCACTTTTTGGATTTGAGAATTTTGAGATCATACAATTTAAATCGCAATTTAATTGCAGCAAAACAAGAATCTATAGAAGATTTTTCAATTGAAACAAAGCATATTTTTTGGAATTCTATTTTTCGTAAAATTGGAATTGCAGTAATTATTTTTGCAATTTTTGCAACGTTTTTTTGGATAAACAAATTCAGTATTGAATATATTGAATCAAAAAAAACTGAACTTTCTTCAACTGCTCAAACAATATTGATACATAGCAATGAGGCATTAAAACTGATGCAAGACTTAAAATTTATTGAAGCAAACCATGAATTTCGCATTGCTCTTTCAGAATTGAATCAATTTGAAAATACCGCCCGTCCACTACTTTTTTTAGCTTTTTTAAGCGCAAAAATTCTACCGGAAAATGATTATCTTAAAACTGCACTAATGCTTCATGAAATGCGGTCTGCGATTTTGGCTGCTGCAGATTTTAATAACATCATAAATCAAATAATTACAAAAGCTCCTGCTGCAATTTTTGAAGGAGATTTAAAGTTCCCATCCTTTCTTTCTCTTGCCTCAGACAAATTAGAATTAATTAAGCTTGCAATTGAAAGGATTGAACAAAATAAAAATGCTTTTTCTGAAAAATTTGCAGGTAAATGGTTTGAGGATTTTGCCGAAAATAAAATTATGTTAAATGAAGCAGTAGAATCAATTAAGATAATTGAGAAAATTTTCAGCCAAAAAGAATTAACTATACTACTTATGTTCCAAAATCCTGCAGAAATAAGAGCAACTGGAGGATTTTTGGGAAGTTATGGAATAATTCGCATTGAAAATGGTAAAATTGCAGAATTTATAGTTGATGATATCTATAACCCAGATGGTCAACTAGAAGAGCGTGTACTTCCTCCCAGGCCCCTCAGAAGAGTTACTCCAAATTTGGGTGCCAGAGATGCTAATTGGTTTTTTGATTTTGAGCTTTCTGCAAAAAAGACCGCGACATTTTTGCAAAAGTCAACAAAAAATTCGTTTGATATTGTTGTTGCATTAAATCCTATTGTAATTTCTGATATTTTGCAGCTTGTTGGTCCAATTGATATGCCTGAATACAAAAAGGTAATCAATGCAGAAAATTTCTGGGAAGAAGCACAGTTTCAGACACGTGCAGGAGAAGATCGTAAAATAAATCAACCAAAGAGATTTCTTACAATTTTTGGACCAAGATTGCTAGATAAACTAAAGACTATTGACGCAAGAGATTTTCCAAAATTAGTTGATATCCTTTCCCATAACATCAAAGGAAAAAATATTTTTCTTTGGGCAAAAGATCCGGTTCTTCAGGAATTTATTGAAGAAAAAAATTGGGATGGAAAAATCGCTGAAGTTTCTTTGGAAGAAGATTATCTTGCAATAGTATTAACGAATATCGGCGGAGCCAAGGCAGATTATATGATGCGTCATCATTATCATCTTGAAACTGTAATTGAGCCTTCTGGTGACATTATTAATAATTTGCAAATTTTCAGAGTGCATGAAGGCAATAAAGCTAAGTATCCCTGGTGGAATGCGAGAAATTTTACTTATATTAGAGTTTATGTGCCAAAAGACTCAACTTTTCTTTCTATTTCCGGAACCAACAAAGAGCCGCCTCTTTTAGAATTAGAATCAGAATCTGATTATTCTTTTGATCCAGATATTATGATGAGTATAGAAAGCGCATTACATCTTGAAGAAGAAAACCTTGATATATTTGAAGAATCTGGGCGCACAGTTTTTGGTTTTTGGCATATTATAGATCCTGGCAAAACAAAAAGCATTAGTATTCGCTGGAAACTTCCTTATAAAGCTGGATTTGCTCCTCCGCATTATTCATTTTTATTTCAAACCCAATCCGGTGTAAAAGGAACCTTTCAGCATACAATTGAGCTTCCAAGAGGATCAAGTATTCTTTCAGTAGAACCCCAAGTTGAATCTTTAGCCAGAGAATCTTTGGGTGAAAGATTTTCCTGGAGAACCGAAGAAATGAAAGGTGATATAAGGCAGGCAATTTCATATAAATTGAAATAAGATGTCCATTTCTGCAATTTTATCTAATATTGATCGTGAATCAAAAAGTGTTGAGGGTGGAGCAATTGTAATTGCTTTAATGAGTGTTTTTGCCGGAGTGTTGGGTATTTTGCGAAATGCTATTCTGGCTTCAAAATTTGGTGCAAGTCAAGAACTTGATATTTATTTTGCTGCTTTTCGTATTCCTGATTTTATCTACTCTATTTTGGTATTTGGGGCATTAACTGCAGGATTTATCCCGGTGTTTAATAAATGGTTGCTTGAAGGTAAAGAACATGCCTGGCAGCTGACATCGGCAACAATGAATTCTTTAACTATTATTTTGGGAAGTTTAGCAATTATGGTTGCACTTTTTGCAAACTCTATTGTTGAGTTTATTGCTCCTGGATTTAGTAATGAAGCCATGAACAAGGTTGCAGAGCTTTTGAGAATTATGATGATTCAGCCTTTATTTCTTGCAATATCAAATGTTGCAGGTGCATCTCTTCAAAGTTTTAGGAGGTTTTTTGTTTCTTCTGCTGCACCAATTTTCTATAATTTTGGAATCATTGTAGGAGCATTATGGCTTGTTGAAGTTTGGGAAATTAAAGGACTTGCATTTGGGGTAGTGCTTGGAGCAATATTGCATCTTTTGGTACAATTGCCAACGCTATTTTCATTAGGATTCAAGTGGTCTTTCGGAATCCGGAACTCATTGCAAGGAATTGTTGAAATTTTTATGTTAACTCTTCCAAGAATGGTAAATCTTTTGATTGCACAATTAAATCTTTTTGTTATTACTGCAATTGCATCAGTATTGAGTGCAGGCACTCTTTCTATTTATAACTTTGCCGCAGATTTGGCTGGTTTTCCACAAATTCTTTTTGGTCTTTCATTTGCAACGGCTGCCTTTCCGAATTTGTCAATGCTTTGGGCAGAAAAAAAGATTGAAGAATATAGAAAACTTTTTGCAAGGACACTTGCTGAAATGTGGTTTTGGATTGTTATTGCGATGTTAATCTCCCTTGCATTCAGAGAGCCGATTGTCCGACTCACTCTTTTCTTTGGTCATTTTGATCAAAATGCCTATCAGAAAACTATTGACGCGCTAACTATATTCCTTTTTGGTCTTCCTGGACAGGCCGGAATTTTGCTTTTAATTAGGGCATTTTTTGCTATGGGAAATTCCGTTATTCCACTTATTTCAGCTCTGGTAGGAAGTATAGTTACAATTAGCATCTCTTTTTGGTTTGGGAAAATTTTTGCTGCAGCAGGTCTTGCGTTGGGTCCTACAGTTGCAGGATTTGTGCAGTGTGCAATTTTGCTTTTGAGATTAAGGCGGGAGCTTGGGCATATTGATGGTTTAAATATACTTCAGGAATTACGTAATGCCTTAATCCTTGGAATGACTTCAGCACTTTCTGGTTGGTTAACCTATTTTGGACTTAATAAGTCTATAGCTGCTCAAGATTTTGAGAGTGTTTTAATAAAATCTTTTATTTCAGCATCTATAACTCTTGTAGTATTGTCAATCGGTTATTTTGGCTTACGTATTTTGAAAGTAACTAGATTGCAAAATCTTTAATAAAATATGGATCTAAATTTTATTAGGAACTTTGTTATAATTGCTCATGTTGATCACGGGAAATCTACTCTTGCAGATAGATTTTTAGAATTAACCTCTACTATATCTTTGCATAAATTCCGCGAACAGTTTTTGGACCAAATGGAACTTGAAAGAGAGCGTGGTATTACAATTAAGATGGCTCCGGTAAGAATGATTTATAAAAGTGAAGCAGAATTTTCGGGTTCAGAATTTATTTTAAACTTGATAGATACTCCTGGTCATGTTGATTTTTCCTATGAGGTGTCTCGTTCTCTTGCTGCTGTAGAAGGAGCAATTCTTTTAGTGGATGGAACTCAAGGAATTCAGGCGCAAACAATAGCAAATCTTGAATTGGCTAAAAGAGAGGGGCTAAAAATTATTGGAGTAATTAATAAGATCGATTTATTAATTCCAGACATCACTGAACTAAAAAAAGAATTAGCCAATCTTATTGGAACAACAGCTGAAAAAATTCTTCAAATTTCTGCAAAAACAGGTCAAGGTGTGAAAAATCTGCTTGAAGAGGTTATTAAACAGATTCCTCCCCCCACAGGATCAACCGATGCTTTTTTTCGCGCTCTGGTTTTTGATTCTAAATATGATCCATTTCGTGGAGTGATTGCTTATATTCGCGTAAAAGATGGAAAAGTTAGAAAGGGGGCAAAGTTACAATTTGTAGCAACTTCTGTTCAATTTGAGGCAACAGAAATCGGCTATTTTAAACCAGAGTTATCACCTTGTCAAGAACTAATTGCAGGAGAAATAGGATATATTGCCACTGGTCTAAAAGAAGTAGGAGTAGTAAAAGTAGGAGATACTATTATTTCAGAAATTAAAGATCCAAAAATAGAAGTTAAAGCTTTTGCTTTACCTGGTTATCGTGAGCCGCAACCGATGATTTTTGCAGGATTTTATCCTATAGAAGAAAATTCCTTTCAAGCACTTCGTGATGCTTTGTTAAAACTGAAGTTAAATGATGCTTCGCTTATATTTTCAGAGGAGCGGCAAGAAGCACTGGGAAAGGGATTAAGAGTGGGGTTTTTGGGCGTACTGCATATGGAAATAGTTAAAGAAAGATTAAGCAGAGAGTATGGGATTGAACCAATAGTCACTATGCCATCTGTGCGCTACCGGATTAAATTGAAAAATGGCGCAATAAAAGAAATTGAAACTCCACAACAACTTCCTTCAGAACAAGAAATCATTGAAATTCAGGAACCATGGATAAAAGGAGAAATTATTCTTCCAGGAGAATATCTTGGATCTATTCTTGAGTTAGTTAAACAAAGTAGGGGAGAGATAAAAACAGTTGAGTCATTGGAACGAGGAAGGGTTCTGCTAAAATTTGAAGCACCATTGGCAGAAGTAATTATTGGTTTTTATGATAAACTAAAAAGTGTAAGCCGAGGATATGCTTCGGCAACCTATGAGATTTCTGATTGGAGAAAAGGAGATCTTGTAAAACTTGATATTTTGATTGCTCACGAAATAAAACCAGAACTTTCTCGCATAGTTTCTAAACAAAATGTGGAAAGCCTTGCAAGATCAATGGTTCTTAAGCTTAAAGAATTATTACCCCAAGAATTGTTTCCGGTTGCTTTGCAGGCAGCAGTATCGGGTAGAATTATTGCAAGAGAAACAATTCCTGCGCTAAGAAAGAATGTAACTGCCCATCTTTACGGTGGAGATAGAACAAGAAAAATGAAACTTTGGAAAAAACAAAAAGAAGGAAAAAAACGTCTTGCAATCAATGCAAAAATAAAAGTTGAGCCCAAAATATTTTTTGAGCTTCTAAAATTAGAAGAAGGAAAATCAAAATGAGAAAAACTAACCTATTTATTTTAATTCTTGCTATCCTTTCCCCAATTTTTATTGCAGCAAGCATTGCATCATTTAAAAAATATAGCAACGTAGCAGAAGAGTTTTATAGACAACAAAAAGAACTTGCCAAACTTCTTGAAGAAAAAGAACTGCTTAAAAAAACTATTGCCTATTTTTCCTCAAATATTAATATTGAAAAAGAAGCAAGATTGCGTTTTAATCTTATTAAAGAAGGAGAAATTACTGTTATTTTTGTCTCTCCAAAGCCTCAACCTTCTCCATCACCATTAGCTGTTCCTTCTGCAACCTCTTTTCAACTCTTACGGCAGTTTTTTAACAAATTTTTTTTAAAATAAATGCGGGCGTAGTTCAGTGGTAGAACATCTGCTTCCCAAGCAGAAGCTCGCCGGTTCGAATCCGGTCGCCCGCTTACAATCTTATTCCCTGATAAATTATCTATTTTTAAGTTGTGGTTATAATTTCTTCAATTTAACTTTTCTTCCGGCAAAAAATCCAGCCAGAAAAGCAAGTAAAATTCCAAAAGCTTCTGCAATCAAAATAAAACTTTCTTGCTTTTTAGATTCAAAGTTAGGATGAACTTCAATCATAAAATCGGGTGCTTTATAGATTTTGTCTGGTTCAGAGGCAATCAAAAAATCAAAGAAAATCTCATAAAGTCCTGCTTCTGGAAAAGTATATTTGAACTCTAGAATTCCGTCTTTAACTTTCAAATTATCCTTTTCAAAAATAAATTTTCTTTCTTGGGAGTATTCGCTAATTTTTGCAATGCTAATTTTTGCAGTTATCTGGTCTGAAATAATCTTGTTTGTTTTGATATCTAAAAATGAAGCAAGGAATGAAGTGGGTATTCCAACTCTTGGTGTGAAAGGAGAGCGCGAAAGATTAATAAGATATTTTCCCTCAACCAGGCGCTGATCTCCTCCGTTCGCAAAAACTAAAATCGGTATTTCAACTATCAAAGCAAAAATTAAAAATAAAATTATTAGATTTTTCATTTCAAAAGCTAAAATATAAATTAATGCGAATGTTCATTTCCGCCGCATCCATCTGATAAATCCCAAAGTTCTGTTATTTGTTCGGCTGAAAAATCATGATTTCTGATAAGATATTTAGCAAGTCCGCCATACATATAATAACGCCAGCAGCTGCAGCAGCAGGGTCCTTTTTCATGAGAGTTTTGCATTGCGTAATTATATGCTTGTTGTTCTTCCGGATCCAAAATCAAGTCATAGTAGGAAATGAGTTCTTTTGCAAGACCAACCTCAATATCATATGGATCATCTGGAATCTTATCAACAACATTTTTTGCAAAAGATGCTTTAAACTCTTTCAGTCCTTCAATCTGCTCTTTGTAGCGATGCATACTCATTGGTCTGCAACAAGAACCTTGTAGTCTAGCATCGTCCGGCATTGACGAGATTGATTGCATAAAAGAAGGCGAGCACGAAGAATTTCCATTTTTTGCAAGATAATCAAACTTAGCTTCCAATGTATCATTTTTGTTATGAAATGGTTCTTTATTTTCTTGGGACAGAAAAATAGAGTAAAAATATGCACTGATCAAAAAGGCAATAGGGACAATAAGGATTCTAAAACTTTGTAAATCCAGAATTTTTTTCATAATTTTCTTCATTATCATGAAGGCTTTACCAATTTCTTCTCTCTTGCTTTTCTTATTATCTCAATAAAATGTTCTAAATTAGGTTCAATTTTATTTTTTATTGCTTCAATTAACTCCTTATAGAATTCCTCTGTATATCCCCTTCTATGTTTTAGATAAAGTTCATCTAAAATTAATTTCCACTGATTAAATAAGAATGCTCCAACCAACACCCTTTCTGCCCCATTAAAATCGCTATATTTTTTCCCAAAAAAGAATGTTTGTAGATGCTTCCATTCTTGTGTCTCCTCGGCTGCTCTTTTTGGAGGAAGATAATTACAAGTAAAGCCCTCTAGACTATCTGGATTTGTTCCTCCTGTATTTTGAATTTCTAATATAGAATTTTCACCAATTAAGCATCTTCGCAAATATTTATATATTATCCTAATATTTCCTAGATAATCATTAGTTTTAATAAAACCATGAAAATAAATTTTATTTTGAGGAAGATAATTAATTTCCTCTTTTTTACCCTCATTTTCTGCGAAAGAAATCTGAGCTTCTGTTAGAGGATTAAGAATCGCTTTCCATTCACTTTCCTCAATTGTAGGTAATTGATGATCAATTGCTGAAACTTCCTCCTGGTTCAAACTATCAAGAAGGGGGCGTAATTTTAGGTCATTTTCCATTTCCTGCCGAATTCTTTCGTATTGTTCTTCTGTTATTCCTGTTATTAATAGCTTTCCACCTTCAGCCATCCATTTTGCACCTTCATCAACTAATTTCCAAGCCTCTTTGGCTCTTAATTCTTCCAACTCTTCTTCGGAAAGATCCCATTCTTTGAAAAAAGAATGCTTATTCATATCTAATTAAGTCTATTCTATTTTTAACTTTACTGCAATATAGCGTATATGTTCACAACATCATGTAAAATTCAAGATTATTCCCACTCTTTCGCCTTATCTAAGCCATGGCTTCAATTAGGCGAAACTATAGAAAACTCAAGAAATCAATAGGAAATTACAAAAATTTTTGATAAAATATAAAAAATAAACAGTTCTTTAATTAAACTTCTGCCCCAAAGAAAAGATAGTAAAGTACTTGATTCTGGAATAGATAATCTAGAATTATAGCTGCCTGGCAGCACCCCATGAAAGCAAACAAATTGAAAAAATAGCATCGGATCTTTATAAAGGATATTAGAAAGAATTCAATAAATTGTGGGCAGGATTGCCGATGTAGCTCAATTGGCAGAGCAATCCCTTCGTAAGGGAGAGGTTGTCGGTTCGACTCCGACCATCGGCTCAGATATGTTAACATATAATTAATGCTAATAGATTTTCCAAATGCCAAAGAATTTTTCCGACTTTTCTGGAGTGGAATATCTAGCGGACTTAAAGAAATGTTTACACTCTTTTTTTCAGCACTTGATTGGTTGCTTGAAACCCTCAGAATTTGGCTTTCTTAAAGGATTGATAATTTTAAAGAATTCGGATAGTATAACCATAGTTTCAATATGATAAAGAAAATTGGCATAGATTTAGGTACTGCTAATACCCTTGTATTTGTTCCGAAGAAAGGAGTAATTATCAATGAGCCATCTGTAGTTGCAATTGCTGCTGATGAAAATAAAGTTCTTGCAGTAGGTCAGGAGGCAAAAACAATGCTCGGAAAAACACCAGATGTTATTAGAATTCGACGACCCCTCAAAGATGGAGTAATTGCTGATTATCGTGTAACACAAACAATGCTGAGATATTTTTTGAATAAAGCAACCGGACCATGGAGAATATTTAAACCGGATGTTATTGTATCTGTTCCTGCAGGATCTACTTCAACCGAACGCAAAGCAATTATTGACGCTGCGCGTGAAGCAGGTGCAAGAAACGCTTATGTTGTAAAAGAACCAATACTTGCTGCGCTTGGGGCGGGAATTCCGATCAATTCTCCTTCAGGCAATATGATTGTCAATATCGGAGGTGGTACTACGGAAGTTGCAATTATTTCTCTTGGAGGGATTGTTTCTTGGGCTTCAGTAAGAGTTGCTGGGGATAGAATGGATCAAGCAATTATAGAATACATTAAGAAAAAATATAATTTGGCAATAGGAGAACAAACTGCAGAAGAAATCAAAAAGACAATTGGAACAGCTATTCCTGAAAAAGAGAAACGAAGCATGGAAATTAGAGGTCATGATTTATTAGAGGGCCTTCCTAGTAGTATAACAATCACTTCAAATGAGATAGCAGAAGCGCTTTCTGCACCATTGAAAGAAATTATCCAAGCAGTTAGAGTTGTTTTACGCGACACTCCACCAGAACTAGCAGCTGATATAATTGATAGGGGCATGATTGTATCCGGCGGAGGAGCTTTACTAAGAAATATCGATGAATTTTTAATGCAAACTACCGGAACACCAGTGTATATTGCGGACGATCCTCTTACCTGTGTGGCACGGGGTACAGGAATAGTTCTTGACAATCTTGAAATATATAAGCGGGCAGTGATGAGTCATGCAAAATAAAATACTTTCAGCTAATTCTAAAAACTAATTTCAAATTGGAATTACAAATGTCCTGATACATTCCCGGAATTAGGATTTAAGTTATGAAAATTATTGGCCATAAAAAGAATATTCAACTTCTGGAGCAGATCTTAGAAAATCAAAAGATCCCTCATGCCTTTCTTTTTTATGGTCCGGATGAGGTAGGGAAGCGAACTGTTGCAATAGAATTCAGCAAAGGTATTCTTTGTCAAAATCATAAGTTTGGAGGTTGTAATAGTTGTAATTCTTGCAACGAATGGCACCAAATAGGACAGGCAAGGGATTTTTTCTTGGTCATTCCCGATGAAAATGGTATTATTCCAATCAGCATTGCAAGAAATATAATTACCTTTCTTCTACAAACTCCCGGTATTGCAAAAAATAAAGTTGTGGTGATTGATCAAGCAGATAGATTAACAGAAGAAGCAAAAAATTCACTTCTGAAAACTCTTGAAGAGCCTCCTCTTAATTCTGTTATAATTTTGATAAGCTCGAAACCGGGAAAACTTCCTGAAACTATAAGATCTAGAGTACTCCCCTTAAGATTCTCACTGGTTTCAGAAGAAGAAATGGCAGAAATTCCTTCTCAAATACGTCAGTTTGCATTTGGAAAGCCAGGTAGAGCATTAAAGCTTATGCAAGATCAAGAATTTCGCAAAAAAATGGAAATAATTTTATCTAAGGCCCAGCGCGCGATATCCGGCAATGATGCAGAAAAAATTTTCTTTGCTCAAAAAATTAGTCAAGAACCAGAATTACTTGATTTTTGCATATTTTATTGGCTCGATTTATTTCACCAAATGCTCCGAAAAGAAAAAAACAAAGCAAAACTCTATCAAATTGGTCAAAATGCGCGCTTAATTCTTACAACCTCCTTCCTTCTAGAGGATACCAAAGTTCAGCCAAGATTACTTTTAGAAAATATGTTCCTTTCATTAAAATAATCTTATGGTTCGGGCAATACAAATTTTTGTCGTATTTTCAATTGCAGTATTAATCCTCCATTATTTAGGACCTGCCAGTAAAATTTTTATAAATGAGATGCCAAAAATATTGAGATTTCTTGCTTCATTTGGTAGCGCAGTAGAGATACCATTTAAATAAGAGAAACAAATATCTAAGAAATAGACTTTCTTATTCATTAAATAAAATGCTTGAAGAAATTTTTAAAAAATTTGCAGCAACATTAGAGAAAATTCTTTCGCGTTTTAGGGAAGATATTAATGCTTTAAGAACCGGACGTCCTACCCCCGCTTTAGTGGAAGATGTGCCAGTTGAGTGCTACGGCACTAAAATGTTACTTAAAGAAATTGCAAGCATAACCATTCAGCCGCCAAATATTTTATTGATTCAACCCTGGGATAAAGCAAATCTCCAAGCTATAGAACGAGCTTTCCTTAAATCTGAACTTGGCGCTTTACCAACAATAGATGGAAATATTATACGACTTGTTCTTCCGCCGCTTACTGAAGAACGCAGAAAAGATTTAGTGCGTCTTTTGCATAGAATGGCAGAAGAGGCAAGAATTTCTTTCAGACAATCAAGAGATGAGGCACGAAAAGAAATTGCACGTCTTGCTGCTGATAAAAAAATTTCAGAAGATGAAAAGTTTAGAGCACAAGAAAGGATCCAAAAAGAATTTGATATTTTCCAAGAGAAAATTCAGAAACTGGTGCAAGAGCGCGAAAAAGAAATTATGACAATATAGATTTTATGGAGATTCTAGTTGCAATTTTACTTCTTTCTATTCTGATACTTGTCCATGAATTTGGGCATTTTATGGTTGCTCTTAGAGCTGGGATTTTAGTAGAAGAATTTGGAATAGGACTTCCACCAAGAATATTTGGGATAAAAATAAATCAAACAATTTATTCGCTAAATTTTTTACCTTTTGGTGGATTTGTAAAATTGCATGGTGAAAGCAAAATTGAACAGGATTCTAGAAAAGAAGTTGCTTTTTTTGCAAAACCGCTTCATGTCAGATTTGCTGTACTATTGAGTGGGGTGGCGATGAATTTTTTTCTTGGAGTATTGCTTTTTAGCATACTTTTTACAATTGGAACTCCGGTTGCCATAACAGAAAATAATCAGGAAAAAAATTTGGATGATAAACATATTGAACTTATTGCTATAGCTTCAAATTCTCCTGCTCAATCTGCTGGTCTGAAAATAGGAGATAGAATTCTTGGAATATCTACAAAAGAACAAAACCTGGCAGAGGATAATTTAAACCCAGAAGAGATTAGAAAATTTATTAAAAATAATGCTGGAAAAGAAGTTGCGATATTAGTTCAAAGAGGAAAACAAAGATTAACAATTAGCGCTATTCCTCGTACATCTCCACCTCCTGGAGAAGGACCTTTAGGTATTGCTATGGCAGAGGTAGGTACTCTTCGTTATCCTTGGTATAGAAGCATTTTTGAAGCATTTCGTGCTTCTTTTCTGATTGCAGGCAATACTTTCGCAGCTCTTTACTTTGTCTTTCGTGATATTTTTGTGGAAGGTAAAATCTCACCATCAATTGCGGGTCCGGTTGGGATTATTAGATTGGCAGGAGAAGCGGCGCAGCTTGGTATTTTAAGATTGATTAATTTTGCAGCTATCCTTACTATAAACCTTGCAGTGCTTAATATTTTACCTATTCCAGCTCTTGATGGAGGAAGAATTATGTTTTTGGGAATTGAAAAATTGCGAAAAAAACCAATTTCTCAAAAAGTAGAACAGGCGTTGCATGCCGCAGGAATGGCAATTTTAATCGCCTTAATATTACTTATTACAATCTATGATATAAAAAGATTATGAAACAATCCCAACTCTTTTCCAAAACTTTGCGCAAAATCCCAAAAGATGAGGTATCAACGAATGCAATATTGTTGGAGCGCGCTGGTTTTATTTATAAAGTAATGGCAGGAGTGCATGCTTATTTGCCATTAGGATTAAGGGTTCTTAATAAAGTAAATTCAATTCTTAGAGAAGAGATGAACTCTATTGGCGGGCAAGAACTTATTTTGACATCTCTTCAACCAAAAGATCTTTGGGAAAAAACAGGAAGATGGGATGAACTGCGCAATGTGATGTATCAGTTCAAGGATAATTCTTTAAGAGAACTTGGACTTGCAATTACACATGAAGAACCAATTACCGAAATTGCAAAAAGATTTATATCTTCATATAAAGATTTACCCCTTTATCTTTATCAGATTCAACTCAAATTTAGAGATGAACTTCGCCCAAAATCAGGAATTTTGCGTTCCAGAGAATTCTTAATGAAAGATCTCTACAGTTTTGATCAGGATGAAGAAGGGCTAAATCGCTCTTATCAAATGCTAAAAGAAGCATATTCTCGTTATTTTAAACGTGTTGGACTTGAAGCGAAAATAGTTGAAGCATCCGGAGGGGCATTTACTAAAGAATTTACTCATGAGTTTCAGGTGTTAACAGAGGCAGGAGAGGATGAAATTTTGTATTGCGACTCCTGTGATTTTGCACAAAATCTAGAGATTGCAACTGTAAAATTAGGTGAAAAATGTCAATTTTGTTCAGGAAAAATTTTGAGAGGAAAGAGTATAGAAGTAGGCCATATTTATAAACTTGGAACAAAATATAGCAAATCTCTGGGATTGTTTTATACAGATGAAAAAGGAGAAAGAAGACCGGTTGTTATGGGAAGTTACGGAATAGGACCGGGGCGAGTGATTGGTGCAATTGTTGAGGTGCATCATGATAATAAAGGAATTATTTGGCCTGCTTCTGTTTCACCCTTTGATGTGCATTTAATTGAAATTGGACAAGATGATTCAAAATCGCACCAGAAAGCAGAAACTCTATATTATCAACTTCAAAAATATGGTTTAGAAGTATTATGGGATGATCGGAAAGATAAAACTGCTGGTGAAAAATTTGCAGATGCAGATCTTATTGGTATTCCATACCGGATTGTTTTATCGCAAAAAACTTTGGCAGAAAATTCAGCAGAAATAAAGAAAAGAAATGAGGATACAGTAAGGATAGTGAATCTTGATAATATTGCAACTTTTCTTAAATCCTGATAGGATAATACCGTTTTTTATGATGTATATATAATTTATTTATGCTAAATAAGCTTTTCGGATTATTTTCAAAAGATATAGGGATAGATTTGGGTACCGCAAATACATTGGTTTATGTTCGAGGTAAAGGCATAGTTATCAATGAACCATCGGTCGTTGCATTCAATCAAAAAACAGGAGAGATATTAGCGGTTGGTCAAGAGGCAAAACAGATGGTTGGTAGAACTCCAGCTCATATTGCAGCTACAAGACCATTAGTCAATGGTGTAGTATCTGATTTTGAAGTTACAGAAAAAATGCTAAGATATTTTTTCGATAAAGCCCATTATGAAACTTCTCCTTATTTACCACATCGGCCTCGAGTAATAATCGGTGTTCCTTCTGGCGGGACAGAAGTTGAAAGAAGAGCTGTTGAAGAAGCTGCTCGAAATGCAGGCGCTAGAGAAGTATATCTAATCGAAGAACCAATGGCAGCTGCAATCGGAGCGCAACTTCCTATTCAAGAAGCAGGTGGAAATTTTATTATTGATATTGGTGGAGGTACTACAGAAATTGCAGTAATCTCTCTTGGAGGAATTGTAATTTCAAAAAGTTTGCGGATTGCGGGAGATAAATTAAATGAAGATATTATAAGATATGTTCGTGATGAATTTAGGCTTTTGATTGGAGAGCGCACTGCCGAGGAGGCAAAAATTTCAATTGGTGCAGCAAAGAAAACAGGAGAAGAACGTCAGACCATTATTAGAGGACGAGATGCAACTACCGGCCTTCCTAAAGAAATAATGATAACTGAAGCGCACTTAATAGAAGCAATATCTAGTTCGATTCGTACTCTCATTGATGCGATCAAAACGACAATTGAAAAAACTCCTCCTGAACTTGTTGCTGATCTAATGACTAAAGGCATAGTAATGGCAGGAGGTGGAAGTCTATTAAGAGGCCTTCCGGAGCTTATTTCAGAAGAAACAGGAGTGCCGGTAAATGTTACCGATGATCCTTTAAGCGCAGTTGTTAGAGGAACCGGCATTATTCTTGAAGATTTGGATAGTCTTCGCGAAGTTTTAATTTCGTCATCATACGAACCAGCTCCAAAACCTTAATATCTTAATATGAAAAGATATTTTGTAAAGCTCCCCCGGTATGTTATTGAGCCGGAAGAAATTTTAATTGATGCTTTGCGTCATTCAGATCCTTTAACTGAAAGGATGGAATTAGCCATTCAGAAAGGATCATTGAGGATTTTTCTTTACTTAGGCGTTATTGGACTTACTATTCTTTTTGGATACTCCGCATATCTTACTATAATCCAACATAAAAAATATCTGGGGCAAGCAGAAGCCAACCGCCTTCGTTTAGTATTTGAAGAAGCACCGCGTGGTAAAATTTATGATCGTTTTGGAACAATACTTGCTGATAACAAAGAGGTATTTGATATTGCGGTTTTACCGCTTATGATCCCGAAAGAAGATGAAATTTTGTCTAATCTTTCAAAAAAGTTAGCTAACATTGTTGGAGTACCAAAAGATGAAGTAGAAGAAAAACTTCGTATTTTCAGAAATAGAGTATATGCACAACCACTTCCCATCTGGACTAAAGTCAATCCACAAATTGCAGCAATGATTGAAAAAGAAAAGGACAACCTTCCAGGTATTAAAGTCATTGGCCGCTATATCAGAGTCTATCCAGGAGGTCCTGCTTTCAGTCATCTTTTGGGCTATACCGGCAGAATAACTAAAGAAGAATTAAAGAATATTCCAAATGCTTCTTTAAATGATCTAGTTAGAAGAAGCTTATGATTATCTTCTTCGTGGCAAAAAAGGCAGGCAAGAAATTGAAGTAAATGCTATGCTTGAGGTAATTGATATGCGCAGATCATCCTGGCCAGAACCAGGAAAAGACATAACTTTAACTATAGATGCAGCTTTCCAGAACAAACTTTATGAGATTATAACAGCATATCTTGCAGCCTACGGTTATGAAAAAGCTGCAGCTGTAGCATTGCATCCTAAAACAGGAGAAGTACTTGCATTACTTAGTATTCCTTCTTTTGATAATAATCGGTTTGCTGAAGGGATAAGTGATAAAGAATTTTCTAATCTTTTGCAAAATCCTTCTCGCCCCTTTTTCAATCGTGCAATTCAAGGTGTGTATAGTCCCGGCTCTACCATAAAGCCTCTGCTTGCAATAGCAGCCCTGGAGGAGAAATATGTATCTCCAGAAACACAACTTGATGCTTCAAAAGGCTATATAGAGATTCCTAATCCTTACGATCCAACAAAAGTTTCAATTTTTAGAGATTGGAGACCTCATGGATGGATTGATATTCGCCGGGCAATTGCTTGGTCCTCAAACGTATTTTTCTATATTGTTGGCGGAGGTTATGAAAATAAGCAGGGACTTGGTATTAAAAGAATTAAAGAATATCTTCAAAATTTTGGCTTTGGTTCTCCTACAGGAATAGATCTTGTTGGTGAGTCAAGCGGGATTTTACCCGATCCTGAATGGAAAGAAAAAAATAAACCCTCAGACCCTTATTGGAGACTTGGAGATACATATCTTATTTCTATTGGCCAAGGAGATCTTTTGATAACACCGCTTCAGCTTGCAATATCTCATGCTGCAATTGCAAACGGAGGTATAATTTTACAGCCCTATATCCTTGCAGGGAAAGATAGCTCCAGAAAGCAACTGAATATCTCCCAAGATAGTCTAAAAGTAGTGCAAGAAGGTATGCGTCTAACTACAGCTGTTGGATCTGCCAGAATTCTGGCTGATTTACCTTTTGAGACAGCAGGAAAAACCGGTACTGTTCAGGTAACAAGCGGCAAAACACATGCAGTATTCTCAGTATATGCTCCAGTTGATGATCCTCAAATTGAATTAGTTATAATAGTTGAAAATGGTGGAGAGGGATCCTCAACTGCTGTACCAATAGCAAAGGAGGCTCTTTTTTGGTACTGGGAGAATAGACTTCAAAATAAAAAATGATATAATTTATTCTTACTATGAATGCAAAACCATATTATGTATCAGAAGAGGGATTACAGGAACTAAAAAAAGAGCTTGAATATCTCCGCAATGTCAAACGCCGTGAAATTGCTGAAAGAATTAAAGAAGCAAAAGCATTAGGAGATCTTTCTGAGAATGCAGAATACCAAGAGGCAAAAGAAGCACAGGCAGAAAATGAAGGTAGAATTGCAGAATTGGAAGATCTGCTGCGTCGTGCAGTGGTAATTAAAAAGAGAGGAGGACTTGAAAGGGTTTGGATTGGATCTACCGTAGATGTTAAAAGCGGCAAAAAATATAGAACTTTTACTATTGTTGGCTCAGAAGAATCAGATCCCGATAAAGGTTTTATTTCAAATGAATCTCCGCTTGGACAAGCATTTCTTGGCAAAAAGGTCGGCGAAGAGGTAGAAGTAGAGACACCTGCTGGCAAAGTAAAATATAAAATTCTATCCATACGATAAAAAGTATGCAGGAGTCTTTGCAAGCAATTATTAAAGCTAGAAAAGAAAAACTAGAAAAACTGCGTCAACTTGGTATTGATCCTTATCCTGAAAAGACTCCGGCTCATTCTAAAATCGCTCAAATTCTGAAAAATTTTTCCTCCTTTTTAAGATCAAAAAAGCTAATTGCAGCAGCTGGAAGAATTGTCGCAATGAGAACTCATGGCGCTATTGCTTTTTTTGATATTAAAGATAGTTCAGGAAAAATCCAGATTCTATTCAAAAAAGATATTCTTGGAAAGCAATATGAAATTTTAGAAAATTTTGATGTAGGAGATTTTATTTGGGTGGCAGGTAGCCCTTTTTATACAAAAACAAAAGAAAAAACAATTGAGGTTAGAAAATTTTCCATACTTTCTAAATCGCTAAGACCAATACCCTCGGAATGGTTTGGCCTTGAAAACATTGAAGAAAGGCTAAGAAGGAGATACTTAGATATTCTGGTCAACCAGGAAGTAAAAGAACGTATGCAAAAAAGATCAGAAATTATTTTTTTGATGCGCAAACTCCTTGATGCAGAAGGTTTTATTGAAGTAGAAACACCAATTCTTCAGCCGCTTTACGGAGGAGCTACAGCAAAACCTTTTAGAACTCACCATGATCTGCTTGATGCAGATTTTTATCTTCGAATAGCTCCGGAACTTTACTTAAAAAGATTATTGATAACAGGTTTTGAAAAAATATATGAAATAGGAAAGTCATTTCGCAATGAAGGTATTGACCAAAAGCATAATCCTGAATTTACTTCACTTGAACTTTATTGGGCATATCAAGATCGCGAAGGCTTAATGAAGTTTCTGGAAAATTTTATTAAAAAGTTAGCAAGAAGTCTTGGTAAAAAAGATAAAGCAATTTTTAAAAAATGGCCTAGGATAACATTTAGTTTAGCAATAAAAAAATCCCTTGGAGTTTTATATGAGAAAGTATCTAGAGAAGAACTTTTGTTGAAGGCTAAAGAGAGAGGGGTTATTTTTGCAAATGAGAAAATATCCAAGGGGAAAATTGGAGATGAAATAATTAAAAAGATTTTTGTGCCAAAAGTAAAAGATCCAATTTTTATTTTAGACCATCCAACTGAAATTTCACCTCTTTCAAAAAAAGATCCGAATCAACCCCAAAAATCATTAAGATTCCAGATGATTGCAGCGGGCTGGGAACTGGTAAATGGCTTTGCAGAGCTTAATGATCCAGAAGATCAACGCAAACGCTTTGAATCACAAGAACGAATTAGGGAAATAGGAGATGAAGAAGCAATGCGCTATGACGAAGATTTTATTGAGGCAATGGAATATGGAATGCCACCTGCAGCAGGACTTGGAATTGGAATTGATAGGCTTGTAGCATGGTTAGTTGATGCACCGGCTTTGAAGGAAGTTATCCTTTTCCCAATGTTAAAGCCAAAACAAAAGTAGTAGAAAAAATGATTTTTGTTAAATTCGACTAACTTCAACAAGTGTTTGAAATCTGGTCTTAATTTAGATAAGATATTTATAATTAGTCGAATTAAATTAAATCTAACAAAATAAAATTTATGCGCAAAGTAATGGTTTTTGGAGTATTTGATGGCATACATGATGGCCATCGCCATTTCCTAAAAGAAGCAAAAACTCTGGGTGATTATCTGATTGTAGTTGTTGCTCAAGATCATATTGTACGACATCTTAAAGGTCAAGAGCCGCAACTTAATTTGGCAGAACGTTTTGAACATCTTAAGAAAGAAGACGGGGTAGATGAGGTTGTAATTGGCGATGCAGAACTTTCAAGCTATGAAATAGTAAAGAAATACCGTCCCGACATTATTGCTCTTGGCTATGATCAAGATCTTTTGAAAGAGGATCTGGAGAGGAATCGCTATAAATTTGACTGGCCAATAGAATTCCTCACCCTCTCGGCATACGAACCGAATATTTACCATTCTTCGCTTCTGGAAAAAGAACCATAGTTATGATTGATCTTAAAGTTATCAGAGAAAATCCTGAAAAGACTGAAAGGGGAATTCGTTCCAAAGGGATCAATATTTCTCTAAAACCCATCTTGGAAATGGATGAAAATCGCAGGAAACTTGTTACAGAATTAGGAAAGCTAAGAAATGTTCAAAATAAAGAAAGTAGTAAAGTCCCAAAGCTGAAAGGTTCTGAAAAAAAACGAATTGTTGAGAATTTAGGCAAACTTAAAGAAGAAATTACTGCAAAAGAATTAGAACTTAAAGAATTAGAGCAAAATCTTGAGTTAGCCTTATATCAATTACCCAATCTTCCACTTCCAGATGTTCCCGAAGGAAAAGATGAAGCTGATAATGTAGTAATACGCGAGGTAGGGAAGAAGCGGCAGTTCAATTTTCTACCGAAAAATTATCTTGAAATTTCAGAAAATCTAGGAATCATTGATGTAGAAAGAGCAGCTAAAGTTTCCGGCAGTAGATTTGGTTATCTTAAGCAAGATGCTGCGCTTTTAGAATTTGCTCTTTTGCATTTTGGCATTGATACTTTGACTCAAGAAGATACGCTCAATGAGATCATTTCCAAAAATAATCTTAATTTACCACCAACCCCATTTATACCTATTATTCCTCCAGTACTGATAAGACCCTCGATGCTAGGTAAAATGGGATATCTTAAAAAGACAAGAACTGGTTGGGAGAACGAAGAGGTTTATTTTATGAGAGATGATGATTTAGTTTTGGTTGGGACATCTGAGCAATCAATCGGACCGATGCATTCTAACGAAATATTTTCAGAAAATGATTTGCCGCTGCGCTATCTTGGATTTTCTAGTTGTTTTCGCAGAGAAGCAGGATCTTACGGCAAAGATACCAAGGGAATTCTTAGAGTACATCAGTTCGATAAACTTGAGATGTTTTCTTATACCAGACAGGAATACTCAATTGAGGAACATAAATTTATGCTAGGATGCGAAGAATATCTTATGCAGAAACTTGAAATTCCTTATCGAGTAGTGAACATCTGCACAGGAGATCTTGGTGTTAGTGCAGCTGCAAAGTTTGATATAGAGGCTTGGCTTCCTGGACAAAACAATGGAAAAGGAGAATATCGTGAAACGCATTCAACTTCTAATACAACTGATTTTCAAGCCAGAAGACTTAATATCAAATATCGCAGCAAAGATGGAAAGTTGGAGTTCGTGCATATGTTAAACGGAACTGCTCTTGCAATGGGCAGGATGATTATTGCAATCATAGAAAATTATCAAACAAAAGAGGGAAAAGTTAGAATTCCAAAAGTATTGCAAAAATATATTGGAAAGGAAATTATTGGATAAAAAATATCTGTAAAATTTCACTAGGTTATTAACAACAGGTAAACTCTTTTATCATAACTTCTGCTTGACCATTAGTCCAGTGATGCTTAACTTTGCATAACCAAGAAATCAGCAGCTTCTAACAATTTATCCGATTCAGTTTCTTCAGAGTTGATTCTGAACTCTCCCTGATAATCCGGCGTTGCTCAATGTTGGTTCTTGCGTTACGATGGTAGTGATTTTTAGGAGTTAATTAGTAAAATTT
>FWWL01004837.1_pt1 | contig 22034 bp, 23 predicted proteins | sample 2228331 | NCBI WGS metagenome assembly FWWL01 (sample SAMEA103939775, study PRJEB20133) | metagenome | reverse complement strand
AGACTGGGTCAGATGTGTGTTTACAGATCATCTCTCGTTATTTGACTATTTGACTATCGGGAGGCACATCCCACTATCAACATAACTCTCTCCCCGGAACATAAAACAAAAATACATTCTTCAGGCTCTTTTTTCTCCTCAAACAAGAGGCAAAAATCGCCCAACTGCCTTATAATAAGCAAGCGGACGGTGTGAAAGACTCTCCAAGGAGATAACTATGCAAAACGTGGATCTTTTCTCGTTCGACGGTACCTTGATTGTCAATCTTTTCTTTCTTTTCATAAGCCTCGTCAATGTGATCTTCCTCCGTATCACCGCAAGAGCGAAAACTCCCTCCCACTTTCCCAAAATTTCTGTGCTCATCCCGGCGAGAAACGAAGCCCACCGTATTCGTCCATGTCTTGAGTCGCTCCTCTCCCAGGATTACCCCAACTATGAGGTGATAGTGTTAAACGACAACTCCACCGATACTACAGAGGTAATTCTTAAGGAGTTTGCCGGGGATCCCCACTTCCGCTTCATCAATGGCAAACCCCTCCCAGAGGGATGGAAGGGAAAACCCTACGCAAGCCAGCAACTCTTTGAGTCAGCTACAGGGGAGATTCTCTTTTTTACCGATGCGGATACGGTCCACCATCCTGGCACTCTCCGTTTCCTTGTCGGAGCCATGCAACACTGGAATGTGGATTTTCTCTCAGGATTTGCCCTCCATGAGGCTCATTCCACAGGCGAAAAACTCATCCTTCCTGCGGTCTATATGGCAACGGTGTTGTACCTCCCCCTTCCCCTCGTTCTCTGGAGTCAGTGGTCATTTTTCTCGTTTGCCATTGGTCAGATCCTTTTTATGAAACGGAAGGTTCTGGAGACAGTCAATGGTTTTGAGCCGGTGAAAAACCACGTGGTAGAGGATCTCGCTATCTCCTCCGTGATCAAGAAACACGGCTTTCGTACCCTCTTTCTCGACGCCAAGGATTTCATCCGATGTCGAATGTATGAGAACTTTGAACAGGGGTTTTATGGGATTGCCCGGGTGATCTATGCCGCCATCGGCAAGAATCTCCTCCTCTTTCTTGCCCTGGTGATAGGAATCATCAGTGCCATTATGCTACCGGTGTTTTCTGGTCTGCGATATGGGTTTGCTCAGCTACCGGGAATCTCGGGTGCGTGGTTGTGTATGGGGGTTTTTCTCGCCGCCTGGGGCATATTTCTCGCCGAGAGACGCCAGTCCTGGATTTCGATTGTGGGATATCCCCTGGTCTTTTTGAATCTTTTACTCGCAGCGTTCTACTCACTCGCCAAAACCGGTCTCGGCAAGGGAATCATCTGGAAAGAGCGGCTCGTCAAATAGCCTACTGTCCCCCTCCCAACAGGATCACCGCATTGGTAGAGCGTGCCAGAACCGCCTGACGACTCGCTGTCAGCCCATAGCGATTTGTCTGGTTGGGATCAGCACCTTTGGCCAGCAGATCATTCACAATTCCTGCATGCTGACGCCTCACCGCCTCCATGAGAGCGCTATACCCATACCTATCCTGAGCATTGACATCCGCTCCCCCATCCAGAAGAATCCGAACAACCTCCCGATATCCCTGCTGAGCCGCAACAATCAGCGGTGTCCATCCTCGCGGATCCCGTTCATCGGGAGAAACTCCCTTGCGAAGCAGTGCCCGCACCACCTCTCCCTGACCCAGATAACTTGCCTCAAAAAGAGGTGTCCACCCCCTGTTGTTGGGAGTCGAGAGATGAATATTCTGTTCGATAAGAGAGAGGGAGAGCGAAGTATCCCCACGAAGAATACTCAGATGAAGGGTGGTATTGCCATCGCTATCCTTTTTAAGCCACTCGTTGGTATTGGTATACCGATCCCGCAACAGATAAAAATCCTGTCGCTTCAGTGCCTCAAGTAGACTTGGGTTTTTCTTGCTCTCGAGGGCGAGTCTTTCCTTTTCCAGGCGTCCCGGAGGATAACGCAAAACCTCCAGGAGTGCCTGTCGATTCTGTTCCCAGAGGGCATCATGAGGAAGACGTGGCACCTCGATGGTAATCATCGGAATACCCCGCTCGAGGCAGTATTGTCCAAACGAGCCCGGCGTCTCATATCCCAGATCACTCACCACCGGGTAGTGGTTATAGTACTGCATCCGTTTCGCAAGATCCCGAACATTGCCCTCGACCATCATACAGTGGAGCTGGGCATGAATGGTCACGACCAGGGAGGGTTTATAACGCTGAACGAGTCTCATTAACACCTTCGTTTCTGGTTCACTCCCTGCTCTGGTCCCAGGATAGTAGGCTCGCTTCTGATAGTTGGTAACATACGCTGTCGTCGGAAAGTTGCGATTGATATCTATTCCCCGGGCATTCTGACGAGTACGACGACGAACACCATCGGGATTGGCATTGGGGACTATAACCACCCGCAACCCCTTGAGAAGAGAGGGATTATTCGCCACAATACGGCGGAAACGGGAAAGAATCTCCACCCCCTGACGTTCATCCCCGTGGATTCCGCTAACAAAAACAATCGTCTCTGGTCCCCTGCCGTAGACAAACGCCTCTATCTTTCGTCCACGCACACTGGAGCCAATCACCTCCGCAAAGACACTCCCCTGGATCACACCAAGAAGCAAAAGATATACCCAACGTCTTCTCATGTCCTTAAAGAATATCGTTTCTTCCCCCCGAAAAATCAAGTGTTTCTGGTGATTTTTTTTGCCAGAATAATAGGCTAAGACCTTTGCACGAATGGCTGTTTCCATGTTTCAGTCTCGCCGCATGTCTACCCATCCTGTTCATTCTCCAAAATACCTCACCAGAACAAAAAACAGGATACACAGGATAGATAGAATATCCAGTATGACAAAAAAACTGGACATCGAGAACTTTCCACAAAGTGGCTATTACCTTTTCACAGCCTCCCTTTCCCTCCAGAAAACTGCAAAAAAGTAATAGCCGTCTCCTTCCCAAAGTATTGGAAAAGAATTTCTCCTTGCCTATGATTCGTGCGAAGCTCTCAGACTAAAGCTCTCGAGGGAAAGTTTCTCTTCTTATATCTCCCCCCATTTAATTTTTATACAAAAAATTATCATAAAACCCCTCCCATCAGACGATGCCTATCTTCAGTCTAAACCTCTCTAATAAATTGCCAATTTTTCGTTTTTGCCTTACAATAAAATAGAGAGGTTTTTATGGCAAAACGAGAGGTTATCACCTACGGCAATCCTATTCTTCGACAGGTAGCAGCCCCTGTGAAGAAAATAGACGCCCATGTTCACGAGATCATTGCTGACATGACAGCCGCCCTCGCTGAAGAAGAGGGTATAGGTCTTGCGGCCCCCCAGATAGGGGTCTCTGAACGCATTGTCATCATCGACCTATCCAAATCAGGTCAAACCACCAAAATGACCCTGATCAATCCTGAGATCATCTATATGTCCAGGGACAGTGTCCCTTACGAAGAGGGGTGTCTCTCGGTACCAGAGGTCTGGGGAACGGTCTACCGTCCCTCCAAAATCCGTGTCAAGGCCAAAAACCTTGCCGGGAAAACCTTCCTGATTGAAGCCGATGAGATTCTCGCACGTGTGCTCCAGCATGAGATTGACCACCTCAATGGCAAGCTCTTTATCGACTATCTGTCCGAAGAAGATCGCCAAAAAAACGCAGAAAAAATCGAAAAACTCCTCGAAGAAAACCGCAAAAAACTGGGGAACATAACCTTATGAGAATAGTCTTCTGGGGAAGCTCGGATTTTTCTATGCCGTCTCTTGCGGCTCTCGCTGAGAAAGGCTGGGTGGTGGCCATCGTCACCAACCCGGACAAGCCCTACGGCCGTGGGATGCACGAGATCCACAAAACCCCTCTCAAGATCTGGGCTGAGGAGAAGGGCATACCCTGTTTCCAGCCTGTTCGTCTACAGGATCAGTCGTTTCTTGAGGAGATTGCCAACTTTCGTGCGGATCTCTTTGTAGTGGTATCGTACGGGAAAATTTTACCCCGAGAGATTCTCCAGATGCCTCGTTTAGGGTGTATCAACCTCCATGCCTCACTTCTTCCCCGTTACCGGGGTGCATCCCCTATTCAGGCAGCCATTCTACATGGGGATACCATCACGGGCAATACGGTTCAATACATGAGTGAAGCCCTGGATTGTGGGGATATTATCCTCCAGTCCCAGGTTACCATCGACCCCAATGACACCTACCCCACCCTCTCTGAAAAACTCGCCCTGGATGGTGCGAACCTCCTCACAACAGCCATAACCCAGATTGCAGAAGGGAAGGCACAGCGTATCCCCCAGAATGAAGACGAAGCAACCTACACAAAAATCATCAAACGAGAGGATGGAGAGATCTCGTTCATTACCCACACGGCAGAAGAGATCTTTCGCTGTTTTCGTGCCTATCAACCCTGGCCTGGCATTTTCACCACCTATCATCAGGCCAAAACACCCCTCTCTGTACACCTCACCTCGATTGAACCTGATGAGCGGGACGGCGAGGTCGGTATGATCCTCCAGGCAGACAAACAGGGTCTGGTAGTAGCCTGCAAGCACCATTCCCTCAGACTCATCTCCCTCAAACCAGCAGGAAAAAAGGAAATAGACTATCTTGGGTTTATAAACGGATATCGACCACAGGTCGGCAAAGCCTTTTGACAAGGAGTAGAGTATGGCACAATGGAAGCAAAAACTGCGTATCTGGTTTGAAAAAATCGAAGACAAATGGGTACGCTATTTTTCTGGACAAAATGTAGACATCTACCGCCGCATCTTTCGCAAGATGGTATTCTTCACCATCATCAGTGCCTTTGTGGCAGGTGTGGTGATCCTTCTCACGTTGAGCATTCATCGTATTGCCGCACCAAAAACCAAAGTCCCCGTCGTGAAGTCACTTGAGCTCTTTGAGGCGGTACGGCTCCTTCAGGAGCGAGGTCTCGCCATCGATATTGAAACCAAATTCGAGCCCAGGGTGCCCCGCTACATTGTTATAGATCAGTTCCCCAAGGCTGGTATCACCGTTCGACAGGGGCGTACGGTAAAGATTCTCGTCAGTATGGGAAAAGACACCTATACCGTCCCCTATCTGGTTGGCAAGACGAGAGAGGAAGCCGAAGATCTCCTCAGACAGATGAATATCCCCTATGAAATCACAGTGATTCAATCTGATGAGTACGCCCTCAATGTGGTTATCAGCCAGGACAAGAAGGAAAACCTCGTTGTCGACAGAAGCGAAAAACTTCAGCTGGTGGTAAACTCTGATGTCAAATCCACGGAGGCTCGTGTACCTTCCCTCGTTGGCAAGAGTATCGACACCGCGGCAAAAGATGCCATCAGCGCTGGGCTTGCTGTCCGTCTCATTCCCTTCTTGACCGATGATGAAACCAAAGAGGGAGTAGTGATGGAACAGTCCATCGAGGCAAATACCGTGGTACCGAAAAACACCGATCTCACCCTTGGGGTAGGCATCTACGCCAGAACCCCATCGGCTCAGAGCTATCGCTACTACCTCCTCACCCATACAGTACAGAGTATGGGAGAAACAGAGGCAAACGATATTCCCGTGCTTGTCGTCATGGTGGATGAGAGTGGTCGATCATTACAACTGTTTAACAGCACCGTCCCCAAGGGACAGCTTCTCGTAATCCCATTCAAAGCTATGGGAACAGCGACGGTTCAGGTATTTCTCAACAATGCCCTGGTGAGGGAAGAAACCTATGTCCCGTAGGCGCGTATCTCCTTCGATCTTTGCTGCCAACTTCTGGGCATTGGGAGAGGCTATCCGGTTGTGTGAAGAGGCTGGTGTCGATGGTATCCATTACGATGTGATGGACAACCACTTCGTTCCCAATATCTCTTTTGGACCAAAGATGATAGCCGATCTCTGTGCACGCACCTCGCTCCCCGCTGATGTCCATCTCATGATCGATCTCCACCGAGGCATCGATGACTATCTCTTTCTCCCCGTTCAGATCATCACCCTCCACCTCGAATCTCTAGGCAAAGAGGGATACCATCTTCTCAAAACGATCCGCGAGAGAGGAAAAAAGGCAGGTCTCTCATTGAAACCAGCTACCCCAGCCTCGGCCATAATACCCTATCTCGATGACGTGGATCTCATTCTGGTGATGACGGTAGAACCTGGATTTTCGGGACAGAAGTTTATGCCAGAGATGCTTTCAAAGATTGCTGAGCTTCGAAAACTTATTGGCTCACGAGATATCCTCCTCCAGGTCGACGGAGGGGTAAATCGCCAAACCTACCAACAGGTATTGGAAGCAGGCGCCGATTTTCTCGTGATTGGCAGTGCCTTCTTCGCTGATCGCGATCCCTATACCTGGACCAAACAGATCCATGAGGAGCAAACCACATGAGTTACCAACAGTATATCCGAAATTTTTCCATCATCGCTCATATAGACCATGGGCAAACCACATGAGTTACCAACAGTATATCCGAAATTTTTCCATCATCGCTCATATAGACCATGGCAAATCCACCCTCTCTGATAGACTTCTCGAAGCCATGGGACTCTTGAAGGACAAGAGTAGTGAACAGGTCCTGGATTCGATGGAAGTAGAAAAGGAACATGGGATCACCGTCAAGGCTCATACGGTCACCGGCTTTTACAAGGCACAGGATGGGAACACCTATCAGTTGAACTTTATCGACACTCCAGGGCATGTAGACTTTAACTATGAGGTTTCCCGAAGCCTCAAGGCGTGTGAAGGGGTTCTCCTCGTGATCGATGCTACACAGGGCATTCAGGCCCAGACTCTCTCCAACTTCTACCTCGCCCTTGAAGAGGATCTGGTGATTGTCCCCGTGATCAACAAGATCGATCTCCCCAGTGCCCACATCGACATGGTCAAAGAACAAATAGAAAAAGACCTCGGGCTCGATCCCGAGGAAGCTCTCCTCATCAGTGCCAAGACAGGACTCGGGATTGACACAGTTCTCGAAGCCATTGTCAGCCGTATTCCCGCCCCAAAAGGGGACATCCAGGCTCCACTTCGGGCTCTGGTTTTTGACTCATATTATGATAGCTATCTCGGTGTCGTAGCCAAGGTTCGTGTGTTTGACGGGAGCATCAAAAAAGGCGACCCCATCACCTTTATGCTCTCAAAAAAAAACTACCAGGTGGAAGAGGTAGGTTACACCCAGATCAAGCTCGTTCCTCAGGCTGAACTTCGTGCCGGTGAGGTGGGATACATGACCGCCGCTATTAAATCTATTTCGGATTTTGGGGTGGGAGATACCATCACCTGGACCAACAAACCCTGCGCTGAACCGCTCCCTGGTTATAAAGAGGTGAAGCCGTATGTGTTTGCCGGGCTTTTCCCTGCGGAGGGAGAGGATTTTGAGGATCTCCACGAAGCCCTGATGAAACTCAAACTCAACGATGCAGCCCTCACCTTTGAAAAATGGAATTCTGCAGCCCTCGGTATGGGATTTAAGTGTGGTTTTTTGGGGCTTTTACACCTCCAGATTGTCCAGGAGAGGCTTGACAAAGAGTTTGATCTGGCGATTATTACCACCATCCCCTCAGTGGAGTACCGGATTACCCTCTCTGACGGTTCGGTCATTATGATAGAATCCGCCACCGAACTCCCCGAACAGAGCAAGATCCGCCAGATCGAGGAACCTTTTGTGCTTTCTCATATTATCCTTCCCAACGAATACCTGGGAGCTATTTTGCAGCTCATTCAGGATAGACGCGGTATCCAGCGAAACATGATATACATTGATACCGATCGAGTTGAGATCATCGCCGAACTGCCCCTGGCTGAGATTATCTATGACTTCTACGACAAGCTCAAGTCTCTCTCTCGCGGGTATGCGTCATTTGATTATGAGTTTCTCGAGTTTCGTCCCAGCGAGATTGTCAAGCTTGACATTCTGGTCAATGGAAAGGTTGTGGACGCTCTGGCTCAGATGGTACACAAAGATACTGCCTATGAGAGGGGACGTTCTGTTGTGACCAGACTCAGGGATCTGATTCCCCAGCACCTCTTTGTCATCCCCCTTCAGGCAGCGATCGGCAGCAAGATTATCGCACGAGAAACCATCAAAGCTCTCCGAAAGGATGTGCTTGCCAAGTGTTATGGTGGGGACATCACCCGTAAACGCAAACTCCTGGAAAAGCAAAAAGAGGGAAAGAAACGCATGCGCACCATCGGCAATGTCGACATCCCTCAGGAGGCGTTTATCGAGGTTTTGAGACGGGGGGATGATGAGTAACCGCGTTATCCTGGCAAGCGCCTCGATAGGTCGACGAATGCTTTTTGAGCAGACGCTCAGAGCGTTCACTATCGAGGTCTCCCATGTTGATGAAGAGCAGTTCTCTCATGAGAACCCGCAGCTTCTGCCACAAATACTCGCCGAGGCAAAGGCTCGTGAGGTAGCAAAACGCTATCCTGATGACTATGTTTTTGCCTTTGACACGCTGGTGCTCTGCGAAGGAAAACTCGTCGGAAAACCAAAAGACAAAGAGGAAGCCAAAGCCTTTCTCCGTTTCCTCTCTGGCAAACGCCAATCTGTGCTCTCCGGGTATGCCTTTGCCCATAAGGGCAAAAACATCTTCACAAGCGGAGTTGAAGAAACCGTGCTTTCGTTTGCCGAGCTCTCAGATGAGTTTATCAACCACTATGTCGAAACCCATCCTGTCACAAAATTCGCCGGTGGTTATGCTATTCAGAACGATGACCAGTTCATCCATATTGAACAGGGGAGCTTTGATGTCATTGTGGGGGCACCGATGGAACGGGTTATCGAGTTTCTCAAACAAGAGGGGCTTGAGCATCTCCTGCTTCCACCCCCCTACCGCTATCGCCTTTAAGCACTCATTCTCACTCGCAGAAAAGCCACAAGGTTTTCTGGCGTTTCCTGAAGCTGTTCCCCTGTCTGAAGGTTTCGCAAGGTCCAGCAACCTGTTTTCACCTCATCCTCACCGAGGAGGACAGCATAGACACTTCCCAGTTTATCAGCTGATTTGAGGTGTTTTTTGAGTTGAGTATAACGAAACTCCGTGGTGGCCGGGATACCATGTTCCCGGAAAAGCTCAAGCGCCCTCCATACGGCGTTCTGGATGTTCTCTCCTATACCGGCCACATACACAAACGGCGGACGATAAAAATCAGTGCGTTTTTTACCGAAGGAAGCCTCTACAACCATCGCCAGTCTCTCCATCCCCATAGCAAACCCTGAGGCAGGGGTTTCCATGCCGCCAAGGTCTTTGACGAGGTAGTCGTATCTTCCCCCAGCAGAAAAGGTGCTCTGAGCCCCCAACGCTTCACTCTTGAACTCAAACACGGTACGGTTGTAGTAATCCAGTCCCCTCACAAGATACGGATCTATCTCAAACGCTATGTCAAGCTCTTTCAGTGAGGTCTTCACCTTTTCAAAATGGCTCTGGCATGGCTCACAGAGGTGTTCATGCTGGAGTGGAGCCTGTCTTACTATCGCCTGACAGGATGCCTGCTTACAATCAAGGATGCGAAGCGGGTTGATGTCCAGTCGTGTCTGACAGTCATCACAGAGTTCACTACGCCGCTGCTGAAAGTAGGAGGTAAGCTTCTCTTGATATAGAGGACGACATTCACGACAACCTATAGAGTTGATGTAGAGTGTGATCTGGGTGATACCCAAACGTCGAGCAATAGCGTTGTTGACAGCTATGAGTTCAACATCAGCCTCCGGAGTAGGGTCACCAATTAACTCAAACCCAAACTGGGTAAATTGCCGATAGCGTCCTGCCTGGGGGTTCTCAGCACGAAACATAGGCCCAACATAGAATAACCTCTGGGTATAACCACTCATGTGAAGGTTGTTCTCCACATAGAGCCGCACCGCACCAGCCGTACCTTCTGGTCTGAGGGCAACAAGCCTATGCCCCCTATCCTCAAAGGTGTACATCTCCTTCTTGACCACAATATCTGAACTTTCTCCAACCCCTCGTTGAAAGAGGTTTGCGTACTCTATGATAGGAAATTGTATCTCTTTGTACCCGTAGAGGCGTGCAACATCTTCCACTTCGTTTTTCAACCAGCGAAAAAAATCACTCTCAACAGGCAGAATATCGTAGGTTCCTTTCAGTTTTTGATACATGGCTCCCTCAGTTTTTGGGATTTGGGTTTGGTTCGCTACTTACGATAGATATAACCATCAGCACAGAGGAGTTCTGCTGTCAGGATAGCCCCACCTGCAGCTCCCCGAACGGTATTGTGGGAGAGACAGACAAACTTGTAGTCCATCAAATGGTCTGCCCGTAGTCTCCCAATGGCAATCCCCATGCCGTTTCCAATGTCTCTATCGAGTTTTGTCTGGGGACGGTTCTCCTCTTCAAAGTAGGTAAGAAAGGGCTTGGGTGCAGAGGGAAGATTGAGCTCCTGAGGACGGGGCACCCATGTCCTCCAGCGGTGAAGAATCTCCTCAACCGACGGCTTCTTCTCAAAACGAACAGACACCGCGGCCATGTGCCCATCACTGGCTGCCACACGCAAACACTGGGCACTGATAACGGGCTTTTGCGCACTCTCTATGTGGTCGTGAGCAAGACTCCCCCAGATTTTGAGGGGCTCCTTTTCACTTTTTTCTTCCTCTCCCTTGATGAAGGGGATAACATTGTCCACCATTTCTGGCCAGGTTTCAAAGGTTTTCCCTGCCCCAGAGATCGCCTGATAGGTACATACCATAACCTCCGAAGGACCAAACTCCATCAGGGGATGAAGAGCAGGCACATAGCTCTGGAGTGAGCAGTTGGGCTTCACAGCGATAAAACCATGCTTGGTTCCGAGACGCTTTTTCTGGACAGGAATAATCTCAGCGTGTTGCCAGTTCACTTCAGGCATGATCATTGGTACATCGGGGGTCATACGGTTCGCTGAGTTGTTAGAAACCACAGGAACCTCCCGACGGGCATACGCCTCCTCAAGGATGATGATGTCTTCTTTGGGCATATCCACCGCACAGAAGACAAAATCCACCTGACCAGCAATAGCATCTATCTTATTCGCATCATAAACCGTGAGGTTTTTGACCATCGAGGGAATAGCTGTCTTCATCGCCCATCGTCCCTGAACAGCCTCTTCATAGGTTTTGCCCGCTGAATGACTGCTTGCTGCCACCAGCACCACATCAAACCAGGGGTGATTCTCCAACAAAGAGAGAAAGCGTTGGCCAACCATGCCTGTTGCACCAATAACACCTACACGTAGTTTTTCCTTCATCGACCTACTCCTTCCAATAGTGAGTATTCATTATAAGGAAAATTCCAAGAAAGTGCAATTTTCAATAAAAAAGCCACCCCGTGGGTGGCCTGTTTTACATGTGTTTTCGACACTTTTCTGCGTAGGGGATAGCCTCGAGCCTTTCCTCGTCTATCTCCTCTCCGCACACGATACACTTACCATAAACGCCATTTTCAATTCGTTGCAGAGCTTTTAAAATCTCTTCAAGCATTCGCTTCTGAGTTCGAGACAGACCCTCTGCCAGGGAAGCCGTACTCAACATCTCAGCCTCATCAATAACATCCCCATCTGTTTCAAAAGGGTTCATTTCCTCAATAGTCTCTGTGCGAATATCCTCCAAAAGAGAATCCCGCATCTCCTCGAGGCGTTTTTTAAAATATTCAAGCCTCTCTTTTGTCATAATGGGCTCCTTACTCAGCCTTGGCTTTGGCTGCTCTCGTTCGTTTAGGCTTCTCCTCTTTCACTTCAATCACATGAACGACTTTGCGATTCTTGCTCTCTGCAAACATCACTGTCCCGGCACTCAAGGCAAAGAGAGTATGGTCTCTTCCGATACCCACATTCTTCCCGGGATAAAACTTGGTCCCACGCTGACGGACAATAATATTCCCTGGGATAACAGGCTGGCCACTATATACCTTTACACCAAGGCGCTTGGACTCGCTATCTCGGCCATTCTTGGCGACACCGCCACCTTTTTTATGAGCCATGGTTCTCCTCCCAATGTAATCGTATATTTTCTGGATATTGCCTTGCCAGAATATCCAGCATCAGTATCATATTTTTCCAGAGAAGCAGGCTTTGTTCATCGAGCGAGTTCAACACCGCTTCCCATCGATCCTTTTGCTTCTCTACCTGGACATCTTGTTTGCAGAGAAGCTGCGTACCCACCACCCAGCCCTGAAGGACAACAGAAACCGCCGCACAAACAATATCCCTACCCTTGATATCAAAAAGGGCATGCCCTTGGGCAACGACCCGGTGAGCGCGCTCATCTATCTCTATCTCTATCATGCCTCTGTGGCTTCAGCACCCTTGCCCTGGGAGATATTGACAACCTCCAGAACCGTGTAGGTATGGCGATAGCCACGCTTGACAGAGTAGTTAGTCTTAGGTTTATACTTAAAAATGGTGAGTTTCTCACCCTTTTCTTCGGCTTTGACAACCTTGCACTCAACAACAGCGTCCTTGACATAAGGTTGGCCTATCACATCCTTGTCATCCGTGTGCAGCAAAAGCACTTCTTTCACTTTTATCTTTTCATTCTCCTTTGCAGACAGATGATCAACACGGAGAACACTGCCCTTCTCAGCCTTATACTGTTTGCCGCCAATCTCAACAATAGCGTACATAGCTCTCTCCTTTTTCTGAGAATATGAGTATAATATTTTAAGGGAAAACAAAAATTTTGTCAATCTCTTTTCCCTTCTTTTCAGACAAAAAGAGAAAAAAAAACAAACCCCTTTAGATATCGCCCCCGAATTACCGATAAAATAGGGAGAAGGGCAAAAAACTTGACGGATTTATTTTTCTGTTTACAATAAAGGTATCAAAAAACCACAAAGGAGATGGATATGAGAGGTAAGATTCTCTTCCCCTTAATTGTTGGATTGGCCATCTGGTCCCAGGCGATGGCTCAGGTGGAAATGTTGGGAAGTCTACTCAGCCCCAATGTCCCGATATCGGCTGTGCCAAAGGACCTGAAGCTCCCCGACCCAGTGCTCCCCTATCTTGAGCAAGAATTTATGAAGACAATAGGCAAAGAAGGCGCCTTTGACACCCAGTTTAAAATTGTGCTTCTCATGACAAGGGTGACCAATGTTCCTACCAAAAAGTACGAATATCTTGAACGCATTGTCATGTGGGAGGTTCGTAACCCACAAAAGACAACGCAGAAGCTTTTTGTTATCAGTCCTGACGCCAGGGTTCTGGCCATCCAGGGTATAGGCGAAAGCAGCAACAAAATGTACATTGACACCATGCTCAATGTGATTGAGCGTGATACCGCCACCAAACCTCGCATTGCAGCCGCCCGTGTCCTCCCCGCTCTTGGCGACAGGGAGCTTATTGTCCCCAGACTGGTTCAAATGTTGAAAACAAAATACGGTGTGGATCGGGGAAAATTCTCTGAAGAGGATACCCAGAGGTTTGAAGATGACAAGGTGGCCGAAGCCATCATTATCTCACTCGGAGAGATTGGAGATCCTCGTGCTTTCCCTGCATTGCTCCAGGTCGTGATGTCCCCGGACTCCCATCGTGATGAGACAGTCAAAGCAGCCTGGGCAGCCATGCAAAACCTGAAATGGTAAAGAGCCTATGAAACAGTGGCTGTGGATTCTGGTAGCACTCTTGCTTCTCTCAAATGTTTATGGTCAGACTAAGGAGAAAGTCCGCACTATCGCTGATCTGCAGATTGGTGCTGAGACCGAGATGGAAACAGCCATGCGGATCCTGAAAACCAAGGGAGAATACGAAAAGAAACGGATTGTTCTACCGCTGATTGAACGCAGCATCAATGATCCGGTTATCTTTACTCTCGTGAGGGATCTACTGATCAACTACTACCAGAACCCCAGGTTCAATGAAGAGGATCAGGTGATGTTTTATGACGATGTGATTGCCGAGGAGCTTCTCAAGATTCTGGGAAAGACCCGTTCACCAGAGATCTTTCCCGTCGTGCTTCAGTTTGCCCTGTATAACAAGTGGCATCGTGAGGCAACTGTTCAAACCGCCTGGAAGCTCATGCAATCCATCGAATGGAAATAGCAAGGAGGGAATTATGAAACGGCTTATCTATGTTATGGTTGTGATAGGAATACTGGGATTGGTCGCCTGTGGCAAAAAGGAAACCAAACCCGAACCCACCGTAAAACCAGAAGAAACCAAACCCGCTGTCACAGGAGAAAAGGAAGACACATCGTTTGAAAATGTGATGAAGGTTCTCCGTGAGTCACTAGAACGTGAGCGCCGCGAAAACAACTCTGCCACCAAGATTCAGACCGCCAAAGCCTACATGCTCCTCATCAAGTTTCTCCAGACTGACAAAGAAAAGGTCAAAAGGGCAGGCATGACCGATGCCGATGTTAATTTCCTGGTAGAAGATGCAAAAAAGAAGGCAAAAGAACGACTCAACGAAGTTTTGGCCAACCCCACGGCTTCACCAGATGCCAAAAAGGAAGCCGAAACCCTACTGAAGAGTTTGTAAACGTTATAAAAAAGGGATGCCCCTTAAGGCATCCCTTTTTTCTCTTCCCCATGAGCTTTTGACAAAAGGGATCATGAGACCTTGAGATGTTCGTGGCGGCAACTTTCCCCCAGTCCCATCCACATCCACACCCACATCCCGAGATAAAAGGCATACAACAACATCGCATCAAAGAGAAACCCCACCCAGAGGGCATTCATAATCCCCCAGAGAAAAGGCGAAAGAAAGAAACGCCTGGAAACCGCATGGCGAAAAACCCTCACCCACATAACCAACAGAAACCCATAAAATAAAACAAAGCCCACCATCCCTGTCTCCAGAAGAATCGCCATGTACCCCTGATGAAGATAATCCGCTATAGAGTAGATATCATAGTCATGACGCTTCTCATAGTAATACTGACGAAAATTCATAAGCCCAATCCCAACAAGAGGGTGCGCTCCCTTATAAAAATCTCTCGCTGCCTCCATCTGATGAAGACGCTGGACATTGGTATGGAACCTCAGCGGATTTCTCGCAACAGCAGCCCATTTCGAGTCGGGGGCTACCATAACCACCACCACGGGAGCAAGCAAAAGAGGAAGAAGAATCGCTGGAAGCACCACATACCAGCGTTTCAGAAAAAGGATCTGGCTCAGCATAGCAACCGCAGCCACCACAAATCCCCCGCGAGACTGGGTGAGCACGAGAAGAAAAAGCCCCAAAACCACCCCAAAACCAAAGAGAAGCCTCTGTTTTTTTTGCCTTTCCTGGAGAAAAAGTGCAAACAGGGCTGGCACCATTAACCCCAGCCAGTACCCTCCTCTCGCAGCCCATTCAAACAGAGACGAAAGCTCAAAGGGATGATACGGCCACAGAAGAAGAGGAGTCCCACCCATCCAGATACCTATATCCTGCCTCACATAGAACTGCTGAGTAAGTCCAATCACCGCCACCGAGAGAAAGGTTGACACAATCGCCCGCCCAATGGTAGACCAGGGGAGAGTTTCCGCATCCTCACCCGCAAAGACGAAGCCAACCAACACATACAGGGCAAAAAGAAACGCCGCCCCAACGGCATCCATGGGGAATCGAGCCCAAAAACCCACAAGAACACTCCAGAAAAAGAAACGAACCACCAACCAGTGATACCATCTCTGACGATAGTTTTTGATAGCGTTTCCAAGCCCTACCAGCACCGCACCAAAAAGAAAAAACACCGCAAGACTCCCCGACCACCCAAAGGCAAGAGCAAGGATCAGAAAACGCAGCCTCACAGGCATCCCACGGGTCTGCTTGATCCAGTACAGCAGAAAGACGAGAAGAAACACCACTACCCCTATCATCAGACTGTGAAAACGAACCCCACGGTTTTCAAAAACCCTGAGAGGGGATTGTGATGTGATAAGGGTATCTCCTGAAAGAGAAAAAACCATGGGCTGATTTTTTTTGATGGAAATCTGGCGAGATTCGGTACCCTGAAGGGCAAATATCTCTTGCGAAACCAACGAGATCGCTACATATTCACCCGCCGGGAGCGGTCTCTCGACGTCAAATTCACGACTCAGGAAAAAAAACCACCGGTTGGAAACAATACTCCAGAGAACAAGCCCGACTAAAAGAAACTCTCCAAAAAGCACAAGATACTTTTTCATCATCGCTCCTGAGAAGAAGATTTTCGTATACGAATGGTGATGGTATTGTTGGTTCCATCGAGAAGCTCTACCCCCTTTGGTACAAGAAGCGTGACATTGGTGACATAGGCACCCTCGAGAGCCTCGAGAACAAACGGAACTGTCTCGATATGAGAAAGGTTTGAGAGAAGATAACTCGGACCACGAGCAATGGCCGAAGCCGGTCGAAGTTCGATGGTTTCTATCTCATATTCCCCTGGCAAGCTATTGGTTATACGAGGAACAACCGGAAGAGAAACAACCTGAATGGTATCCACATAAACAACTGTCCGTGTTTTTTCCATCGTGATGGCCAGGGATGGGTCTATATCTTTTAAACTCATCTGGAGATCATTGGTATACCAGCCAGGAATGGCCTCTGAGAGGTCTACATACACACGAATCTGGTGGGTTTCGAGTTCGGTGACCTTGTCCTTTTTGCCCTGAATGTATATCTTGGCAATGGTATCATTGGTCTGTACAATGGCAAGCTGTGGCGGCAGGTTGATATACTGGATAGGTACATAAAACGAACGCTGGATATTGGTCTGGGTATAGACAAACCACCACAGCACCACAGCGATGCCCAGACAGATGATTTTTGCCTGCCAATCTTTTGAGATGGTGAGCCACAGGTTATACCAGAATTGTTTCTTAAAGAAGATCATAGAGTTTCCTCTTCAGGTTTTCGTAATCCACGTCAAACAAAAGTTTTCCATGAAGGGCAAGAGAAACGGTTCCCTTTTCCTCAGAAACAATCAATGCAATGGCATCACTTTCACTGGTGATCGCTATACCAGCGAGATGCCTTGTCCCATACTTGAGGCGTTTCACCTTCATCGCGTCAATCTTTACCGCAGGCACAATCACCCGAGCAGCCAGTATCCTATCCCCCTGAATTACCACAGCCCCATCATGGAGAATATTCCCCTTGTAAAAGATAGAAAAAAGCATCTCCTTGGAAATTTTTGCATCCAGGAAGACAGCATCCTCTATCAGGTGCCGGAGCCCCACATTTCTTTCTATGAGAATAAGAGCCCCGAGGTTTTTCTGTGCCATCTCCGTAACCGTTTCAGCCAGCTCTTCTACCACATTGGAGTACTGTTTGTGAAACACACTCCGTCCCTGCCCAACCTGTGAAAGAACACGCCTGAGCTCTGGCTGAAACAGAATAGCCGCAAGTATCACAAAGTTGCCCACAATATAGCGTAAAACCCAGGCAAGGGTTTCAAGATGGAGAAAATCCGCCACAATCGAGACCGTCAGCACAATCAAAAAGCCCTTGACAATACTCATCGAATTGGTATCACGAAAAAGGGTATAAAGAAAGTAGAGGACATGCGACACTAATAAAATATCAAACAAAGAAACCGCCCAGGAAAGCCAGGTCATACCTTACTCCATTTTTTTATTTTTGCTGTTTTATTGTAAAGGGCAAACAGAAAAAAAAGCAAGCCCTGAATTGCTTCCTACAATAAAAGCAATAAAAAAATCTCTGCCCTACTCTCACAACCGTCTCTTAAAATCTTTGTACCCGAAACGCTTGTGGATTTTGACCCAGCCCTTCTCACTATCCATGATGGCTATATCCGGCAGACGAATACCGTTAAAGGTGTTGGTCTTCACCATAGAGTAGATAGCCATATCGGTAAAGACAAGCTTATCCCCCCTTTTTAACGGTTTATCAAAAGAATAGTCCCCTATCACATCTCCCGCCAGACAGCTCACCCCACCCAGACGATAGGTATAGGCTTTCTCGCCGGGCAGTCCACTCTCGAGGATATAGGGACGATACGGCATCTCAAGAACATCAGGCATATGGGTGGCCGCAGAGGTATCGAGGATAGCGATATCCATCCCATTGTGGATCACATCCAGAACCGTTGCTACAAAATACCCCGCATTCAGAGCCACAGCCTCCCCCGGTTCAAGATACACCTCCACACCATATTTTTTCTTAAAACTGATAATCGTCTCACAGAGGAGATCCCTATCATAATCCTCCCGGGTAATATGATGCCCACCACCAAAATTAACATACGCCATCTGAGGGATAAACTCCCCAAACCTCTCCTCCACAGCCTGAAGGGTACGAACCAGGGCATCAGCGTTCTGTTGACAGAGGGTATGAAAATGCAGATAGCTTATCCCATCCAGAAGATCGGGACGAAACTCACTTTTCACCACCCCCAAGCGGGACAAGGGGGCTGCAGGGTCATAAAGGGCTACCGGCGCCTCAGAATGCTCGGGGTTGATACGGATACCAAAATGTACCCCCTTGTTTCGAGCAGCCTGAAGAGCCACAGGACGAAAATACTCCCACAGGGAAAACGAATTGAAGTCGATATGATTCGCATACCGCAAAAGCTCTCGAAAATCCTCATCACTATAGGCAGCCCCATAGACATGAACCTCTTTGCCAAAACATTCCCGTCCCAGACGAGCCTCATCAACTGAACTGGCACACGTCCCGTGGAGGACATCCCTCAGTACATGAAAGGTGGCATACGTGGCAAACGCCTTCAAAGCAAGGATAATCCGACAACCCGTGCGGTCAATCACCTCTTTGAGGATAGCCACATTCGCCCGAAGACGCGCCTCATCAACGAGAAAAACAGGCGTCTTCAGCCGTTCAATATCAATATTGAGATCACTTACCTTCAAAACGTGGTCTCTTGCCATGGGAGTCCATACTGACCAATCTTTTCCATGAAAGGATCGGGGTCAAACTCTTCTACATTGAACACCCCTGCCCCCTTCCATACACCTGTGAGGACCATCATAGCCCCAAGCATTGCAGGAACCCCTGTCGTATAGGCAACCGCCTGGGTACCGGTTTCCTTGTAGCTTTCGGCATGGTCACAGATGTTGTAGATAAACCTGCGCTCAATCTGTCCCGAATACCCCTCACCCTCAATCTGAACTCCTATCACGGTTTTACCCTGATAGTTTTCACCAAGCGAGGCAGGTTCAGGAAGCAGTGCCTTCAAAAATTCAAGGGGAACGATCTTTTTTCCCTGGAAGACGATCGGCTTGATGCTGGTCAATCCAACATTCTGGAGCACCCGAAGGTGGGTGAGATAATTCTCAGAAAAGGTCATCCAGAAGCGGATCCGCTCTATCTCGGGAAAGTTTTTTACAAGCGATTCCAGCTCTTCATGGAAAAGGAGATAACTCTCCTTTGGTCCAACCCCAGGATAGTCTATCGGTTTATGAACTGACATAGGATCGATCTCTTTCCACTCACCATTCTCGTAGTAACGCCCCTTTTGGGTAATCTCACGAATGTTGATCTCGGGGTTAAAGTTCGTCGCAAACGCTTTGCCATGATCTCCCGCATTACAGTCCACAATATCCACATACTTCATCTTCTTGAAGTAATGTTTTTTCATATAAGCTGTATAGATGTTTGTCATACCGGGATCAAAACCACACCCTAGTACCGCCATGATACCAGCCTCTTTAAACCTCTCCTGGTACGCCCACTGCCACTTGTACTCAAACTTGGCCACATCCCTGGGTTCATAGTTTGCCGTGTCAAGATAATGGGTTCTCGTCGCCAGACACGCATCCATGATAGGAAGATCCTGGTAGGGGAGAGCTACATTGATCACTATATCCGGCTTAAACTTTTTGATGAGTTTGATGGTGTTTTTTGGTTTATCAGCATCCAGAGCGGCCGTCTGAATCTTTCGCCCATACTGTTGCTGGATACGCTGAGCGATACGATCACATTTTGCCCTGGTACGACTGGCCAAAAGTATCTCCGAAAACACCTCGGGCACCTGAGCACACTTGTGGGCTACAACCTGGCCAACGCCACCAGCACCAATAATCATGACTCTTGCCATAGGATCTCCCTCCTTTTAGTCTTTTTCGTAATAGGTATAACCATCAAGCCCCTCCTCGAGGGCTTTGAGGATAGAGGATCTTTCCTGCACCGTGATCCGATTCTCTGAGACAGCCTTTTCCGCCATCTCACGGAAACGACGACGTATATACTTGATATCGTACTCCACATACGAGAGCACATCAGCCACTGAATCTCCCTCTATTTCAGAGACAAAATTATAGCTTCCATCTTCTTGGACACAGATCGTAACCACATTCGTATCACCCAAAAGATTATGCAAGTCTCCGAGCGTCTCCTGGTAAGCCCCTACCAGAAACACCCCGACGTAGTATTCCTCATCAGCCTTGAGTTCGTGAAGAGGAAGCGTCAGCTTCTCCCCATGTGGATCGATGAAGTGATCCAGTTTCCCATCGCTATCACAGGTGATATCCGAGATGATAGCCTCCCTATTGGGCATGGTATCGAGACGGTGCAGGGGTACCACTGGGAAAACCTGATCAATCGCCCACGTATCAGGCAACGACTGGAAGACACTAAAATTCCCATAGTAGATATCAGAAAGCGCCACCTCGATTCCCTCGATCTCCACAGGGATCTTCTTCATCCCTCGAGATTTTTCACTTACCTGAGAAACAATATTCCAGAAGATATTTTCCGCCAGGGCTCTCTCTCGCAGAGAAATATCCCCATGCTTGAAAAGATCTCGAATCTGATCCCGATAATAGATAGCATCATTAATACTTTCCTGTAAATTTTTTACACTGAGCTTCTGATAGGTTTCAAAAAGGTTCTGGGTCAGTTCATTGACCCCTTCTGGAAGTTTTTCAGGGGGTTGTGCAGGGGTAAATCTCGTCACATCAAGCACATTAAAAATCAACACAGAATAATACGCCACAATAAAACGCCCGGATTCTGTTACAATGGTGGGATGCTCAATATTCTGCTCATCCACCACACTCATGACCGTTTCAATAATGTCGGCACAATACTCCTCAACCGTATAGTTTCGACTGGAGTGATAGTTCGTCTGCGAACCATCATAGTCTACCGCAAGCCCCCCACCAAAGTCCACAAAACCCATCGGGGCACCTTCGGTGACGAGTCCGGTATACACCCGGGTGGCTTCCTGCACTGCCGAACGAATATCACGGATGTTGGGGATCTGAGAACCCACATGGTAATGCAAAAGCCTCAGCCAGCCAAGAGCACCCTCCTGCTTGAGCTTATCAACAAGCTCTACCACTTCAGGTAAACTCAACCCAAAGATACTACGGTCGCCTCCTGATTCTGTCCAGTGACCACTGGCCTTGCTGGCAAGCTTGATCCGCACACCAATCCATGGCTCCACTTTGAGCAGTCTGGAACGCTCGAGAATAAGATCCGCTTCACTGGGCATCTCTATAACAAAAATACATCGGTACCCCAATTTGGTCGCATAGAGCCCCAGATCAATAAACTCACTATCTTTATATCCATTACAGATGATCAGGGCTTCAGGATCCTTGATGAAGGCCAGGGCTGCCAGAAGCTCCGCCTTGCTCCCAGCCTCAAACCCATGATGATAGCGACTCCCGAATTCACTGATCTCTTCAAGCACTTGCTGTTGCTGATTCACCTTGATAGGAAAAACCCCCCGATAACTCCCTTGGTACCCAAAGGACTGGATAGCCTTGCGAAAACTCTCATGCAAAAGGGAGATCTGAGAATCAAGAATATTGCTGATACGCAAAAGAACAGGAAAACTCATCCCCCTCGCCCGTATCCCCCGAATAACATCCATGAGACTAACCTGGACGGTACCTTGTTTCGTTTTGTACTGGTAGACAACCTCACCCTTCGCATTGATGTCAAAGTATCCCGCACTCCAATTACGAATATTGTAGAGTTCTGCCGATTTCTCGACCGACCAGCGTTCCAGAGGTTCTTTTCGTACCATTCCCGCCTCTCTCTCATACTCTCTAAATTGGTCATTATTTTAGAGCATACAGGAAAATATGTCAATTTTTTTTGCGTACTTTTTTCATGAGTCAACGACCTTCTCCCATGCCCATTGAGAGAAAACACCAAAAAAAACAAGAAA
>FWWL01004836.1_pt1 | contig 22037 bp, 21 predicted proteins | sample 2228331 | NCBI WGS metagenome assembly FWWL01 (sample SAMEA103939775, study PRJEB20133) | metagenome | reverse complement strand
CGATCATTTAAATTTCGTTATTGCACGATGTCCAATATCCGTTCGATAGTGACTATGATCGAAATGGATATGATTAATTTTTTCATAGGCTCTATTTAACGCGAGATCGAGATGGTTGTCGATGGCAACTACACCCAGAACGCGACCACCGTTTGTCACGATTTTTTCATCATCGAATTTCGTACCTGCGTGGAATACGAATACATTATCCGTGTTGTTTCCTTTCAACCCCGTAATTTCGATCCCTTTTTCATATGAACCTGGGTACCCTCCCGAAGCCATAATGACACAAGCAACCGCCTCGTCGCTCCATTGGATGTCTTGTTCATCCAACCCACCATCCATAATCGATTCAATTATATCGACTAGATCCGACTTCAGCCGTGGTAACACAACTTGTGTTTCTGGGTCTCCGAAGCGAGCATTGAATTCAATCACCTTGGGTCCAGTCTTCGTAAGCATTAGACCCGTATATAGGACTCCACTAAACGGACAATCTTCTGCTTTCATGCCCTTAACTGTTGGAATTATTATATCTTTAACAATCGCATCTAATTGCTCTTGAGTGATATGTGGAAGAGGTGAGTACGTTCCCATTCCACCGGTATTGGGGCCTTGATCTCCGTCAAATGCAGCTTTATGGTCTTGGGCGGGAACCATGGGACGGATTGTTTCACCATCAACAAAGCTCAATAAAGTCAATTCCTCACCCTCTAAAAACTCCTCAATAACTACTTCTGCACCAGCGTCGCCAAACGTTCCTACTTTAAGCATTTGATTTAATGCATCGGTTGCTTCCTCAAACGTTTTCGCGACGATTACACCTTTACCTGCGGCCAATCCATCTGCTTTAATGACAATTGGGGTGCCTTGTGACTCCACATAGATAACCGCTTCGTCATAATCAGTAAATGATGCGTAAGCCGCGGTAGGAATATTGTACTTATACATTAATTGCTTAGCAAAGGATTTGCTACCTTCGATTCTTGATGCCCTCTGGGTCGGTCCGAAGATTCGTAGACCTCGATTGCTAAAGAAATCGACAATCCCCTCAAATAATGGGACTTCCGGTCCAACGAAAGTGAGATCGATCTCTTCTTCCTTCACGAACTGAGCAAGCGCAGCAAAATCTAATTCATTTATGTTTACGACCGTAGCCAATTCAGCAATACCTGGATTTCCAGGAGCACAATACAGCTTCGAGACACGTGGACTTTGGGCCAGCTTCCAAACAATAGCATGCTCACGACCTCCTTGGCCGATTACAAGTATACGCAATATTAAAACCTCCTGACTAGTGCTTGAAATGCCTTAAACTCGTGAAAACCATGGAGATTCCAAATTTATTCGCTTCATCGATTGATTCTTGATCTCGCATCGAACCACCAGGTTGAATGATAGCGGTAATTCCTGCTTTAGCCGCTTCTTCGACCGTATCAGCCATCGGGAAGAAAGCATCGGAAGCAAGAACGGATCCTTTAGCTAGTTCAGCGGCTTGTTCGATTGCGATTTTTGCAGAACCGACACGGTTCATTTGTCCCGCTCCGACTCCAATTGTTTGACTATCTTTCACAAGCACAATCGCATTCGATTTCACGTGTTTAACGACGCGCCATGCAAATAAGAGCTGCTTTAGCTCATCCTCGGAAGGTTGGCGCACCGTTACAACTTTTAAATCTACTGGAAGGACTGTCCCGCGATCTATTTCTTGAAGCAGCATTCCACCTTCAACTGACTTCACTGCCCATCGTTTACTTCTATTCATGTCATTCCCTAATTCGAGTAAACGTACATTCTTTTTTTGCTTTAATATATCTAACGCTCCTTCAGTAAAAGAAGGTGCCAATATAATTTCAAGGAAAATTTCCTTCATCTTGATCGCTGTCTGTTCATCTACGATTTGGTTCGTCGCAACGATTCCACCGAATATAGAAACAGGATCAGCCTCATATGCTTTTTGAAATGCTTCTTCTAAAGATGAACCGATTCCTACTCCACATGGATTCATATGCTTAACCGCTACTACGCATGGCTCTTCAAACTCACGTAATATCCCTAATGCGGCATCCGCGTCAGCTATATTGTTGTAAGATAGCTCCTTACCATGCAGTTGCTTAGCGGTAGCAATATTCCCGCTTTGTGCTAAAGGATCACGGTAGAAGGCGGCTTTCTGATGTGGGTTTTCGCCATAGCGTAAGTCTTGTACTTTTTCATACGTAACCGTGAAGGTTTCCGATGTATTGATTTCTTCCCGCGCACCTAAGTACTCCGCGATTAAAGCATCATAAGCAGCCGTATGGCGAAACACTTTCGATGCAAGACGACGCTTTGTCGTATCGCTTACTAATTTGTCGGATTTTATTTCTTTCAGTACAATATTATAATCATCAGCATCAACGATTACCGTAACATCGTTATGGTTTTTTGCAGCAGAACGAAGCATTGCTGGACCACCGATATCAATGTTTTCAATCGCATCTTCAAATAAAACATCCGGTTTAGCAATTGTATTTTTAAATGGATATAGGTTAACGACAACGAGATCTATCGGTTTAATTCCATGTTCGGCCATTTGTCGTTGATGTGTTTCATCGGCTCTGATCCCAAGAAGGCCACCGTGTATCATAGGATGAAGCGTCTTCACCCGTCCATCAAGCATTTCCGGAAACCCTGTGATGTCTTGAACCTGCAACACATCTATACCAGCATCTTTCAATAACGTATAAGTCCCACCGGTAGAGATGATTTCAATACCTTGTTGTGATAGTTCTTTGGCAAAAGGAACAAGTCCTGTTTTATCCGAGACACTAATTAGAGCACGTTGAATCGCCATGAATGGCCTCCTTTTTTAGCATAAGTAATGGTACTTGTTTATACCTTGTTCATAAAGTGGACGTTGCGTCCTTCTACAATTAACCTGCCTTCGCAAAGCCATGCGATTACTTGTGGATACCACTCATGTTCCAGTTGTTGAATCTTCTTTGTCAATGTGGGTTCCGTCTCATCTTCATCAATCGTAACGGGCTGCTGAACGATGATGGGACCTGTGTCCATGCCAGCATCAACGTAATGAATCGTCATACCAGTTACTTTAACGCTAGCTTCGAGCGCTTGTCGTACAGCATCTAACCCTGGAAAAGAGGGTAATAATGAGGGATGAATATTAATGATACGACCTTCAAACTTCTCTAACAATGTTGATCCAACAAGTCGCATATAGCCCGCTAAAACGATGTAATCAACGTTCCACTGTTGGAGGTGATTAATGATTTCCTGTTCATAGGCAGCTTTCGTTTCGAAACTTTTCGGAATAAAGGAAAAAGCGGCAATCCCCGCTTCTTCAGCACGCTGAAGAACATACGACCCTGCCTTATCACTTATACATAAAACAACTTCATAAACACCGAATGAGTTCATCGCATCCATAATCGCTTTGAAGTTACTTCCGCTCCCGGATGCTAGGACAGCGATTCTCTTTCTCATAACTGCACGCCTCGTAATTGGACAGTCTGATCTCCTGACTGGATTCTGCCAATGTAATAAGGGTTTTCTCCTTCAGCGATAAATGTTTTAATTAATTGTTGCACATCATCATTGTCTACAACGAGAATCATACCGATTCCCATATTGAACGTCGTAAACATTTCCTTTCGTTCGATGTTTCCTTTTTCCTCAATTAACTCAAAAATGGGCTTAATCGGCCATGAACCGTAGTCAATTTCTGCACTTACACCTTCTGGTAACACGCGAGGAATGTTGTTAATGAATCCTCCACCCGTAATATGGGCCATACCTTTGATTTTGTGCTTTTTCAACGCGTTTAAGATTGGTTTCACATAAATGCGTGTTGGAGTCAGCAATTCTTCTCCTAGTGTTTTATCTAAAGAAGGGTAATTCTCATCCAAGGACAATTGCGAATCCTCTAACAGCACTTTACGTACCAATGAAAAACCATTACTGTGTAATCCATTAGAGGCTAATCCGATAATGGCATCACCCGGTATGATGTTTCTCCCGTTAATGATGTTTTCTTCGTCTACGATACCCACCGTAAAACCAGCGATATCATACTCCCCTGCCGCATACATTCCCGGCATCTCTGCCGTTTCCCCACCAATCAAGGCACAGCCGGCCTGAGCGCAGCCGTCGGCAATACCTGAGACAATCGCTTCAATCTTTTCAGGAATCACTTGATCACATGCTAAATAGTCAAGGAAAAACAAAGGCTCTGCTCCTTGGACGATGATATCGTTGACACACATAGCAACTGCATCAACGCCAATCGTATCGTGTCGATCCATCGCAAAGGCAAGCTTAAGCTTTGTTCCGACACCGTCTGTCCCTGAAACGAGCACTGGTTTCTTATATTTATCTTTGTCTAGTCCGAATAGACCGCCAAACCCACCTAACTCGGTCATGACTTCCGGACGGAACGTACGTTGCACATGCTTTTTCATACGCTCTACGGCGGCATCTCCGGCTTCAATATTTACACCTGCACGTTTGTACGCTTCACTCATCGTATTAGCCTCCTTAAGTATTTACGAAGTAAATACACTTCGTAAGCGGTTACCAGTATTTACGAAGTAAATACACTTCGTAAGCGGTTACTAGTCCCTCTATTTATCATGTGGATGTACCGTATCTTCATATAATTCAGTTGGGTAATCACCATCAAAACAAGCGAGACAAAGGCCACGATTATGTTCACTAACTGGTCGGCCGATCGCTTCCATTAACCCCTGCTTACTTAGGAATTCTAAAGTATCCGCCCCGATCGCTAGTCTAATTTCTTCCACGGTCTTTACACCAGCAATTAATTCTTCCTTCGTAGACGTATCGATCCCGTAAAAACAGGAATTCATCATCGGCGGGGAAGAAATACGGACGTGGATTTCTGCTGCCCCTGCTTCACGAAGCATAGAAACGATTCGACGGCTAGTCGTTCCTCTTACGATTGAATCATCAATCATAACGACACGCTTGCCTTCTACCACTTTACGTACAGCGGAAAGCTTCATTTTCACGCCACGTTCTCGCAATTCTTGACTCGGTTGAATGAAAGTTCGCCCAACATAGCGATTTTTAATAAGACCGAGCTCATATGGAATATCAAGTGCTTCTGCATAACCGATCGCTGCAGACGTACTAGAATCGGGAACGCCCGTCACGACATCCGCTTCTACCGGAAAGTCTTCCGCTAAACGATGACCTAGTCGCTTACGTGCAAGGTGAACATTAATTCCGTCAATATCACTATCTGGGCGGGAAAAGTAGATATATTCCATTGAACACATCGCTCTACGTGTTTGTTCAGCAAATCTGTCTGTTATCATTTCATGTGTTTTAAAATCAATCGTTAGCATTTGACCCGGTTCAATATCGCTTACATATTTGGCGCCTACAGTATCAAAAGCACACGATTCCGAGGAAAAACAGTAAGCATCGTCAATGCGTCCCATCACAAGCGGTCTTAACCCGTTTGGATCTTGAGCTACAATTAATTTTTCGTTCGTCATAATTAAAAGGGCAAATGCCCCTTTGATTTTTTTAAGGGATTCCTTCACTGCATCTTCAATGTTGTCATATTTCGAACGTGCAATGAGATGGGCAATTACTTCCGTATCGCTCGTCGTTTGAAAAATCGATCCATCTTGCTCTAACTGATATTTCAATTGAGATGCGTTGACCAAGTTCCCATTCGTCGCAATCGCAAGCTCACCCTCACGGTATTTAAAAATAAGTGGCTGCGCATTTTGTAGATGACTGTCACCTGTTGTCGAATAACGGACGTGACCAATCGACATCATTCCCTCTAAAAGGCTCAATTCATCATTTGAAAATGCTTCTGTAACAAGCCCCATTCCGCGATGATAGCTAAACTTCTCACCGGATGTCGTACAAATTCCCGCGCTTTCCTGACCACGATGCTGCAACGCATGGAGTCCATAGTACGTCATTTGTGCAGAGTCTTTGTGTCCTACAATACCGAATATGCCACATTCTTCTTTTAGCTCGTCAAAGATTTCTTCTTCATTAACCATGGGATTGCCCCTTTCCATGCTGCCGTAATTGAGGGTACAGGTACATCCGTGACTAATTGTTCGTTTATTTGAATGGAAACATTCTTTCCACCAACGATACCGACCACTTGATAAGGCACGTTAGCTTGTTCAATCTTTGCTTTCACAGCATCAACATTTCCTGCTGTTATGCTTAAAATTATGCGTGATTGGGTTTCACTGTATAGGGTAACATCCGGACGAAGATCACTATTCATTTCTATGCGACATCCGATGTTGCCTGACATAGACGATTCCGCTAAGGCAACTCCGAGTCCGCCTTCAGCCAAATCGTGAGCAGATGCGATCCCACCACTACGGATGAGATTTAACACTAACGATTGTAATGCTTTTTCTTTATCTAAATCTATACCTGGAGGACGACCAGCTGTTTTTCCGAGTATAACCTTTTGGAATTCGCTACCGCTAATTTCAGTTTTAGTTTCACCAAGGAGGATGATGATGTCTCCCTCCGTTTTAAAGCTTTGTGTTGTAATATGGTCTACATCTTCAATTAATCCGACCATTCCAATTACAGGGGTAGGGTAAATTGCTTCACCTTTCGTTTCGTTATATAAACTGACGTTTCCACCTATGACTGGTGTTCCTAATTGAACACACGCTTCACTCATTCCTTCAACACTCTGTTCCAACTGCCAGAAAATCTCCGGTTTTTCAGGACTTCCGTAATTCAAGCAGTCCGTTACAGCTAAAGGAGCTGCTCCTGAACAAACAAGATTCCTCGCCGCTTCTGCGATTGCGATGGCTCCGCCTGTCTTCGGATCCAGATAGACGTACCGACCGTTGCAATCCGTCGTCATTGCTAGCGCCTTACGCGTGCCACGAATACGGACGACCGCTGCGTCAGAACCTGGCACAACAGCTGTACTCGTTCTCACTTGATGATCGTACTGGCTATACACCCATTCTTTATTGGAGATGGTAGGACTTTGTAACAGTTTAACAAGAGACAGTTCCAACTCTTCCTTTGAGTAAGAGAGGTGATCAAGTACTTCTACATAGTCTTTGCTCTCTTCAAAGTAAGCAGGAACCTTGCTAGGTTTGTTGTATACTGGCGCTTCATCTACAATCGCGGCGATTGGAAGATCAACTACAACTTCGCCTTTATGCAACAAGCGGAGGCGTTTTTCTTCCGTTACGCGTCCAATTACTTTGGAATGTAATCCCCATTTATCAAAAATCGCTTTAACAGCGTCTTCATTTCCTTTTTCAACGACTAAAAGCATTCGCTCTTGTGACTCGGATAACATCATTTCATACGGTGTCATTCCCGGTTCACGTTGCGGTACTTCGTCTAAATTCATTTCAATTCCATTTCCACCCTTACTCGCCATTTCCGCGCTTGAGCTCGTTAAGCCTGCTGCTCCCATATCTTGAATACCGAGTACAAGTCCTGTGGCAATTACTTCTAAGCATGCTTCCAACAATAGTTTCTCCATGAACGGATCACCGACTTGGACTGCAGGACGCTTCGCTTCCGAAGCTTCATTTAATTCTTCCGAGGCAAAAGTTGCTCCATGAATTCCGTCTCTACCTGTTGATGCGCCTACATAAATAACGGGGTTACCTACTCCAACGGCGACTCCTTTTTGGATTTGATTATGGTCGATTAAGCCAACACACATCGCATTTACCAAAGGGTTACCTTCATAGCAATCCTCAAAAACGACCTCGCCTCCGACAGTCGGAATTCCCATACAGTTACCGTATCCGGCAATACCAGCGACAACGTTTTCAAACAGATACTTTACCTTTGGTTGTTCAAGTGATCCAAAACGCAAAGAATTTAATAAGGCAATTGGGCGTGCACCCATTGAAAATACGTCACGAATAATACCACCAACACCTGTCGCTGCTCCTTGGTAAGGCTCAATTGCAGAAGGATGATTATGGCTTTCGATTTTAAAAACAACCGCTTGTCCATCACCGATGTCGACGATTCCCGCTCATTCTACAGGTCCTTGTAGAACCTTTTCTCCCTTTGTCGGGAATTTGCGAAGTACGGGTTTTGAGTTTTTATAAGAACAGTGCTCAGACCACATGACACTGAAGATCCCTACTTCTGCCCAATTCGGACGTCGTCCAAGATGAGACTTTACCATTTCATATTCGTCAACCGTTAATCCCATGTCGCGATACAGTTGTTGGTCTTCGATCATTTCTGGAGTTGGTTCGTATGGTTTATGCATGCACTTTCTCCCTCCACTCTTGGACCATAGATAAGAATATTCTTTTCCCATCTTCTGAACCGAGTATCGTTTCAATCGCTCGTTCTGGATGAGGCATCATTCCAAGTATATTTCCTTCGCGGTTACAAATACCGGCAATCTCATCAACGGAACCGTTTGGATTTTTTTCTGCTGCATAACGAAACACGATTTGATTGTTCGCTTTCAATTCAGCTAACATACTTTCATCACAGTAGTAGTTGCCTTCACCGTGAGCGATTGGGATGTTAATCATTTCCCCTTCTGAGTAGGCTGATGTAAACGGTATTCTGTTATTCTCAACTCGTAGAGGTACGGTTTCACAACGGAATTGTAGAGATTCGTTCCGACGCATCGCTCCAGGGAGCAGACCGGATTCTAGTAGAATTTGAAACCCGTTGCAAATTCCAATGACGAGTTTGCCTTCTTTGGCGAAACGGGTTACTTCGGACATTATAGGAGCGAATCTTGCAATTGCTCCTGAACGCAGGTAATCACCATAAGAGAATCCACCAGGAATGATGACGCAATCATAGCCGGATAAATCGGTTGCAGTATGCCATACGTAATCGACTTCTTCATTGATACCATCTTTTATTGCATGGTAACAGTCGATGTCACAGTTTGATCCGGGAAAAACGATGACGGCGAATTTCATTCTGCTACCTCCTCCAATTGGAAGTTGTAATCTTCGATGACAGTGTTTGCGAGAAGTTTCTCGCACATTTCTTTTACTCTTTCTTCTGCTACTTTTTTATCATTAGAATGGATTTGGAGTTCCATGAACTTACCGATTCTCGCTTCAGACACCTCATCGAATCCAAGAGATTGTAGGGCATCACGTACGGCATTCCCTTGAGGATCTAGTACGCTTTGCTTTAACGTTACGAATACGCGGGCATTAAACATGTTGTTTTCCTCCTAATCGACGTAGTATTTCTTGGTAAGCATCTTCGACGTTTCCTAAATCTCTGCGAAAGCGATCTTTATCTAGCTTTTCATTCGTGTTGCTATCCCAGAATCGGCATGTATCGGGTGATATTTCATCTGCTAGTAGTACGTTTCCTCGTTCATCAAGACCGAATTCTAGTTTGAAATCGACTAGAGTGACGTTTCTTTCAGCAAGGTAGGGAATGAGTATGTGATTCACTTGAAGTCCTAGCTTTTCCATTGTAATTACTTGTTCAGATGTTGCTAGTTGGAGCACGGAGATATGTGAGTCGTTTATGAGTGGATCTCCGAGGTCATCGTTTTTGTAATAGAATTCTACGACAGGATGGTTCATCGGCGTTCCTTCATTAAGTCCAAGACGCTTCGCTAACGATCCTGCGGCGATGTTTCTAATAACGACTTCAATCGGGATGATCGTTACTTTACGTACGAGTTGTTCATTCGTCGATAAGGTTTGAACGAAATGGTTAGGCACACCTTGCTCTTGAAGCATGGTGAAAAAAATGGAACTGATGGCGTTGTTCAGTTGACCTTTGCCTACGATCGTACCTTTCTTTTCTCCGTTGAAGGCGGTGGCGTCGTCTTTATATTCAACCCAGTATAGGTTTGCTTCATCGGTGGAGTAAATTCGCTTTGCTTTTCCTTCGTAAAGTAGTTCACTCTTTTTCATCTCCGGTTCCTCCCAAATACGAATTATTGAAACCATTTAAACAAAATAATAATACCTATCTAAATTATGCGATTGAGCAGGTCACCCTACCCCTCATAACACCTAATCAACTAAACCTAATCGCGTAAAAATCTCATCGACTCGAGATAAATGGTAGTTATAATCGAAGCAATCGTCGATCTCTTCTTTCGTTAGGGCTTTGCTAATCGATTCGTCTTCTTCAATTAGACCGCGGAATGGACGTTGTTCTTCCCAGGCTTGCATCGCTCTAGCTTGTACAGTGTCGTAGGCTGTTTCACGTGTCATTCCTTTATTAATAAGTGTTAGTAGTACACGTTGGGAGTAGATTAAACCTAGGGTACGATCCATGTTGCGTTTCATGTTTTCAGGGAATACTGTTAAGTTTTTCACGATACCTGTAAATCTGTTAAGCATGTAGTTTAATAGCTGGGTTGCGTCTGGTAGAATGACGCGTTCTACGGACGAGTGCGAGATATCTCGTTCGTGCCATAACGGCACGTTTTCGTACGCGGCTATCATGTGTCCGCGAATGACACGAGCTAGTCCGCTCATGTTCTCGGAACCAATTGGGTTCCGTTTGTGTGGCATTGCTGATGATCCTTTTTGACCTTTACCGAACGATTCTTCTACTTCACGGGTTTCGCTCTTTTGTAATCCACGAACTTCGACTGCGAACTTATCGATTGAGGTTGCAATTAAGGCTAACGTTGCCATGTATTCTGCGTGGCGATCACGTTGTAGTGTTTGGGTAGAGATTGGTGCGGCTTTCAAACCGAGTTTCTCGCAGACGTACGATTCGACGAACGGATCAATGTTCGCGTATGTTCCAACTGCACCGGATAACTTACCGAAAGCTACTCCGCTAACAGCATGTTCTAACCGTTCAAGATTACGCTTCATTTCTTCATACCATAATGCTAGTTTCAACCCAAAAGTCGTTGGTTCAGCGTGGACTCCGTGGGTTCTACCCATCATGACGGTTAATTTATGTTCAATTGCTTTGTTTTTAAGTACTTCGATAAAGGCTTTAACGTCTTTTAACAGAATTTCATTGGCTTGTGTTAATAAATAAGATAAAGCCGTATCAACGACGTCGGTAGAAGTGAGTCCGTAATGTACCCATTTCGATTCTGAGCCTAATGTTTCTGAAACGGCACGTGTGAACGCTACGACATCATGTCTTGTTTCTTGTTCTATTTCATAGATGCGATCAATATTAATCTGTGCATTTTTGCGAATCAGTTGGACGTCTTCATGAGGAATGTGTCCAAGCTCTGCCCATGCTTCGCAGGCTAATATTTCTACCTCGAGCCAAGCTTTAAATTTGTTCTCTTCTGTCCATATTGCTGCCATTTCAGGTCTTGTGTAACGTTCAATCATTGAGAAGCCTCCTATAATTCATTTTAGAGGATGTTTAAAAAGTCCGGTAAACATTACTGTCGAATTTCTGCGTTGCGTTGTCTCTCCGCTGCTCACGTAGTATTACCTACGCTCCGCTGCTCGTTTCTTTAACCCACAAAAGTGAAGACGTGCCCTGAAGCCAAATCCGATTACTTTTGCTGGGACACGATGAGCATATTCAACGCGCCTTGAACTTCTCGGTCCTGTTTATCCTCCTTTTTAATCAGTCTCTATTCATATAATAATACCCAGAGAAGGTTCCTCGATGTACACGAGGAAACGCTCCACTGGGCATACTAATAGCATCAGTGAATAAGCATTTCACTCGTAGACTCGAATTTTACGGATTCAAGGTAGAGACGTTCGGGCCAATTCCCAAACATATACGAGGAGAATGATTACTATTTATTATTTGCTTTAAGTGTAACAAGTAGTCATAGCTTGTGTCAAGGAAAACACGAACGTTTAATATCGAAAATTTGAAAGTGTTCGTAATTTAGCCATTGTATTCGTGAACGACGAAAAAAACCCTGATCTTCAAGGGTTCTTCTCATTTATTAATCAATTGTATATATTAGACGAACTATTTTCATCTAAATTACACTTTCTATTATAATCTTTAAAATAAACTTTGATATTAAAGAGCTCCTAAAACGAGAAAAACAGTACCAAGAAGGTACTGTTGGAATGAAAAGCATTTTTACAAAAATTTTATGCTTTTAATCTCTCAATTCGATCATTTATATCAGGATGACTTGAAAATAATCCAATCATCCCTCTTTTGTTGTTAATCTTAAGGGTAGCAAGCGAGGCTTGTGATGTATCCACCTGGTTGATATGACGTTTAAGTGACTGTAAAGCATGAACCATTTTATCTCTTCCCGCTAAATCTGCTCCACCTTTATCAGCGTGGTACTCACGATATCTCGAGTATGCCATGATCACGATGCTTCCTAAGATGGAGAATAGGATCTGAAAAACAATGATAGCGATGAAATGAACGATTCCCTGTAACTCTTCTTTTACAAAACGGGATACTGCTAGAGCGACAATTCTTGCAAGGAATACGACGAACGTATTAACGACTCCTTGTAATAACGTCATCGTTACCATATCGCCATTAGCTACGTGTGCAACCTCATGCGCAATAATTCCTTCTACAGCAGTATCGTCCATTTGATGAAGAAGTCCAGAAGAAACTGCCACGAGTGAACGTCTTTTCGATGGACCTGTTGCAAAGGCATTGACCTCACCAGATTCATAAATACCAACTTGAGGCATAACCGAAAGTCCGGCAGCACGAGAAAGGCGATGAACCTTTTCTACAACGGATCTCTCCATTGGGGACAAATTGTTCTCTGGTTTTAAAACCTGTACCCTCATCATCCACTTTGCCATGATTCGGGACAAAGCTAACGATAAGAAGGCACCTGTAAAACCTACAACGGCACTAAAAGCAAGTAAAGATGCGAAGTTAATGGTATCGTCGGCATTAATATAAGAGCCTATTCCTAATACAGATAAAACAATTCCAATCGTCACCATAATTAATATGTTTGTTACGATCAAAAGCAAAATTCTTTTTGCCATTATACAATCCCCTCTTCAATGTTCTTCTTGATTTCAATCTTACGAATCCTGTGTTTATCTTTCTTTTTGACGATAAACGTGTAACCGTCTATTTGAAGCTTACCTTCTTCTTTAAGAAGGTAGTTTTGTCCATATAACCATCCACCTATTGTATCATATTCTTCTGTGTCTAAGTTTAATTTCAACAGGCTGTTTATTTCATTGATAGAAACTTTACCTTGAACAATATAATGAGATACATCAATCTTTTCAATGTCTGATCTCTCTTCGGTGTCGAATTCATCACGAATCTCTCCGACGATCTCTTCAAGTATATCTTCTATCGTAACCAACCCTGCCGTTCCACCATATTCATCGACTACTATGACGAAATGAACACCATGCTTCTGCATTTCCTTTAACAGCTTTTTAATGGGTGTAGATTCTGAGTATGAAAGAGTGGGTCGCACAAGGGAAGATAGCTCTAAGTTAGGATCATCGGAATATTTTAAGAAAAATTCCTTTGTATTCAACATTCCTACAATATTATCTTTATCATCGATCGCGACTGGAAAACGCGTATATTGTTCACGTTTAATGATTTTTAAATTTTCCTCTAAAGATTGATCCTCGAATAAACAGACCATATCTGTTCTTGGGATCATAATTTCACGTGCTAGAAGATCATCGAATGCGAAAATTCGATTCACATAGCCATACTCGGCTTGATTGATTTCACCTCTTTGATAGCTTTCTGAAAGAATGATTCTTAATTCTTCCTCCGAGTGAGCTTCTTCATGCTCTTTCGCTGGTTTCATGCCAAGTAATTTAATCAGTTGGCCTGCGGAGCCGTTAAGCACCCAAATGAATGGATACATGATTTTATAAAATAAGATGAGTGGTCCGGCTAAAAATAAACTGACTTTCTCAGCTTTTTGAATGGCTAATGTTTTAGGAGCAAGTTCACCGATGACCACATGCAAGAATGTAATAACGGCAAAGGCAATCATAATCGATATTAACGTGGACAATTCATCCGTATAACCAAGATCATGGAAGACAGGGTGTAACATCATTTCTACTGTCGGTTCACCTAACATACCCAGACCGAGCGCTGTTATCGTTATACCTAGCTGACAGGCAGATAAATACCCGTCAAGGTTGCTTATTACTCTCTGTACATTGAGTGCCTTTTTGTTCCCATCTACAATTAATTGTTCAATTCGAGAAGGACGGAGCTTTACAACCGCAAATTCTGCTGCTACGAAAAAGGCTGTCGCGATAATTAATATAACGACTAAAAACAAGTTTAAAGCAATCATGGTTACATGAGTCTCCTATTCATTTTTTTTACCATATTACTACAGGATACATGCCTGAAATCTCATAAGGGAGACATCAATGATAAAAATAGCAATTCCCACATTAACAGGAAATATACTTGATAGAAACTGAGCGATTAAGTCTGTACCTAGAGAAATCACATTTATAAATTCCCTCATATTATAATGTAGCAATTGTAAATATAAGGAGTGATTTCATTGGTCGTACATAAATGGATTATTATTCACAAATCATACGGACTACCTCGTGCAATTTATCAAATACAGAGGTACATGGAATACAAAAGTATTCATGTCAAAATTGAAATATCGAATGCATCACAACTTATAGAATACAGACTGTACGTTTTGGAGTCTCAAAAAGAACAAGCTCTTAGAATGCTTGAAGAGTTTAAAAAAAATCCATAATTTCAGTATGAACAAAAGAGCAATGAGAAAAAGCAGTTTCCATCATAAAGATGAAACTGCTCTTTCTATGATAATTATATTTTTACTTGTGAATGATCTTGTTGATCTTTTTGGAACCATTTTTGATAGATAGCGACAGCGATCATTAAAACTGCCCCAAAAATCGATGTTGTTAACTCGGGAACAACTAATAAGAAGCCTCCGAGAACGAGTGTTATTCGTAGTATGATATTCATGTTTTTAAACCAATACCCGATCATGCCTGCTCCAACTGCAATCATACCAATAGTTGAGCTAATGAAGATGAGTGTAGCCCCCACCCAATCCGTATCAATCAATAACATTTGCGGTGAAAAAATAAAAATATACGGAATGATGAAAGCTGCGATAGCAAGTCTTGTAGACTCTACACCCGTTTTTAACGGGTCACTCTTACCGATTCCAGATGCAGCAAATGCTGCCAAGGCGACCGGTGGTGTAATGTCGGCAAGAATTCCGAAGTAAAATACAAACATATGAGCAGCCAGTAATGGATATCCCAATTCAATAATGACAGGTGCAGCGATAATAGAAGTAATGACATAGTTGGCTGTCGTCGGAACTCCCATACCTAAAATTAAGCATGCAATCATTGTAAAGAATAATGTTAGTAAAATACTTCCTCCGGCTAAATTGAGCAATCCGTTCGCGAATGATAAGCCCAATCCTGTTAGTACGATGACACCTACGACCATACCGGCTGCTGCACAAGCGACTGCGACTCCAAGCGCGGACCTGGCTCCAGTTGCTAACGCTTCAAATAAACCCTTAATCGTTAGTCTCCTTTCGCCAGGTTGGATGAATCCCGTTATAACAGCTACGAACAAACCGTATAATGCAGCACGCATTGGTGTCATGTTCATTGCAAGAAAGACTATAATCGCAACAAGCGGTGTTAGTAAATAAAGCTTTTTTAACACTTCTTTAACAGGAGGCAATTCGTCCTTACGTAATCCTCTAAGACCCAACCGTTTCGCTTCATAGTGTGTCATAATCCAAATCCCTACGAAATATAGCAATGCAGGTAGGGCAGCTGCTTTTACAATTTCCCAGTAAGGTATTCCTGTAAATTCAGCCATGAGGAAAGCTGCTGCTCCCATTACTGGTGGCATGATCTGCCCACCTGTTGAAGATGTTGCCTCAACCGCACCAGCAAACTCTTTCCGATAGCCCAATTTTTTCATCATAGGAATTGTAAACGTACCTGATGTAACAACGTTGGCAACCGAACTTCCACTAATGGTACCTTGAAGCGCACTAGAGAAGATCGTTACTTTAGCAGGTCCTCCACTTGCACGACCAGCTATCACTAACGCAAGATCGTTGAAATAATCACCAACACCTGTTTTGTCCAATATGGCACCAAATAAAATAAACAAGAAAATGAACGTAGCTGAAACCGCTAATGGGGTTCCAAATATTCCGTCCGTTGTATAGTACATATGGGAAGCAAGCCTTTCAAGGCTAATCCCTCCATGTCTTAAGAAACCAGGAACCCACTCTCCAAATAGAGCGTAGAGTAAGAAGACCGAAACGATAATGGTAATGGGTTTACCTACAACTCTTCGAGAAGCTTCCAAAACAATAAGGATGGCCAGACCCCCTACGATTAAATCAAGCAACGTATGGTTCCCGGCTCTCCTAACAAGAACATCATAAAACAGTGTCCAATATAGACCGACAAAAACAGATACTACAGTTAAAATCACATCTACAATGGGTACCTTTTCCTCTATCTGTTCTTTCTTTTTAAAAGGGAAAAGAAGGAAGATCATCGCCAATGCAAATGATAGGTGAATAGATCGCTGTATTTCCGAACTTAAGCCACCTATAAATGCTGTGTAAATATGAAAGATTGAAAAGGCAATCGCTATAATAAATACGATTCTTTTCATAACACCCTTAAGCATACGGGAACCCGCTTCAGGATCGTATTTCGCTAGTAGTTCTAGTGTTTCCTCTTCCGTCAACTTTTTTTGGTCTGTTAACTCTTCACTCATGAGAATTCCCCTTCATTACCGACATCAATAGACTTTCTTTCTTAACGGAAAATCGGATAGAACTTCCGGGTTTGCTTAGATTATTCAATGGTATCGATTCACCATCGAATAAAAGCTGATGGTTAGCGACGATTTGACCAATAAACAAGTCAATGTGTGGCATAGGTGTATTAATATTACTTAGCACAACTTTTCCATTTTCCCTTTTAATCACCTGTTCCCCGTAGACTTCAGAGGGTAAACCTGCTCCGAAAGATTCATATATAGAAGAGTCAATGATAAGTTCTCCTTCTCCTACTCTAATCACTTCGTCAACGTCCGTTCTTGCAACGGAATGCTTGTATCTAATCGTAAACAGATCCCCTTCAGTGACCCGTTTACTCCACAGTACATTATGGGTTTCGTTAGACTTGATCGTTAAAATCGGAAAAATTGGCCAAGCTAAAATTAGAATAAATAATATTGTTATGATAGCAATACCAAGTTTGTAGTATTTGTTCATTTAAAATTACACAGGGAGCGATATCGCTCCCTGTGTAAAACCTCCTATTTCAATACTATTTCGTGATTCCTTTTTCATCGTAATATTTCTGTGCACCAGGATGGATCGGAATCGTTAGGCCTTTAAGTGCATTTTCTAACGTAATCTCTTTACCTTTAGCATGTTTAGTTCCAAGCGTATCAAGATTCTCGAAAAGCGTTTTTGTTAGATCATACACAAAATCTTTGCTAAGACTGCTATTGACAGTTAAAGATGCTAAAACGGCTACTGTTTTTGCATCTTCAGTTTGGCCTTTATAAGCGTCCTTCGGAACTAATGCATCAATATAGAATGGATAATCCTGCTGTAGTTTTGCTATCACAGCTTCGTCTATACTTAATACTTTAACTCCCTTTGTTATTGCTATATCAGTGACGGCTGAATTTGGAATCCCAGAAGTTACAAACATCGCATCAATTAGACCATCTTTAAAAGCATCTGCCGAATCCGCGTACGATTTTAATTGTTCATCAATATCATCGTAAGAAAGACCGGCTGCAGTCAAAATTTGAATACTGTTAGCTTCATTACCACTACCAGGAGCACCGACCGAAACCTTCTTACCTTTTAAATCTGCCAAAGTGCTTATTCCACTATCTTCGGCTACTACAAGTTGAATAATTTCTGGATAAAGTGCTGCAATTCCACTAATATTTTCAAGTTTAGCGTCAAATACTTCTGTACCGTTTACTGCATAATCAGCGATATCATTTTGGGTAAAAGCAAGTTGTACGTCTCCCTTAGAAAGCAATTGCATATTTTCTACAGATGCACCTGTTACTTGGGCTGTAGAAGTGATTTTGAGCTTATCGCTAAAAATCTGTGCCATTCCTCCACCCACTGGATAATAAACCCCTCCTGTGCCTCCTGTTGCAATTGTTGCCGTCTTTTCTGAACCACCTGCGCAACCTATAGCAGAAATAGCAAGTGCTGCAATAACTAAAATACTACCTATTTTCTTCTTCAAAATATTTCCCCCTCATCTACTTTCCGTTCAATTGAAAACCCTTTCAAGAGAACGAATTTTTAGAAATATACTATTATTATAGATATAAATCGAAAGAATCGTCAACTACTCTTTCCATAAGAATGAATGTATAGTAAATGTATACTATACATATTGAGCTATTATGACTCAACATCCCAACACCAATAATTAGTATTAATTCAAAAAATAAAATGAACCTGCTTTATCAAAATCTACTATTTTTTATCTATATTATCTCCTGAGTCCTAGGATCGGCTAATGAATATTTCTCTTCTTAAAACGACCGCCTTTAACGTCATGGATTCTTCCGATTGCAAGAAAAGCCATATTGTCAATATCATCAACGATTGTTCTGAGCTTCGCTTCCTCTAGTCTTGTTATAACACAGAAGACCACTTTTTTATCCTCCCCTGTGTACCCCCCTTCTCCGTTTAAATAGGTTACACCTCTACCTAAACGCGCAATTAGTGCATTACCAATTTCTCTATATTTGTCACTTATTATCCAAATTGCTCTTGATTCATCCAGTCCATCAATCGTGATGTCAATGATTTTATAAGCAATAAAGTAAGCAATTAAGGAGTACATTGCCCGATCCCAGCCGAATACCGGACCTGCACTACATAAAATAAAAAGATTGAAAAACATAACTGTTTCTCCAACGGTAAATGGGGTCTTTCTGTTCACAAGTATTCCTACAATTTCTGTTCCGTCGAGTGATCCCCCGTACCTAACTACCAAACCAACGCCTATTCCAATTGCGATACCGCCGAAAACAGCTGCCAATAAAGGATCCTTTGTAAAAACAGGAACGGGATGGAGTAAGGCTGTTCCGATGGATAAAACGGTTATGCCGAATATCGTTGAAATAGCGAATGTTTTTCCAATTTGTTTATACCCTAGAACAAAAAAGGGTACATTCAGTAAAAAGAGAATGACTCCAATATTAATCCCGGTCAAATATGAAACAATGATGGAGATCCCCACGATTCCTCCGTCAATAACTTTATTGGGAATCAAAAAAAGTTCTAATCCAACAGAAACAAGTACTGCTCCCAGAAATATAAAAATTGCTCGTTTTAAAATGTTACCTTTCGTAAGTTTTTTATGTTTTATTTCTTTTATTATCCTTCGGTTCTTGTTTATTATTTCATTCATTCGATTCACCTTCCCCTGCCTCTTAAATGTATGCAATTGAATACAAATTGATAACAAACACACTTTAATCTCTACCGATTAAATTTTAAAACAACCCTGAAATTATTGATTATTTGAAACATAAGAAAAACCGGGGAAAATCCCCCGGTCCTTAACAACAACGATTTACTTTTCCACTTTCGTATCTATTTTTCAATGCGTGCATATAATACTCTTTTTCAGACATAAGTAGTTGATTTGAAAAATGTAGCTTATGGTGCTCCACATACTTTTGGTAATTGGGCATTCCAAATATTGTTTTTATGTTTGAACCTAGATGTTTCAATCTGGCATGCAACGTTTTTCCCATACTACCCTCCAATCGTGACATCAGGCAATTTAGATTGAACAAATGGAGTTTCTTTGAGATCAGGCCTTTGTTTCTTAACAAGAATCAAATACCAATTACGGAATGAATCTATAATTAATAGTACAACAACAGCGATGAAGACAATGGTTATGACACCATCCAGTCGATCGTTGAAAACGATTTTCTCCATAACTTCCATTGTTTTGGCTGGTGCTAATACCTTGCCTTGATCGATTGAAGTTTGAAATTTTGAAGCGTGAGCAAAGAATCCGATGGCAGGCGTCGTAGATAGCACCTTCATGAATGCTGCTGTTAACGTCGTGATGCTGAGCCAAACGAATGGTATGATGGTTACCCAAGCATACTTTGCTTTGCCCATCTTAAAAATAATTGTAGTTGCAACAGCTAAGGCAATCGCCGCAAGCATTTGGTTGGAAATACCAAAGAGTGCCCAAAGCGAGTTGATTCCACCGAATGGATCAATCGCCCCTTGGTAAAGAATATAGCCCCAGCCAAGCGTGATAATAGCAGAGGCAATGATATTATAAGAGTATTTATCTGTACGAGCGAACGGTTTATAAAAGTTACCAATTAAGTCCTGCAACATAAAACGCCCAATTCGAGTTCCCGCATCAATCGTAGTTAGAATGAAGACAGCTTCAAATAAAATAGCAAAATGGTACCAGAAAGCTTTCGCACCAACTAAAAATGAAGATAGGATTTCTGCCATCCCAACAGCTAAAGTTGGAGCGCCACCCGTTCGTGATAGGACGCTATTCTCACCAATATCCTTGGCGGCATTTGTAATCTGATCAGGCGTAATTTGGAAGCCCATATTTGTAATTGCCGTTGCGGCTGCAACAGCATCGGTACCAATTACCGCACCTGGAGCATTCATCGCAAAATAGAGCCCTGGCTGAAGAGCGCAGGCAGCAATGAGAGCCATTATGGCAACACCTGACTCCATTAACATTCCACCAAATCCAATAAATCTTGCATGTGACTCCTTTTCCAACATCTTCGGTGTCGTTCCCGAAGCAACTAAAGAGTGAAAACCGGAAACTGCACCGCAAGCGATAGTGATAAACAAGAAAGGGAATAATGGTCCTGCAAATACGGGTCCAGTACCGTCAATAAATTTACTAACTGCAGGCATTTGTAATTCTGGCATAACGATAAGAATCCCGATACCAAGCAGGAAGATCGTTCCTATTTTTAAAAAGGAGCTTAAATAGTCACGAGGTGCTAACAGTAACCATACAGGTAAAATCGATGCAATAAAACCGTAAATTGCAATCATAATTGCCAATTGAGGTGCTGTAAATGTAAACATTTTCGCTAATGTTGGGCTCTCAGAAACGAGTTGACCACCCCATAAAGAAAGTAACAATAAAACAAGCCCAATAATCGAACCTTCAAGCACCTTGCCTGGACGAATATACCTCATATAAATTCCCATGAAAAGAGCAATTGGTAAAGTCATGGCAATCGTAAATACTCCCCATGGCGAATCTGCAAGCGCTTTCACAACAACCAATGCAAGAACAGCGATAAGTATAATCATAATTGCGAGTATACCAAAAGAGGCAATCATGCCGCCTACTGGCCCGACTTCTTCCTTCGCCATTTGTCCAAGTGACTTACCATTTCTGCGCATGGACGCCATAAGAATAACGGCGTCTTGGACTGCACCAGCAAGAACTACCCCAATAATGATCCACAGTGCTCCTGGAAGGTATCCCATTTGGGCAGCTAAAATCGGTCCTACTAAAGGTCCGGCACCTGCAATCGCTGCAAAGTGGTGTCCAAACAATACCCACTTATTTGTCGGTACGTAATCTTTACCATCATTGTTAATCTCTGCTGGTGTTGCACGTTTGTCATTAACCTCATAAATCTTCTTCGCTATAAATTTACTATAAAAGCGGTAAGCAACGGCGTGCGAACAAACAGCAGCAACAATTAACCAAGCAGCAGAAACAGTTTCTCCTTGTGACAGGGCTAAAATAGCAAAAGCCGCTGCACCAAAAATTGAGACTACGGTCCATACGAGAATGGAAATTATACCTTTTTTTACCATGTTATTAAACATCCTCCTTAAATTTTCTTTATATTTGGGATATTCACAACAATATGTATTCTATTGTCACAGACAAACTCCTTCTTCTTTTCTATGGAAATATATTAAGTAATAAAACTAAACACAAAAAAAGCCGCATTTCTGCGACTTTAATTGTTTATGCCTGGCAACGTCCTACTCTTCCAGGACCCTGCGGTCCAAGTACCATCGGCGCTGGAGGGCTTAACGG
>FWWL01004835.1_pt1 | contig 22040 bp, 14 predicted proteins | sample 2228331 | NCBI WGS metagenome assembly FWWL01 (sample SAMEA103939775, study PRJEB20133) | metagenome | reverse complement strand
GTACGAAATTCCATGCACATAAGCAAAGCAGATAAATGTCATGCCAAGGATAATCGTTGATCCTGCAGACCTGAGGATTTTGGCGGCAGCGATAAGGCGTGAAACTGCAGAATTAGAGAATATTACCGCACGACTGAATTCTTCTTTATATAGATTGGATTGGCGGCTGAGGGCAAAATACCCGATTGAAAACGAGTGGCACATCGTAAAAAGCAGGATAAATGCCGTAAGAGCACAAGCAGAACATCTGGTAAACACTCTCTATTTTAGGGCTGAAAAATTCGAAAATGCGGAGCTGGAAAGCAACCGCAGCTTAGTTGCAATAAATGTACCGAAAATATTTGTACCATTTTTGTATATATTGCCTACCCCTGATCTTAAAAAATTCCTGCGGTTGAGTGACGAAGAGTATAGGCCATACAGTTTTCCGGTTAGCACGCTTACGGTGATAACGTTGTCGATAATGAACGGTTTGATAAAAGAGGCATCGGAGGACGAAAAATCTTGGGGCCACATTGTGAGTCTTTGTAATGAGGCATTGAAAAAGCTTAGCCCTGGGACAAAGTCCATCCCATGGATAGGAATGGTGGCGGGGACGTTCCTAGACTATGCAGCAGGAAAGGATTATTCGGAACGCGGGCTGCGAGTTGCGGTAGGGAAGAATCTTATCGAAATGGGAATAGCGACGAGTGCATTGGGAACTGGAGTGCTGATAGGAAACGCTGTGGTTCAGGTAGGCGGAAAAGCCCTGATAAATGGTAGTGAATGGTTGGGTAAGCAGAAATGCGTTGAGCCCATGCACGACTTGATTATTGAGCGAAGCGCTGAAAGAGCTGTAAGAGCAATAGAGAAGCTGGACCTAGGAAACATAACCGAAGATATCAGCAAGATTGCTAACGATATATATATTGAACCAACGATAAACGCTTGGCGAGACGCGTGGACTATGCTTGTACAAGATGTAAGATCTCTGGCTTTTCATGCGGGCGACTTTGTCATGGGAGCGGTCACAACGCCGTTCGAATTAGCCAGACACGGCATGACCATCACTTTGGCCGCGGCCACGGAGGAAGTGAAGTGGGGTCTCCCACATGATCTTAGCAAACACATAGCGGGATTTAACGAATCCCTGCTTGTTGGAATAAATTCGATTGGGGAGATTCCGAGATTTGAGGAATTAATCCATTAAAACTTTTCAAATCTTGTGAGATTGAATCCGAAGGAGGTCGGGGGGACAAGAGGAGAGAACGGATAAGGCTATACTGCTCGCGATGTTCAGTTGCAGATGAACGGGGGAGGAGATGGGCAATCACGCTGAGGGGTTCTACAGCGTCAGGCTGGGCCAGGAAGAACTCATTGTATTACTTGGCATTTTGAGGGCGAGCACCATCCCAGGGCTTGGAGAAAATCCGCTGGGAGATATGAGCGAAGAAATGGTCAAGGTGGCTCTTGGCGCAGGAGAGAGGTCTTTACGAGCCAGGGGTTTGATAGCCGTTGATATGGGTGAGTCAAAGATAAAGGTGGACCCGCTGACCCTAGCCCTTATTGGTACGTGTGTTTACCCACAATATACAATTTCCCTGACCGTGTTGGAGAAGAACGGCGCATTGGACGCCGCTTATTACCACGGAAGGGATGGTTTTCTCGTGGAGCATTCCTTCCCCGAAGCCGGCATAAACGGGTTTCGAACTGCCGAGAACAGCAGACAAATGGAAGAGAGGCTCATCAACAGATTAAAACTCAACGAGAGCCCGGAACCCCCTGGAAAACCGCTCCGCATCCCCTTATCCGGTATGGAAGAAGCAAGAGAACTTGCCGCGAAGGGAGAGAGGGGTGCCTTAGAGCGAACAATAAAAAAAAAAGGCATGAAACAGGATGATGCGCGAAAAGTCACCTCTATTTTCGAGGATTCCAACAGAAGCATTTTTCTTCTGAGGGTAGATTACGGCTCAGGACAAGAGGAGACAAGGGGTACAGGTCTGGCCCTTTTGGAACAGGATACCGGATACTGGCTGATGACCGGGAGTGAGGACAACACTGAGATTTTCATAATGGAGCCGGTATCGGGCGAACATGCCAAAGCTAGTGTCAGGGAATTTATAACCGCAAGCGGGAACAGATAAAAGTAAAACAGGATGGACAGCAACCAAAACAAAATTCTACGCAAGAGGGCAACGTTAAATCTCACCCCCATCGAGATGACCTATATCGCTCGCCTGGTGGGGGCGGAAACGCTGTTCGGCATCGGGGATCCCTTTTTTGGTTGGTTGACCGGGGAGATAAAGGAGGCATGGTCGGCAGCCCACCAGGACCTCAAGGCAAGGGGGTTGATTGAGGAAGGAGCGGGAGGCCGGCTGCGATTGGATGTGGTTGCGGGGGGAGCCGTCGCTGTGTGTTCCAGTCCGGAGGAACGGTTAATCCTCAAGGTCAAGGAAAAGGGAGAAGACGGACGAAGTTTTATTTACCATAAGACACAAGGCCTTTGTGTCGGTCATCCCCTTGCCATAGAAGCTAGTGAACAAATAACCTTGACCCTGTTCGAGGGACCGGAGGAAATGGGGGAAAACATCATATCCATTGCAGGAATATCAGGTGGGGGGAGGTCTGCTGACATCCGGATCAGGTCAAATATGGATGCGCTGTGGAAAGCAATGGATGCGGCAGAGATTAATCCGGCAGGACTTGCAGTAGCTGTGGCCGAGTTGTGCAGGGGAAGAAAAGGATCGGAGGAATTATTGAAAACACTTCGGGGAGATTACCGCTTTGTCTTGGCCGCAAAGTTAGCAGATCGGGTAGAGGAAAAGCCCCTCTGGGGAGTTGCATTCCTGCAGGGAGGAGGATATCTTTGGGAAATCGTGCCGGATTTTTCCGATGAACGTATCGCCGTCGATATTTCCCTCACCACTCCAGAGGATGTCAGGAAAAGGATTCTTGATATCATAGGTGTGTGAGTGCTCTTATCGTTTTGAGGCGGGCACCTTGTGAATATGGTGAGGGACAATGGCGAAAATCATCATAAGCGTTATGTTTGAGGGAAGCAACAAACTCAGGGATTACGAGGTCCCGGCCGACATCACCTCGGGGGAACTGGTCGAGAAACTGGTAAAGCAGTTCGGATACGAAAAGCGGTTCAACCCCAGGGATTATGGGTTTCAATTGATCGTAGCGGGTTCCTACAGATTTCTGGACTGGGGGAAGACGCTGGAGGAAGAGGGCATTTATGACGGCGCCCTTTTGATCGTCCACCCATATCACCTCACTGGGATAGACAGGAAGACTGCAGTAAAGAAAGCGGATAGCCAGGCGTCTGGTTGGGAATCTTTAAGCACGCTTTACTCAAAGGAGCGGGAAAAAACCGGGAAGTTCAGGGCCACAACGAAGTTCGTATGGAAGAAGGAATAATATTTACCAGATTGGACTTGCCCCGTTAATGTCTTCACCTCACCCTGAGAGGATGGAGTCTCCAGCCTCATCTGTGAGCTGAGAGGGGAGCATCCTACTTGGTATAGGCACAAGATAGTGGTTATCCTTTCAGGGGACACGGCATAGTGTCAATGGCCGTTAAACTCATCTTCAACAGTTGACCCCCGATTTTGACCATCTCCGCGCGTAAAACCCAAGGTAGGTAATGCCCATAAAATTCTGTAAAAAGTGCACGGCCTTCGTTCTTTGATAGCGAAAGCTATCGCTCTCCAAGATAAGGAGACATGCAAGGATACCTTATCCGAAAGAGAAACGATGACTAAGAAAAAGAGTATGACTATGGAGGAGGCGATTCAAGCAATACTGGCATCAAAAGAGGACAATCCACTGCGCATGATGCACGAGTTCATGGCCCAAAACGTCCTGGAGTGGGAGATGACCGAGCATCTGGGGGCGGAGCCTTATGAGAGGACCGAGGGGCGCAGGGGCTACCGCAACGGAGGAGGGCCCCGCACCCTGATCACCGCCCTGGGGGACCTCCATCTCCTGGTGTCCCAGGGAAGAGATGGCACCTTCTCCACCTCTCTCTTCGAGCGTTACCAGAGATCGGACAAAGCCCTGGTGCTCGCCCTCATGGAGATGTACCTCCAAGGGGTCTCCACCCGCAAGGTGGCGCAGATAGCAGAAAGGCCTCCCGGTCGCTCCTTCTCCCCCAGTTGGTCTCCAAGCTTTCAAAGGAGCTGGACGGAAAGCCCGGGGCCTTTTGGGAACGCGACTTGGAAGGGGAATACCCCTACCTCATAGCCTGCGCCCGCGGAGGAAAGGTCAGGGTGTGCGGCAAGGCCCTCTCGTGAGGGCATCCTGATTTGCGTGGGTATCTCCCGGGAGGGCAGGCGGGAGATCCTGGCGGTGGAGATCGCGGACTCAGAATCCCAGGTCGCCTGGTCGGATCTTTTCCGCAGGCTGAGGCGGCGGGGCCTCTCCGGATCAAGGTCGGTGGTCTCGGGCGACCACGAGGGGACCGCTGCGGCTTCATCCTCCCACTCCCAGGGCGTTTCCTCGAAGGGATGCCGGTGCCGCCTCATCCCGAACCTCCTCTTCAAGCCCCCAAGGGCAGGAGGCAGGAGCTGCACCAGGAGCTGCGGGCCGTCTCCCCCGCCCCTGGCCCGGAGGCGGCCCACCGCCACCTTCTGGACACGGTGGCAAGATGGGAGACCATACGGCCGGAGGTGGCGGAGAAGCTCGAGGAGGCGCGGGCAGGCGTGCTCGCCTGCTTCCATTTTCCCGCGCCCCACAGGCGTAGGATCAGGACCACCAACTGCGTGAAGAGGATGCTCGAGGAGATGAGGAAAAGGACCCGGGTGGTGAGGATCTTCCCCAACCGGGAATCGGACCTGCGGCTCATCACCGCCCTCTGCGTGGAGCAGTCGGAGGAACGAGGGACCGGGAGGCGGTACCTCGACATGAGCCTTCCTCAGGAAGAGAAGCCGGAGGATGTCCCGCTTCTTTCCGGAATGGCCGTCTAGCCGCATTAGAGAAGGTGATAAGGATCGCCTCCGGGGCACGACCGGTGACCCGTGACTGAGCCTTCTTTTCATCCCTTTTCATTCCCTCGGGTCGGTAATCCGAAGGGGAGATGGATCTCCACCCCTGGTCTGGTATGGGAGCCCTTTATCTTGGAGGGCGGAAATTACAGAAAATATTGGACTTTACTGAATTTTACTTGGCATACTGGGAGTAGAAATAAAAAAATCTCCGCAATGGAAATTGAATCCAGGCCCTGCGAGTTCGTATTGGCAATTAGATGCCTCGTAGTGATCATGAGGGAATCATGTAAAAACGGTTTTACAAACTTTTGTTGCACCAACCGCAGATATCCCCGCACAACTGCGAGCGGCTCGTCCTTCGACATCGCCGGGCGCGCCTCAAAGACCGAGCTCGTCGAACAAATCCAAGGCGGCCTTGCGGCTGAGCTGAAGATGATAATACTGATTGGAGTAATCGCGCAGGCAGCTGTAGCAAGAGGACTCGGGGCTGCAGTCGCAGTCCTCCACTAACTTCTTGCCCTCTTCAAGGGCGCGCATAAGCACCGCTTTTTTCGTGCCTAACTCTTTGCAGTGGCCCGCCCCTCCGGGAACATTGTCGAAGAGGATGAGGGCCGGCTTATTTTGGATGCCGGTTCGCGGGTACAGACATCCGTCAAGATCGTTGCGGTCCACTCCGAGCCCTCTCGCCGCCCCTTCTATTAAGGCGTAGAGGAAGGACAACCAGTTCTCATGCGGCTTGGGGCCGGAGTCCAGTTGCAGGTAGACGGTGTCGGTGAGAAACTCGTGCCCGAGCTTGTAACGCCTGAGGGTTCCATTGCATTCCTTCCCATAGGGCGTTTTATGTTCCTTTTTCGCCCTTTCTCCAACCGGCAGACCATACCCGCATTCCCTGCATAGCCTGTATATCGTGTGACTCAATACGACAAGCCTGCTGCGGGGGACGTAGGCGGCACGCACAACCGCCTTCCCCCGAGCGATGTCTATGGAAAAATGACGTTTCTCGGCGCTATCTTCGGGCAGGTAATAAACCTGCGTTATGAAACGCCGGCTCGGCTTTCGCAAACCCGGCTCCTTTGCCTCGTAATCCGCTGAGCTTTGAAAACCGAACCTGGGAATGAGGTAGGCGCCCTTGTGGCGAAGGCCGATGGATGTAAGGTCGTGCCCGCACGCCGCGCATTCAGTAAAAGGGTTTTCGGCGGATTCTTCCGTCCGCTGGCGGTGGAGCATTCCACACCCCGGACACACGGCATAATAAAAGGTGTCCCATTCTTTCTGGGGTAGCCTCTTTACGGCGTAGCTCTCCCACTCCATCTTGCCGGCTATCACCCTGCTTCCAGGCGCATATTCGGCAATGGCGATACGCAGGTCCCTTTGCAGTTCGACGTACTCGGACTTTTCCCAGGAGCCGTGGATGCGCAGTTCCACCACGTCCACGGGGAACCCGTATTTGGGTATCACCCCGCCTTTGGCCAATCTATCGATCAGCCTCTCGTTAAGGATGGTATTTATCAGCCGAAGGATCTTATCGGAAAACTCCCTTGACACGACCTTTTCCCGGAGTATTTTCTCCAGCGTTTCGAGGTCCTCTCTTATTTCCGCCTCGAGGATAGTAAGCGCTCCTTCCACACCGGTCAGTGCATCTATCCAGCTCCCGTCATGGAGGCCCAAGACTTCCACGAGGTTTTCGTCAAATATATAGGCAAGCCTTGCCTCCAGGAGCGCCCTGTTTTTTCTGAGATAAGGCCTTAGAGCCTCCAAGCCGTTTTTCTCGCCTTGTTCACGGACGAAGAAGTCCTCCACCTTGCCTTCGCCGTAATAGTCCCTGTTGTCGAGGAGAAAGGAGGCAAGGACCACGGAATGAAGGTGCCGCCTCGCGATCTTCTCGTTCTCCATGTAGAAGACAGGTACCCTGACTTTTCCGGCCACCATCTCCAGGGGATCCCGGAAATAGTAGAGGTCGTGGGAGCGCAGCGGAACATAGGTGAGGATGTAGGCAACGGATGAGGTCCTGCGTCCGGCGCGCCCGGCGCGCTGTATGTAGTTCGACGGCTTTGGCGGCACGTTTCGAAGAAAAACGGCCTCCAACTCTCCCACGTCCACGCCCAGCTCGAAGGTGGTGCTGCAGCTCAGAACCTGGATCTTCCCTTTTGTGAACTCCTGCTGGAGTTCTCCCGCCCTGCGGGCGGTGAGTTGGGCCGTATGCTCCTCCACTCTCATAGGTATCGGCATGAGCTCTTTGTAAAGCCGGTAGTAGTGATTTTCGGCCAGTTCCTCGTGAGGATCGCATGGCTGAAGTTTACCGGCGCAGCGGTATGTGGAGGGGCATAGATCGAGGACGTTGAAAGTGGTCAGCCTCCCGCACTTATCGCATCGGTACCAACGCACCCCGTGCTCGACTCTGCCGGGACGGATCTTGAAGATCAAGGGATTTAGCCGGAAAACGCGGCCCTCCCCCCTCAAATTATGGGGTTCTATGAATCCCTCTCTGACAAATGGGCTGTTATCGTCCGTCAGGATCTTTGCCCATATATTATGGAGTAGAGACCTGCACCGTCCCTCATCTGCCGCGCCGTGGAGCTTTTCCTGCACACGCATGAGGAAATCCAATCTTTTGTTCGACCAGCCGGTTCCCGGGACCCAGGCCGCGATTCTCTTTTTCTTATCACTCTGGTTCGAGCGGAAAAAGTATTGTCTGTTCTTGGGGTGGAAGTATTCGTCTGACGGGTCAACACCATCGGGAAATTTGACGGCGCCCTGTTCCCGCATGGTGTTGAGAAGGATGCACAAAAGGCAGAGCGCCTGATTTTTATCCAACCCGATGATTTCTGCAAAGCGCTTGGGCAGATGCTTATCCGCATCCAGGTCGTAATCGAAGACCACGAACCCCAGCTCCTCCAGGTTATTCCTCCTTTCCACGTGTAGGATCTCAGCCATGATCCATTTGCGCGCTTCGATCCTTTTTCGGCGTGGTGTGAAATCGGAGGGGAACAGACCGTATTCGTCCGCCGTCAGGCATAACTGTTCGGCAAGGTCGTCAACCTTCCAGGTGTCGGCGATCATTTCCTCAGCTTCTCTGGTGACCGTTTCCGCTATAACGCGGCGCCGCAAGAACCTCCTATAGGATTCCTCGAGAAAACAGGCGAAGAAAGCGGCATCCTGTCGGTTATCGGAGAAGACGAGGACGCGAGAAGGGGTATGGACCTTGATCAAGTTGCGGTTTTCAGCGGAGGCTTCGACCTCCTCGAAGGGTTCGAATGCCCACAGTTCGTCCTCCGGCTCGGCTGATGCCTCGCCTTTTCCGCTCCTCTGCGTCGCTGAATGGAGGCGTTCCTCTTTAGCCATGCTCTGGTAAAAAGCGGTGCCCAGCACTGCGCAGGTGGGGTCTTGTCTGGAGACGAAACGGCGTATGGAGGTGGCCGGCGCCGAACACCGTGGACAGAAATCGCGGACGCGTGATTTTCTTTCCAGGAGGAGACCTCTTACCGGATTATACGGTGACTCCTCACACCCGCAATCTATTGTATCGGCTCCTTCTGGAGATAGGGCACCGCAGTTCACGCATAACAGGCGCACCTTCAAAGAACTGCGGCTCTTTTCCTCGACCTCGTCCTCGTCCGGGACTACGGCGTGATCTTCCGAAAAAATATAGAAGAAGGATCCGCTCTCCTCCAATTCGTCTCCAAGATCGTAAAGCAGGGCTTCCTCAAAGTAATCGCAGGTAACACCGCTTGCCTTCCTGCCCACCAAGAAGTGCGAACCGCAGTTCTCGCACACGGCCAGCTCAAAGACCCTCCAGCACATTCCATTGTCCACAAGCATGTTGCGCCGGTGAAGGAAGACACGGTAACCGGGAACGAAGGCCAGGTAAGCACCCTCAACCGCACGCACGAACAGGTGATACCGCGCGGGGAGGAGCCTCCTTTCGCCATTAGCCCGGCAGGCCAGATCCACGAGGGCGGTAAGGCATGGAAGCTCGCTGTCACTCATCCCGGGAAAGGCGATGTGCAGCGCCTCGCGCAGATCCAGAGGACGCTTCCTGAGCTCGTTCCTCAGCCTCTTCAGTCTGTCGTCGTGGCGGAGGAGAGCATGGAGGAAAGCCTCCATCCCTCCCCTGATCTCATCGCCGACGTCGCTTGCGCCCTTTCTTACGGCACCGCCGTTCGTGCCCTCGATCTCCTCTCGCACGTGCATGGGGATATTCTCCTGGGAGAGAAAGGAATCCACGTCCGGTTCGGCCTCCTCGGCGAGTTTCTGGAGGCGGAGATAGAAAGCAGGCTCCGGCTCCCAGGACGGATCGGAGGTTTCATGCGTGGTGTCAGGTTCTCCCACCAGCGCTGCCTCCACCACGTCCTGGCGCGACTCGTCGCCAGCCTCAAAGGAAAAGGGCTCGTCGAAGAGCAAAGAGGCGAATTCCGCAAGCGCAGGGAAATCTTCCGAACCCTTGCCCAGCGTAGCGCTGGTGGCGATACACCGCATACGCTCGCCGCCCCTGACCCGTTCTTTGAGCCGGCGCAGTAGATAGCCCATCTCCGTGCCCTTGGCACCAGTGTATATATGCACCTCGTCAAGCACGAGGAAATACCATTTATTCCCGGCATCGCGGTCGAAGAACACGTGTTCGCGCGGGCGCAGGAGGAGGTATTCGAGCATGGCATAGTTGGTGAGGAGGATATGCGGAGGCGTTTCGAGCATCTGCTCCCGGCTGATGAGCTCGTTCTTTATGCGGGGCTCCCCGGGGAACATCTCCTTGAAATTTGCCTCCGCTTCCCTTTGTGTGTGAGGCGTCTGCCCAATATAGCGACCGAAGGTGAAATCGGGTACCTTGGATAGAAGTTGTCTGAGCCTCGTGACCTGGTCGTTGGCCAGGGCATTCATGGGATAAAGCAGGAGAGCTCGTATCCCCGGGCAAAGCGTTCCCTCCTCCCTTTCCCTGAAAAGGCGGTCGAGTATGGGGATGAGGAACGCCTCCGTCTTCCCGCTTCCCGTGCCGGTGGCCAGGATTACGTTCCTGTGGCCCTGTACCACCTTCCTTATCGCTTTCTCCTGGTGCACGTACAGGGGTCGGTCCTCGGGAAAGTGTTCCTCGTGGTAGAGTTCCTCAAACCCGGGGTGCAGGACGCCCTCCGCAACCAGTTCGGCCACGCTCTTCCCCACGGCGTATTCGGGAGTCGCCTCCAGGTAGGGCCCTTTGATCAGCCGTTCGGCATCCAGCTGCTCCCGGAACTTGCTGGCCAGCTCGCGGTCCTGGATGGGGAAAATGGTCCGTAGATACCGGAGATAATAGTCCCTGATCCTCTCGGTCACCTCGACAGGATTGGTGCTCACGCGTAGTTCACCTCCTCAAAGGGCTTCGGGAGCGGTTGCGGCAGGCCGGCTGCGGGGAACACCTTGAAGTCGGAACCGCACGGGGTAGAAGGTCCTGATCCGAGGCCGACCCCGGGGGTAGCGGTTTGTTCGGCGGCTATGCCGCCGCGTCGAAAATCCCGTCGGCACTTTGCCCGGACGGGCCTTTTTCTCGTCACATCATGCATCGGTCGGTAAAGGCTCTCGACCTTGACCATGATCCGGACTTCTCCGTTGTCATACGTCGTCATCCGCGACAGGGGCGAATTCCACGCATTTATCTATCGGGAAATAATGGCGGCATTCCGAGCAGCTCTTGTGACTTGTGCGGCCTCCCCTCTTCTTGCGTGCGCCGCCCTCTACAGCGACCATCTTCATCCTGCGGTATGTTTTGCCCATCTCCCTCACGGTCTCCACTCCAAGGTATATGAAGACCCGGCCAGTCGGTCGATGCACGATCTTCTCTTCGAGATCGAAGGGCGGCTCGATCTCCTCCGGGCTCAGGCGGAGGCGCAGGCTCTCGACGGCGGCGGCCACCGGTTTGCCGCCCTCGTCCTCCATCTCGTCGAGCATCTTCGTGACCAGGCCCCACCGGTCGCCCGCCGAGGCCCAGCCGCGCACCGCCTCACAAAGCCGTTCTTCCACCTCACGGTAGTGCCCTCCGAGCTCTACGGACCAGAAGAGGAGGGTCAAAAGCACTGCGCGGATGTCCTCCTCCCTGGAGTCGTCCCTTATGCCGTCAAAGATAAGAGAGCGTCTCCTCTCGGGCGCCTCGGAAAGCTCTCTGAGAAGCGTTTCCGTGGCCTTTTCCAGTTCGCTCTCCAGTTTGTGTTGCGTGCTCACGCTTGCCCAGGAGGCGAAGGATTTTCCTTCGATATAGAAGAGCTCGCGGTATGCGTCGGTCGGCAGCTGGAAAGGAAGGCTGGGCGATGGCCAACCCCACTCGTCCAGGAGGCGGAAGCAGATCAAGAACATTCCGCGTCCCCCCGTGCTCCACGGGATGGGTATGGTGCACGAACTCTCTCCCGCCTCCACGCGCACCACGACCGGCTCTTCCCAGGGTCGATAGAGGTTCTTCAGCAACACCTCCCCGGGTAACGTTCTGTCTTCGTCCCCGAGCCACTGAAGGCGGAGCTGGCCCCCTCTTGTCTCCCTGGTGAGCTGGAGGGGAACCCATCCCTTCCTCACCGTCAGGAAGGGGAAGTCCACGGTGGTTCCGTTCTCCTCCACGACCCTTAAACGGAAGCGGAAGGAGCAGGAGGAATGGCTTTCCATGGCGCTCAGGAACTCTCCCAGCTTGAAGCGGAGGTTTCGTGTCCTCCTTGGAAAGACCGAGCTCGTATCAAGCCCTTCGAGGTAAAGCTTGGCCGACTCGCATGGACGCGGAAGGGCTATTTCCAGGAGCGAATAAGGGAAGAGGTCCTTGAGACGGGCCTCCACGAGAGAGGTGTGGTCAACACCGCCAATAGGATCGTCGATTTCACGCCCTGTTTTTTCCCGCCTGCCCTGCCACGAGGGTTCGGAAGGTGGCATCCCGGTTTTCCGGAGGTCGCGCTCCATCTTCTCGAATCGGAAGGCGAAGCGGGGTACCCTGACGCGGAGGTTTATCTCCGTCTCGTCCACGAGGAGGCTCAGGGAAAAGGAAGTCAGGTGCGGGGGGAGCTGTAACCGCAAGCGCCCGTCCTCCTCCTTCTCGCAGCGGGAGGCGAGGGAATCTTCTACCTTTATCTCCCTGGCGCTGTCACAGCCGATCCGGGCTTCCATGGAGTGAGAGCGGCCGTTCAGGTCCGGATGCCGTGCTTCCTCTCCGAACTCCACGCGCAGCCCGGGTAGGCAGGCGAAATCAAGTTCCATGCGCTCCCCCAACTTTCCGGTGATGGAACACCGGAAAAGCCCCCCGGCCTTTTTCCTGAGCGGCTCCAAATCGCCCAGTTTGAGCAACAGGCCGTCCTCTCTCCGTTCCACCACCTCGCCCAGGACGAATTCCCCGAGGAACCCTCCCTCTGCGTCCTCGAGTTCGAGGCTTAACCTGTCGGGTTCCTGCAGCGGGGGGAACTCCAGGATAGGCGGATGTTCGTATACCGGCTTCCCCGACCAGGTGACATCGGGAAGAAGGCCGCTGCCGCGCACCTTCACCTGTTCCCTCAGGTCCAGGCGGACAGGAATACTGACCTCGGCCCCAGACGCTTCGTCCAGTATGGTCAGCAGGTCCTTAGCGGGCACATGGACATGCACGGCGTGAAAGTCAGACCATCCGGTGCCTTGGATATTTATTTCTTCGAGTTCCCGCACCACGTCTGGAATCCGGGCGGACCTCCTTTTCACGAGCCAGCACCTGAGAGCTTTGACCGTGTCGCCAGTGAAGCGGCAGCATCCCTCCTCGTCCTCCTCGCCGAACACCAGATATGGGACTGTTTGGTTAACGGAAGGTTGACCTTGGTCGCGCTCATTCATCTGATCCTGGGCAAAAGTTGTAGATGCCCAGGAGCATCCCTCCAGGCTTTCCTCCAGTTCCTCGTCGCCACAGAAGGCCAGAAAGTCGAGTCGGCGTTCAAATATTTTGCTCTGGTCTGCGGGGTTAAAAAGAGTCACCGTCAGGCTCCTGTACGGCTTAGGGATGACTACCGTTAAGCCCTCGAGCAGCACCCCGTTTTTCAGGTAACGCCCGATTCTCGCCCTGGACAGGTGGAACTCGTCCGCCCCGCACCGGATGCTGTAGAAGAGCTTCCCCCCGCTTTCCTGCGCTGCCCCAGGCAAAGGTATCTCCGCCTCGGGTATGGTGAGGACTATACACTCCTCATACGGGAGCAGACATATGCCCGGGCGCACCAGGGGTCCGCGACGCCTCTCCCTTCTTTTGAACTCCCTTCCTTTCACGTGTTCGTAAAAGGCCCGGGTAACCGCCGGGGGAAGGTGGAGCCGGTCCGCTTTGAGCTCCTCACCCCCCTCGATGTACCGGGAGGCCATCTTGATACACCTACGGACCAGGTCTCGTGAGATGATCCCCCCGTAGCGCAGGAAGTTCCTCACCGGTTTGTCGGTGGACGCGGCGCGGGATCTGCTGAAGAACTCGCTTATTATCTCGTCGAGGTCCTCGAAATCGCCACCGTAGCGGCCCTGGGCTGCGGGGATTATCAGGTGCTCGAAGAAGTCGTCAAGGCAGTAATCCGGGATACCACCGTGGGCCAGGATGGGGGTCACGTAGCGGTGCCCGTGCTCCGCCAGTCTGGGGAAGCTCTCCAGGCGGCTCTCGCTTACGGCATGGCGGAAGACCTCACCGAGCACTCGGCGGGCCTTGTTGGTTTCCGCAGGGGCGGCGCCTTCCAGCCCCATAAGGCGCAGGGCCCCGTCCCAGAAGTTGCCGGCGCGGTAATACTTGATCCCGCACCATACCAAGAAGACGGCGGTGCTCAAAGGGGCATTGGCTTTGAGGAAACGCTTTGCGTCGCCCTCGCTCCTTCTCTGCAGTTCGAGCCTCAGATCGCGGGCCAAATGCTCGAGGTCCTGCTCCGTGATATTGACCTGGCCGAGGAGGGCTTTACCTTCGAGCTCGCTTCTTATGATCTCCTCCCTTTGCGGCCAGCTCTTTGTCTCCTCCAGCATCAGACCCCTCCTTTTCTCGTGCTTTGCACACCGCCTGCACGGGCTTACCAAGGCTCAGGGATGCCGGCTTTGTTTTATGCCCCGAGGCGGGTTTTCTCAACCGTGAATACGGTTTACAAGCCCTTTTTGTTACAGAAACAATATATCATGATGGGGTGACGTCTCTGCCATCCGTAGGGATCCGGTTATCGGCTGCAGCCGGGCTGGCCTGCGCGTTGATGAGCTCATACCGCGTAGAGGAACGTTTAGCGGGATCGAACCCTGGATTTACTCGCGTATAGCGGTAATACGGCAGCTTGAAGTGCCCGCTGTTCGGTGCCGGCGGAAGCAGAGGGACCTCGGTCGGGGCGGCTGGATGATCGGAGCCATCCGCAAAAAATGCGTGCGTACAAGACGACGCATCTGATCGCGCATCGGCTTCAAGGGCGGACAAGCTTTTTATAACTCGATGAAGATGTGTTTGGTCGACCTTTGCTCGATGTCGGGAACCGCACTGCGCAGGAAGGACAGGACAAAGCTCTTAAATTCTTTGTATTCTTCCCTGTCCCGCGCCTCGTTGCTGTGCTCCACCATGAGGAGGTTCCTCCGCTGCACGGTGTCCTTGAGGGCCTTCAGCTCCTCGGGGCTTCTGATGCCCAGGCCCTCGTCGCCCAGGGCCCAGAGCAGGGCCCAACCGTCGATGAGGCCCAACCTTTCCGGGACTTCCCTGGCGCAGCCGTGAAGGACTTCGCTCACCTTCGCAAACCTTTCCGCGGCGTCGGCCGGTATACCCTTGACCGAAGAGGCATCTATCCCGTGATTGCGGGCCAGCCTGGACTGGGATATCAGCTCGAGGATGCGGTAGAGCCGGATTATCCCGTCGTCGTATCTGCCCTGGCGCATCCTCCTCTCGGCGTTGGCGTAAAGGTCGGTCATGAGAGTCGCGGTGAAACGCTCGTCTCTGAGGAGGTTTTTCAGCGGGCTGGTTTCGTTTTTGCTCAATATCTCGAGTATGCCGAGCTGATCCTCCAGCAGCTCGGCCTTTCTTTTTGGTAGGACCGGGGCGTTCTCCTGCCTCTCCAGCACCCTCCTCAGTTTTTGTTTCGCATCCCTGTAGTGGAAACGGTCCCAGCAATCGTATGCCTCGCTCAAAAGCAGGTAGGTGCGCGTCCTGCTTTCGTCCACCCCGTTTTCCGCCAGGCGGTTGAAAATCCCCCTGGCCTGGGTATATACGTGGCTGTTGAAGAGCTCCGCGCCGATTTCCATCTCCACGTGGCCGAAGACCTCATAGGGGTTGCGTAGCCTGGTCAGCCTCTCCGTGCCCGGCTTGGACTTCCCCAGGCACCACCCGAATTCCGACTCCACGTAGAATATATCTGCTTTGAGAAGGGCCGCGGCCATGCAGCAGCCGCCCACCATCACCTTCGTCCCTCCGGTGATGTCTATGGCCAGGTCTCTGACGCCGCCTATCTCCTTGACGATATCGTGAACCGCCGCGTACACGTCCCTTGCGTCCCATGGGCTGACCATCCTTTTCTCCACCTGCCGGAAACTCAGGCTGCAGTCCTCGACCACCCTCTCCACCGTCACCTCGCTCCCCTTCGTGTAGAGGAAGTACACCTTCGCCGGGTTGAAGGCGGAGACGCTGAGCACCAAAGGCTCGGGGGTCTTTCCCGCGGTGAGGATGAGATAACGATATCTTTTTCCGGAGAGGAGCTCTGACGCTTGCTGCAGAAAGTCTCTTTTTACCAGCGGAAAGATCTTCTCCTCGTAGACACGCTGCGCTTGTTCTCTTTCTCCGCTTTTTTCCAGGTCTTCGACGCGTTTAGCGAGCACCGCGAGCCCTACTTCGCCCTCCCTGCACATCGTGCACCTGCCTTTTTCAAGCGGTTGTGACTTCCCTCAGGCGGCAGAAGCCCATGAGGGCGTGGGGTACCCTTCCGCGGTAGGCGACCCGGCGCGACTTGGGGAAGTCGCGCACCCTTTTGTCGTAGTTCCTGAAGAACCTATCGCGTATGTCGTTTTTCAGATCCTCGGGGAGAAGAAGGGATATGCTCGCCCCCACCAGGCCCGAGCCCCAGCCCAGGCGAAAGTCGGCTCGCCCCTTCAATGCCTCGACCGATTTGCCCAGCCCCTTGTCGTCGGCGCAGCTCCGGAAAAAAGCCTCCTCCCAGACCAGCTGGTCCTCGACGAATTCCCTGCAGGCGGAGAGCACGTCGTTGAGGCCTCGGGGATAGATAAGCTTGCCGGACTCCACTCTGTCGCGGTTGCCCTCCAGCAGCTTACCGGCCAGCCACTCGTCCCAGGAGACCTCGAAGCGGTAGATGCCCGATACGACGGCTTCGATGTAAAGGGGGGATTCCTCGGCCAGCCTTCCGTCGGGCCCCTTGTCCAGGACCTTGGCGTTTATGGCTGCCACCCGGCTCTCCACGGGATAGGCATCGGTAACCTGCAGGCAGCGCAGCACGTCGGTGTTGGGACTGTGTTTCGGAGTCTTGTCCTTGTTCAAGAAGTGCCGTATGTCGAAACCTTGGAAGAAATCCTCATTAAGTTTCTTGAAGAGGTTCTTGTCATCGCGCCGGCCCCGGCGGCTCCCACGGTCACTCAGTTTATCGGCGATGGAACGCAGCGCTTTCCGGAAGTCGTCGGGACGTTCCCTCTTCATGGACTTCAGGAAAACATAGGCGCAGGCTGTGCGCATGGCCCCCTTTATAGAGGAGCCCGGCAGGTAGTCTCTTCCCGAGGCGTCTCGTATGTGAGGCCTGAGCTCGCGTATGCCCGCCCTCTCCTGGGCCTCTATCTTGTATCTGGATAAAGTTTCCAGCATCTTTTCCCAGTCCCGAAAGCGGCTGAGGAATTCGCCTATGTCGAATTCTCGGCCTTTCCTCTCCACCGCGCGCTCGAATTCCTCCACCTTTCCCCTTCGCACCAGGAACTCGGCCAGCCTGCCCTGGTGTATCACGTACAAGCTATCCCCCGAGATGGCGTAGTCGTAGGCGGTAAGCCCGCCTTCGTGGGAGCCGATGTGAACGGGTGTGAGTATCTCGAGCTCAACGGTCCTCTTTTCCATGCCCACCCCCTAAAAGCCCACAGGCAGATAGAAACCGATCCCGTATCTGTAGATTCTATGTCCGGTCCAACCTCGCGGGGTTACGTCCACCAGCTCGCCTTTGACGCGGGAGGTGAGGACCGACCCTTCCGCGATCATCACCGTCCTTTTCTTGCGGAAGGAGATGCGCAGCTCTGGTGAGTCGATCCAGCCCTTCCTCTCCAGAAGGGAGATTCGCGACCCAGCCAGTGCGTTCCTTTCCCCCGGACCGGGAAAGACGAGGGAGAGTGCCATATAACAAGACTTCTTAGCCGCCATCAGCTTTTCGAAAGGAGAGAAGTCGCCCCTTTCCAGCTCGAAGGCGCCGCACCCACTGCTCCTATCCCCTCCAAGGCCCATATCCCCCAGAAGCCGCAGGGCGCCTTCAGCCCTGTCCAGCCAGCCCTCCTCTCCTTCCGCGAGGAGGTAAAGGCCCCATCCCGCGGCGAACCTCAGCACCGCAAGGTGGTAGGGAGCCGCGCTCATGGTCTTGCGGCAGAGGGCGGAGTTTATGCGGGTCTCCACCCTTATGCCCTCCCCGAGGCACTTTGCATCCTCTCTGAGCGCGTTCTCCTCTTCCTCGCCGACCTCTCGGGTGGAGGTGGAAAGGCCGGCGCTTTCCCGCCCCTCAGGCTCGACGAATAACTTCTCGAAGAGCGGAAGCGGTAAGAAGTTGGTTCTTTTAGCCATCTTGCGGTCCCGGAAACGCAGGGACAGCTCCCCTCCGCGGGGCCAGGGCAGGTAATACACGGTCGCACCATCGCTGCCGCTGCGGTACGGGAAAGCGGAGGACAGAAGGAGGGGAGGTTTGTCTCCCGAGAGGGCGCTGAGCAGGCTCTCCAGCTCCCTCGCGCCGTAGAGACGGCACCAAGCATGACAGAGGCCGCTGAAGACGGTGTCCGAGTGGGCTATCTCGCTCACCCGGTCCATGGCCCCCGTGGCCTCGCCGAGGTGGAAAGGGGAGAGAGGCCTTAAGTGGAAAACCCTGACCTCCAATTAGCCCTCCTTCCGGAAGACGGGCCGTATGGCCTCGTCAAAGAGCTTCTCAACGCTCTCGCGCAGACGGGAGATGGAGTCCTCCCCCTCGACCAGGCTCCTTTCCTCCTCCCGGCCGGCATAGTAACCTTTGCTCCGCAGTGCCAGGCGGTTGCCGACGAACCTTATCTTCCCGTAGCCCCTCGAGCCGTGGCCTCCAAGATAGTCATCCTCCAGGACGGCCATGCAGTGGAGCAGCTTCTGGAGATCTTCCAGGCAGTGCCCCTCCTCCTCCAGGTCGTAGACCACCTCGTAGGCGAACTCGGCTCCGGCGGGGACTCGCTCCACGGGGCGAGGATTGGCCGCGCAGGTCACCCGGTCCAGGGCATTTTCGTATTTTAGCTCGGTGAAGTTCAGGGGGGTGTCGATGCCTCTCAACATGTCCACGCTTTCCGGAGTCAGGAAGACGTCGCGCACCCTCAGCCGGGAAGGTATGTTATCCTCTCTTTGTTCGCCCCCGGTGGAACCGAACAGGCGGCATACCCGGCATTCCCGGTCGGAGCACTCGTGCCGGTAGCCGTTGCCGGTCTCGCGGTTTAGGGGCTTGGCCTCAAGACGCTCGGCTATGGAGCGAAGCTTCCCCTTGAGGCTGCTCCCGGGGATGTAGGGATACCCGGTGAGTGGGTCGCGCATGACCGGGTTGTCCACACCGCCGATCTCGATGATGTCCCTGGACGCACCTATGTGCAGCCCGGTCTCGCACTTCATAGCCCCTTTGAGTATCAGCTTGCCGTAGAAGGGAAAAGCGCCGTTATCAGCCATTTCCTTTACCTCCTGGGTCAATCTCTACCGCCGTGGTACTTGTGGTAGGCCATCACCGCTTCCATGAAAGAAGCCAATCTGGCGAAGTCCTCGCCGTCGCCCACCTTGTCGATAAAGGTATCCATGACTCTTTTAAAAGGCTTGAGTTTGTCCTCCCGTCCCGCAAGGTAGGCTATTTTGGGTTTCAGCATTTTCACGCGGTCGATGTTAAAACGTTTCGTGGACTGCGCCTCCCGGTGGATGTGCTTTATCTCGCTGAAGATCTTCCTCATCTGACTAGTGGTGACCTTGCTTTCCTTCAGCTCCATCCCGAAATCGTCGCTGAAACGGACCAGGTCGTCCCCGCTTAGATCGGCCAGCTTGTCCAGGCCGCTCACTTTCCTGATGATGCCGTCAACGACGCTCGGACGCTCCTGTCTCTGGTGTGCCATGCCTCAACCTCCTCTGCTCAAAAGGTCGGCGCAGGAAAAAGCCGTAAAAATAGCCTTAGTCTGCACGCCGACGTAATCCTTCAACGACGATTCCAGCTTATCCCATACCGGTTTCATCTCCTGCCACTTATCGCCGCCGGATTTCTCCAATCTTTCCCGGGCCCTGGCCAATACGTAACATAGTATGGGCAGTCTGAGCTTTCCGTCAGGTGCGCCCGCCTCCCGGAAAAGCTGCATAAGTCGGCGAAGGAGGCCTTTGGGAATGGGAAGCTCGACGTAATACCGTGCCTTTCCCTCCTCGCCTTCGCTTTGCCAGGGCTTGAGGGCCGCAACCTCTCCCTCCTTCAACGTAAGCAAAGGGAGGAGTATTTCACGGAAAGCCTTCCGATATCCCTCCCAGTGATTCTCCCTCGCGAAAAGGCAAAAGGCGTTCTTTCCCGGAAGTCCCTTGGCCCTGGCCTCCTCCGCCTCGGAGAGCTGCGCCAGGCGGTAGAGGGGATGGTCGTGGGCGTGCACCACCAGACCGCCTGATATGTGCAGCTCCGGATTTTCGCAGGCGTACCTGTTGAAGCAGGCGGCGATGTCGAAGGCAGCCTCCAGGAGGTCGTTCCATGCGCCCACCACGAAGAGGTCGTCCCCGCCGGAGTAGATTATCTCCGCGGCGCGCCTCTTTCCCCGGGGGCGCTCGAAGAGCGGGAGGGAGCCTGCCCCCTCCGCCTCCCCGGAGAGCACCGCCGGGATGTATTCCCTGAAATAACGGTTGAGCATGCGGGAGAGCACCGAGTAGCGGGTGAAGGACATCTCGTTTCTCGGTATGCCGCGGGCGAAGATGTTCCCCAGGTCGTCCACGTCCATCCGGAGCACGCCCAGCCTGGCCTCTCCCACGGACTCATTCGCCAGTTCCTCAAAGGTAACCGCGGCGCTTTCATAAGCGGGGAGGGCGAAGCCCACGTATTCCGGGCCCTGGTAGGAGGAGGGACTCCAGCGGTCGCCCAGCACCAGGGCCAGGCGCAATTCCACCGGCCGCTCCTTCCACATAAGGAATCCGAAGGGCAACTCCAAGCCCGGTTCATGTGCTCCGACGCCCTGGCCCTTTTCCCGTATGTAAATATGACGGGGGCGACTCTTGAGGTGGCGCCCCAGTTCGACAAGTCCTTTACAGGTGGGGCAGACGAAGAGGGACTCTTCGCCCTCCTCCGCCAGGTCCACCGGCGCGTCGGTCTCCACGTGGCAGATGCGGCACTCTTCCTTGAGCGGTTCGAAGGGTCCCGTCTTCATCCCGGAGACCAGCTCGTCAGAAGGCCTGACGTGTTTGCGCAGCTCCGCCTCCCTTGAGAGATCCTCCAGGATTTCAGGTAGGGAGGAGCCTTCCCCCGGGGATATGACCATGTCCACTCCCCGCATCTCCACCCAGGAGATGTTCGCGGAAAGCCCTCCGCCCAGACGACGGAGGAAGTCGTTGGCATCCCTCTCGATATCGCGGAGCGCAACCTCGACCGCCTTCAGGTTGGGCGCCAGGATCCTGACCCTTCCTCCGCCGATGAAGAGGATGTTCGGCCTCTCCAGCCCGCAGCGCCCGAGGACCTCCTGCGCCAGGTCCTCGCAGAGCATCTCCAGGTAGAAGGAACGCGCGCGGAGCGACTTGGCCGCCCCCTTTGTGGAAATGTTGTAGATGAAGTTCTGGATCCCGGAGAGGTTGATGTCCGTCAATAGGAAGGCGGGCTCTTCCTTGAGCCCCGCGCCCCCTCCGGGCTCACTCTCTTCTTTCTCGTATTTGCTCAGGCTGCCGAGGATGAAATCCATGTTTTCCTGGCTCCAGCGCGAAAGATCCCTCCCCCACCGCTCGGAGCAATAGTCTAAGAGGCAGGCCGAGACCGCAGCGGTCAGCTTGCAGTGGTCGAAGAGGCTGATGTCGGGATCCTGACGGGTGTCGTTCTTCGCCCTTCGGGTGTAACTCGGGACGAATGAGAGATATTTCTCCAGTAAAAAGAGCAGCGAGTTAACGGAGATGTTTTCCCCCAGGGCATCCAGATCCTTTTCCAGACCGCGTAAGAGCACCCGATAGTTCTCCGACGTGCCCTTACGCCGCACCTCACCGAGCCTTTTGGGGAAGGTGAACTCGGATGCGGGCGCCAGCTCGTAATACCTCCCCTCCCACACCCCGGCTTGACCGGCAGGTAACATTTGCCTTTCGTCGAGGGTTATCTTGGAAAAGATGGAGAGCAGGATAGCCTCACGCTCCCACGCCGACTTCTCGTGTTCGGGGTCGAGCCTCTCCCCCGCGGAGAGCCAATCCGCCAGGTGCATGAAACCCAGGAGGAAGGTCTCTCCGTATTCCCCGGGCGAGTGATGATACCTGGCGAAATGCGCGAAATCATGGAGTGCTTCCCTGTCCTCGAGCCACCGGGCTCCGAATTCCGCATGGGTCATGGAAGTGGGCTTCTCGTCCGCTCGCTGCACCAGTTTTCCGATATCGTGGAGCAAGGCGCCCACGACGAGTTTGTGCTTCATCTCCGCGTACCTGTCAATGGGATCTTCCACGGTCTTTACCTCCATATATGCCCATTCCTGTATGAATTTTTTGACGGCCAGGCGGCTTTTCCTTCATAATAGGTTACGAAAATGAGGTATGTTTCGTTACGACAAGCTATTGTGCTCCTGACAGGCTTGACCAGAGTGCATATGAGCCCCACCATGACTCCCTTTGTTGTCAGGGTGGTAAGCCGCTGAAGTAGTGCCTCACATCCATCATACACATCGCAACCTCGATCATGCCCTTGATGGTGAATGTAAGGGATGGCAAATGTTTCAATCTCCTTTGCGGAGATT
>FWWL01004831.1_pt1 | contig 22071 bp, 6 predicted proteins | sample 2228331 | NCBI WGS metagenome assembly FWWL01 (sample SAMEA103939775, study PRJEB20133) | metagenome | reverse complement strand
TCGAGCTTTGTCATCGCCATACCTTCATTCTACCTGCTCGCCAACTGCTTTCTTGAGTGCGCGGACTTCCTCATCGGTGAGATAGCGCCACCTGCCGGGGGCTAAATCGCTCGGTAAGCGGAGCGGACCGAAGCGCACTCGCACCAACCGCTGAACCCGATGCCCCACTGCCAAACACATCCGCTTGACCTGACGCTTGCGCCCCTCATGCAAGGTGATTTCCAGCACCGACAGACGCCCCTCCCGCCTGAGCAAGCGTACCTTCGCAGGGGCGGTCTTACCCTCCTCCAACAGCACACCCCCGCGCAGTTGTTGGAGTGCCCCCTCGCTTGGCACGCCCTGAACCCACACATGATAGGTCTTGGCGACCTTGTAGCGTGGGTGGAGCAGACGATTAGCAAGCTCGCCATCGTTCGTGAAGAGCAGAAGCCCTTCTGAATCAGCATCTAACCGCCCCACAGGATACACAGGAACCGACACGCCCTGAATCAGTTCCATCACGGTACGCTCCGCGTGGGGGTCGTGGCGCGTGGTCACATAGCCCGGTGGCTTATGGAGCATCAGGTAGACCCTTTTTTCTATCGGGCGAGCAGGCTTTCCGTCCACCAAGACAACATCGCGATCGGGGTCGATGCTCATTCCGAGTTGGGCGGGTGAGCCGTTCACCTGCACGCGCCCACTGGTGATGAGCGTTTCACAAGCGCGTCGGGAACCGTAGCCACACTGCGCCAACCACTTTTGAAGGCGAATGGTAGTTTTGGAAGCCATCACCTCGGAGCCATAGTTCGCTTGCTCCTCTCTCTTTCCTTCTACGCGCTCGCTTATCACCCAGCGAAACTGGCGAAGCCCGTCTCATAGAGTTGCCGTAGCATCTGCAACACCTTCTTGGCGGTACGGGGATAACAGAACTTGCTGTGGGTACAATCAGGGCACGATGACGCATGGGTATGGCGCAGTTTTAGTTCGGGGGACGAGTGTGGGGGATGGCACCTCTGGGCAACAACTGCTCGATTCGGCTGTTGAAGCCCTTAATCGTAACGACCTGAGCCGTGCCCAACCGTTGTTCGAACATCTGCGCCTGCTGTATCCACGCTCGGCAGCACCTCTAATCGGATTAGCCCAAATCGCCCTGCGTCAGAAGCAGTACTCCAAAGCGGAAGCCTATCTGTTGCAAGCGGTGGGACACGAGCCTGCACTGCCCGAAACTTGGAAGAGCCTCGTGATATTGTACAACGAGCGCCAAGACCGCACGCGCTTGCGCTGGGCGCTGGAGATGTGGCGCACGGTAGAACCGAACAACCCTCAAGCGGTTGCCCTTCTGCTGGTACTCTACGAACAAACAGGCGACACTCAAGCCTACCGAAAGCTGCGCGCAGAGTGGGAACGGCTGAATCCGAATGTGCCTTTGCCTCAGTTGAAAATGCAAACCCGCATCCGCCACGAAGACCTACCCCGCCTCATTCAGCAAAACCCAAACAGCCCTGAACTGCGCAAGGCATATGTGGCGGTGCTATTCCAGCGCAAGCAGTATCGCCAAGCCATTCCCCATCTGGAGCGATTGATGCGCCTTCAGCCGAAGGAGTCGAGTCACGCTTATCACCTTGCCTACTGTTGGGTTCAGTTGGGCGAGTTTGAGCGGGCACGCGTGGCGATTTTGGAAGCGCGTCGGCGAGGCGAGCCACGCGCACGCTCTGCACGACTCCTTGCCTTCATTCTACTTCAGTTAGACCGCCCTGCCGAAGCACTGCCCGAACTGGAGTGGTTGTATCAGCAGAAACCCAACGATGGCGAACTTGCACGCGCCTACGCACTCACGCTGATGCGTCTGGAACAGCACTCCAAAGCCGTTGCCCCCCTCCGCAAATGGCTACAGTCCGAACCGAAATCGGCAACCGCTTGGTACCTCTTGGGAATCGCTTACGCCCTGAGTGGTCAGGCGTCGCAGGCGTTGGAACCGCTTCAGCGAGCGGTAGCACTGGAGCCAAGTTCAACCTTGATGCGCTATCATCGGGCAATCATTCTGGCACAGGCAGAGAAGCCCCAAGAAGCACGCCAAGCCCTGGAAGCACTGCTGAGGGAACCTCAAACCGCCAAACAGCCCCTCTACCCCGAAATCGGGCGCGCTCTGCTGAACCTCCTGCGCCAGCAGAAGGCGTGGGACGCGTGTGAGGAATGGTTGCGACGCCTCCAGCAGGAACAGCCTAACAGTCCCACCTGGGTCTACGAGCGTGCGCTGACCCTAATGGCGCAAGAGCGATACGACGACCTGCGCCTCTACCTTGAGGAGCAGATTCCGAAAGCCTCTGCAGATGCTAAGCGCGACCTGTGGATTCTGATGACCGAATCGTACCTGGGTGAAGGGAAGACCGACCTCGCACTCCAGACTGCCGAGCGTGCCCTACCCGAACCGGAACCGCTGTTGAACCTCGCCCGAATGTTTGCGCGTCAGGGTCAGCACGAGCGCGCCATCACCCAACTCCAACGCCTGCAAAACGCCAGCCTCAGCCCTGCGCAGCGCCAAGAGGTGGAGATTCGGCTGGCGAAACTGCTGGCAAAGACGGGCAAGACGGACTCCGCTATTCAGCTCTTGCGTGCCAGCCTCCAGCAGAACCCCAAAGACGAGGAGCGTGCGATTGCGCTTGCCCTGATTCTGACCGACCTGAATCATCCATCGGCACGCTCAGCTTGGGAGGCGGTCGTGGCGATTCAGCCGCGCCACCTTGAGGCACGAGTACGGCTTGCGCTATCGGGTGATACCTCCACCCTGTGGACGCTTCTGCCAGAACTCATCCAGCACCTCCATCGCCAGCAGGTGGAGCTGGTTCAGGCGATTCAGCAGTCGGGTGGTGCGATCGACCTGTTCTGGTTGATGGAAGCGGGAGAACCAGCCAACCGTCTGAACACTCTCCTGCAGTCTGCCTTGCAAGCCCTATGGCGCGAAGCACGCACCCCTACCCAGCAGAACACCACTCTGGAACGGCTAAGTGCGCTCGTGCGCAAGCACCCTGAAAGCCAGATGTTGATGGAGTTCGTGCTGGAACGGTACCTACAGATAGGGCAACCCCAGCACGCATTAGCCGTGTTGGAGGAGGTGATACGCCAGTACCCCACCAACGCATGGCTTTATTATCGAAAGGGGCAGATATTGGCACAGACGGGCAAGAAAGAGGAGGCGCGGGAAGCCTTTCTGCAGTGCCTTCGGCTTGACCCGCGCCGTAGCGAAGCACGCAAGGCGATGGAATCGCTCAGCGCAGACTAAACAGCCTCGAGTCGTTCAAAAGGAACACCCAGAGCGTGTCGGTGGTGGTATTGCCCCCGAAAGTACGCTCCGATTGGCGCCACTCGATGCTAAACTGGAACCGCCCGCCCGCAAAGTTCGCAGGAGTCCAGTTCAAGCGCAGGTTGTAGTCTTTCAACTTGCCTATGCCGATGCGCAGCAGGTCGCGCTGGTCTGCGGTCGCATACGACCCGCTGAGCGACAACCCTGGTGCCAAGAGATACTCCGACTGGATGCGGAAGTTCGTGGCGAGGTCGTCGCCCCTGAACAAGTTGAGCAGGAACGGGTCACGCGCTGACCGTCGGACGCGATTGTCGCTCCAGTCGGCACGCAGACTGAGATTCCCTCCACGCCACCCCACTCCCACCGTAACGAAGCGGGTCTCACGGTCGTTCGGAATGTCGGTCGTAGGGTCAACCACATCCTCGTAATCGTTGAAGCGGGCAAAGGTGTAGCTCAGGAAGGTGTCCAGCTTGCCGATGGGGAACTGCGTGCCGACGGTGTACTGCTGGTCGCGGATTTTCGACCGACGCCCCCCGCCGACCAACGGGTCGCTCTTCGAGTCGGTCTGGCGGTAGCTGAGTTGGATTGGCACAAGGCGCGGGAAGTTCAGGCTCAGGTTCAGCCCCCAGTTGCTGTTCTCACTGCGCGGACTGGTTGCCGAGCTCTCGTTGCGAAGCAGTCCGAACTGAGCCGAGAGGCTCACGAAGGGGTTCAGCCGACCGCTGAGTGTGGTATCCCAGCCAATCAGGTCGCTACTGAGCGTCGCAGAGGCTGGAGAGCGGAACGACGCCGCGATATTGCGATAGTTCAGGCTGGCGTTCCAACTGGGAGAGAGCTGTGCCTGTAGGGAGAGGGTACGTGCGTCGCCTCGGTAGTAAGCAGTGCCTCCGCCGACTGTCGGTGTGCGGTTCTGGCTCCGTGCCACTTCCGCTTGGACACGAACCGTTGGAGAGAGCGGGTACTGCCCCACGATGCTCCACACATTCGCAAAGGTGTTCAGCCCACTGCCTGAGATGGAGGAACCAAAACCCGAATAGCTTTGCAGGTTCTCCGTGCGGATGATGCGAATACCCCTGCCCTTTGCGAAGTCCGCCGTCTCCAGAGTTGCCACCCACATGTTCACATGGCTCCCCAGCCCCGTGCGCCCGATAATCGGTCCCACCGTTTTGGTATAGGAGAAGCGCAGTCCGTTGAACAGGATTATGCGAGTCTGGAAGGCGCGTGTGCCCAATCCCGACACGGTGAAGGCGCTGGCATCCACCCCGACATCGCCTATTGCAGACTGGAATCGTTCGCCACGGTAGCTGAAAGTTCCTAACAGGCGGTTCACATCGTAGCGGGCATGCGGGGGGCGTATGCCCGTGACCTCAATCGAGCCTTCCACCTCGTCTGCGCGGACACCATAGCTCCCGTCAGTGGTGAGGCTCTGGGTCAGGTTCTCCCAAGTGAAATCTTCGCTCTGGGCAAGGAATTGGGTGTCGAGTTGGAGGCGCAGTTGGGCTAACACCTGAAGGAGCTCGCTATCGGGTTGCTGGCTCTCGGTCTGAACGGGTTGGTCGGCACGCAGTTCGATTCGGAACCGAGCGCGTGCCTCTGAGCGTTGCCCTGCGCGATTTAGATAGACGAGCAGAATCTCGTGTTCGCCTGGCTCCAGCACACGCGGGGGTTCGAACACGACCTCTGTGTCCGAGAAGGTCGCCAATCGGCTCATGTCCACATTATCAAGGTAGAGGCGCACCTTGCCCGGCTGGGCGTCGGTGAAGCGCACGCGTATCGTGGGCTGTTGGGTGCTAACGGTGGCGCCATCTGCAGGGGAGAACTCCACCTGTGCCTGAAGCCCTATCAAGCGGTGGTAGGGCGCAAGGCGGGTGATGAAGAGGCGCGCCTGATTGCTCTCACGCACGCGGAAGGTGCGCACTTCGCTCACCGCCACGGCGCCGACACCAGGCACTATTGCTTGCACGCGCCACTGATAGGTTCTGCCTGCCAACAACGGCATAGGCACGAGCGGGTCGTAATCGTAGCGGGGTTCCGACACCAGCGCTTGCAAGATAGGTGTGCCTGCATCACCTTCAGGGAACACCTCCAACAGGTAGAGTGTGCCCGCTCCTGTTCCCATCGGCTCCCAGCGGAAGGTAAGCGTCTCCAATGAGACCACCTCGTTCGGGTTGGGGCTGGCAAGCGCGAGTTCCGCCTCACTCTCTACCACGACCACCCAACTTGGCGGGGCGGTTTGAGCAGGAAGCGGTGTGTTGCCCGGCGGGAAGAGCGGGCGCACCGTCCAGAATACAACACCACTGCCCGACTCCACAATCCGTTCGTACTCCGCTTCGGTCAAGCGAAGCGAGTTTGTGGCAGGGTTGTCGATTCGGCGGTAGACCAGCAAACTTGCGGGCGAGAAGGCGTCGGGGGCGATTTCTAAGGGGCGTCCGTCCACACCCAAGCCGAGCGCAGAGAGCGAAGTGGCGAAGCCCACTTCATAGCCAGACGCACCGGACACCACCTGCCAGCGATAGACCAGTTCGGTGAGTTCACGCGCCGAGATAACCGCACCGCGTCGGGGCGTGACGGGACGCGGGACACCCGTCTCCACGAACCCGCTCACAATATAGCGCACGATACGGGAATGCACATTATCGGGGCTGATGACCTCCAACTCGACGCGCTGTTCCCCGATATTGAGTGTGGGAAGACTGCGCTGGGTGGAGACCTCAATCGGTAGCCCTGCGACGGCTGAGGCGGTGAAACTCTCCACAGGCACACCGTTCACCAGCCACCGCCCGACTACCGTACCGTTGCCCGTGACCTGAATCAGGGCACGCGCTCCCAAAGGTGTGTTGCGTGGCACAATCTGAGTATCGGTCGGGAAGGTAATCGTGATGTCGCGCACCCGCACCCCCGCACTGAGCGAACTCAACAGGCGCACAGGCGTCACTATCACCACCCCCTGCCCGAACAGTGCCGGGTTGCCCACAAACCCGCTGTAGGCAGGTGTGTCGGTGAGGCTGGTGAGCGGGTTGTTGTTTGCGTCCTGACCCGTGAACACACGCACGATGAGCAAAGTATCAAAACCTGCACTGCGCGCCGACTGAACGAACGCTTCATCAATCTGAACCTCACCTGCCACCGAAAGGGTTCCGTTCGGCAACAGCGCGCCCGAAACAGGTTGCGCAACCTGAGCCAGCAGAGTGCCGTTCGGCAGGTAGTAGTAGAGGGTCGAACCCGTAATATTCGCCGATATCGAACTCTGATTGCGCAAGAAGTAGGAGAGCGTAAGCCTTTCGTTTGCCCCTGCCTGCGCCGTCTGGGGAACGGTCGTGCCCAGAATACGCGCCCCACCTTCGGTCGTGAAGGTGAAGGTGTAGGGTCCCAACAGCGGTCCGCCCAGCTCCGTCTGAAGCGTGCTGAAGTCGACCGTGTAGGTGGTGGCAGGGTCTAACGGCGCGTTCGGGTTGAAGGTCACGGTTTGGTTGCCGTTGGAGAAGCGGATGGTGCCAGGCACAGGGATATTCCTTCCCCGTATGGTGAAGGTGCTGGTGGGGTCAATCGCACCGTTGAAGTTGAGCACTATCGAGCTATTGCGTGCCACACCTGTTGCGCCTGCCGAAGGGCTGCTGCTGATGAGCTGAACAGTAGGCGGTGGCTGGGTTGTGAAAGTGAAGGTTGTTGTGCCTGAGGGGGGCACACCGAAACTGCTCCGCACACCCGCAAAGTTCACCGTGTAGACCGTATTGAAGTTGAGGGGTGCACTCGGTGTGAAAGTGAGTGACGAACCAGTCACAACGATGGTTCCCACCACTGTTCCTGAAGTGGAGCTGACCGTGATGGTTGACGCACTACTTAATGGCTGGTCAAAGGTGAGCGTGATGCTGGTGTTCACATTTACATTTGTCGCATTCGCAGGGGGCACACTGCTCACAAAGTTCAGCGGGGGCGGGGCTTGCGTGGTGAACTGATAGACTGTTGGGAATCCACTGGGCGGATTGCCGAAGCCGTCGGTAATATTGCTGGCGGAAACGGTATAGGTCGTGTTGTAATTCAGCGGTGTGCTTGGTGTGAAGGTAATCGTGTTGCCCGACACCACACTCGTGCCTGCCACAGGCGTTGCACCATCGAGAAGAACTACTTCGCTCGTGGTGCTGAGTGGGCACGAGAACTGGAGTTGAACGGTAGTGGTGACGGGCACATTCGTTGCGCCGGGTATAGGGGTTCCGCTCACGAAGTTGAACGGACACTCCGTCGTGAACAGGTAGGGATTGGGAAAGTTTGGGATAGTAAGGGGGGTGTTATTAGCGCCCACAATCCCGTCAGGAAGCACCTTGTAAGTCGTGTTGGGGCTGAGCGTGCCTGCAATAGTGAAGGTGAGCGTCGTTGTGTTCGTAAAAGTATCGTGGCTCCAAGTGGTCGTGCCAGGCACATTCGTGTTCGTGCTGGTATTCACCACGATAATCTGGCTGGTATACCCGATTAAAGCATAAGGGTCGCTAAAGACGAGCACAATTTGCGTCGTTGAGAGGGGCACATTCACCGCTCCTGGAGCAGGTGTTCCACTTTGGAACAGGGGCGCTTGGCTCCATCCTACCAAGAAGAGCAATCCTAAGAGTATCGTCCCTAATACACGCATGGTTCCTTCTCCTTATATTCAATCGCCTAATTTCAACTGGCGTGAGGTTGTAGGCTGGCTGAAGTTGCCTGCGAAGTCCACCACCACAATCCGATAGCGGTAGGTTCTGCCGAGCGACGCCCCAACATCCAGAATTCGTGTCTGGTCGGGGGGGATGTCCCCACTAATCGGCAGGAACTCCTCGCTGGTTCCCTCCGCGCGGTAGAGCAGGTACTTCGCCACATCGTTCGAGGGGCTGGGTTCCCACACAATCATCACAGCTCCTGCGCCTGGTTCGTAGCGCACCATCAGTGCAGGAGGCGGTGCAGGCGGTTCGGTGTCGCGCGGGATACCACCCATAGGCTCGGAAGTGAGCGACTTCAGCCCGCCCGTATCGATCGCTGTGATGCGGTACCCATAGGTGCGCCCGCCCGTAAGCCCCTTATCGGTGTAGGAGGTGGCGGTTTTGGGCAGTCGCTCCTGAATCACCTGCCACTCGCCCCCATCGACGCGTCGCTCCAACAGATAGCCGTCCAAATCGGGGGCGATAGAGGGGTTCCAGCGCACAATTAGCGTCAAGTTGCCCTCCGCCACCACCTGAATAATCGCAGGCGGGTCGGGCGGCTGCACATTCGGCAGGCTGAACTTGACGGGCTGAGACGGGAGGCTCAGGTTCTGGTCGTAGTCGATGGCTTGCAAGCGGAAGTAGAGGTCGCCCTCCTCTTCGGGCAGGAGCAGGATTTCGTGGCGGGTCTCGCGAAGTGGCTCGTTCGTGAGGGTGAGGTAGGGTCCGTCCGCTTGCGTGCTTCGCTGGAGATGATAGCCCAGCAAGTCATCCTCTGTGTTCGCGTCCCAAGTGAGAACCAGTTTGCGCTGGGCAGGTGTTCCTTCCTGTGCAGGTGATTCCGCCACCAGCTCGATCTTGAGACCCTTCGGGGCTGTGGGCGCCGTTGCGTCGGGGATTTTGACCTGCACCCCCGAAGTGCGCTGACTTTCTGTTTCGAACGGGTCGACGCTCACGATGGCATACCACTTCACACTGCCTGCCTCTTGGCGTTCCACGATGAACTGGCGCGCCTCTTTGGGCAGGGGTTGCGGGGTGAGTTTCTCGTGCGCCTCATCGCCCAGATTCGTACCCCGATAAACGAGGTAGCCGATGGTCTGCTCGCTTTCGCTGGGTTCCCAACGCAAGAGGATACGCCCATTCGGGTCAATCTCTGCTGAAACATTCGTCGGTGGCTCCGGTGGCTCCAAGAAGGGCACTTGGAAGGCAACAGGCTCACTCGTTGCGCCTCGATTGCCCACAAAGTCGACCGCCACCAAGCGATAGAAATAGGGGCGATTCTGCTGAGGGGGCACATCGAGGACGATGGTCTCGCCCGATACCTGCTGATTCTGCGCCTCTCGGCTCACCGAGCGTAGCCAGAACCCACTGACCGAGATGAAGGGGCGCACCAGTTCATAAGGTCCCTCTGCACTCAGGGCACGCTCCACCAGCACCCCATGCAGTTTCGGGTCGTTAGGGAAAGTCCACTGGATGGTCACCTGCCGATTCTCGACCTTGACCGTCGGCTTTGGGGGTGTGGGCATGCTGGGCACAGCACCGACCGCCACGCCCTCCACCGTCGCCAGCACCTGACGCTGTCCTGCGGATACGAGGCGGTAGTCATAGCGTGCGCCCTGCTCCACCGTCTTGTCCTCGTAGTACCAGCCAAAGAGCCTGCACGCGTCGATGCTCACCAGCCCCAGCACGATTCGGCTGGCAGGGTCGGTTTGGAGCCGTTGGAAGAAGGCGGAATTCTGCTCCACGCCAATCGTGGTCAGAGCGAGCGGGAAGAACAGCCCGAAGGCGGACTCCCAAGCCTGTTGGCTCCAGTTCGGTTGGAGGGGCATATTCGGCAGGGGTTGATACTCGCCACTGCCTGCAGGTCTTCGCTCCAGAATGAAGCCACCCTGAGGCAGTTCGCCCGTGAGCCAGCGGATTTTGATGCTCTCCCCCGACGGAACTGCCTCCATATAGGCGCGGGGCTGTTGGGCATAAACAAAAGCGAAGAGCGCAAGGAGCCAGAGGCTCAAGAAGAACTTGGAACGGATTTTCCCCGTCAACAGGCAGGAAGTCGCGACCTCTCCACACGCTTGCCGACCAAGTTCCCTTCTCATCGCTCTCTCCTCGCTAAATACCGAAGCCTATGCACGCCTTGTCGAATAGCAAGCTCACACACAGTTCCAGCTTAATGCGGAGCGGACAGCAGGAGATGCAACCTTGTCCGCTCGCGCCAATCCCACAGATGCTGGCACTTGCCCCGATACAACCTCCCACCTCGAACGGGTTCGTGCGGAAATAGAAGCCAATCTCAAGCGAGGCACTTGCGATGCCGAAGTCAACCCCTGCTCGAGCGGCGGTTTCGATTCGGAACCGCCCACCCTCCACGCCAATCGTCAGGTAGCCGTCCGCATTAATGAAGTCCAGCACACGCACCGTGACTCGTTGCGAGGCGGTGCCGATGGAGATGAGGAACTCACTTCTACTAATCACGAGCGACGCCCCGCCCGATACGCGCACCACCTGACGCCCGCCCGCACTGATGGCGAGGTTCACCGTGAGCGAGGCGGTGAATCGTGGCTGAGGCGTGTGGGCGTAGGCAATCAACCCTATCGCTTGACGGTCGCTGGGGCGCTCCATCGGGTTTGCCAGCAGGTAGAAAGTGCCCTGCAGGCTGATACTGCTGAGCGAACCACCTGCCAGCGCAACGGTCAAAGTTACCCGCCCGTGAAGCAGATACTGGTCCATCGTACAGATACCGACGGTCGCTTGGAAGGCGTAGGCATTCTGTTGGGGTGTGCCTCGCGTAATCGGCTGCCCCAGTGTATAAGTGAGGTTGATGGCTAATCCGCCACCGAATTCGAACAGTCCTATCGGGAGCGACCCCAGCTGAATGGGTGTTGGCAAGGTCACCGTAGCAGAAAAGGCGAAGTAGCCAAACTGGGCAGTGCGCCCGATGCGCACATCCGCCTCGATGCCAACCGCGCCACCCCCTATCTTGATACGGACGGTGACCCGCCCATAGAAGTCGTAGATTTGTCCCTCTTGGCGGAACAGAACCTCGCCCCCAACCTGAACCAGGTCTTTCCAAGTGAAGTCGATAGCCAGTCGGTCGATGTCGACCCCGCCACCGACGAAGAAAGCGAGCCGCGTGCCGCCCGTGACCGAGAAGTCGCTAATCTGAATGGTGAGGTCGCCCCCAACGCCGATGAAGAATCGTCCGCCTCGTGTGCCCAGCCCAACTTCGCGCAGGGCAACGCCAAAGCCTTGGAAGCTGGCGGTGAGCGGTGAGTTGGGCACTATCCAGATTTCGCCCTCAATCCCACGACTGCTGATGCCGAGGTTGGAAAACTGCGCTGTGGCGTTGAGCGGAATGACCTGCACCGAGCCCGAGACGATGAGCTTGCCCCCATCTTCGGAGGTGTAGGCGACCGACTGGAAGCGCAGGACGGCAACCCCTTCAATCGTGATAGGAGGCACATCGCGCACCGCTACCGTGAACCCGCTTTCAGCAAAGCGGATTTCAAGAGTTATCTTCTCGCCTGGGCGCGTAATCGGCTCCAGCCCTACCCCTACAACCGCACCGCCTTCCACGATGCTGTTGCGTCGCAGTCCCAGACTGAACTCGCGCAGATCGAACGAGAACCCGCCTATCGCTCCTGCGAGATTACCTCCTGCATCGAACCCTGCGCGCCCCGTGATGCCGTTGCGGTCTACAAAGAGATGCTCAACCCGCACGGAGGGAGGCTCTGCGCCCTCGCGCGATAGCGAAGGAGGCAGTTTGAGGAAGCCACCCTCCACATAGACGCCCTTCCACGGGGGTGCGCGAGGCGCATCGTCTAATAGATTCGAGACTTGGATGGTAGGGGTACGCTCGGTGTCGTAGTCGAAGGTGAGGGTTCGAATGGCGACTTCGAAGCCGTAGATTCGGCAACGGTCGAGCGAGACCTCCACGAAGAACTCGCCGTTCGCTTTGAAGGAAGCGTTGCGGAAGGTCAAGCGTACGGGTGAGCCGGGCGAGTTGACATTCTCGACAGAGCTTGGGAGCTCGATATACCCGCTGAACGAGGCTTCGCGCCACTCGTTATCGCGTATCACGGCGCGTGCGCTGGTCAAACCGATTGCCATGCCGTCCGCCCCGCGCAGGTCAAAGCGCACCTCGCTGACAAGGCGCACATCGGCGCTGATGCGTCCGTTGTCGCCGATAATCGCACTGAATATCTCCACTGTGAGCGGGTTCCCACTGGCATCGGCATAGAGGCTCGTCGGGAAAATCACACGCTCACCGAGAATGTAGACCCCGCGCCACTCCGGTTCCAGCCCCAGCTGGTTGTTGGGCGTCCACGAGCGGGAGGCGTCGACCGCAACCTCATTCGCAGATACCGTGAACCCACCCACAGTGATGGGGGGCAGGCGCACTCCCTCGATACTGAACTCGCCCTGCATATTGATGCGCAACGCGCTGAACGCCACCTGCACAGGGTTGCCGTCGGGCAAGCGAAAGTCATCTGGAAGCCTCAACCCGCCACCCAGCGTGAACTCCGTGACGCGGTTGCGCTCGAAGGTGAGGCTCCCTGTGGAGAGCTGAATCGACGCGCCCTGAATGAACGGCAGGTCAAGGCTCAGTTCCTGCTCCAAGCTCAGCGTCCCGCTCAGCCCCGAAGTGCCGATAATTAGGCGACTGTAGGCGAAGGCGATGCGCTGGTCTCCAATCAGCGGTGGCGTGCGAAATGCGCCCTGATAGAACACAACGCCCAGAAACTCCTCGCTGGTGAAACCCTCTATCCCTGCGAAGGGCGACAGGTCGATCCCGATACCGCCCGTATCGCCCGAACCGAAGTCCAGTTCGAACCCCGCAAAGCGCACAGGTGGAAGCGTGGCACGCGGGATTAGCAAACCGAAGCGTGGCTCACCACCCGACATATCGATGGTGAGGTTCTCAAACGCCACGCGCACCAAATCGGACTGTGCGCTCTCGAAGGGGTCTGTGGATGCCACCTGCACGCCATTCGGCGCGGGGTTCCATGCGGAGGTCGCACGCTGGAACACCGTGGGGAACACCAAGTTCCCGTTCAGTGTCGCCCCCGTGATGCGCGATTCGGTGAGCGTGATAGAACCCGACTGGAACTCTACTCGGAACTCTTCACTGCCGAAGGGAATGGCGTAGGAGAACGGTGCGCGCAGTTCGAGCGTTCCCGAGAAGCCGCGATTGCCCAGCTCCAAGTTCGTGAAGGCGCATTCGCCCTCGTTGAAGGGAGCGGGCAGGCGAATACTCCCCGCCGAGATTTTGACCCCCACGAACGAGCGGTCGGGTTCACTGTCGGGGCGGTTCGGGTCGAAGTCCAGCACTATCGTCGTACCGCCAGAGGCACTGCGCAACGCCATCCCCGCCACCAGCGGTATCTCTCCTGCCCAGTTCAGTGTGGCGTAGAGGCGTGGTGTACCCCCTGTAAACCGAATCTGCGTGGAGATGTCGATGTTGGAGCCGTCGGGCGCGAGCGAGCGTGGGAAGCTCAGGCTCCCCGACACATTCAACTCGGCATAGTCGGGCGCGGGCAGGAATCGGAGCGAACCCGAAGTGAGCCGAATGATGAACCCGCCCGTCGAATCGCTACCGAACTGCAGGGGTGGCTCCATGCGCAGGTTCAACTCGCCCGACAGCCCGTCCGAGCCGATTGCCAGGTTATTGAACTGCACCGCGCGGTCCGCACCCAGCGAGGCGGGCAGGCGCAGGCGCCCCGAGGTGATGAGTATCCCCTTCCAGTCGTTCGGCTTGCCCGACGGACTGCGCGCGTCCGAGAAGTCGATCACGGCGCGAATCTGCTCAGTGCGCATCTCGCCCGGCAGGTTCAGGTCAGGCAGTTCGATATCCTCAAAATAGAGAGCCGATTCGGGTGTGAAGCCTGTTAGCCCCATCAACAGTCGCACAGGGTCGCCTGCGCTGGCGACCATTACTCGCGAGGGCGTTCCTGCCGACACCTGAGCAAGCATTTGCGAACTGCCCGAATCGGCAACCGAGATGGGCAGACCGCTCGGCAACTCCAGCCAGAAATCGAATCGGCAGTCGCTGGCGTTCGGGGCAAGCACCAACTGCTTGACCGCAACGCCGAACCCACTCGGCAGGCTCAATCGTACCGCGCTCTCGGGGTCCGACGCGCTGATTCGGAACTGCCCAAAGCTAACGCGCCAACTCCCGCCCTCTTGGGAGAGCTGGAGGTTCTCAAAGGCGAACTGGATTTCATTAGGCGTGATGGGAATGCCCGCAGGCAGAATCAGCGTCGCTTGCCCCGACACGCTCAGGAAGTTCTGAGTGGATGCCGAGAGCGAGTCGAGGCGCACGGTGAACGGTCCCACCTGAATATTGTCGCCAATTGCAGGCAGTGCGGAGGTGAGATTGACGCGCACACCGCTTGGGTCGATGACCGCCACCTCCTCCGTGCCGACGGTGAAGGCGATACGCCCGCTCACCACGCGAGGCTGGGCGTTGAACACCACATTCTCGAAGTTTGCCTCCAGCACATCGGGCCAGCTCTCAGGCTTTATCGGGCGCAATGCTTCGGGGATTGGGATGCGTACCTGCCCATTCACCCGCAAGCCTTCACCACTCAGTTCGGCGTTGTCCAAGCGCACCTGCACTTGGTATGCGCCTGTGTCGATGAGATTGAAGTTGACAGGTCCTGTGAAGCTGAGCGTGCCCGAAAGGTTTCCGCTCCCGTCCACGATGAGGTTGTTGACATCCACCGTGCGTCCTTCGCCGAGATTGAGAGATGCCCGCTCGATTCGGAAGCCCGTCTCGGTAAAACCAGCGTTTTGTATCGTGAGCGGGAAGCCGAACAACTGAACGGTGTGAGTTCCGCTCATCAGCCCTGATACAGGGCGCAGAGGGGAGCCAGACCGCGCCACCAAGTTCTGAATGGGCAAATCACCAATCCCCGGCAGGGTAAGTTGCGCGTTGGGAAGGCTCAGCTCGACCAGCGAGTTCGCCTCGAAGCGTGCCTGTGCCGATTCGAAGCGCAGTTGGAACCCACCGACTCCCCACTCGAAGGGCGGACTCAGCGTCGCGGAGAGTGTGCCCCCAAAGCCAGCCGAGCCTATCTCCAGCCCCTCCCCTGCCAGCGTGAGGTTCCTTCCCTCCTCGTTGCCTATCTGCACTTGGGCACGCCGTATCCAGACCCCACGCCAGTCGTTGGGCTTTCCTGTGGGGCTTTCGCTGGCGGACATGTCGAGGATGAGGTTAGATCCCTCACCATCAGGAATCGAGATTCGCACCAACGGGTCATTACTCAAGGTGATGGTGGGGATTTGGCTCCCCTCCAACGGGAAGTAGAACTGCCACTGATTGGGGTCTGCAAACGAGAGCGCGGTGTTGAGAATGGTAACGGGGTCGGGAATACTGGGCAGGTGAAACCGTAGTTCGTTCACGCTAATGGAGACTTGCGTGTTGTTGAACACGACCGTGCCACCGTTGAGCGTGAAACCGAAGCCCGCCTCGCCCACCGTGATGGGGCTATTGAAGGAGACCGTGCCACTGATGCCCTGATTGCTGACTTCGATCCGTTCCACGCTGAGTGTGCTGACCCCACCGCCCACAGGGTTCGGAAGTTGGAGATTGAGATTGCGCAGAGCGACCGATATCTGGGCGTCGCTGGCGCGTTTGTTAATCTCGATGGTGCTTCCAGCGGGTCCTTCAAGGCGGAACATCCCCAGATTGAAGCCGAGACCCTCGAAGTCGACACTGCCATCCAGCGTGCCGTTGGCGGTAATGACCACATCGCGGAAGTTGATTCGCCCGCGCTCGGCACTGCCCATCGCTTGGGTGAACGCCTCAGGCAGTTCGATTGCGCCTTCCAACTTCACCTTCTGCTCAGCGGGTGAGAGTTCGAATCGAATGTTACTGAGGATGAGAGTGAGCCCAGCGTACGAGTAGCGCAATCCCCCTTCAGGCAGACGTGGGGTGATCGTTCCGCTCACAGCGCGCCAGCGTGTGCCATCGGTGAGCACCTCCGGGGCGAAGTTCACTCCACTGAGGTCGACCTCAACGTGCACATTGCCAGGCAGGTTGAAGGTCCAACCCGGATTGGGTGAGCGCGTGAACTCGAAATCGCCCACGAAGAACCGCCCGCCGACATCCTCCTCGCTCACAGGGCGCATGCGTTGCCCGTTTGCGCGGAACCCGCCTGTGCCCACGACGCCGAGGTCGTACGCCAGCCGTATCTCACCCTGCTGAATCTGCCGCTTAGGGGTGAGAATCAGCTCGCGATAGAAAATCGGCAGGTTCGCCATATTGACCGCGCTGGGGTTCACATTGTTGCCAGGGTCGGGGCGAGGTTCAGCACTTGGGAATGTCAGTTGCCCCAACTGCCCCACCGTGCTGATGGATAGCGGAACTGTTCCCAACTGGGTTCTCACACTGGCGGGGAGCTCCACCTGTGGAGATACGGAACTGGTGGAGCGTCCTGCCGACCTACCCCCACCTACTGCAGGCACTGTTCTGTCAAGCGGGCTGAGGGGAGATAGGTTCAGAGGCGGTTGTGCCAAGCCCGCTTGGGAACCTGCGCGTTGCACCGCGCGTGAGAGTGTAGAGGCACGTAGCGAGACGACAGCGGCATTAATCTGAAGCGGATAGAGGTCAGGATACCACTCGGCAGGGTTGAAGTTGAGGGTGGTGGGGATGTAGCCTTCGAGATTAATCGTGCCTACCGCCAGTTCGCTCGTCCAGAACCGCTGGTCGCCCTGACGCCACCAGTTGAACGCCACGAAGGTCGGATAGACCGCCTCGATCTGCTCCCACCAACGCAGGCGCATCTGCTCTAACTGCTCTGTAGAGTAAGGTATGGTGTGCGAAGTGCCGTTGGCAACGCTCAGGTTCACCACCAGCGCAGACGCTGCGTTAGTGCCCGCACCGCTCCCGATGGAGGGAATGTATCGCTCTCTCGGAAAGCCATCGATTCGCAAACCTGCCTGCGAAATCCGCAACCTTTCTGGCTCTAAGGTGATTTCGGGATGCGCATAGCCCGACAAGCGCACGGAGAGCCTGCCCCCAGGAGGCGCAGCGACATTGATTTCTCCCTCGATAATCTCCCCGCGATGATTCAGCACGAACGGCGGGAGTAGCGCCTCTATGAGGGCTGGACTGAACAGCATCGCAGGAGCCAACGCCTGCGTATCAAATCGTCCAGGGGTCTCCTTCGTAAGCGGAATGTTCGTGTTGACGAAGGTGTTATGGTTGCTCAGAGAGTTCATTGCGGGTGTCATCGCCTGTCCTGGGCGCAGTTGGGCAAGCTCTCCACCTCCCAGTTCGGCATCCTCACACTCCAGCCTATCAGGTGTGCCAAGCAAAGCGCTGGCAATCGGTGTTGCTCGTGGAATCCGCCTGCCGAAAGGCACCTCGATGAGACCGCTCCCGCGCACTGGCACGCGCAGAACGCCCTGCACCTGCAGTTTTTGGGTTTCGGTAGCAACTGCCCCCACTAACACCGCCTCGAACCGATAGAGCGAGAAGTTGGTCTGTTGGCTGGCGCGCGCCTCGCTGATACGCCCCTCGCGCGTGATGGTGACCACCACAGGGATCGAGACCGTCTCACCGAGTGGGTCGCCAGGCATATAGTCGGGGCGTTGCCAACGGATGCGCCCTGCCACTTTAAGGTCGGAACCCTCTTGGAAAGCGGGCGGGCTACTCGGTTCAAAATCGAAGCCGAACACATTCACCAACAGGTAGCCCTGCTTGAGAGCCTCGCGCCCCTCACCTATCAGTGCCACCAGCGGAAGCCCCTTGCCGTCCACCACCTCGTTGGGCACGGTGTAGTCCAGATTGAATTCTGCCGAGCCACCAGGTTCAATACGGGCGATGCGCCTATCTTGGATTTGGAGGTTGGCAAGAATCTCAGTGGGGATGCGGAAGCCATCCAGCTGAGTGCCTACTTGAAGCGTGCGCTGGAGTTGGAAGGGGGTTCCTATCGCTTCTACCAAGTCCCCATAGTCGCCTTCCCGTTCGGGCAGCTCGGTTCGAGGTCTGGGTAGGGGTGGGGTAGGCGAGAGGAACGGGTTCGTTCGCAGGCGCGGTTCGGGAATGATGAGGTCAGGGAGATTCGTATTGGTGCGCAGAGTGTCTATCACCACACGAACGGGTATGTTCACCGCCTCCGCCTCGCCTGTGTTCACGATGCGCCCACGCAAGGTCACGCGGTCGCCCGGCTTCACGAACACCGCAGGCAGGTTGCCCCAGCCCCCAGCAGGATAGGTGGGCACAGGCGCGCCATTCACCAAGATGTGTAGGTCTTGAATGCCCAAAATGGGGATGAATCGGTCTTCGATAGAGCGGAAAGCGACGCGCTCACTGCTGGCGACGAGTTCCTCACCGCGATAGCCCTCCACGCGCCACTGGTAGCGTTGGGCAGGGTTCATTCGGGTGGCATCGTCGGGATACAGGGTGCGCAAGACCGTGTCGGGCAGGGCGAACTCAGGCGGGAGCGAGAAGGCGCGCACTTCATCGGGGGTTAGCTCCACCTGATAGAGCGGGCTATCGGAACCGACCTGAAACACCTGCAGGCGATACCGCTCAACTTCGCGCTCAGGTGGCTCCCACACGAAGAAGGGCAACCGACTGCGGAAGGGGCGGTTTGGGTTCGGCAGAACGAGCCGAAGGGGAACCACCTGCTGGGCGGGCGTCTGAAAACTGCGCACCTCACTTTCGGCAACCGTCTGCCCTGCGCGGTTCAGCCCCACCACCTGCCACAGATACTGTTGATTGTTGCGGAGAGGCTGAGGCGCCAGCTCGTCGTAGGTCAACGCCTGCTCGCGCAGTTCCGCCTCATAGATGGAGCGTCCATCGGGTGTCCGAATCACGAAGCGATAGAGTTCTATCGCCCCTTCCGCTTGCCACTGGAACGAAGGCAGGAGGCTGGGCACGACCGCATTCGGCGGTGGGAACAGCAGGCGAATGCCTGCGGGTCTGCCCAGCACCAGCGGGCGCGATTCGCTCTGGGTGGCTTCGTCGCCTGCGGTTTGTGCCTCTGCCGTGATGGCGCGCACCGTCCAGAACACCCGTGCGTTCTGGAGCCGTGCGACTCGTGCCCACTGAGTGGACGGAATCTCGGCTTCGCCCGTTGCACCGCCTGAAATCACCACGCGCGCCAGCGTCTCGCGCTCATCCCCGAACGGGTCGCGAACCGCACCCCTTTGGGTGGCACGCTCCAGCAGGCTTCGCCCTGTAAGCGGTTGAGCTGTGATGACCAAAATGTAGCCCCGAACTTCCAGTTGGGGCGTCCAGCGAAATCGGGGCGAGCGCGCAGGGTCTACCGACGCGCCCGCTTGGGGGTCTATCAGCTGCACCTGTCGGCTCACGCCTGCGCCTGTGGTGAACGCCAGCACACGGTCGCGCGCATCGACAGGGTTGCCCGTCTCATCCGTTAGCCCCTCCAGCACAATCTCATAGCGCGTCAGCGGGTCTAATGGGCGTTGGAGTTGGAACACCAGCGTGCGCCCATCGGGTTGGAAAGTGAGCGCGCCTGTCAGAAACTGCCCTGAGCGCGGGTCGCGCACCACGCTTCCCAACGGGCGTGCCTGGCGTATACGCTCGTCGAAACTGACCGTAATCACAGGCTGAATCGGCACACCCGACGCCTCGCGCGCAGGGTTCGAAGCAACCACGCGTGGAGGCGTTCGGTCCACCTCCACTTCGGTGGTGAAGCGAATCTGGCCCGGCTCGGGTGCGCCCTCGCCCCCAACCCCACGAAATGCACTGAAATCGAGGGTAAAACTCGTGCCACCAGGTAAGGGCGACCGGGGACTAATCAACACGCTCTGGGGCGTGAGCAGCTGAATCTGTATCGGAAACTGGGCGCGCTCGGAACGGAGCGTTGCATTCAGCGTTCGGCTCTCTAACGGCAAGTTAAAGCGCAGTTCGATGCGGGGCTGAAGGGGCTGGTTCTGCGCCCCGTCGGGAATGGAGGAGTTGAGCAGGCGAAACGGCTGAGTCGTCGGAGGGGGTATGAGCGTTGTGAAACTCGCAGAGGTGGGCGGCGCCACAGGATTGCCCGCCTCATCTTCGTAGTTCGACACCTCGATTCGGTAGACCGTGCCAGGTCTCAGAGGCTGGGCAGGGCGGAAGCGCAGTCGAGCGCGCTCGGTAAAGAGTTGCCCGCTTACAGGGGTCTCGCCCTCGAACAGGATAGAGCCTGCCCCTGCTGCGGTGCGCGGGCGTATCGGCTCGTTGAACTCCACCACCACCTCGACATCCAGCGGAACCTCTGACTGACCGCTGGTTGGGAAGAAGCGCGTCACTCTCGGAGGCGTTCGGTCGGGTTCGGGTTCGGTGGTGAACTGGGCACTTGAGGGGGGTTGAATCGAGTTGCCCGCATCATCCATCCACCCGCTCACATCGATTGTGTACACCATCCCATAGCGCAACAGTTGCTGAGGACGGAACCGCCACACCGTGCGATTTTGATTGGGCGTGAGCGTGCCCTGGATAGGCTGACCGCTCAAGTAGAGGACGGTGGTGTGCCGACGCTCGTAGCGATCGAATGGCGGCATCGGCTCCGAGAACTCAATCTCAATCTCTTGATTGATGGGCACATTCGTCTGCCCGTTTGCGGGGTTGAACCGCACCACGCGCGGGGGCGTTCGGTCTGGCTCTGGCTCGGTTGTGAAGCGGAAGAGTTGCTGACCGGGCGCCAAGCCAATCGGCTCCTGTTTTTGGTCATATCGATAGGTGAGCCAACCGTTCAGGCGGATTTCGTACTGGGTGTTGTACCGAAGCGGTTGGGCAGGGCGAAATCGCCAATGGTTCGCTTTCCCAATAGGCTCCAGCGTGCCCGGTACAGGCACTTGGCTCCCTTGCTGATAGAGGGGCGACAGGGGCGGGTCTCCCTCACTATACCCCTGACGCGGGGGAGACATCTCTTCACTGAAGAGGATGATGATCTCAGTGTTAATCGGGATCCCAGTGGCGTTGTTGGGCGGGGTAATCTGCAACACTTGGGCTGGCGCATCATTAATTTGGGCAAATAAAGAGCCAACACAAGCTATCATGAACCCGAATAAGGCGCCCCATCGTAGCATCGGTGTCTCCCTTAGCGTTCTGGCATATTGATTTTGATGGGCACGGTGCGCCTCTGCTCCGCGAGCCATGTGGGGTAGGCAGATTGCCACTTACGCGTGAGCAGGATTACTCGTATACGCTCGCGGGCGTTCTCCAGCGTTGCCGGTTGTGCGGGAAACACCTCTTCCGCATAGAGGATGTAGAACTCACTGCCGTAAGCAAACGGCTCGGTGAACTGTCCCTTTTGGAGTTTGAAAGCGCGCTCTTCGATGACCGCATCGATGCCTGCGTACTGTTGCCAAGTGCCAAAGTCGCCTTGCTCGGCGCGCACATCCGGAAAGTCGCTCATCTCGGCGGTCACGCGGGTGAACGGTTCGCCCCGACGCAGGCGTTCATATGCCTGCTTCGCTTTCGCCTCATCCGTCACGACCAGCCGACGCAGTTTCACACGGGCGGGAATCTCCAACAAGGGGCGGTTCAGGTCGAAATACTGCTGGATTTCCTCGTCAGAGACGCTAATCTCCAGTACCTTCTCTGCCAGCAGTTGGGTACGCAGTTGTTGGCGTAAGAGGCTTGGGGTTAGCCCCAGTGCGCTGAGTCGCTGATTGAACAGTTGCTCGCCCCCTGCATTCTCTTGGAGGATTCGTAGCCGTGCTTCTACTTCGGCGTCCAGCACCGAGACACCTTTCTGGCGTGCGGCACGCTGTAGGAGCCGTTCACTGATGATTTCCTCCAGCATTGCACGCCCCGCCTGAGCAATCAAACGGTCGGCTAACTCTGCTTTGGTGATTTGCTCATTTCCGATCTCCGCCACAATCTCCTGTGCTGTTCCTCTACATAACAGGAAGCAGACCAACGAAAGGGCTATCAGAATCCGTTCTATCTGCAAAACCTGCCTCCTCTTGGCGTTTTGTTCGAGAGGGAAACTCTCCCTCCTGCTAAATTTATCGGCATTGTGCGAGAAATTTGGAGGCTTTTTAAACCTCTCCCTTGCACCAAGTGCCAGCAAGCAGTTATCGGTCGATCTCGCCCAGCACGATATCGATACTGCCAATCAAGGCGACCATATCCGCAATCAGTCGCCCAACCGCCATCTTCTCTAA